>OGFM01000037.1_pt1 | contig 110530 bp, 109 predicted proteins | sample 1570871 | NCBI WGS metagenome assembly OGFM01 (sample SAMEA2581957, study PRJEB24529) | metagenome | biome: Human gut stool | place: China | collected 2011
AAAGGGGTGTATGTCCGATCAGCTGGGTTGCGGATGTGTAAATCTTACTCATAATGAAATCCTCCTTATACTTGAAAATTGTGTTCGTTTTCTATTTCCTACTTATCTGATAGGGATGTTATGATTTTATACTATACTATTCCGCTAGGAATGTCAACAATTATTTTATATTTTTTTTGGAATTGTGCTAGAGGAGAGAAGATGGTATGATTTATACAATTAGTCCGTAGCCTCCATTGGGGCCAGGAGCCGCTTTTGCGTCTCCGTAGTCACAACAGCAGGTAAGAAACGCGGCACTCTCATACTTTAGTACGATGCGCTCATGTCGCAGAGCGTAGCGGTACATAAGCGTGAAAAGTACTTGCGCAATGTGTCCCTTAGGGCGCTATGATACCGACGTCTGCTTACGGCCTGCTTATTCTTACCTGCTGTCGTGACTACTGGGTTATTGTCATATTTTATGATACCAGGGTCAAAAGGTCTAATCCCATATGAGCTTGCTCATAAATGGGTGAAAGACCTTGGGACCCGCCCCGATATGAGCATAAAAGTGGGATGATAATCCCACGATATGCGAATATTGGGAAGAATTGTGGGAGTGCGTAGCACGGAACAATTCGTAGGTATCAAAGTCGGGGGCTTTTGACCCCGACATCATACTATGCTGTAATGTCGGTCTTAGAAGGTATTCAAAGCCTTACTGATGTATACCTTAACTACACTTCTGTACCTACACATCTGCATATATACTTAACACCATCGTTGCTGACTCAACCATAGTGTTACCGCTATCCATACTACACTTCTGGATATACCTGAACGCATCCTGCTCTGTCATATTATTTCTTTCCATAAGCAGATGCTTTGCGTTATCTATTATTTTCTGTTCTTTGGGACTTCTCTGCCTTGGTGTTGTACGGGCCTTTCTTCTTTTTCTTATCTGAGACTGCAGCATAATCTCTATGGTAGATAACAGATCATTTACCTTGATAGGCATAGCTACACATACAACATTGCTATCCTGACAGTCCTCCCACAGATTCTGTGATGCAACAAGCAGCAGTTCAAAGCTTTTAGGCTTATATTCGCATAATTCAGAATAAATCATATTATCTGAAAGCTTATAACCACTTATAATGATACCGTCAGACAGTGCATCTGCCTGATTGATAACCTGTGCCCCACTTGTACAAGGAACTGCCACATCATATCCCTTACGAACCAGGAGACTTCTTACAGACCTTGCCTCCTCTATCTTCGGAAATGCAACAATCAATGTAGACATATTCTAACCTCGTATATTAAAACTTATAAAGATATTCATCGAGCTCCCACTGTGTAACCTGAGTCTTGTAATCATCCCATTCCTTTAGCTTGGCTTCTGTATACTTTGTTGTAATATGCTCTCCAAGAACACCACATATAAACTTATCCTCATTAAGATACTTTATCGCATCATAAAGGTTATCTGGCAGTATTTCTATTCCTGCATCTTTTCTTTCCTCTTCTGTCATCTCAAATATATTGCAGTCAACACTGGCTGGAACCTCCAGCTTATTCTTAATACCATCAAGACCTGCCGCAAGGCATGTAGCAAGTACAAGGTATGGATTAGCCGAAGGATCAGGATTTCTAAGCTCCACCCTTGTTCCATTTCCTCTTGAAGCTGGTATTCTTATAAGTGGACTTCTGTTAGTTACTGACCATGCTATATATACAGGTGCTTCATAACCTGGCACAAGTCTTTTATATGAGTTAACAAGTGGATTAGTAATAGCTGTCATACCCTTTGCATGCTTCATGACACCCGCTATGAAATGATATGCATCCTCTGATAATCCAAGCTTATCACTATCATCTGCAAATATATTCTTTCCATCCTCTGTAGCAAGAGACATATTAACATGCATTCCAGAGCCGTTAATACCATACTTTGGCTTAGGCATAAATGTTGCATACAATCCATGTCTTTTAGCTATAGTCTTTACTGTAAGCTTGAATGTCATAATATTATCTGCTGTCTTTAAAGCTTCATCATATCTGAAATCAATCTCATGCTGCGCTGGTGCAACTTCATGATGGGAAGCCTCTATCTCAAAGCCCATATCTTCAAGAGTAAGCACCATATCACGTCTTACATTCTCTCCAAGGTCTGTAGGTCCTAAATCAAAATAACCTGCCTTTTCATGGGAAAGTGTTGTTGGAAGTCCATTATCATCTGTATGGAAAAGGAAAAACTCACATTCCGGTCCAACCTCGAATATATATCCCATATCCTTAGCTTCATTAATCACTTTCTTAAGTATCCATCTTGGATCACCCTCGAATGGCTTACCATTTGGTGTATATACATCGCATATAAGTCTTGCAACCTTTCCCTGCTGTGGTCTCCATGGAAATATTTCAAATGTATCATAATCCGGGTACAGATACATATCAGACTCTTCTATCCTTACGAAGCCCTCTACTGAAGAACCATCAAACATACATTTGTTATCCAGTGCTTTGCCAAGCTGGCTTGAAGTAATAGCCACATTCTTTAGCACTCCAAACATATCTGTGAACTGAAGTCTGATAAACTCAACATCCTCTTCCTCTACCATTCTAAATATATCCTGCTTAGTATATTTCATATAGTAACCATCCTTTCCTGCTGTACGCACGCATACTAGGATTAATATACTACAGAATACATTTACTTGTATACATACTTTCTTAAAAAACTAATATTATTAAGTAATTATTACCCATTATATGTGCATATATTATACCAATTATATATGTCATTTTATATAACGGAGAAACCTTATGAATAGAATCAATAGCAAAAACAGCAGCAATGCTGTCAGCAATATTAAAAATATAACCCACCTTAAGCTGTCTGTACTCTTATCCTCCATACTTCTCATGCTTGCCTTTGCTTTTTTTATCTACGCAAGCTTTAACCCTAAAGACACTGCTGCCAGTTCTAAAAAACCTGTTTACTCTGATTCTGGTTCCAATTCTGGTTCTAATTTGGGTTCGGATTCCGTTTCCAATTCTGGCTCTGATTCTAGTTATAACTCTGGTTCTGGTTCGGATGGTATAAATGGCGGTTCTATCAAAGGAAACTGTGTCGCTGGCAAGAAAGCACTTCCTATATACTGTATACAGACTGATGAAAAAAAGATATCTATATCATTCGATGCCGCCTGGGGTGCTGATGATACGATAAAGCTGCTTGATATTCTTGATAAGCACAATGTCAAGACAACATTTTTTATGACAGGCGGCTGGGTTTCTACATATCCTGATATGGTTAAAGAAATATATAACAGAGGTCACGACCTCGGCAATCATAGCGAGAATCATAAGGAAATGAGCAAACTGAGTGCCTCTGAACAGAAAGAAGAAATAACCGCAGTTGATAATAAAATCAAAGAACTTACAGGATATGACTGCTTTCTATTCAGACCACCTTATGGTGACTATAATTCACTGCTTATCAACACCGTATATAGCTGTAACCACTATCCTGTGCAGTGGGATGTAGACTCCCTTGACTGGAAAGACTACGGCGTTGACAGCATAATAAAAACCGTCACCAGACATAAAGCTCTTGGTAACGGTTCTATAATTCTTATGCATAATGGTGCGAAGTTCACTGCCGAAGCCCTTGATACAGTACTCACAATCCTTGAAGAACAAGGCTATGAGATTGTTCCAATATCCCAGCTTATCATCCGCGAGAACTTCCATATGGATGGAACTGGACGGCAGATTGAGGATTGACTGCTGATTATAACTATTAATTATCTATTCCTAAGTCATATATAATGATGTCGGGGTCAAAAGCCCCCGACTTTGATAGCCTGCATACATAAATCTAAGCGACTTTATTATTATAATCTGTGACAAATACCTCACTTGCTATTGCTCTTGCTGCCTCTACAATCTTCTCAAGACGAACCATAACTTCATCTGAAAAGTACTTTTCACCGCATTCCTCACATTCCTCACATGGAACATTTTTTATTATGATTATGCAATCATCAAAAGTAACAACATGTGTCGTTACTGATGGTCTCGTTGTCTTACATCTACAATAAAAACACATATTTATCGTTCCCTCCTTGTCTTCATATCTAGTTCGAACTTATCTGTATTAGGATAATCTCTTCAAGAAAATTATACAACTTAATCGCATTTTCTTAATGCGTTAAATATACATTATAGAAACTTACATCTATATCCCCCTGTAAATGTTTCACCTCCTGCCAGCTCATTGCCCCATTCTCTGGCAGTAAGACTGCCGTCTGAGTCTATGGCATCTGTCCTTCCGTACCATGGTTCTATACACACGAAAGGTACTCCTTTTCCTGCTGCTGACCATAGTCCGAAAACTGGAGCCTTAAACATAACTTCTACAACTGGTTCACAATCCTTACTTAAGCTCACGCTCTTAATCCCACTGTTTTCGACAATGAGAGCATCTTTATCAAAAAACTCCTTTGTGATTGTAACATTATTATTTGAGAGAGTGAGATAATGTTCCTCTGGCATAAGAAGACCATCCTCTGATAACAGCTTATAAGCCACCTTATCATCCTCAGTATCAAACCTTAACTGCGCGCCGATGGCATTATCGCCGCACACAAATGCCGGATGTCCGCCTATACTAAAATACATAACATCATCACCAGTATTCTTTACTTCCCATATCGTGCTTATATTATTTCCACTAAGTCTATGAGTTATCATCAGTTCAAAATCAAAAGGATACTTTTGCTTTGTTTCTTCACTTGATATAAGCTTCATTATTATCACATTATCTTCCTTATGTACCAATGAGAATTCAGAATCTCTTGCAAAGCCATGCTGTGTCATATGATACTCTTTTCCTTTATATACAGAAGTATCATTCTTATATCTTCCTACAAGCGGAAAAAGAACTGGTGTATGTCTTTTCCATGCATCCGGATTGCCGTTCCATATATACTGCTTTGAATCCTGCTTTCTTACTACAGATATTATCTCGCATCCTTTAGAATCAATTATTACATCAAAATCGTCATTATAAATTTTATACTGCATACGCTGTTACCCTCTCACTATATTCTAATCAAAATACTATTTATTATAAACGAATCAGAATGTATCCTGACCCTTACATCATTTTAACATAATAATTGCTTTAATTACAATTATTACTATTGCTCATTATTTACGTGCTCATTATATATATCGTATATATTCATTGTATACATAAACAGGAGATATGCAGTCATCCCGCATATCTCCTGTTTGTTGTTACTATAATATTGGAAAGTTTTTATACTAATCACTTAGTATGTTTATTTTATGATGTGAGTATCACACTTACATCATATTATACAGGCACAAATGTATTCTGCCAGCATAATCTTATTTCTTGTAACCGAATTCTGGAATTTCGCTCCATCTGTTACGGAAGTAGTGTGCTACCATCTTAGGCTTTCTATCCCTTGTGAATAAGCCCTTCTTGTTACCCTGTACTCTGAGTAAGCTCTGGCTCGTAGCAAAATCTGCAAAGTTCCAAGCCTGCTCACCAACTACGAATTCGAATTCATCAAATACCTTATTGTTCATCTCATAATACTCTACCTGATATTCCTCTGTATACATAACAGATGTTGTATCGTGAAGTCCACTGACAGTATCTGCACCATATTCTGTAAACATTACTGGTTTTCCAAGCTTGCCCCAGTCTGAAAGTTCCTTGCGAAGTCCTTTTTCAGAGATTTCAAGGTCTGGTCCACCAAAATACCAGCCATAATAACGGTTAAGGCATATAACATCGCTTAATTTAGAAGAACAATCAGTATCAGCAGTTGTTCCCTGAACACTTACTAATGTGCAAGGACGTTTCTGTGGATCGATTTCTTTTGCAAGGTCAAACAATGGTTTAAAGTAATCATATGCGCCCTCTGCTGCTGAGTCAGGCTCATTCGCAATACTCCACATAACAACACAGGCATGGTTCTTATCTCTTGAAATAAGGTCTCTTATAACATCCTTATGATGCTCCTGTGTCTGAACTCCGTGTTCTTTATCAAATGTACCGATTCTTTCTCCGCCGAAGTTAGCACCGCCACCAAACTGAAGATTAACACCTACAGCTGTTGTTTCATCAATAACAACGATACCTTCCTCGTCACATAATCTCATCATCTCTTCACTGTATGGATAATGGCTTGTTCTGAAGCTGTTAGCATGCTGCCACTTCATAATAGATATATCCTTTGTGTTCATAGGAAGATTAATTCCTCGTCCGTTAGGGAATGTATCTTCATGCTTTCCATAACCCTTAAAGTAGAATGGCTTTTCATTGATAAGGAACTTAACTCCATCTACTCTTACACTTCTTACACCATAAGGAAGTGTATAAACATCTTCTCCTGCTGTAACCTTTATCTGGTAAAGATAAGAATTTAATGGCTGCCAAAGCTTTACATTCTCAAGTTCAATCTTTCCCTGTGTTCCTGCTGCCTCTGCAACTTTATTGCCTTCAGCATCAAATACCTCAATCTTGCAAGCTGTGCTGTCCTTATCAACACCCTCAATATCAACATCATAGTTAAGTACTGCTGATGGTGCTTCCTTTCCAAAGTCAATATCTGATGTTACTGTAATATCATTGATATAGGTCTTAGGTGTTGTATATATCTTAACTGGTCTTGTGATACCGCAGTAGTTAAAGAAGTCAAAGTTAGGATTGTTCTGAGGCTTTTCAGCTGCTCCTGCACCCATTCCGCCCATCAGACCGCTCATCATATTAGCCTTACCACCAACTGGAAGAGTTGTGTAATCTATAACATTATTAACTGCGATTGTAAGAAGATTATCGCCATCCTCTAACACATCATTTAACTCAACCTCAAATGGAAGGAAGCCACCCTTATGCTCACATATTAAATTACCATTAAGATAAATCTTTGCGTAATGTGTTACTGCTGCACATCTTAATACGATTCTCTGGCTCTTTACATATGATGGAACTGAAATGTTTCTCTGATAGAATACCCATCCGTAATGATCCCTGAAATCTGCTCCTTCCTTTAAATCATTGTAAGAAGCTGGAACAGGCATAGTGTCTGCATCCTTTAATGGTGCTTCATACCATTTCTCATCAAAGCCCTTGCCATTGTCTAACTTAAAATCCCATACTCCACTTAAGTCACTTAATAATCTTGATTCTGTTAATATTGGATATAACATAATTAATTCCTCCTGTGATTTTAATAATTTTGTATAATAATTTTATTTTTCAAATGATGTCGGGGTCAAACGCCCCGACTTTAATACCTACTGATTGTCCCGCACTACGCATTTTCATTTCTCTTAATTCTAAGCTTCTCTGCATTCTCTTCAACTCTCTTCTTATTAAGAGGATATAAGAACCATAAAGCAAGTAAAAGTAATATCATTCCTCCTGCTGGAACAAGACATGTAATATTATATATTCCATCTACTACCTTTGTATCAAATGCTGTTGCTGAATTATATCCTATTATTGAAAGAAGCACACCTGATAAACCTGATGAACAAGCCTGTCCAAGCTTTCTTGCAAATGAATATACTGAATAAATTGTTCCGTCCTGACGAACTCCTGTCTGAACCTCTGACTCGTCAATTACATCTGTGATCATAGCCCATATTACCATGTTGAACATTGAAGTTCCTATTGTAGCTACGATTATCAAGCCTACCCATACCCATACATTGTGTGTATGGATTATGAATAATAGTATGAAGGAAGCTGCACTTATAAAGCATCCTATCATTGATAATTCTTTTTTACCTATCTTTGAAGCAAGCTTTACTATAAAGGTTGAAAGTGCAAGTATAACAACTGTTCCTGCAAGACTTGCTATAGACATAGCCTTTATATTTCCAAAGTAATTAGGATATACATAAGCATTCATGTTGCTTAATGATAACTGTGCAAGTAAGAATACTAACGCACATACAATAATTCCTATTAATGACTTGTTATGAACAAGCTGCTTAATAAGTTCCTTAAATGAGAACTTCTGTGTATTCTGTTCTACCTTAACTCTTTCTGTTGTCATATGATAGCAGAGCATATAACATATAACTGCACCTATTGAGCAGATTAATGCTCCAATCATCATCTTTTCACCAGATAATACTGAATTACCGGCTGCATCTGTATAATATACTACAAGTGGTAATATAACACCAATAGCTGTCTGTGCAAGTGTTGCACCAATTGTTCTCCAGTTAGAAAGTGATGTTCTGTCTGTTGGGTTATCTGAAATTGCAGATGCCATTGAACCATAAGGAATATTAACTCCTGTGTAACATACGCTTCCCCAGAGAAGATATGTAAAGAACATCCAGAATATCTTAAAGCCCATTGGCATTCCCTTAAAATATGTTGCATACATCAGAAATGAAGCAACTGCAACTGGTCCACACATACGTCTTATCCAAGGAGCAAACTTACCTTTCTTACCAGGTCTGCTTCTATCAACAATCTGTCCCATAGTTACATCTGTTATCGCATCAACGAATCTTGCTGCCATCATCATAAGTCCTACAAGCGCTGCTGAAACACCCATGACATCTGTGTAGAATTTAAGTAAAAACATTGCTGATAACAAAAATGTAAAATCATTACCAAAATCGCCAAACATATAGCCCAGCTTATCCTTTATCCCAAAAGGCTTTACCTTTCCATTATTACTATTCATTATACATCCTCCATTTCTGTACATACACATTCTTATATGTAATATGTACACCTTATATTTTTGCTTTGAATTCTTTTAAAGACCGTCTTTAAATATTTGTTTGCACCCCTTTGTGTGCTTGTTTTCTATGGTCTTATAATAACTTTTTTATACATTTTCTGTTATTACTATATTCAGTATTTATCGTACAATTTTTACCTGTCCAATTTTTATACTAAAAATTATACCCTTTTACATTTAAATTATACTAACATGTCAGTTGTACCTCTATTAACATGTTAGTATTCTTATTTGTGACATGTTAGTTTTTAGATTTATAATTGTTACATACATTAAATATATGTTTCACGCTCATATCATAATTTTAAAAATTATTTTAAAAATAATAATTAATAGATAATATTTTATACAACTTATGATATAATATAATATGATGTGAGTGTCAAAAGTAAATTTTGCCACTCACTGATGTATCAGGATTGCTACATTGCTATGCAATTCACGCAATCCTTAAACACCTCAAACTTTCATAAAATGCCGTATTCACGACATTTTATTCCGTTTTCGGTGTTTAGCGTGTCCCAAGTAAAAAAGTCTTTTTCTGCAAGCAGAAACGACTTTTTATACTTTTGACACTTACATCATAATATGATGTGATAATACAACGCAAAAACATAGCTTTGGGGGATATACATGGAACACAAAATATATTTAGATTATACAATCGAGCTTTTATCGCAAATAAAAATCCCATCCTACATTATTGACACTCCTTACATATGGGATAATCAAATTGATGGTGGACTTAGAAATAACATTTTCAACCAGAATGCTTATAAGAATAATGAAGAAAATTTCAGCCAGTTCATCAAATCCTATAACAGGGATAATACTGCTTTATTTATACATGACAGCTTTTCATGTGAATATATACATATTAAGCTTCCTGACAGCGAAAGAATATTCATAGCAGGTCCATTCTCCTTTGAAAGATTCACTAACCAGAGAATACTTGACCTATGCTCTTACAATTCAGTTCCTGTGCAGTATAATGAGTTTATGCAGCTGTACTACTCTGCTCTGCCAGTATTTGCTGATGAACGCTGCATTACAGCGATTATAAGCTGCCTTTGCAGCAAGCTTTGGGGTAACAATTATACTATTGAAAAAAAACATGTACTTAATAAAAATTCAACACAATATATGTATAAAGAAGAGGCACCAGAGCCAACAAAAAAATCTGTCGAAGCTCTGGAAACACGCTATAAAAATGAAGCATTTCTTATGGAATGTATAGCACATGGAGATTACAGATCTATTGAAAATATGGAACGACTTAACTCTGCTGATATAAAGCCACGCTTATCTGACTCTATACGTGACAGAAAAAACTTCATGATCATACTAAATACAATCTGCCGTAAAGCTGCACAGACTGCATATATACATCCGGTACATCTTGATGAAATATCGCGCAAATTCGCAATTAAAATTGAAGACTGCACATCAATCGCACAGCTTGAAGTATTAGAAAATGAAATGACAAGAAAATACTGTCTTCTTGTCCAGTCACACTCATTACGGACATATAGCAAGCCTATACAGAATATAATCAACTATATATCCTTTAATCTCACAGCTGATTTAAGCCTTAACGCTTTATCGGAAGAGTTTATGTTAAACAGCAGTTATTTATCAACGCTCTTTAAAAAAGAAACCGGAGTAACTCTGACGAACTTCGTAAACAATAAAAGAATCGAGCATGCAATATACCTGCTAAACACAACACAGTCAGCTATTCAGGATATTGCCGCACAATGTGGCATTAACGATGTGAACTACTTTACCAAGCTTTTTAAAAAGCTTAAAAACATGACTCCTACGCAATACCGCGAAATGATACAACACAAATAAGCTATAAATCAAAAAAGACTGCCGTAATGATAATATGATGCAAGTGGCAAATTTTACTTTTGACACTCACATCATAATATATTACGTCAGTTTTTTTCAAAATATTCCGGATATATTCCCTTAAGCTTATCAAGCTCATTAAATATTCTGCTTATATGTGCCTTTATAACACGAAGATACATTCTCTTATCTTTATTTTTTATTGCTTCTATAAGCATTTCATGTTCATCATTGGTCTTTGCGCTTATGCTTTTATTCAGTTCTGCAAGATACCTTATTCTGTTATAATGACTCATCTGTGTCTGGATTATATTCATGGCAAGCTTTTCACCAGAACATTCGTATATCAACTTATGAAATTCATTATCTATCTCTATTCTTGGAATATTTTCAACTTCTTCGTTATAGTTAATAAGACGGTTATTAAGCTGTGTCATCTTATCAAGCATGTCATCGCTGGCATTTTCAAATATTGCATCCACCATTCCAATCTCAAGACTTTTTCTGACAAACCATTCCTGCTCCGAACGCTTACAGTTAATACAGGCTACATATGTTCCAGACTGTGGTATGATTTTTAAAAGTCCCTCTTTTTCAAGATTAACTATTGCCTCTCTTGCAGGTGTTCTTGATACATCATATCTTAAAGCAATCTTCTGGGCACTTATAGAATCTCCCGGAAGCAGCTTAAAATTCATTATATCATATTTTAATTTTTCATATGTTTCTTCGTTTAATGATTTCTCCATAGCTGTACAACCTTTCTGTATATTGATATAACTGTTCCTTTTTCAGGAAATAATCTTTATGATGATATCTATAGCTGCAGATATAGCCGTTTTTTACATCATATAACAAAATACCGCCCAGAGCTTGTATAACAAATAAGTTCCAAGCTCTGAACGGCAATATATTTATATATATTAAAGATACTTCTTAAGTGTTTCTCTTACAGCGCCTTTTCCTGATATTTCTTCTACAAATATCTCTTCAATCTTATCACCGATTCCTGCTTCGTATAAATTTATACCAAATATATTAGCATTTGACAACAAATTCTTCAACTGTCCTGTGTAAGATGATGGCTCACCCCATATAATACCTTTAATCTGGTCTTTTAATTCATCAGCCATAGGATCTGATGATAACTCAAAAGCAGCACCATCATCATCCACTCCAAGAAGATATCTGCACCAGCCGGCAATTGCAAGCGGAATAGCCATAAGTGACTTTGCACTTCCATCTTTAGCAACATATGCCTTGATTGTTTCTCCATATCTTATTCCAACCTTCTGTGAGGTGTCTGTTGCTATTCTTTGTGGTGTATCCGGCATAAATGGATTAGGTATACGGACATTAATAACCTCATCCGCAAACTTCACAGGATCTATAATTCCTGGATTAGTAACAACTGGCATTCCCTCAACCAGTCCTATTCTTCTTACAAGCTCTGAAAGTTCTTTATCCTTCATCTCATCAGCTATCAGGTCATAGCCTAATACACAGCCATATACCGCAAGTGCTGTGTGTAACGGATTAAGACATGTAGTAACCTTCATTCTTTCTACCTTGTTAACTGTATCTCTATCTGTCATATATACACCAGCCTTTTCAAGCTGTGGTCTTCCATTAGGGAATCTGTCCTCTATAACAAGATACTGTGGTCCCTCTGCATTAACAAAAGGAGCTATATAAGTTCTCTTAGATGTAATAACTGGTGCCATAGCTTCAACGCCAGCATCCTCCAATGCCTTTGCAACTGAATCTGCTGGTCTTGGAGTAATCTTATCTATCATAGACCATGGGAATGATATCGTATTCTCATCATTGACATACTGAACAAAATCTTCTCCAACAAAGCCCTTCTTTGCCCATTCACTTACCATTTCTGTTACTGAGTTTCTTAACTTTTCACCATTGTGTGAGCAGTTATCCATAGATACAACAGCTAAAGGTGCCTTACATGTATTAAATCTTTCTAATAAAAGAGCAGCTACAACTGCCATAGCAGATGATGCCTTATCAGGTCCATTATCAATATCACTCTTGATGAATGGGAAAAACTCTCCCTTTGCATCATGAAGCGCATATCCTTTTTCTGTTATTGTAAATGAAACCATCTGAAGCTCTGGACTTGCAAATATTGTCTTTAATCTTGACCAGTCTGCTTCTACTGATGACTGTGCCTTAACAGCCTCTGTAAGTGAACCAAGCACCTTCTTATCTGTACTTCCATCTTCCTTTAATGTAACAGCCATAACAAGATTGTCAAATGGTGTGTATATCTTATCAACAACATCATAATCAAATGTTTCTACACAAGTGATTCCTTTATCTGATAATCCCTGCTCAAGCAGTGAATCTGCTATACCACCTATAAAAATCCTGAAAATATTACCTATTCCAAAATGAACCCATACAGGTGCTTCCTTTGTTGCTGTGGCAACTTTCCCAACATCATATGATGGAAGCTTTATTCCTGCCTTTTCCCATTCTTTTTTATCTTTAATACCTTCTATAGAAAGCTTCATAATAATCCTCCATTCTTGCGCTGTTTCTCAGCATAAATTAATCAATTGATATATGTCTGAAACGATTTATCTTTCTGACTTAACAATAGCCTCCCATAAGCCATTAAGATATGTCGCTCCTAATGCTCTGTCATAAAGGCCATAACCTGGCATAGCTACCTCATCCCATATCATTCTTCCGTGATCTGGTCTTATCACACCATCAAAGCCTGTATCGTGTAATGTCTTCATAATCTTATACATATCCATAGAGCCATCTGTTGATAAATGTGCAGCCTCCTCAAAATCTCTTGGAGAATTATACTTGAGATTTCTTACGTGTGCGAAAGGTATTCTGCCTCTGCAGGCTTTAATAATCTCACAGATGTCGTTATTCTGGTTAGAACCAAATGAGCCTGTACAAAGTGTGATACCATTATAAGGCTTATCAACTGCATCAAGAAGCTTTGTAACAGAATCCTTACCTGTCATTATTCTTGGAAGTCCGAATATAGGCCATGCTGGATCATCCGGATGGATACCCATCTTGATATCATACTTCTCACATACAGGTCCGATAGCTTCAAGGAAATATACAAGATTGTTAAAAAGCTTATCAGCATCTACATCCTTATACATATCAAAAAGCTCTTTAAGATGATCAAGTCTTTCTGGCTCCCAGCCTGGCATAACAAAGCCATTAGACATCTTTGCCACTGATTCCTTCATGTGTTCTGGATCGATCATATCTACTGTATCCTGATTATAAGCAAGAACTGTTGAACCATCCTCTCTTACTCTTGCAAGCTCAGAACGTGTCCAGTCAAATACTGGCATGAAATTATAACATACCATATGAATATCTGCTTCACCAAGTGCCTGTAATGTCTTGATGTAATTATCAATATGCTCATCTCTCTTAGCTGTGCCAATCTTAATGTCATCTGAAACATTAACTGACTCTATACCTGCTATTCCTAAGCCCTCTGCTTCAACCACCCTCTTAAGCTCTGCAATCTCTTCTGGCAGCCATAACTCCCCTGCCTGCTTGCCAAAAAGTGTTGTAATAACATTCTTAACCCCCGGAATCTGTCTTATCTGCTTAAGTGTTACACTGTCATATCCTGGTCCATACCATCTTAATGTCATATCCATAATAAAAAATCCTCCTTAAATAAAAAATGAGCATCCACCTTTTATGTTACCCATTAACTGTGGCAGCCATAACAAATATATCATTACTGTTACAGCATTTCTTTGTTGATAACATACTAACATGTTAGTTCTAACATGTCAATATATTTATTTGATTTATTTTATATTCTTATATGTTTTTTAAAAAAAACAGGAGCTTTTGATGTTCTTATCAAAAGCCCCTGCTTTCATGCCTGCGGATTATTCTTTTATTTATCTGTCGTTGTTCATTCTCCAGTCTATACATCTTTGCAGATATTCAACGTATTCAGGATTCTTACACATACCTTTGCCAGGATTATCTGATATCTTGGCAACATCCATTCCGTTACACTTTGTCGTTTTCATAACGATATTAAGTGCTGGAACCTTCGTATCATTACTGATATACGTTCCTATTCCAAATGCTACCTTTGCCCTGCCATTAAAATATCTATACAGCTTGTCAGCCCTGTCAAAATCAAGACTGTCACTAAATAACAGAGTTTTATTTCTTGCATCTATTCCAAGACTCTCATAATGCTTAAGCATTTTCTCACCCCATGCATAAGGATCGCCGCTGTCATGTCTTACGCCACCAAAGAGTGTTGCATATGTGAGCTGGAAATCCTTTAAGAAGCAGTCTGTTGTTATTGCATCTGTAAGTGCTATACCATTAAGTATGCCATATTCTCTTACCCATGCATCAAGTGCATACCAGTTAGAATATGCCGGATTGTGCTTGTGATTGCCCTGTCCTGTACACATGATCCACTCATGTGCCATAGTACCTACTGGTGTGAGATTGTATTTCTTTGCAAGATAAACATTACTTGTTCCGACAAATAACGAATTACCTTTATAGTCAGCCTCTGACAAAGCCTTAACAGCAAGCTCCTGTGCCTCAGCTGATAATCGTCTTCTAAGTCCGAACTCACTAAAGCTTCCTAGTCTGTATACAGTTTCTTTTCCTTCTGTTCCATCAGCATCATCTGCTTCAAGTGCTGCCACTTTAGCCGACAATCTCTCCTTAAAGCTGTCAAGAAGTTCATTATAATCGTAAGCCATTCTGAAGTACACTTCATTTACGATAGCAAGCGTTGGTATCTCGTACATTGATGTGTTAAGCCATGTACCAAACGTTTCGATACTAAGTCCACATTCTGCATCCGTAGTTATCTTAAAATCTGCATATCTTGCCTGCCATAATCTTAAAAAGTCCACATAACTACCCTTCATCCACTTTACATTTTCAAGGTAATCAAGCTCATCCTCTGTAAATCTCAATGTACAAAAATGCTTTATCTGCTCTCTTATCTCTTCAACCATTTCCTCTGTAAAATGCACGTCCTTATTGCGGCACTTGAATGTCCATGTTGTCTTATAATCTGAGAACTGATGATATATCGCCTGTCCCATACTGAACTTATACATATCTGTTTCTAATAAACTTGTTATTATTGGATGTAATCTCATAATTTTCCTCTTTTCTGCGCACATCCCTCTCTTACAATATATGTGGTGCGCCTAATCCTTTTCATTTTTCAGGAACTCTGTAATCTTTCTAAAAATGTATCTGCGTATAGAACTTTAAACCAAATATCTTACAATCTGTTGCAGAAACTTTATTACAAAATGTATCTGAATATAGTTCTCTAAACCCGGTCTATACTATCTCTACCTGTATCATACCGGCTGTCTTAACTGCGGCTTCCTTTGAATCCTTAGTCACGCAGGCTGTTGCATTTTCTATAAGTCTTACAGTCACCTCCGGTATTGTGGCTTTGGCTATGCTTAAGTTGCTTATGACACATATTCCTGTACATACGCCGCAGAAGTCGACTACATCTCCCTCACTTACCATATTTGAAAGCACCTCTCCAAGCTCAAGACTTGCAAATGTAGGCTTATCAATAATAACAGGCTCATATGAGGCATTAACTGATTTCATAATATCGCTGTTAATCTGCCAGCCGTCTGTTCCCTTAATACAGTGGACAACCGGAAGCTTTCTTCCCTCCTGTGTATTAAGATAGTTATCACCGTGCGTATCCCTTGTAAGAATAACATCTGTATATCCGCCATTATTCACCGCATCTATAACAGCAGGAACGGCTTGTTTACATTCATCATTTCCAAGTGGACCATCGATGAAATCATTCTGCATATCTATAATAACTAATACTTTTTTCATAGTGCTGGTATCCTTTCTTTTAATTATTTTATTTAAATGAGCATATATAAAATATTGTTTAGCTTTGCCTGTATTAGATGGTCATATCAGTCTGGAACATACTCATACAGCTCCGAAGCCTTGTTGCCTGTTATGGAAACGCCCTTTCTGTCTAGTGATTTTATTTTATTGTCGACATTTCTTTTAAAATTCGTCTTGTAGAGCTTCTTTCCGAGTATAATCTCATAAACTCTCTGCAAGTCTGGAAGTGTGAATTCCTGTGGCATAAGATTAAATGCTATATCAGAATACTCTGTCTTGTTTCTTAATCTCATAAGTCCCTCAAGAACTATCTGTGCGTGGTCGAAAGCAAGTGCCTCATCACTTACAAGCTCAGGAATATAATTCTTAACCTTTAATCTTCCGTTATTAAATACCTTTTCCTTAAGCGAATAGACTATGTTGATATTCTTCTCACTATTACTGAATGTAAGCTTCTCATCATCAAATGTTATATCAAACCACAATGCTTCACTGGCATCATCCCCTGCCTGCGGCTTCATGCCATCTATAGGAATAAGTGTCATATAGGCAATATCTATAACTCTCATTCTTGGGTCCCTGTCAGGCTGGCTCATAGTATATAACTGCTCCATATATATATCCTTAAGTCCGGTTTCTTCCTCTAACTCCCTGCACGCCGCTGTATATGCTGACTCCTTTATATCAACGAAACCTCCCGGAAGTGCATAGCAGTCTATATATGGATGATTGTTTCTCTTTATAAGAAGCAGCTTAAGTCCCTTAAGGTCTTTGCTCATCCCAAAAAGCAGCATATCAACTGTAACACTTGGTCTTTCATAATGTCCGGGATTGTACTGTGCCAGAAACTCTTTCTCTGTAAGCCCGTTTTTATTCTTTCTTAATTCTCTCGGAATACTCTTATTATCCGACATATTTTCACCGCCTTTGCAAAAGTAGCTTTTTGATACTTTTATATATACTACTTTTTACCACATATGTAAAGTGTTTTTTACAAAAAATATTTTTATCGTAAATTGTAAAATGTAATTGTGATAAGGAAGTAAGCTTTTTTCCTTAAAGCAATTACATTTTTTATTTACAAGGGAGATTGATTATTATGCGAAAAATATTTTTTAAGAAAGACTGGCAAGACATAAAAAACACGTTCTTAGAAAATGAAGAAGTTATTTTAAATGGTAACTATAAAGGTTTTAAGCTTGAATTAATTTATAAGCCAGAATTTAAAGTACATTTTATATGGGGTAATGTTGTTACTCTTCTTATTACTGATGAAATCGGTGCAAGATATGAATATGATGTTGTTTTAAATTCTGATTATGATTCTGTTCATAAAGATATATGTGATAAGTTTGTTGAGTTTGAAACTGCATATATTGAGAATACTGCTAAAACTGTTGAGGAAGTTAAGGCAGACAACGCACGTATTTTAAAGGAAGAAAAGGCAGCCGAAGAAGAAAAACATTTAAAGGAATTTGATAATTATATCGCTACTGGCAATGAGAATTTATTTGCTGATTGTTTAGATTATTGGGAAGATAAGAAAAATCGTAATGAAATTATTAAGAAGTTTCTTTTTAATGAGGTTAACAAGTATGCACATAGTCAGTTGAAAATTGCTTTTGTTCTTAAAACTGTATATGAGGAAAAGTTATATCAGATTGACGGATATAAAAACATATATGAGTATGCATATGACAATTTTAACATTGCACGTGGTACTTGTAGCAACTGGCTTAAGGTAGTTGATAACTTCGGTGTTCTTAATAGTCAAACTGGTTTTTATGGTCTTGATGATAGATTAAAAGATTTTAGTATCACACAACTTATTTTAATACGTGCATTAAGTATTGAGCAGATACAGGCGGCTGATATTAAGCCTACAATGTCTACAAGAGAGATTAAGCAGATTGTAAAAGATGAATTAAATCTTAGGCGCATTGCTTCGGATGTTACCGCCGTAAATGATACGTTTATAGATAATCCCGAAGATGAAAAAGAACTATATACAGACGCTCTTAAGGCTGATGTTGTGACAGATAGTAACAATCAAAATGTTGGATATGATATACAATCTTCTATCAATCCGCCTGTTGATAACAATATTATTGATAATACTGATGATACTTATGTTAATGATACATCTGATAAGAATACTGATATATCAGATAATAAGCCAATAGCCAAGATACTTATTGATGGCGGCATATCGTTATCAGAAAGTCAGATAAAATATCTCAATTCAATATTTGAGAGTAAAAAGGGTCAAAACATAGAGTTATGTATCTATGTAAAATAACATGTTAATACCTCACATATGTCTATCTTATAGGCAAGTGGTAGGCATATGGAGTTATTAAGTTCGTTCGATTGAACGCACTATATATAATATCACAATAATAATAATAAAGAATTTAAAAGAGAGGGCGCAAAGCGCAAAAGGTAAAGGAAAATGGATGTTAGACAGATTTTAGTTGTTAAAGTATATAGAAAAAAGGAAATGCAAGAAATAAGAGACAGGGCAAGCGGTCGTGTTACCGGTATGTATTATCCAGTTATTCTTGATGATGGTGATAACACTATTGATATGACTGTGCCGGAAGATGTTTACAATGTTATTAAAGAAGATAGCATATATGCTTTCACTACTCGTTTTGATGATAGATTCAGACGTGAGAACCAGTCAGTTAAGCCAAAAATTGACGGATTGTTATTTGAGTGTCCTAATAACTGGCGTGGTGACTTCTTAGCAAAGTTTAACGAACTTGTTTATCCTGTTGTTGCTAATAAGTCTATATCTGATAAGGCTGTTGCTGAAAAGACAGCGAATAAATAATTGTTATAAAGCTGTTCCCTTGTACAGCTTTATATATATAGTCCTTATATGCAAGTATCGCATAGCTTGTGTGCAAGGCGGTTATATATAAGTGTTGCACTAGCATTTATATATGATTATGTATATGTTCATGGGTGTATATCCTCAATGTATACACCTATGAACATGTAGAGATATAAAAAGTTCGTTCGATTGAACTTTATAAGATAAATTAAAACATATTTATATATGAATTAAGTGGGTTCGATTCCCATTATCTTATTATCTCTATACCCTCAATTACAATCAGACTTAACATATATGTGTTTAAGTTCTGATTAAACATAACAAGTACTTCTTTATCTCCTATAAAAGCGAAGTAACTTATCCCGCTTGTTATGTTTAATTAGCATTTAAGCACGTTACTACAAGGGTTTAAAGCTAAGCAGTTTAAAATATCACATTATAACAAGGGAGTTGAGAAAAGAAGATGTTACACACAATTACTAATGTTGTTGTTTTCGTTGCTATTGTTATGTGGTCAATAATCATTATAACATTTATCGCTATTACTCTTTATAATAAGGCAACTGGAAAAGCCATAAAGAAAAGCGGCAAAGCGACAACGCAAGATTTAACAGTACAATCAAAAAATATTGATTATGAGGAAATCCGTAAGACGGATGTTGAAAACATTGTTAATTCTGAAAGTTCTAACAATCAGAAAAACAATAAACCAAAAAGCACATTGATACTTTAATACTTGTTAAGCCAATAGTGACAGCTTGCGCCGCTATTGCGGCAAAAGTGGCACGCACTACCGCATAGCACCCACATAGCGTATATTAAGCCTTTAGTTTTCAAGGGTGCTATAATTACCGCTTGCCTACTCACTGCATTACGTTATCCATTAACGTAGTTTTGCGGCGAAGCTGTTCCGATTGATTTAACTTATATCCGCCCTAATCAACTTAATATCAATGTGTTGTGGGGTTCTATGTTTGGGTTACCTCGTTATGTAGTGGGGCGCTCCGTGGAAACCTACCGCACGTTACATTGATATGATGTTGATTAGGATTGTTGTAAAGTGAATTTTACCACAAAGAAATTAAAGGGGTTTAGATTATGCCACAACGTATATTAAAAACGATACTTATAATTATGTTGGTTGCTCTTTTATTTATTAATGTAAATACTGTTATTAATGTAAATTATGTAAGAGCCGAAGAACCAACAACGCAAGTTATAACAAGTGATAATACAGAAAATGAAAATAGTACCGAATTAACTGATACTACTATTCAGGAAACTTTATCAGAAATATCTAACAATCTTAATTATATGTTAATTATGCAGATAATAAGTCTAGGTGCTTTCTTGGGATATGTTGGAATTGACCGATTGAGGTAAGAGATATGAATATAAATGATTTTGCTGATTTAACAACTCAATTTGTTAGCGTAGGCTTTTCAATGTCCGTCATTGTGTCATTTGTTGCTTGGGCAATTATGAAAGTGTGGCGGCTATTTATCGATATTACAAATTTATGATATTAACCCTATAGGGGATAATATAAAAATCTTATGAGAGGAGAAAACAACTATGAATGATGTTGTTAGTAAAGTGACTATGGATGAATCAATCAAGACAGCTATAACAACAGCTTGCACAACTGCCGTAGATACTTGTAAGGATGGTATCATTGCCGTTCTTCCTATTGGCTTAGGTCTTATGGCTATAACAATGGGTATAAGAATCTCTGTAGGTTTCTTCCGTTCATTAGCTAATTAATAGCAGGACGGATAAGCAAGCTAAACAGGCATACATAAAATGTATGCCGCCGACAATTTTCGTAGTGCATTAAATATACATCATTGAGAGGAGAAAAAAAAAATGGGATATTTGTTATTAATTTTATTCTTTCTTATATGGCGCAACGCAGTACATATACGCAAGGCGGTTAATTACTGCGCTTATGGTACTACTGCCAATCCACAAAGCATTTTAAGGAAGATGTTTTTAAAACTGGCAGATATAAGAAGCGAAGAAGTACAGAAAAAGAAAGAAACTAAACAAGCAGAAAAACACATACAAGAAGTTAATGAGGTATCATTATGATATGGTTATTTTCCTTTGCGTTTTCCTTTGTCATATCTTTTTTCTTAGATACTGTATTGGACTTTTTAGGTTTATATTGTTGGTATGTAAGTTTAGGTTATCACATTGTAATATTTACAGTCGTGTACATATTCTTGAATTACATATGGGATAATTAGGTATATTAGTATGAAGAAGATGAAGGAAAATAATGCTATTAAAAGATGTCCTGAGTATATCGGTGTGTCTTGCATAGACGGCTCTTGTCCTAAGGCTAATTAAGAAGAATATGAAGAGTATGGAATCCCAGTTGTTAGGTCTTGTTTTGAATGTTCATATTATAGAGGATGTTCAGATTGTGCAGGCTGTGGCTGTGATGAAACCTTAAGACGGATATATCAGAAAGAATAAGAAAAAAAATTAAATAAAACCACTTAGATACTTGTCCTAATTACTCTTGTGTTTCCTGTGTAGATGGTTCTTGTCCTATAGCACGTTGTAAAGAATGTGAGGAATATGGATTGCCTATTGTACGGACTTGTATTGAATGTCCTTATTATCACGCTGTGAGAATTGTGATAAATATGGATGTAACGAAGTGTTAAAGCATTTGTTTTTTAAAAAAAATAAAAATAACTTTCTTTTGGTATTGTATTAAAACTTGCCTAATGGTACAATATGGAAAAGGGGGTGCTTGAGTGGATTATCAGTTATTGTTTGATGGTTCTATTACATTAATTAATATTGTTTTATTACTTATTGTTTTTATTGTTCCGATTGTTTTAATTATTTTTCTTATAAGGAAAATTGTTAAATATTTGGATGTAAAGACAGAATATTATAAGAAACGTATGAATGATAGGCAAGAATAACTTGCCTATCTTTTTTTTGTTGGGGTTTATATGAAAAATAGATTTATTATTTTATTATTATCTTTTAGCATTTTATGTATATCAGTTTTTGCTTTGCCTTTATCTATTGTTTATGCAACTGATTCATATGGCTATACTTATGAGGAAGCTGTTGATATTGTCAATAAACATAACATTATTTATTCTAATGAGGGTACACCTATGTTTATTTATTCTTCTGCAAGTCAATTATGGTCTGCACCTCGTTATTTCTTTACTAATACTTATACTGATAAGGAATTAGTTGACATTTTATCTAGTGATAATGTTATTCAGTATGCTGTTACTAAAGCAAAGTATGAAAGTATTTCATCTCAATTGTGTAAGGCTTTAGGATATGCCACTAAAGGCGCTTCTACTCTTGTTACTGATATGGTTGCTAAAGATAACAGACAATTTGCAAAAGGTACCTATTCTGATGATGATGGTTATTCTCTTGTTGCTGATTCAGTAGACAAGTTAAGGGAACAATTAAAAAATCAGTATTATGATAGCATTGGTATTGTTCATCTTAATATTAATAATGAAAGAATGAATTTTTCTTCTACTTGGTTTGAGGAACAAGACGATTATACATCTGCTTTTAATTTAATAAATAGTTATGACTATCAATTTATGTTAGATGCTTCTTTTTATGGATATGATGGACGTGAAATAGGTTTATATGGTTTTAATCGTTCTGCATTTAACTACTGTTATTTAGATGGCTCAAAAATGTGTTTTGTGGATACTTCCTTAAATAATATACCTCAAGCGGATGTTTTTAATTACATTCCAACTATTTATCAATTTGATGAAGATGTTCATAATTCACTTGTATTCGCCTCTATGTATACAAAAAATAGTTCGTATTATTCTCGTTATTGGGATATTGAATACTCATACAAAGCTATTAGTCGTGGTTCTTGGTGTTCTATTGTTTATTCTACAAAGTATAATGATTTTTTATTTTTTAAGAGTTATGAAGCTTTATATAATTATTTGTACGGTGACCAGAACGCTTATTTATCTTCTAAGATAGAGGAAACCGGCGAAGATATAAAAATCTCTATTGACGATATGAACACAAATATAAGCGATAAGATGGATGAGCTTATTGGCAGCATTAACAGCAAAAAAGACGGAATGAGCGCAGACGAATTGCAAAACGCTATTGATAAGGGACTTGAAAGCATAAGCGGCAAAATGGACGACATTAAAGATAATACAGATGAAACTAATGCAAAATTAGATACTCTTCTGTCTGCTATGCAATCGCAAAATGAAATTCTTATGAATATACTCGGTGTTACAACTAATATATACAATGTTGTTTCTTCTAAAGATAAGGAAGATGATACTAATTATACAATAGCAGATTTGCAGCCGCATTTTAATAAGTGCTTTACCGCTGTTAAAAATATGGTCCTGTATGGTGAAAGTTCTTTTGAAGATGTAGGCACACAATCTGTTATGAATGTTGATAATGCTGTTTATGCTGATGACCCTGAAAACCACGTAAAAGATTATCATAACGGCTTATTAGGTAAATTTCCTTTTTGTGTGCCGTATCAGCTTTATGAATGGTTACAAGTTCTACAAGCTGACCCTGAGACACCCGAATTTACTTACGATTATGGGTATATGTTAAAGTATTTTGGTGTTTCGTCTGATACTGATACTGTTATCAAGTTTGATTTGTCACAATATGATGATTGGGCGAAAAATGCAAGAAGTTTCTTAAAGCTATCTTTTACTCTTGCTGTTGCTGTCGGTACTTATAGAAAATTTAAGGGGGAAATATAAATGTTACAAATAACTGCTAGTGCTTTAATAGGCTTGCTTGTAGCTGGTCTTATTAGCTTCCTAACTAATTTAACGCTTACTATTATACAGATTGGATTAGCTGTGCAGGCGTTCTTGCCTACTGATGTTTTTTACGGCATTTTTGATGTTGTTAATGAGCCGTTATATAGTTTTATGCCTTATGTTAATTGGTTTGTGCCTATTGATTATGCTGTGCTGTTAGTTGGTGCATTTGTTGATGCTTATGCGACTTACATAATGTATAAATATTTTAAAAAGATACTTGCAAGTCTGTTTGATAATATCTCTAATCCACTAAAAATAGTATCTTCATTAATGAAATGATAAAGTTCGTTCGATTGAACGCACAAAGGATGTGATTTTATGGCAATAGATTTTTATACCGGTGTTCCCGGAAGTGGCAAGTCTTACCACGCCGCACAAAGAATATACCACGCTATCCGCAGTGGTAAAACAGTTATAGGAAATATAGAAATAAATGTAGATAACATTCCTCCTAAAAATAATAAACCTAAGGGGCAATATATTTATATAAGTAATCGTGAATGGCTTAATAATTCTATAAAAGAACGTAAATTAAAAACTAATGGAGAATACTCTAACAGCCTTGTAGAACCTAAAGACCTTTTTAGTTATCTGCAAGGCTTAAAGGGGTTCGCTTATAACTTTCATAAGCGTAATAAAGACGGCACTTTTAAATTATTCCAAACTTTAATTATTCTTGATGAATGTCAAGAATTATTTAATAGTCGAACTTGGAATAGAAAAGACCGCCTTTCTTGGTGTGCTTTCTTTCGCTTACATCGTAAACTTGGATATGATTGTATCCTTATATCGCAGGATGATAAGTGTATTGATAAGCAGATAAGGGCAGTCCTTGAAACTGAATACTTACATAGAAATGTCAGTAAATACAAGTTGTTTGGTAAAATCATCGCCGCACCTTTTGGCGGCAATCTTTTTTTATGCCTTAAAAGGATGTATGGATATAGCAAAAAGGATGCTAAAACAGGCACGCAGTTTATATGCGGCAGTAATAAATATTTTGCAATTTACGACACTACGCAGTTATATTAAGCGGAATTCCCGTAGTTTGCGGAGGGATAACGCTTAATATAACTGCCAGCAGTACAGATAAATATATAAATATCCTATACGTGCGCGCGCACGCGTACTTGATATTATATACACTTAATGTTCAAATAAATTAGGGAGATATAAAAGTGGGTGCTTACAATGTTAAAGAGATTAAATTTTTAAATCAAACGCAAGTCAAGGTTTATAATAAACCGATTGAATTTGATAATAAAAAAGTTCGTGCGAACGAACGCAAAAAGGAAAACAAGGAACGAACGCAACAAGCTATTGATTTATCAATACGTCAATCTATGAATAGAACAAAAAATTCTATATGGCAGATTGCATTGAGTAACAAGTGGGATTATTTTGTTACTTTTACATTCAATCCTAAACTTGTTAAATCGGATGATTATAATGAAGTTAGTTTTTATATGTCAAACTGGTTACACAATGCGCGTTTTAGATGTTCGCCCGATATGAAATATCTTATCGTTCCCGAATATCACAAAGATAAAAATAAATTTCATTTTCACGCTTTAATGTCTAATATAGATGGCATTACATTAGTGGATAGCGGCTATCGTTCTAACAACAAGATAATTTATAACATAGCTAATTATCATCTAGGTTTTACAACTGCGATTCCGATAGACACTGATTCGCAAGGTCAAAATAAAACTTGCGGTTATATGCTTAAATATATAACTAAAGATTTAATTAATCTATCGCAAGGCAAGCGCCGTTACTGGTACTCTGTTAAGAACTGCGACAAGCCGCAGATTGACAATTATATTGTAGAAAGCGAACAATTAAGCGGTTTTATTGAGTGCTTAGAGAATGATATGAATTATCGAAAAAAAATTGATATGCCTTTTTCTGATAATGAATTAAGGATATACAATTTTGAAACTTAATAAACTTATATGAATAACTTACAAGGGGGTTAGTCTTATGAGTAAATATTTTACAGATAGAGAACGCTATCAACTTGAATATATGTATAATAAACAACATTTATCGCAACGTGAGATAGCGCGACAATTACATAAGCATTATAACACTATATACAATGAGATTAAGCGTGGCACTACTATATTATTAAACAGTGATTTAACTGAAAGACAACAATATTGTGCTGATGTTGCAATTAACAAATATAAATATAATTGTACTGCAAAGGGTGCGCCGCTTAAGATTAATAATGATTATGAATATAAATCATTCATAGAAAGTCAGATAAAGAACAATCATTATTCTTTCTATTCTGCTAATGAACTTGCTAAGAATGAAAATTTTAATACAAGAGTATGTTTATCAACTTTATACAATTATTTTCATTCTGATGTTTTCGACATAAGGCAAAGTGATATGCCAGTTAAACGAATACGCAGAAAGCAATATATATATCAAGCGAAAAAGATATATCAGTTTGGCAAGCGCTCTATTGAAGAACGCGCCGACATTTCAAACCGCGACAACTACGGCGATTTTGAAATGGATACAGTGCAAGGAAAACAAGGCACGAAAACTTGTTTACTTGTTCTTACAGAACGCAAGACAAGAGAAGAAATAATATATAAACTTGATAATAAAAAGTGTTCTTCTGTTTGGTCTGTATTAGAGAATGTGTGGGATGATTTTAAGAATAAAATTAAAACTATCACTTGTGATAATGGTGTTGAGTTTTCAACTAATTATGAATTTAAAAATAAAGATTTAGAAAAGTTCGTTCGCACGAACTTATATTATTGTCATCCTTACGCAAGTTGTGAACGCGGTAGCAACGAAAACGCTAACAAACTTATAAGGCGCTTTATACCTAAGTCGCAAGATATAAGCGTATATACAGACGAATATATTAAGCATATACAAGACTTAATAAATAATATGCCGCGTAAGTTGTTCGGCGGCTTATCATCATATCAGTATATGAAATCTATAGAATGTGAGGTATTACAACAATGAACAGTATTTTAATAACTTCATTAAGGCATATAAAAGATTATATCCTACACTTTGTATGTTTATTTCATACTAAAAATAATATAGTCTGTTATATGCCTTGTCGCTATGCAAAAGAATGTGATTTATCTTGTAAATTCAACAGAAAATAGTTCGGATTGTATTTTTTTAAGAACATCACATTTTTCTATTGCAATTTACAAAAAAATATTTTTATTATAGCCGAAATGTTACAATTTACTTTATAGAGGTCGGCGCAGGTAAGTCTGAATATTTATCTGGTTACTGCTATCGAAAGTAATATCCGCTTTAGTGTTGTTGCAAATAAGTCTAAATATTTATCAGTTTGTGTATAGTGGATACTTCGCATAAAAGAAATATAGAATTTTCAAGCTTGACTCTTAATAGTAACAAATGAAAATCATAATTTGACATAAATATAGAAATAGAGTAGTATATCAACGCAAAATAATCATAGCCAACATTACACCAAAATATTAAATGGGAGAATATTATGTTAAAAAGAACTAATAAAATCAATACTTTAATTGTATCGCTGATTATGGTAATGGCTGTCTTTATCACAGGCTGTTCAATGACTTATGATAACAGCCAGACATCCGGCACAACCAGTACAGACACAACCGTTGCAGCAGAAGCAACAACCGAAACAACATCAAAAACATCATCATCATCTGCTACTACCTCTGATAATACTAAAAGCACAAGTAAGACTAACAGTAAACAGACGACATCTGCTGACAGCAAAAACACATCTGCCTCAAATCTTACATTTAGAAATGAGAACCTTTTAAACAGCCACTACGAAAAGCACGGCAAAGATATGGGCTTTTCATCTGCCAAAGAGTATGAAAAAGCTGCCGCCGCAGTTGTAGCAAACAGCAGCGCACTTCACAAAAAAGAGGCTGAGGACGGCGATGACGTTTACTATATCGAAAGCACCAACGAATTCGTAATAGTATCGACTGATGGTTATATAAGAACTTACTTTAATCCTGATACCGGCATAGCTTACTACAACCGCCAGTAGACGAGATATATAAATACTACAAATAAACAAAACTATAAAATATTTTATATTGCTCATTTATAGGACTATAATAACAATAAATATCCAAATAACAAAAAGTGGGATGACACACTCTTAAATATAAGACGTGTCACCCCACTTTTTTATATACAATGTTAATATCAAAAAATTTAACGTTAATACCCCTGATAATTATTGTTATAATAATTGTTATTGTAATTATTATAATAATACTGCTCTTTTATTCTCTTATAGAGCTGCGCATCTGTCTGTAACTTATATGGATTAACATAGAACACGCTTAACAGTCCAAGTGTAAATGCGCTCAATATAGTCCAAGGTATGAAGGAAAGATTAAGTACAAATGTATTAAAACGCTGTCCCCTCATCATTTCCTTGCTCTTTCTTAAAGCATCCATTGCGCTGATTTGTGGGTCATCTGCCATAATGTACGATACCAGATAGTAATCATAAAAACGTATAACTCCCGGAATAATAAAGAGTAATGACCATAAAAATATAAATACAGAACGAAGCAGCATAGTTCCTACTATCTTAAGGTAACGCCCACCATTAAATGCATATACAATCTCTCCGGCACTTGCCTGCATTTCTGTATTCTTAAGGAAAAATCTGCTTGTTCCCACTGCAAACGGATTACGCACAAAAACCGCTATGAGCATAGAAACAATCGTTGATACCGCTAAGAAACCAATCAGTGCAATAACTATTGCCACTACTGAAATTCCGGTTGAATACGACAATCTGTATATCATATTATCAACACCACCGTTTTCAACACTGCTGCTTGCACCTGAATATCCCACCGAACCAAGTGCTAAAACAGATACAACTCCCGCAAGAACACACCGCCAATAATTCTGCCTAAATACATTCTTTGCCGACATTTTTAATTCTTCTCTTGTCCACATAAGCCTTCACTCCTTTATTCTGTTTATAGTAATTATATGAACCGCTCCTCTGTATAATTCAGATAATAAAAAAGGCGGCATCAGTTACGACACCACCAGCTTTATTCCAGCATAGGATAATACTAATTCATACCGTTTCAGACAACAATCTGCACGGATTACCACTTAATGCGGATGACAGGAATCGAACCTGCACATCGTGTGATACTAGAACCTAAATCTAGCGCGTCTGCCAGTTCCGCCACATCCGCAAGCAAACTTATTCTAACATAATGATGTGACTTCGTCAAACTATATTTTTCTTTTGCACTTATTTATTTTTTATTCTTCTTAATTCTTTACTGCATTACTTATGTTGAAAATGTAATATCACAAAATACATCATTATTATGATATTTCGACTTTGCTTCACTTTACAAGTCAATAATAATGCTATTACAAAATATCCGCCAACTCCTCCGCCACATTATCCCAGCAATGCGTATCCCTGCATATCATATACGCATTATCTGCAATCTGCTGCAGCCTGTCATTATCCTGTAACAGCTCTTTAATCCTTCGTACCATAGGCTCTGTAACCTCTGGATTGTAGCCGGAAGCCTCATAATCCCTAAGCATATTAAGGTCGTAAAATAATATATTCTCATCATCCGTAAATATCTCATCAAGATACCTGGAAGAGTCTGTAAGCGATACCGCCCCGTTAAGGCAGCTGTTAAACACTCTGTCGTGTGCGCCGTCCTTAAACCAAGGCATAACATTAAGTGATATCTTAGCCTGACTTATCTTATCAAGACATTGCTGAGAATTCGCACTGCCATGCTGGATAATATTTTCGGGATGCTGGCACTCTATATAATTATAACCTTCGCCATATGTATGCACCTTAAGCCCGGCATCCACAAGTGCCCTGATTGTAAGCTGTCTGTAGTGAAATCTTACATTCAGGTCAACGTACATCATCGTTGGCATACAGTCAAGAAGCTGGCTATCCGTAATATCAGCGAATTCCTCTCTTAAATGCTTCTCTCCCACCTCATCTATCGTCATATGTGGATGTGCTGTAAGGTCTTCTAATACATTTTCATAGAAATCTATATAATCCTGTTCCATATTATCTATACGTTTTCTTAATATGTGCTTAGGTGTGTAATTGCCAGTAAATATAATATCCATAGGTCTGTCTTTGACCGGCATATACACATCCTCTTTATAAGCCCTTCTGTCCTTATTCACCTCTGTACCAGCCGATGGTATAAAGTATGTCCTAACATCCGGATAAAACCTTTTCATATAATCAATATGAATTCTGTCGATATCTATCTGCACATAATTATGCGGTCTGTCTGCAAGATACTTGTGATAATACAAAGGATGGTCGACCACTATATTAATGACCTTTATTCCTGAATAATCCCAGAAGTTCCATCTGGATGTATGTTCATTATGCAGCCCATCTAAAGCCTTATCACTCTGATATAATCCTGCCTCACCTTCAAGCCCTTCAAAGTTAAATGTAAGTGCCACGAATTCATCTTTTTTATGGAAATTATAGTAATCAAGCAATTCTTCAAAACTATTTTCCGATAGAAAAAGATTATACCAGAATATCTTATGTCCGATTTTTTCAAAATATTTTGCTATCTCTACTGAAAAAAATTCAAGAGTTTCAACACCACCCTTAAACATAATTATGTGCTTCATATCTTTCTCCATTTTAACTAGCAGTTCTTAATAGCAGCAAATACTTCGTCAAGTGCTGCTGTGTCAAGCTCCTCTGCTTCTCCTGCATCAATGTGTCCTGCAACCTCTGGGTCCATAGGCATCTTTGCAACTGTCTTTATTCCAAGTTCCTTAGCTGCCTCGTCTATTCTGCTCTTACCATATATATAATGGATATTGCCACAGTCAGGGCACTTAAAGTATGACATATTTTCTACTATTCCAAGTACAGGAATATCCATCATCTTCGCCATATTGACTGCCTTTTCAACTATCATTGATACAAGGTCCTGAGGTGATGTTACAACCACAATTCCATCTACCGGAAGTGTCTGGAATACTGTAAGTGGCACATCGCCTGTTCCCGGAGGACAGTCTATAAACATACAGTCTGTATCTCCCCACTCAACATCTTCCCAGAACTGCTTTACAGCACTTGCTATGACCGGACCTCTCCATATAACCGGGTCTGTTTCATTATCAAGAAGATAATTAAGAGACATTGTCTTAATTCCTGTTTTAGTTTCTGGTGGATATATTATAGTTCCTGCCTCATTACATGTCGCCTTTCCTGAAAGTCCGAAAGACTTAGGAATAGATGGTCCTGTTATATCTGCATCAAGTACAGCAGTCTTAAGACCCTCCCTGCGTGACTTAACAGCAAGAAGTGAAGTGACAAGTGACTTACCAACGCCGCCCTTACCACTGACAACTGCTATTACCTTTTTAACATTTTTATTATTATCATTTCTTGTGTTCTGTGGAACTGCTCTTTCTGCACAGTCTGAACCACAGCTTGAACAATTATGTGAACATTCTTCGCTCATCATATACCTCCCTGTTTTACAATTATTATAGTTCTTATTAATGACTACTATTGTAGATTTTACCATATATTTATTGTAAGTCAAAGTGATATGACATATTCATCATACTAATAAATTTGTTATTGTTCAGAACCATGCAAAATCTGAGAGATATACATAAAATTGCTTGCATTTTTATGTATATTTATCAGATTTTATATGGCGGATACGCCACATCGAGGAAATGCGAAGCATTTTCGAGATTGGCTCTGAACAATAATATCTGAACAATAATATAAATATTTTAAATTTGCTCATTTACAGTAAACCCCAAAAGATATATTATCCAATATTTAAAAATATTAATTGTTATTTTCATCTTGACATATACAACCGCATATAATATATTAAGTGTACCAACTGCACTACATAAGATAATACAGTTAGTACAATCAATGCATTTGATAATATAAATAAACAAAAACGCAAAAAGTAAAGAAAGGATTGATTTAACTATGTTCGTTATAGATGTCATGTCGCGAGTGCCTGTATATGAACAGATTATTAATCAGGTTGAGGAACAAATCCTGACCGGACTTTTAAACAGCGGCGATAAGATGCCGTCTGTCAGAAGCCTGTCAGTCAGCCTGTCAATTAACCCTAACACAATCCAGAAAGCTTACACAGAGCTTGACAGAAAAAAGCTTATAATCACGGTTCCCGGAAAGGGGTCTTTCATATCACAGGAGGCACTTGATATATTAGGAGCCAGTTCAAGAGAAAAGATGCCAGAATTCAAGCAGGCTGTCAGAGAACTTGCTCTTGCCGGAATAACGAAGGATGAGCTTATACAGGCAGTTAATGATGTATTTAAGGAAATGTAATCACGCTGGATGTATCCATAATAAAATGAGGAGGTCTTTCAATGATAAAAGCAGAAGGTATACACAAAACTTTCGAGGATTTTACCGCCCTCGATAACATAACCTGCAATATAAGTGACGGCTGCATATACGGTATGGTCGGTTCTAATGGCGCAGGTAAATCAACATTTTTAAGAGTGTTATCCGGAATATATAAGCCGGATAAAGGATGTGCCTATATAGATGATGAACCTATATATGAAAATCCTAAAGTAAAGGACAATATAGTATTTGTGTCGGATGAGTTATTCTTCCTGCCGGGAGCTACTATGAGCAAGATGGCAGATTTTTACAGCTCCATATATGACAGGTTCAACTATGACCGTTTTTTAAAGCTTGCTGAACTGTTTGAATTAAACATTAAAAAGCCTATTGCCAACTTTTCAAAGGGCATGAAACGTCAGGCTTCTATCATACTCGCACTCTCAACAAGGGCAAAATATATGTTTTTTGATGAAACATTTGACGGACTTGACCCTGTTATGCGAAACCTTGTAAAGAAGCTTATATGTAACGATGTTGCTGAATATGATACTACTGTTATAGTAACTTCTCACTCCCTTCGTGAGCTTGAGGATATATGCGACCATCTTGCCCTTCTTCACAAAGGTGGTCTTGTACTTGACAGCGATGTACTTGAACTAAAGACTACGCAGTTCAAGGTACAGATAGCATTTAAGGGCATATTCGGAAAAACCAAGTTTGAAGGACTCAACATAACAAGGTACCGTCAGGAGGGTTCAGTTGCCAATATGATTGTAAATGGCGACCGTGAAGAAACGATTAATTATCTGCGTGCCATGAACCCTGTCATACTTGATGTGCTTCCACTTACACTTGAGGAAGTATTCACCTACGAAATGGAATCACTCGGATACGAGTTTAATGACTCTGTTGAAGTCGAACTTAACTAATTCCAAATGTGACATGCAATTACCCTTTATTAATAATTGATGTCTGTGTGAAAATATATAAATATATTTTCACACGCGGGCTTTGTGTCTGCGCACACTTGACACTAACCCGTTATGCACATGTAGCAATGCTACATAGAAACGTGAGCAGAAATGAGGATTATTATGAACAATAAACTTAATAATAGAAATATATTCAGTATTAAGCTGTTCTGGCAATCATTCAGACAGCTTAAGATAATAGGCTTGATATCAGCCGCTATTATGCTGTTAATAACAGGTCTTCCTATCATTATGGAAGGAATTAATATAACGAACAATATAAAAGCAGTCAAACCCGCTGGTGATGCATCACTTTCAACAGTTCAGGACTATACTTCCATAGTATATCCCTCTTCAGCAACGGCTGTACTTATTATAGTATTTGCATTTATCACACCTGTACTTGCACTGTACTGCTGGTCATTCCTTAATAAGAGAAGCACAAGTGACTTTTATCACTCTTTGTCATATAAAAGACAGTGCCTTTTCTTCTCCAAGTTTGCAGCCATAACAGCCTGGCAGATTATTATTATGGCAGTTACATTTTTATGCAGCTTTATATGCTACCATATATTTAAAGATTATTTTATAGTTGACTATGCTACAAACTTCCGTATATATATTGCACAATTCTTATGTGCGCTGCTGTGCTCCGCCGGAATTGCGCTTGCCTGCTCTATCACAGGTAATATATTCAGTAATATATGTCTTACTGGTCTTATCCTTTTCCTTCCAAGATTTATATTACTGCTTGCAAATTCAACAATAAACAATTCGTATGTATTAGCCTCTTCAAAGCATTTTATGCCACTGCTTGACAACTCTTACAATATGCTTACAAGTCAGGTTTTATATGCATTTGAAGGCGGAATCATCACAACATATGACATATCTGATATGTGGCTGTCAGGCATAGCCAATGTGTACACACTGGTACTTGCCATTATATATATTGCCATTGCATGCGTACTTTTTACTATAAGAAAGAGCGAGACTGCCGGAAAGCCTGCCCTTAGCTGGAAGCTTCAGTTTGCAATAAGATGTGCTATCGGATATACGATAAGTATATTTGGAATATTTGTATATGTCCAGCTTTCAAAGGATACTAATTCTTATGGTGAACCAGCTGCTATGTATGTTATTATCGCATTCTTAATAGCCGCAGTAGTTGTTATTATATATGAGCTTATATCAAGCAAAAAGCTTCACCGCGTGTTAAAAGCAATTCCTTCCATAATCGCCGCATATGTACTTGCCATTATATCAGGATTTTTACTTAACGCAGGTATTAATAATATGACTGCCTACCGTGCCAATGCTGATAACATTGATTATATAAAGCTTGAGATGCGTAGTAACTATTACAGCAGTTCTACAAGAGATTACTTTGAAGATGTCATTAAAAATTTAAAAATAACAGACAAAGATACTATAAAGCTCATAACTGACGTATATAACAACAATTCAGAGAATCTTGACAGCTTAACAAATATGAGCTACTACTCAAGAAACTCCGTAGAATATACAACTTATGAAGTATATTTTAAAGAGGGTATCACTGGAAAGTACCGTAAGGTATTCTTAAAAGAAAGTGATGTATTAAAGCTTGCCGACTTACTTACAAAGGTTGATGAATTCTGTAAAGAATATAAGAATTTGCCTGATTATGATTCTGCAAATGTATCATTTTCAGACTACATTTTACCTGAAAAGCAACGTGATATTTACAATATGATGCTTGATGAGATTAATAATGTTTCTTTCGCTGACTACTACAACCTTATAAGTTCATCAAGACAGGGTTCAAGAATTTCTAATACAGCATATGTAAACATTGCATTTACAAGAAATGGAACACCTTACTCAGCAACCATACGCATAACAGACCTTACACCTAAGACTGCAACTGCATATTATAATGCTGTTAATGAAGCAGCCGCTTCCAATGACAATGAACTGTTTAACAATATGAAAAACAAGCTGTCACAGATGGCGGCTGGCAAAGTTACTTCTTCTGATAATTCAGATTACTCAATGTACTGGTATGTATATACGTTAGAGCCAAACAGTGGTTATTATATATCATATAACAATCTGACTGATGCTGACTTACTGGATGCAATATTAAAAGACGTTGATAATCCTTTTGACAGAAACTTTGATGCATCAAAGCCTATTCTTGGAATACATTACTATGATGATTATCACGGAAACAGCATATCTTACTATATGCAGCCATCAGGATACGATAAAATATCTGACTATCCTGGATATGAGGATGAAAGTGCGGATGTGCCTTATTCAAGATATTATTAACTAACTGACGACATAATATCACAATGTCAGATATACGGCACGGGAGCGCTGGCGCAGATAATGCGAAGGGCACACTTTAAAGCCGGTTGTGCTGTTTCTTATACTTTCCCTTAACCCCATAGATATGCGGGTACAAGGATGTACCCGCAAGTGAGGCCGTGCCAAGGAGGGCACGTCCGAACGGTATCGTCCAATAAAGATACCTACATGGAAAGTATTAGAAACATCCAACCGGCTTTCTGGTGCCCGAAGTCTTATCTGTGTCAGTGCTCCCGTGCCTTATATCGTCCGTTTGTCACCATCCTACCCAATAAGCAGCACCGCCACATCATTAACATTAGTTCCCGTAGGTCCTGTTATTATAAGCCCGTCCGTTTCCTTAAGTGCATTATAGGCATCATTATCCTTAAGCACATCAAATATATCAATACCCTTATTTCTAAGAACAGCCGCTGTCCTGCCGTCACTATATCCGCCTGCCGCATCAGTAGGACCGTCAGTGCCATCACTTCCTATGCTGAATACTACAACATTATCCATGCCATCAATTCCAGCCGCTGCCGACAATGCTATCTCCTGATTTCTTCCACCTTTTCCGTGGCCTGTAAGATTAACGACTGTTTCACCGCCTGCTATATAAGCAAGCTTTCTGCCTGACGCATAATGAGTCTTAGCTATCGAAGCAAGAAAACTTCCTGCCTCTTTTGCCTGACAGCATAACTGGTCTGTTAATATAACCGGTTCATAGCCATACTTTATACATTCACTCTCTACCGCACGGCATAGTTCACGCACACTGCCATTGATAAGTGTTGTAACATTGTCAAGACTCTTTGGAGTTTCTATATCCATAAGCTTCTTAGCTTTATCACTAAGCTTCAAATTATACTTTGCAACTATATGTCTTGCATCCTCACACGTTGATGAGTCCGCACATGCCGGACCTGAAGCTATCATATCAAGCGGGTCGCCAAGTATGTCTGATAATACTATTGAAAATACCTGCGCCGGCTCACACAGCTTCGCAAACCTTCCACCCTTGACCTCGGACAGTCGTTTTCTTATCGTATTAATCTCTACAATATCAGCACCACATGCAAGAAGCTGGTTCGTTATATCCTGCAGCTCCTCCCCTGTTATCTTTGGTTTCTCAAACAAAGCACTTCCGCCGCCTGACAACAGGAATAATACAGTATCATCACTTGTAAGCCCTGATACTAAATCTATTGCTTTCTGTGTTGCATTAAATGAGTTCTCATCCGGTACGGGATGACCTGCCTCAAAACACTCAACTTTATTTATTGCTCCCATTACATGGTCATACTTCGTTATAACCACACCTTTATCTATCCTGTCACCAAGATAATCACTTGCGGCTTTTGCCATCTGCCATGCCGCTTTTCCGGCAGCTACAAGAACTACTTTTCCAGCAAATTCTTTATTTTCCAGTGCTCTCTTAACCGCTTCATCCGGAAGTACAGCTTTAATTGCAGCATCTATTATGCTGTCTGCTATATTTCTTAATTCATCTTTCATGGCTGTTCCCCTTTCTTTTCTGTCTATTTTGCGTTATGTTGTTAAGGTCAAAATATATTTTTCCCTGACGATGTTTCTACATTACTCCATCGCATCACAATTTACTCTTTATCTACCCTGCACTCACGAACCCGCGCTTTCGCGCTTTTTCGTCCTGCTTCGCATGACTGTTCGTTCGTTAATGGCGCAAGAAAAGTAAATGTCTGCTTCGCAGCCGCTTCCTTTTCTTTTGCGCTCAATATATTATCTACAATTTCGTCCCTGTCAGCTTCTCATAATAATGTATAATCGCACTATGGTCGCTGTTTCCGTCACCATTATTGTGAAGATACTGCATTATCTCAGATACCTGTGCTGTCATAGGAACTGGTGCACCTACACTGTGTGCACATTCAAGAGCATTATTCAAATCCTTTATGTGAAGGTCTATTCTAAAGCCCGGCTTTACATTATCCTCTATCATCATAGGCACTTTGGCATTCATAACAGTTGAGCCTGCTATCTTTTTTAAAGAACCGCTCTTTGCACCTGACTTGATAAGTTCATCTGTATTTTCTTTATGATGTTCATCAACGATAAGCGAATAACCTGCCTTACACAGATTTTTTGCCATAGGCTTTCCCATTATTCCAAGTCCTACAAAACCAACTACCATATCTTATATCTGCCTCCTTATATCTTCTATTTTATTCTATAAATAAGCATTTTTAAACATCTCAAACTTTCATAAAAATTATATTCACGACTTTTTGACACTTATATCATATAATAACTTATATACTCTCATTTATAGTTTTACATATTAAATCACGCTAATCATATTTATATACATTTTAATATAAAAAGCGGCTATACCAACAAGTCCAGAATGTACTTATCAGTATAACCGCCAATAGGTCTTATGTGATGATGTCATAGTTAAAATGTATTTTGCCCCATAACTGATGTATCAAAATTGCTACATTGCTACGAAGTCTTATTATGCAAGCATAATGATACTGACTACCTTTTAACTTTCATCCCTGATACCATCATATTTTAATAATACTTCTATAACACTAATGAAAGTATAAATATTTCAACCATTGAAGCAATACCCATTATTAATGTACATACTGTCTGTGTCTTATATCCCTGTTCAGGTGTCATTTCACCAAAGTTAGTAACAACCCAGAAGTAAGAATCGTTAGCATGTGATACTGTCATGGCACCAGCACCGATAGCCATTACACAAAGTACTGTCTTTACTGGCGAAGCAAGACCAAGTGCGCCAAGTAATGGAGCTATGATACCAGCTGTTGTTGTAATAGCAACTGTAGAAGAACCCTGCGCAGTCTTTAATATAGCTGCAAGAAGGAATGGGAAGAATATTCCTACTGCTGAGAGAACTTCTGCATGCTGTGTTATATATGTAACCATTGAGCTTGATGATATAACCTTACCTAATACACCACCGGCTGCTGTTACGAAAAGTATAGGTCCGACTGTCTTTAAAGTTTCGTTAGTAATGTCATAAAAGTCTGACATCTTATTAGCTGTAGCAAGCTGTATTACTGCAAATATAGTACCAACCGCAAGAGCTATGATAGGCTTTCCTAAGAACTGGCATGCTACATCAATCGCGCCCGTCCAGCCTGCCATAGATGAAATTGAACCAAGTGCCATAAGAATGATTGGAACAAGAATAGGTGCAAGTGCATTAAAGCCGTTTGGAAGCTTTCCATACTCTGCTACTAATTCTTCATATGTCTTAATTACCTCTGAACTGTCTGTTACCTCATCCGCACTCTTAACCTTCTTTCCAATATACTTGGCGTATATAAGACCTGCAATAAGAGGGAAGATTGAACATACAACACCAAGTCCCATAACAAGTAACAGGTTATCTCCGACACCAAGTGTATTAGCTGCTGCTATTGGACCAGGTGTTGGTGGAATAAATACGTGTGAAATATAAAGTCCTGCTGAAAGAGCTACTGTCATAGCTACACTTGAAGCTGCCGTTCTCTTTACAAGTGCCTTTCTGATAGGATTAAGAATAACAAAACCACTATCACAGAATACTGGAATAGATACTACCCAGCCCATAAGCTCAATGGCAAGCTCCGGTCTTTTCTTTCCTACTACCTTGATTACCATATCAGCAAGCTTAAGTGCTGCTCCTGTTTTCTCAAGAACTGAACCGATTAATGCACCAAGTATGATAACAATACCTATGCTGCTGAATGTTCCTGAGAAGCCGGCTCCTATTACTGTAGGAATACCGGAAACCTTTGTTCCGTCTGCATTGACAGTATCAACAAATGGAATTCCTGCCAACATTGCAAGAATAAGTGATACTCCCATAATTGCTAAGAAAGGATGTACCTTAAACTTAGAAATTGCAACTATCATCACGATGATAGCAATCACGAATGCAATTATTAACGCTATACCCGACATAAAAACACCTCATTTCTATTTAATTATTGTACGTTTTGCACAACCTCTTGTGCTTTGTATGGCACAATAATAGCATAGAAAATGAGGTTTTCATATGTTACTTATAACATAAACATTTTTTTATTTTGTTCCACGTAACAACAGTGATAAATCATAATTCTCACTTATAAGCTCCTCTGCGATACTATAGGCAAGATAAAGCGCAGGACTTTCCGTTGGTTTTCTCACATCCAGACCCGTAGTTTCCTTTAACTTTGATATCCTGTACTGAAGCGTATTCTTATGGATATACAGCTCATCTGCTGCCTTCTGTATTGAACCCTGCGCATTAAAGTAAGCCTTTAACATAGCAATACTGTCACATATCTCATCATAATCATCACCCTTAAATATCTTCTTTAAGTATTCAAGCTTAATCTCTACTGATATATTGCTCATTAAAAGCTCAAGGCTCATATTCTCATAACACATTATCTGCTCATGCTCCGAGGCGGCTGCATTCCATGCCCGGTGCGCCTGAACGTATCTTTCATGCATGTCACCATCGCCGCCATCTATGCCTATATTAAGTTCAACGCCCTCTTTATCATATATGTAATCAGCAAGCTCACCTGCAAACTTAACAAGCTTTTCTGTCTTCATATCATCTATGATTATTATCTGTCGTGAAGCATTTCTAAAGTGCATACGGCTGTTATTTCTTTTTAAAAATGCATCAACATCATTTTCAAACTTGGCAATCTTTGACTGTCCCTGCTGTGAGTCCTTATAATTATCAAGCTCATCTATACTGACAATAAATATTCTCCTTGGTGTATTAATATCTATCCCAAGCGAGTGACCTCTCTCCTCAAGGTCAGCCCTGTTGTAAGTACCATTAATAAGCCATTCCTCAAAAAATGCATTTCTTACACGCTTATCCATAAGCTTATGATAACTTGCCCTGTTTTCCATAAGTAGAATTTCCGTCATCTTCTTTAAAAGCTTACTTGATGTTATAACCTCCTCATAAGGTCCTGTCATACCAATTACACCCACAATTTCGCCATCAAGCTCAAGAGGAAGATTAATTCCCTTCTTAACACCTACAGACAGGTCATCCTCTTCAATATAATATTCATCAAGATTTTCTGATATAATCCTGTACGCACCATTATGATAGCTTCCTATTCTTGACTTGTCACAGCTTGCGATTATATGTCCAGTTTCATCCATAAGATTAATATTCTGTTTTACAAGCTTTGATATCTCCTCTACTATCTGTGTAGCTGAAGTCTTAGAAATATGCATAACTTCTCCATTCCTGTTCGTTAATGGCGCAGGAAAAGTAAATGTCTGCTTCACAGCCGTTTTCTTTTGTTTTGCGCCCATCATATCATAATTTACTCTGTAACATCTGATATAACATGTCCATCCACAATGCTAAGTATCCTGTCCGCATACTCTGCCATCTGCTTGTCATGTGTTACCATAACTATAGTCTGTCTGTACTTTGCTGCTGCAAGCGACAGCATCGCTGCAACATTTTCTGCACTCTCTGCATCAAGATTACCAGTAGGCTCATCTGCATATACAACTGCCGGATGCATAATAAGTGCCCTTGCTATAGCCACTCTCTGCTGCTCACCACCCGACATCTGCTCTGGAAACTTATCCCTGCAGTGTTCTACCTGAAGAGCGTCTAACAGGTCATTAATCTCCTCCTCGTCAACATCCTGATTATCAAGCACAACAGGAAGTGCTATATTTTCATATGCAGTATACTCTGGTATAAGACTGTAATTCTGATATACATATCCAATCTTTTCCCTTCTAAGCTTTGATAACTGCCTGTCATTTAATTCACCGATATTAATATCATCAATATATACCTCCCCCTCATCAGGCTTATCCATAGAGCCAAGTATTCTAAGAAGAGTCGACTTTCCCGAACCACTCTTTCCTATAATAGCTGTGAATTCACCTTTTCTTATACTTATGTCGCATTTTTTCAATGCGTGTACATCGACTGTACCTGTATGGTAAGTTTTGCTTATGCCTTCTGCCCTTAATATTTCTCCCATAATATCGCCCTTTCCTACTTTTTCATTTAATAAAATATTCTTTACCCGGCTATTTATTGAGCCGTATGAAAATAAAATATCTGATTTTTTTTTCACATAATACCTTAATTATTTAACCTGCTGTATACATCTAATACATCTAAGCAGCCTTCCTTATAATCATTGCATCAACAATAAGTATAACCGGCATAAGTATGATACAGTACACGCTTTCCCTTACGCACCATTTCATATATATATGGAATATTATACTCCTGTCAGCACCGCTGTTTAGTAATATCTGCATAGTTTCCTTATGTCTTAGAATTCTGCTGTTTAGTACAAGAACCGCTATAATTATGTATACACATGCCGCCATGACACCTGTAAATGTATAAAATATAATTGCCTCTAATGTCTTGCTCTTAACTTCGTCTTTTTCCTCTGAATAAGAATTATATCCTATACCTGCCTGCTGCATATATGAATTCACTGTATTTACTGTTCCGCTATACAGTGAATTCATGCTGTATCTTAGCTTTATCTGATTATACACCGGCTTAAGCTTAATCTCATCTGGCAGTTCGTCAAGCTGGAAATAATTCTTTATTATCTCATTCTGTGTATCCATGGCTTTATTCGCTAGATTTAAAGATGCTATCATAGTGTACTGTCCGAATTCTGGTACATATTCTTTTAGCATTTCTTTCATATCATCATCCAGCTGTATAACGTACGCTGCTTTTGTTGTTGCTGCCGGCTCATAATCAATATAGTAATAATAATTTTTTTTAATTTTATTAAAAAAATACCTCATTACCTCTTCATATTGTTCATCCTCACTTTTATTATCTAACCATAACAATGTCATTGGGCTATATATTTCATTTATAAGATAATTTCTATAATTCTGCTTTTCTTCTTCATAGTCCGGCTTATTTGTAAGACTATCTACGTATGTAATTTTATCGTCTAATCCACTATTCTTTATATATGTACTTAATGCCCTCTCATAACTGTTAAGACTATCTATATTCGATGTATTATTATATGCAGTCAGACGGCACTTATAATTATTAAGTTTTATATCAATTTCCTCAACAATAGTGTCGTCATACTCTCCATCAGGGTTCTTATCTACAAATATAACAACTTCCTCACCGCTGTTAAATGCCTCATCATCAAAGTCACCCTTTATGATGTGACTTTTTAATATATCATACATATCACTGCCATCTTCTACATATTCTGTTGCAAACAGATACTTCTCTTCACATGTATTTCCATCAGACGATGTCTGTATACTATTATCATTAAAGCTGTAATTAATATACCATGACGTTCCAAGCTTGTTATAATCCATAGTATTCCAGTGCCAGGTTCTCCCAGTTTCATAATATCCATAGCTTATATCTTCAACACCATCTATATTCATAATATAGTCAATAGTATTATCATCAAAACCATTAAACAAAATAGTATCCGCTTTTTTGATATTATTGCTCATTCTGAAGCTGCTATATTCATTTAAATATTTCTGCGTGCCATGTTCTGTTTCTTCCACACTATAATAACTATACATATTGTTATATTGCTCGAAAGTGTAATCATATACGAACTTCATCTTACTGATATTTTCTTTTAACTGTTCCCTTGTTCTTACCTGCTCAGTATTATTGTTTATATCTGTATCATATAATCTGCCTGAGCTGTTCATAGGCTTTTTCTTTACATAATACATATTATAAAAGCTCTCATTATCTGTCGAGTTAAATGCAATTATATCCGACTTTTGTGAATTATCTACATATTCTTTATAAGCCTTAACACTATTAAATATGCATCCCATAATAACTAAAAACATAACAAAAGCAAATATTCTTACAGCTGCTCCTGATACAATTCCTTCTGTCTTTATAAACCTTTTATATGTCTGGCGTATATAATTATGTTTATTTATCCTGTCTTTTTTCGATATTCTTCTTTCTGTGCTGGCTCCTATTTTACTTTGCTTATGTACTTTAATATTTTTCTTATCTATAAAGCTTACCACCATACTTGCTGCTACAGATACCAGAAACATGACAAACACATAAGCATATATGCTGCTTTCAACCACGAAAAACTGATAGCCCTTGCTTCTTCCGATTAAATAGCAGACCAGCTTTCCAAGACCTATTGAAAGAAACATCCCCGACAGTGCAGCTACAATAACTATGAGAACATTTTCTATAAATGCCTGTGTCATAATCTGCAGCTTTGAAGCACCAAGATTAGCCATTATCTGGTTAATTCTGCTACGCTCCTTACTATGTATAAGCATCTGGTAGACAACTGCTGCTACTCCTGTAATCATAAGTATGATATACATATAATCGTATATATATCCACCGCCCCATGGCTCATAATCATACACACTGCTGTTATATATAAGTGATTTCTTTGTACGCTTCTTTAACCCCTCATATATACTCGTATAATTCTTATCTATATAATTGTTCGATGAATATATATATGTCGCCTTTCCTATTCTGTTAATACTGTCTGCTTCATCCTCTTTTAATATAATACCGGGTACATTATTTCCGCCTGTCCACACATTGGTATAGTTATTAAGTATTCCAGTGAGCTTATATGTTTTTTCTATTACATCACTATAAGGACTGTTACTCTTTCTTATGTTTATTACTATATCCTGCCCTATCGTAGTTCCCTGATTAAGCTTAATAAGTGTATCCCATTCTATTGCTGCCTCGTCATCCTCCTGTGGCATACTTCCCTCACGGAGCGATATATTGCCTATACTTATGAATTCATCTGACATATATCCTAACTTGACACTACTTACGTCCTGCTGCTTCTTAGTATCATACATATAATTATCAACAGCAGCTTTTCCTGACTCATTAAGATATGGATGATTTTTAAGTTCACTATTCTCTTCAAGGTTACTATCATAAAGCATTATTATCCAGCTGCCAAATCTGTGCCTTACTGACTGTAACTGCCACTGATACATATTAGACTTAAACAGCATAACACCTGCAACGAAAACAAATGCAAAAAATATCGCAAGTGATGTTCTTAGTATGCTTTTCCATCGTCTTTTTACGCTTCTTATACAATATTTTATATACTCTATATTCAAATTAACACCTTCTACTAATTCACTGATTATACCCTCTTAAGTCCAAGCTTCAGGCATACCGCCTCAAGTATAAGTACAACCGGCGCCAGTATAATGCACCACAGTGACTCTCTTATACACATTGTCATATATACCTTAAATATAACATCTTTATCTGCACCAGTACTTCTTAATATCATTATCCTGCTTCTATATTCCGACATCGTATTTCTTAATACAAGCATAATAACAACAATATATGAAAGCGCTGCCGTGACAAGCGTGAAGCCATACAGTATGAAAGCTTCCATTGTATTACTTCTTAAAACATCCTTTGGCTCTGAGTAGCTGCTGTATGAAAAACCTGCCTGTCCCAGATATGAAGCTACTGTATTGGCTGTTCCGTTATATACAGAATTAAGACTGTATCTTATATTTACCTGATTATACTTCATGGAAAGAGTAAGCTCATCTGGAAGCTTATCCGCTGTAAGATACTCCTTTAACCACTCATTCTGTGTATCCACAGCCTTTTTACCAGTCTCATCAGATACAATCATAGTATATAAACCAAACTCTGGAATATATTCCTTTAAGCTCTCCTTCACCTCATCGTCAACATATATGACACAGGCTGCCTCACTTTCTGCTGCTGGAACGAAATCCCTGTTATATGTATATTTTTCCATTCTTTCATATAACACACTCCTGCTATCATAGTAATCATCAAGCTGCGGACCTACATCATTCATATAATTCTTTACAGCCTTATAATAACTTCCCGTATAACGTTCCTTTACCTCCCCCTCTCCAACAGCAGGAGGATATGTACTATAACCCATAAGTCCTATCTTTGTTCCCTCCGTAATTGTATCGTCATACTCTCCTTCAATATTTTTATTAAGAAATACAACACATTTATCACCATTTGCAAATTCATCATAACTAAGCTTATCTTTACCTGCATACTCACAAAGTATATCATATATCTTACTGTCAGGTTTTACATACTCAGTTGCAAAAAGATACCGGTCTGTGTCCTCTGGATTGGCATTAGTTGTTATATGCTTGTTCTGACTATCCTGAACATACCACGCTATACCCATTTTATTATAGTTCATATTATCCCAATGCCATACTCTTGCAGTGTCAAAGTATCCATAATTTATCTCTTTAACACCTGATATATTATTAAGATAACTTATTATGCTCTCATCTATACCTTTATACATAAGAGCATCTGCACGCTTTATGTTATATAAAAGCTCTGTATGATTACTATATATCCTTCTTTTAATCTGTCCATTGCTTAACAAATTTTCACTGTACGAACTGATATCTCTTTTGTAATATTCCTCCCACATTGGAGTAACAAATGTATGCGAATAATAATTCTTATAAAAACCTCTCGTGTCATTAGAATATAATGACGGATATGGTTCAGTAATATCCCAGCAATAATTCATTATATATGCCGCATTCTTATCCTCTTGCTTAAAACCTACTATATCCACATCATCTGTGCCGGCTTTATAATCTTTATATGTAACTATTATACCTGCCACACAGCCAGCCATTATTATCATCATAGCAAATGAAAATATCCTTAGTGACACTCTTTGTATAAGCGGCTGACAGTCTTTAAGTCTTTTATATGTCTGATTTATATAATTATTTTTATTTATTGTATGCTTTGCTTTGTGTTTAGCACTTTTATATGTTTTTTTATTCTTCTCTTTTCTTTCCGGCATATAAATGCTTACAAAAAGCCCCGCTATAACTGCCGCAGCAAGCATAATTACCAGACTTATATATACCTCTTTATCTATTGAAAAGAAACTTACTCCCGACACTATTTCTACAATAAGGCACACCAGACGGGCAGATATTATTGAAAAAATCAGACCTGCTAATGATGAACATATTACAATAACTGAATTTTCAATAAATGCCTTACCTATAAGCTGTACTCTTCTGGCACCCAGACCTTTCAATATGCTGTATACATTTTTTCTCTGCCTGTTATAAACTGTAAGCTGGTAAGCTATTGCTGCTATGCCTATGGCTGCAAGCACAATATACATATAATCGTATATAAAATTTCCTGCCCACGGCTCATAATCATATACACTGCTGTTATATTCAAGCAGTGCTCCTGCCTTCTTCTTTATCCCCTCATATATATCCCTGTAGTTGTTCTCAACATAATTGCTGTTGGCAGAATATATATACACAGCATCTCCATTCTGCTTAATATCTGCTGCCTCCTGCTGTGTAACTATAATTCCCGGTACATTATTTCCACCGGTCCATACATTAGTATAACTGTCTAATATACCACACAGCTTATATGTCTTTGTTATAATATCAGTATCTCCTGAACTGTTTTTTATAGCTGTTTTTATACTGATATCCTGCCCTAACTCTGTCCCCTGATTAAGTGATATTAATGTATTCCAGTCAAGTGCAGCCTCATCATTGCTTTGGGGAAAATGTCCCTTATCTGCCCTGATATTGCCGATTTTTATGAACTCATCTGACATATATCCTATCTTAACGTCAGACTTCTCGTCATTATTATCATATACATAATTAACCACACCTGCTTTGCCCGAATTATCTAGATAAGGATGGCCCTTAAGCTCACTGTTTTCCTTATTGTCAGAGCCATACATCATAACAAACCAGTTCCCGAATCTCTGCTTTGCTGACTGCATCTGCCACTCATACATATCAGACTTAAAGAGCATAACCCACGCCACGAAAACAAACACTAAAAATACCGCAAGTGATGTTCTTGTGACACTCTTTAAACGTCTTTTTATGCTTTTAAAACAATAATTCACATATTCAGTATTCATAAAGGCACCTCCTTATCTTTTTACTGATATTACAATTCCTTTTCCAATATCCCATCAGATACCACGTATCCCTCTTCTTATGTACTTCGTATATTTACTATACACCACTCTGCTTACATATAACTTACGCTTTAAGCTTTATTTATTATATTCAATCTTCCCTTTAAGCTTATATAATGGCAGTATTATCCTGAATTCCGCACCGCCGTACTTATCACTGTTTCCCGCCTTTATGCTTCCATGATGTGCTTCTATTATAAGCTTTGAAAGATTAAGTCCTATTCCTGCATGGAACTCATCCTGACTGCTCTTTCCCTCAAACCTGTCGAATATGTAAGCAAGATGTTCTTTATCTATTCCATCTCCGTTATCTGATATTTTTATCATACACACCTCATTGTTACTGCTTATATCTATGTATACACGACCATCTTCCCTGTCACATATATATTCATAGCTGTTGCTTATTATATTGACAAATGCTTCTACAAGCCATCCCTCATCTGCGTACATATCACGCTTTATGGCATCACCATAATCAACAATAACCTTTGACTTATCTACAACTGCACTCTCAACACTCTCCTCAACAATATAATCAATAATCACCTTATCTGAGGCAAGCACGACTTTTCCCGACTCTATCCTGCTTATATCAAGAAGCTTTTTAATAAATACTTTTATCTTAAATGCGCTCTTTGTACATTCTGTAATTATTGTAGATGCATTTGCTATAGTACTGCTGCCTTCTGTATCTGAAACAAGCATATCCTGTAACATTTCAAGTTTCATAGTCATAACTGAAAGCGGAGTTTTTATCTGATGTGCTATATTCTCAACGAATTCCTGCATCTTCTTATACTGACATATGTTATATTCATGCTCCTTTACAAACTTTCCTTTAAGCATCTCATTCTCCTTGGCATATGTCTTAAGACTTCCAAGACAGTCATCCTTTCCTATCCTGTAGCAGTGTATAATTCCACATATAAAAAGCCCCGCCATAATCAGTGAAATAACAATATACATAACATTTTCACCATTGATACGTGAAAGATATGCATAACCATTCTTTGTATAACCTGCCTCAACCATTGCCGTAGTTCCTGAATTGTATGTATTCATACTTATATTCATATGCATCATTCTGTCTATCATATTGACTGCTGAGTCTTTATCATACAGATAGAGGGCTCCAACAAGAGCCCTCTGCCTGATACTATAATATATGGTTAGAAATGCAATGATGAGTGCATTAATAACTACTGACACAATAACAAATAATGTCTGATTTCTTCTATAATTTCTTATCTGCTTATCTATGTTCTGTCTGGAGGTGCCAGACTGAATCTGCTTACTATTCTCCATACTTTATCTCCTATGCTATCCAGCGGTACCCTACATTTCTTATCGTTTCTATATAAGGTACTCTTTCTTCTCCAAATGTACCAAGCTTCGCCTTAAGACGGCTCATATTAACGGTGAGTGTATTATATTCAACATAGTTGCCATGTATATCCCACAGTCTGTCAAAGAATACATCTCTTCTAACTACTCTTCCCTTATTTTCAACAAGTATCTTAAGCATATCCCATTCATTATTAGAAAGCTTAAGCTCATTGCCAGCCCTGTACAGCTTATACTTATCAAAATATATTGAAAGCTCACCTTTCTTATATACATCACCATCATTCATGCCACTTCTTCTTAAGTTAGCACTTATTCTTGATAACAGCACCGCATTATGAAAAGGCTTTGTAACATAATCATCCCCTCCTATATCAAGTCCCCTTACTATCGACTCCTCATCATCGCATGAGGTTATGAATATAATCGATGCATCAGAGTTATGTCTGATTTTTTCACATACCTGAAAACCATCTCCATCTGGAAGCTTTACATCAAGAAGATACATATCATACACCTCTGTATGCTTATTGTATTCTTTCACACTTCCTATAAGTTCTACATCATATCCTTTAAGTACCAGAAGGCTCTTTATTGTTTCTCCTAATTCTTTATCATCCTCTACAAGCATAATCCTGTACATATATTCTGCTCCATTCTGTATCATCTATCATATAAATCAAAGAAAGTTTATCTCATTTAATACTACTTTGTATCTGTCTTGTAAGACTGACAAAGCTGCTGTGCCAGCACCGATTTTGACGTATCTTCATACAGCACAACCCATCACTTGTACATATTTTACTTTCCGTAACTTGCAATCAACTTACAATTTTCTAAGTATTTGTAATTATAATATAATTTTTAGTGAATTCCTACTGTTCATTTTAATAATTATGTATTTAATGGAGTTATCAAGGGATTATTCTGTCAATACCATTCCTACATTGTTAGCATTATAACAATAACCATAAGCGGTATCATACATATTGTTGAGATTGGATTGAGTGCTGCTGCTATATCAGTTGGCACTCCTAATTTTTCTGAATATATTATAGATACTGCCGCACTTGATGAGAATACTGCTGCCGCTAATATCTGCCTCATGACAAGTGGTGCTGGAAGTATGCAGAATATGAGTATAGCCGATACTATTCCTATTGCATATCTTAATGCCAGTAAATGTATTACTTCCCTGAATGTATCCCTGCTCATATTAATTTCAAGTGATATTCCTATCATCATCATTGCCAGAAAGCCGTTGCCATGACCACAGAAATCAGCTATTTCAACAATTACTGATGGAAGATGGAAATTAAGAAAAGATAATACTGTCATTGTAAAATAGACAACAAATGGCACAGATGAAAACAGACTTTTTATTATATATAAAAGATTTATATTACATTTTTCAGACTTATTTCCCTGATTTAATCTTACCTGTGCCAGTGCATATGTTGTTCCAAGTGTATAGAAGGAATCACCGACATCAAACATGCAAAGATATGGAACTCCACCCGGATAAAAGTTAGAAAGAAATGGAATAGCTATGCACGCCATATTATAACCTGATGCATTTACAGCGTATATAGCCTGTAATTCCCTGCTCTTATTTCTTGATGCAATCTGACCTGCTATTACCATAACTGTGTTCACGCCAAATCCTGTAAGTATGGCAACTACATAATATATATTAACCTTTGCATCTGTGAAACCGCTTATAAGTGATGCCGGTAATGTCACATAGAATATGAGATTGGATAATGTTTTTTTATCCTCTTTACTAAAAAGTCCTGCCAGCTTTAATATATATGCAAGTGTCATTGTAAGAAGATATTACCTTTTATATTAGTGTCAATATGCATATCAAGCTGTTCATCTTCTGTTTCCTCAAATGCATTAATCTTTGCAACTCCGGCATTATTAATGAGGATATCTATTTTGCCAAAATCCTTTATAATGCTTTCAACTGTATCTATTACAAAATATTTTCTTGTTATGTCACACTGATAAGCCTTTATTCCTATACTGTCTGAATACCCTGTTGAATATTGTGAACCAACAGCATCTGCATACCTCTTTAGCAAATTCCATCTCATGTGTAACTATAATCATAGTCAGACCTTCATCTGCAAGCTCCTTCATTACGTTAAGCACCTCACCAACCATCTCCGGATCAAGTGCAGATGTAGGCTCATCAAATAAAAGGACTTCAGGATTCATACATAAGCCTCTTGCTATAGCAACTCTCTGCTTCTGACCACCTGATAACTGTGCCGGATGGGCATTTATATAAGCTGCCATTCCCACTTCCCTTAAGTGTTTTATTGCTCTTATCTTAGCTTCTTCCTTACTTAGGTGTAGTATTTTCTGTACACCAAACATACAGTTTTTTAGCACTGTCATATTGTTAAAAAGATTAAATGACTGAAACACCATTCCAACCTGTGAACGATACTTAGTTAGTGATGACTGTGTATTTTTAACCTCTTCCCCATGAAAAAGTATTTTTCCACTTGTCGGAGTTTCAAGATGATTAATACATCTAAGAAGTGTTGACTTTCCAGAACCAGAAGAACCGATAATACATACAACTTCACCCTTAGATATCTCAAAATCTATCTTTTTTAATACCTCATGGTCGCCAAATGACTTAACAAGATTTTCAACTTTAATAACTGACTCTGACATAATCTGCCTCCTGTTCTTTTAATATGAAACTGTCATATATGCACCTAACAGAATTTATCACTGTTAATCATTTTCAAGATATTCTGTTGCAAGCTCATAATCACTTCTTCCCTGCAGTTTCTTTTCAACCACTGCAAATAATCTGTTAAATACAAAGCACATAATGAAATAAATAATTGAGATGACTATATATGATTCAAAATATTTGTAGTAAGCACCACCTGCTGTCTTTGCCATAAGGAACAGCTCTGACACACCTATTACATTAAGCACTGATGTCATCTTTAAGTTATTTACAAATGTATTACACATTTCCGGAATGACATTTTTTAAAGCCTGTGGAACTATTATGTAAAGCATCGCCTTAAAATGTGACATTCCCATGGCAAGTGCGCCTTCCTCCTGTCCCGGGTCAACTGACTTAATACCAGCCCTTACTGTTTCTCCCATATATGCACCTGTGTTAAGTGTTGTAACAAGAATACCTGCTATAGCTGAAGTAATCATAATATCATTCTGACGTAATCCAAAGTAGATAACCATCGCCTGAACTATCATAGGTGTATCCCTGAATATTTCCACATATACAACTACTATCACACGCAATACACGCAGCAGTATTTTCTTTATTATATTGTCTTCCTTATGAATTTTAACCGTATTGATTATTCCTACTGCAAAACCAAGTATGAAACCTAATAATGTACCTATAAGTGCCACATAAAGCGTTACCCATGTAGCCTTAAGGAACAAAGTTGAATATTTATTAAATATAAACAATGCCCATTCAACCAATGAGCCATCAGCTCCCGGCGTATTAGCTGATAGTGCAACCATTGTATTTATATACATCATAGCCTGCCTTCCTTTCTATGCATTTTCCATATATTAGATAATACATATATTGATGCACACGGATTGCTTTCTTTGCTCTGCTGTTCTTACAATCCACTGACATCATAAAATAAAACATCGCAGACTTACCTTAAAGGTCCTAACACCTTTGTCAGGTAAATCTGCGATTTATGTAACATTTTTATTTATATTTAGTTAGAAGCTGGCTGTAACTTAACCATTTCATCCATCAGCTTATCGAATTCTGCCTTATCGTTCCATCCTAACTTATCAAGCGCTCCCTGAACTGTATCTCTCATAGGGTCGCCCTCTCGGAATACTATACAGCAGTCATTAGAAGCACCCTCTGGCTCTGTAAAGTCAAGATTAAGCATCTTTAAGTTATTCTCCTTTCAGCCTTCACCATCAGTTACTAATCTGTATTTATTTCATGTCCGATTCCTTCAACTTTTATAGGAAGCATCTTGTAAAAAATACATACAGAAAAGGCGCCAGATTTCTTGAATCTGACGCCTTTGTCAACTTGTTGTTCTGTTGATGTTAAATAAATTAGCAGATAATTAATAATCTGAATTGTAAAAATTTCACTTTATATATATGCCGTTATTCTATAATATATTCATTCATTTGTAAATATATATCTTTATGTTTATGAGAACTTATATCCCACACCCCACACAGTCTTTATATACTGTGGGTTCTTGATATCCGGTTCTATCTTTGAGCGTAAGTTTCTTATATGCACCATAACGACATTATTAATGTCATACGCTTCCTCCTCGCTCCACAGTGAGTCATATATATGCTCAGTTGAGAATACATTGCCCTTGTTCTTCCACAGAAGCTCAAGTATAGCGAATTCCTTAGGTGTAAGCTGTACTTCCTTCAAGTTAAGAAATACTCTGTGTGTTTCAAGGTTCATGGATAATTCCATATATTCAAGAATACTGCTCGGTTTTCTTTCATTGAAATCGTTAAATCTTCTAAGCTGTGCCTTCACTCTTGCAACAAGCTCAACCGGATTAAAAGGCTTTGCAAGATAATCATCTGCACCGGCACTCAAACCGATAACCTTATCCATATCCTGGTCCTTGGCTGACAGCATAATAATAGGTATATTGCTCTTTTTCCTTATCTCCATACACAGTGCTATACCATCCATATCCGCCATCATAACATCAAGAATAGCAAGGTCTATCTGCATATCACTAAGACACTGTAACGCTTCCTGTCCGTTGACTGCCTTGCATATATTATAACCTTCATTTTTAAGATATATGCCTACAAGCTCTCTTATATCTTCCTCATCATCCACAATAAGAACAGTTGCCATATTTTTCCTCCTTAATAGCGTTGTCATCTGCATAATACTGACACCGCTTTAATCACTGCATTTCTTAATCTTTATGCATATAGTAAACAGTCCTTTTTCATAGTCTGCCTTAACACTTCCACCAAGCCCCTCAACCGTTTCCTTCACTATGGAAAGTCCCAGTCCGTTACCTGCTATGCTTGAATTTCTTGCATGATCTGCCCTGTAGAACTTATCAAATATTCTCTCACAGTCTGACTTTTTAATACAGTCCGTCATATTAGATACATTTATAACAATACTGTCATTATCTTCAAGCAAAGCTACAATAATGTCAGTATTTTTCTTAGAATACTTAATTGCATTCATAAGAATATTGTCAAACACTTCTCTCATATGTTCTACGTCCACATCCGCATACACAGGTCTTTCTGTGATGTCTGCTATGAAGTTGCGCTCCTGCTTAAGCGCCACCCCTTCAAACTCAGATACATCCTGCTTAAGCATAAGTGATATATTACATCTTGTCTTATTATTCATACTGACCTGAGGCTTTTCATTCCTTGCTAAAACAAATATCTTATGAATCATTCCATTAATCTTTTCAACCTGCTGGAAGGCTTTCTTCGTGTATGTATCGCGTTCTTCCTCACTCTCATACTTATGGCTTATAATAACATCCAGATATCCTGTTATTATCGTCATCGGTGTCTTTATATCATGTGAAAGGTTCGTGATAAGCTCCATATTCTTTCTGTCATTCTCACGTTCCTCTTTCATCATCCGGTCTATATTATGCTGCATATTATCAATGCTGTAAGCTATGTTAGTAATCTCGTCATGTCCTTTTTTTTCAATAGTTGTATTAAGATTACCATTAGATATTCTATTTACAACATCTGAAAGATATCTTATATAATCTATTCTTTTCTTTGTCATAATGAGTGTACACATAACAAATATAATCGTGCCAAGACATATACACACACCCTTAAGCTTCATATCTGCATACAGATACTCAGGTGTAACTTTTGTTTCAAATATTATATAATACAGCGTTTTTTTGATGCTTTTCGTATATACAAACGAATATTCTGTGCTACAGTCATCGTATGAATTCTCAACAAGTGCATCCACATCTACATACACTTTCTTGTTCCTGTAGTCTTCATTTTCATCCTCCACTATTTTCTTCCACATTACAAGTCCGTTGCGGTTTGCTATAGTTATATTCATATTATTGACTTCTTCTGTTGCAAATGGAAGCATATCGTTTTGTAAGAGATACTTCATCGCATCACCAAGTGTCTTATCATCATCTAAGTCATTGGCACTTATCTCATCCATGGCAGCGCTTAATGAACTGTCAAGCTCTCTTACCATACGCATAACCTGAATATCATATCTTCTCTTATAATCAGAATAATCCTCCACCACATCAACAAGTATGCCATAATGACTGCACACCATAAATACTCCCAAAGAAGCTAAAACAGCGATAGTAAAAGCTGTTACAATTACTACCGCAAGTTCTTTATATATTCCTATCTTTTTCCCCATATAAGCATTATATTCATTCATATAAAAATACTCTCCTTAGCTCCAGTAACCAAGTTCAATACCTTTATTATATACAGCAACGCCAACAGCGTAATATCCATAAGAATTAAGATGTGTAAAATCATGCTTTAAGCTCTCAGGAACTCTTCCATCATCAATATTATCAATATCCTCCTGTGTAGGCTCTAGTCCTGCTGTACTTAATGCATTTTCAATCATATACACTCTCATATTGATAAAATGCTCACCAAATGCTTCTCTTAGCGCAGCTTCCCACAGTGTATCATCAATCCCTACTTCACTGCTGTCAGTATAATATGCACTGTCAACCGACTCATCTGGATTATCTGTATCACCTATTATAATATAACATTCTGTACCTGAATTATCAATCATAGCCTTATACTGCTGTATGAGCTCATCATAGTCATCCCAGCCGCCATTGCTTCCCATCTGTATGACAAGAACATCTCCAGATATATCGTGTGCAGCTTTAGTTACTACCTGTGTTCCTTTTTTAATCTTGATACTTTTATTGGAACTGTCACCATATACGCTTATATACAGCTTTCCATTATCTGCTTCAAGCTGGAAAGGTGTATCATTTATGTAGACTACATTGGCTGGCTCATCATTGTCAGTTTCATAACCATTAAAGTTCTCAAGCATAACCTGACTGCCATATTCATCCACTATATTAATCTGTGCCCTTACACCCTGCTTAACTGTGACCTGCTTTCCTACATACATTTTTATGCCGCCCTGACGGAGTGCTATGTCATAAGAAGTCTCACCGCACACGCCAAGATTGTATACATCAAGTCCTGTGTAGTACTTAAGTGTATCTGGATAACTCCAGTCGGATGCATCTATAACACCATTATCACTTTTTATAAATGTATTCTCCTGTCCACCAAGTCCATAGGTTATGGAGTCTCCCCAACAGGCTATCTTTTTACCAGTCGTAATATCATTAAGTGTAACTATACCATTACCTGATGTATCACTGCCTGTAGCATCTGTACTCAGGCTTAATGTCTGATTACAGTCAAGATTACTGTTCACATCTTTACTCACCATAACGGCACTCTGCTTTGCCTCTATACTATTAGCTATAACCCCCGCTGTAAGTATAGCGGCTGTACCTATTGCAAAAACCGCTAATCCCAGCATGACATCTTTCACCCATCTTCTAAGTTTCATAAATATTCTTCTCCATACCTTATAATGTCAGTGTCTGAAAATATTTCCTCAGACTTGTGTTTACGAACTACTCCACATAATCCTATTATGTTTCTAATAAAAATATAATGTCGAAAATTGTATATGCAATTAGGATATTTCTTTAGATTTCTTAAGACTTTACTTACCTGCCATTATCATAAACATAGGTGCCTCCTTAAGGTCTTTCTCCTTAAGCACTCTCTTTCCAAATGCAGGGTCTATAATGCAGTTCTTGTATCCCATTTTTTCAAGTATATGTACATCATATGCCGGACGCTCATGCTTTCCTATATCCATGGACTGGGCTATAAGGGCATTTTTTTCTTCTAACTCCTGTGTCATTCCCTGATGTCCATATGGCGCTGTTTTATCATCATCTTTTATAATTGTCTTTTCAAGACTGTTCATTCTGGCATAGTTGGCATCATAGTTAAGCAGAAGCCCGCCCTTTTTAAGTACTCTGTGCCACTCCTTATAAGCTTTCTGTATATCCGGAAGTGTCCATGTAAGATTTCTTGTTATAACTACATCAAATGTTTCATCCGCATAAGATAATTCCATTGCATCCATAACCTCATATGTAACATCTGCACCATACTTATCTGCAAGTTCTTTTGCCCTTGTTATCATATCTGGTGTTAAGTCTATTCCTGTAACATCCATGCCGCACCTGTTAAGAAGAATGGCAAAATATCCTACCCCCGTTCCTACATCAAGCACCTTTATCCTGCTGTTTTCTGTGACATCCGTTCCAGAAGACATACCACTTTTTTTATCATAAGCTGTATACATTGATATATTGCTTATTATCTCCTCAAGCCATTCTTTTCCCATATCGCTGTTAAGCTCATGCTCCCTGACATCCGAAAAGTCTTTTACCCTCTGTGTCCAGTAGTCTACAACACATTCTTCTATATTTTCTTCTGTTATTATATTATCCGTATCATGTATTGCAACAGCAAGATTATCATTATTGTATGCCATAGTTTATTAATTCTCCGTTTCCGTTATTCATTAATTCTTATCTAAGTCCGCCGTTATCTCATAGTAATCTGACGGATGTGCCACAAGTCCTGTTACACCCTTTCCCGACACTATCGACATTTTAAGATGTGATGCAAACACAAATGCATTATCATCAAGTATTGTCTGGGTCATCTTTACTGCGATTGCAGCTCTCTCATCTTCATCAAAGGTTTCACTCATCGTTTTTTCAAGTTCTTCCAGCTTTTCATTATAATAACCGCCACGGTTTTTAGATGAGTCCTTAAGGCAGTGTGTTGTAAAGAAATATTCTGCATCGCCTGTTGGAGCACACACAAATGCACTTGCATATATGTCCCAGTCACCCTTTTTTATATAATCCAGATGATTGGCAGTGCAGTTAATCTTTATCTCTATTCCTATATCCTTAAGTGCTGCCTGCACATTTTCAGCAAGAAGCGGAAGCTCCTGTCTGCTAGGATATGTAAGCCAGCTAAGTGTCAGCCTTTTTCCATCCTTTTCAACATATCCATCACCATCCGTATCTATCCAGCCAGAATCCGCCAACAGTTCTTTAGCCTTTGCCACATTGTACTCTTCTGTGCTTACCCGGCTGTCACCATATGCATACCCCACCGGGAATGGACCTTTGGCGGCTGTTCCATTCCCATTAAGAAGCACTCTTGTAAATTCTTCCTTATTTATCGCACATGCTATAGCTTTTCTGACATTGGCATCCTTAAGACTCTCTGTTGCATAGTTCATCTGCGCAAAAAATGAGCGTGAAGTTTCACATGAGGATATTGTATAGTCCTTATCCTCCGTAAACAGTGAATGGCTTGCGTAAGGCAGTCCATAAGCTGCATCAAGTTCTCCCGACTGTAGTGCCATTGTAAGGGTATCTCCGTCACTTATAGTTTCCACGACTATCTTATCAATCTTAGGCTCACCGTCCCAGTAATTATCATTCTTAACAAGTGTTATGCCGCTGTCTGTCTTAACACTCACTGCCTTGTAAGGCCCTGTCGCAGACACATTGCCGTCAGGGGTTATTCCTGCCTGCATATCAATAATACATCCGTAAGGGTCTGATAAGTAGTTCATAAGTGCCGGAACCGGTTTTGTCGTTTTTATTGTAAGTTCACTGCCGTCTGCCTCTATATCCACTATATTGAGGTCGCCTGCTGCCCTCTTATGTACTGATATAAGATGTTCAAGGCACTCCTTAACTGCCAGCGCATCAAGCTTTCTTCCACTTGTAAATGTTACATCATCCCTTAATGTGACTTTCCATGTTGTTTCATCCACATTGTCATATTCTGTAGCAAGCCATGGCTCAAGCTCCATAGTATCTGAATACTTAAACAGCGTTTCGCCTATGCCGTATCTTATACATGCCCAGCCCGAATATCCGTTATGTGGATTTACGTCTGACTCATCATTTTCTGAGTTAAATGTTGTATCACCGTAGTAGAATACTTTTTCACCATTATCAGCCTTTCCACCACAGCCCGTAAGAAAAATAGCTGTGAATAGAACTGTTATTATACTGCATAGGGATATTATGCTTTTATTTATAAATGTTGTGAATTTATTTTTATTATTTATGTATATTGGGGGTTGTTTATTTGTCGTTTTCATTCTTATTTCACCTTTTTTATCTATGGATAAATATATTTGTATAACTTTTTATTTTTTACTCTTTATTCCTGCTCTGAATATTATAATATTTCCTACCTGCTTGCTTCTATCAGTTCTCGCGTATAATCGTGCTGCGGACTTGTTATGACTTCCCTAATATCTCCATATTCTATTATCTGCCCTGATTTCATAACCGCTATTTTATTGCACATATTGCTCACAAGCGCCAAATCATGGCATATAAACATTATGCTTAGTTTCATTTCCTTCTGCATACTGCACAGAAGCTTAACTATCTGTTCCTGTATAGTCATATCAAGCGCACTTGTCACCTCATCACATATAAGAAGCTCAGGCTTTCTTGAAAGCGCCCTTGCTATTGCCGCCCTCTGACATTCGCCGCCACTTAATTCGTCCGGATACTTACAGACATACTCCTCTGAAAGCCCCACATCAATAAGAAGCTTCTTAACATATTCCAAAGCCTCTTTTTTCCTGTATGTACCTGCAAGTGCTTCAGCTATGCTGCTTCCTATAGTATACCTTTTGTCAAATGAGTCATTGGGTATCTGGAATATCATCTGCATATATGAATATACATTCCTCATCTGCACCCTGTTATAGTGTGTTATATCCTCGCCCCTGAATATAACACTCCCACTGTCCTGCTTTTCAAAGCCTGCTATAATACTGGCAAGCGTGCTTTTTCCGCATCCGCTTTCTCCCACAATTCCAAGACAGTCCCCGGCATAAAGCGAAAGGCTGTCTACATCAACGGCGATATTTCCTTTATATGATTTTTTAATATTATTTATTTGAAGTATCTTGTTCATATTTATATACTTTATTCCTACATTTTACCTCTTAATTTTATTACCCTTATTAATCCTATTACGCTTATTTCTTCATGCTTCATAACCACCTCATTATATTTCCGTAATTACCACATAAACGCTTTTTTTATTATTCCCAATTCGTTAATTATGCTGATATATCTTAATTCTCACTACCACGCTTAACTTGACATGCTTCATATAACCATTAGTTCATTAAACCCACTAAAAAGTAAATGTATATTTTGCTGCTTCATTATATTCGGATATTAATCTGAAATAATAAAATGTCTTATTCAACTGTCCAGCTTCGGGCTTGCTTTAATAAGCTTTCTTGTATATTCATTCTGTGGATTATTAAGTACGTCCGAAGTCTTTCCATACTCCAGCATAACGCCATCCCTCATAATCATAACATTATCGGCAAGCTTTCTTAACGCATCTATATTATGTGTAACTATTATCATAGCTGTTCCATACTCATTATTAATAGCCTTAAGCTCTTTTATTACCTGTGCCTTTGTTGTCACATCAAGCGCACTCGTAGGCTCATCTGCAAGTATAAGCTGTGGTCTGTTAATCATTGAAAGCATTATTCCAACACGCTGGTTCATACCGCCTGACAACTGGAATGGATAGCTTTTTAATACTCTCTGCGGGTCATCTATATGCATTTTTTCAAGAAGCAGGACTGCATCCTCTTTTATATGTGAACGCACATTCCGCATTTTTTTATAATTCCACTTATGACACTTAACAGAATTATCGCTGATATATGTATCAATGGCACATTCGTACAACTGCGACTCTACCGTTCTTACAGGACACAGTGCTTCTTTAGTATCCTGAAAAACCATCGCTATATTTTTGCCTCTTAACTTCTTTAATGCTGTGATATTGTGCGTAATATCCACATTCTTATATGTAATACTACCGCCATTTATCTTACCGTCAGCACTCAAAAGCCCCATAACCGCCTTTATAAGAGTACTCTTGCCGCTGCCCGACTCACCAGCTATGCCAAGTATTTCGCTGGCATTTACGCCAAAGCTTATATCCTTCAATGTTAATTCATCATTATAACTTATATCAAGATGACTGACATTAAGAAGCGCATTTGAAGCATTATTACTAGAACTCCTACTGTCTTCCTGCATAACCTGTTCTCCTGTTATTCTTATTCCATCTGGTCTTGACCGACTCCCCAAACATATTAAATATGAGTACCGATACAAATATCGCCACTCCCGGCGCAAGTATGATCCACGGTGCGGTCTGCAACATACTTCTGCCATTGCTCATCATAGCACCCCATTCTGCCGCCGGTGGTGCTGCACCTAGTCCTAAGAATGATAATCCTGCTATTTCCATCATCATATGTCCTATATCAAGAAGTGCCGTAGTCACTATAATTCCTGCAATGTTAGGAATAATGTGCTTTATTATTATCCCGAATTCACTCATTCCTGACATTCTTGCTGCCTTTATATAATCACTTGCACATACTGAAAGCACCTCACTTCGTGCCAGCCTTGCATACTTTGGCCACGACACTGCCGCCACTGCTATGACCGCACTCGTTATTCCCCCCGACAGCACACTTGCTACTGCTATCGCAAACACTATTCCCGGAAATGCAAGAAATATATCCGCTATTCTCATAAGAATATTATCCACAACTCCCCCGCAATAGCCGCATATTATCCCCACTGTACTCCCTGCCGATGTTATTAACACAACAACAAACAGTGATGACAGCACTGATAATCTTGCCCCTGCAATAACTCTTGATAACACATCCCTGCCATACTGGTCTGTTCCTGCTATATGCAAAGCACCTGGCGGCATAAGTGCTTCTGAAAGGTTTTGTTCATATGCATCATATGGTGCAAGACTATCTGCACATATGGCTGTAATAATCAGAAACACGCAAAAAACGCCCCATATAAAGACACCGGGGCTTATTACATTTACTTTATTATAACCAGCCATTTTATATTTTTCTTTTTTCATACGCTATATCTTTCTTATTACCATAAATGAGCAACTACAGAAAAAAATGCAATATTTTAAATTTGCTCATTTATAATTTTTTACTTATTTGCAATTCATTATTTTATTAAAATGCTATATTCAGATTATTTATTTCTACGCTTAAGGTAACTATCATTATACTTCATCTATAATTTCTTTAATCATCCAATTAACATATTCTTACTCTTAAGATAACTATTATGCCTCATCCGTTCCAGCAACTCTTATCTTCGGATTAAGATAATGATACCCTATATCTGTTATAAGATTTACAATAACATATATCACAGCCATCCATATGACATATACCTGAATAATAGGATAATCCCTCATAGTTATGGCATCTACAGCCATCTTTCCTACGCCATCCCACATAAATATACTCTCAACTATGGCTGTTCCTCCAAGCAGCGAGCCTGCCGAGAGCGCCAGAAGTGTAGACACGGTAAGCATAGCCGACTTTAAGACACTTCTTATAAGTATAGTGCCCTCACTGACCCCCCTTGCCCTTGCGCCATTGACGTAAGGCTTATCCAGCTCATTTATAACAGCAGTTCTTATCTGGCTTATATACCTTGAGGACATCGCTACAGCAAGTGTAACTGACGGAAGTATAACACTTTTAGCACCTGCCCTGTTTCCCATAACCGGAAGCCAGTTAAGCTTTAATGCAAACACGTATATGAGCAGCAGCGCAAGAAAAAAGTTCGGCAGCGAATTACCAATAAGGCTCACCACTCTTATAATATAATCCAGCCACTTATTTTTATTAACAGCACTTATTATTCCCAGTGGAACTGATATGATAAGTGTCAGCGCCATAGATACCACACACAGATATACGGTCGCTGGCAGCTTGCTGACAAATGTACTGAATACAGGCTTTCCTGATACATATGAATTACCCATATCGCCTGTAAATGTATTCTTAAGCCATATAAAATATCTTGTTATAACCGGCTTATTAAGTCCTAATTCTTCCCTTAACTCCTGCTTTTCAACCTCTGTCATTGCCGTTCCACGGTTAGCCTCAAGCATATCTATGGCATCCGTATTGCTCATATTGACAAGCACAAATGATAAAAAAGTGATGCCTATAAGAACAGGCACCAGCTGCAGAAGTCGTTTTTTTATAAACCTTTTCAAATATAATCTCCAATCATTACAACATTATGATTAATATATCAATTCAACTTACATATTTCAATTTCATTTTTACACAGTTATTCCGTTTTGTTATGTCATATTTTTATTTTTCTAAGCCGCTATTCTTTTCTTTTCAGTTCATTTTTTACAAATCTCAGAAACTCTCTCATTTTTAGGGATAACTCTTCATCTTTCTTACTTATATACCCAAACACCACATTTTTTCTGTTATTATATAATGGAATACCATCAAATGTAGGTTTCTTACTAAAATGACTACTGCTTATATTACATAACCTTGAATACTTTAAAAGATAATTCATTACATAATCACTATTTGTAATCACTGCTACATGTTTATCCAATTCGCTATCCTCTATTCTTATATTATCCCAATAATGATTTAGTGCAAATTCATCCTCATAACATTGCACAAGCATTTTATCCCTTAAATATTCCTCAATCGTCTGCCCATCTTTAATAGGACTATTATTACCATAATAAAGATATGCCTGATTATCATTTAACTTGGTAAATTCAAGTCCATACTTCTTTAACTTATATTCTATCTGCTGCATCTGATTATCCATAAAGAATATAAACCCCAAATCATCAAGTCCTGTTCCAACTCTTTTTATTACATTATTAACGCTGCCTTCCATTATATTGTATCTGATATCTGCTTCTGCATATTCTATATAATAATCCGTAAAACATCGTGCCATCCATGAACTTGGATTACTTGATATACTAAATTCTTCTCTATCATCTATCTTATATATCTGTGCAAGCTGCTTCTCCTGTTCAAGTATACGGCTTGCGTATTCATATGCCTGTCTTCCTCTTCTCGTTAATTTTATTCCACGGTTATCTCTGTCAAATACAGCAAATCCAAGCTTCTCCTCAAGAGATTTTACAACCTTACTTACATTAGGCTGTGTTGTATATAAAACATCTGCTGCCTTACTGAATGATAAAAGGTCTGCACACACAACAAAATATTGTAATTCCTTTACTTCAAGCATATATTCATCTCCTATATTTTCTCTTTTATTCATTTGCTCATTTATAGTAAAAAATATTAGATATTAATATATACTCAATATTAAAAAAAATCAATTAAAAACACACTTAACCAGCCGGTCACTATGTACCATTATGCTGATTAAGTGCGTTTTCTATATGTTATATGTTGGGATATGTTATGTTAATTTTCTTTAAGTTATTCTCTTTTGTTCATCCAGTACTCGTAAGCACCATTGTGCCTTTTTTCTGCCCTGTACAACTATTGATTACTCCTGAAACTTAGGGTCTTTAAGCAGGTCTTCGTAAAGTTCCTTGTATATTGCTGGTCTGAAGTCTGTTCCACCATCTATAAGTGGATTAGGCTCAAACTTCTCTCTCGTTGCAAGTGCAAGGTCAATCGTTGCTGTATACATTTTATCCTGTATAGCTCTTGGGTCTGTAAATGGATAACCTGCGTAATACTCAGCTTCCCAGAAGTTCGTGCTTGGACCAATAATACTTGAACCTCCCCAGAATACATTGTACTTATCTGTTCCTGCAAGGTTGGCAGATACGATATATATCTGGTTCGTTATGCAGCCAGCTTCAAGTGTTGTTGAACCAAGAGCGATGCCGTGGCACTTGGCAAGTGCCGTACAGTTGATATACAGGCGGCAGCCCTTAGCCGCATAATAGCGCATAAGCTCCTGAAAACAATATGTATCATAGCATATGGCAAGACCAACAGGTCCCCAAGGTGTATCAAATATAAATGGCTTTGTTCCCCTTGTAGCCCAGTGTGGTTCCGGATATGGCAGATGAATTTTTCTGTAAGCTCCGATAACTCCTTCTGGTCCGCACACACACGCTGCGTTATATATAATAGATGAATCCTTCTCATCTCTTTCCGGCATACCAAATGCGACATACACACCAAGCTTCTTAGTAAGCTCTGCTATTGCCTCTGATGAAGGTCCCGGCACTACCTCTGCAAGCTTAGACTGCATTTTATCAGGCTTTGCCTTATCCTCTTCATCATCATAACCTGTCAGTGCCATCTCTGGAAATACTATCAGATTAGCCCCCTCTGATGCCGCTGCCTCTATATATCCTTTCATTCGATTGAGGTTCTTTTCCTTGTCGCCCCATTTTGCATTAAATGCAACTGTTGAAACTTTAATTACATCTTTAACCATAACCTTTTCCTCCAATCCATGATATATTAGTTCTTTCTGATGTGCAGCCGAAACACGTATTTATCAACCACAAACGATTAACAAAAAAAGAAGAGCACAAAGCTGCCTTTGTAAGGGTACATCTTTGTGCTCTTCTTATGTCAGAGATACTATCACTCTGTCACATTAAAGTCAATAACATTTTTATATTCTTTAAATAATTTATATATTTGTTTTTTATGGTTAATATTATAAAGCAATTCGTAGATATTCGGTTCAAAAATCCTCAACTTTGATGCTTATGGATTATTTCGTACTATGCACTCCAGCAATATTACCAGTAGTTCACCGCATTTTCAACAAGCTTATCGCCTTCATATCTTAACTTAAGCGTAAAGAAACGCTTCTCACCCTCTAACAGAAGCTTAAGAAATACAGCATCGCCCTCCCACGTTGGAAGTCCTGCAACCTGTGACTTGTCAATCCACGCAAGGTCGCCCTCATCGCACACGCACTGCTCTCCTGTAAAACCATCCGCCGTAAAAAGACACATAAGCTCCGGCTCACATTCATCACTTATAAATGTGATAAGCCCACGGAACTTATAAGAAGTAAGTGTAAGTCCTGTTTCCTCTTTCACCTCACGCAAAAGGCACTCCTCTGGTGTTTCGCCGTCATAAGCATGTCCGCCTACACCTATCCACTTTCCCTTATTGATGTCCTTTTCTTTCTTTGTGCGGTGAAGCATAAGATAACATCCGTCTTTTTCGATATAACATAAAGTTGTCATCTTCATAATAATCCTCATTTCTGCGCACGCTTTTTGCGCATAACATCTAATACTTTACATTAAGCCTGTGACTGTAGCCTTCCATTCTTTTGTGAAAAACGGCAAGCTCCTGCTTATACTTTTCATAATCCTTATCATTAAGCTTTTTATCAGCACGATACGTCTCTATAAGCGCAGCCGCATCATTATATGCCTTTATCGCAAGGTCCTTATAATTATTCTCAAGATTTATCTGTATTTCATTTAAAGCCTTTTTTACTGCATTTTTTTCTAAGTTCTTTTTAAAGATTGACATAATGCTGCCTCCTGTCTTTCCGGCTGTGTATTAGTCTTAGAAATATATTCAATAACCTCTTCTCTTGTCATTCCGACTGATGATATATATGCTGCCCAGTCATTCACATAACATTTTTCATTATTCAGATAGTTCTCCGATATCTGTTTCATAGACTCAACCGTAGAACAGAAAGAAGTGCCAGCACGAACAATGTTTGAGCTTTCTTTCTTTTTTTGATATCCCAGAATTGCTCCGCAGCTTCGCCGCTCTCGCAATTCTGCAACATTCGGAATTCGCTGATTTACTTCGCAAATCGCTTATTTAAGATGACTGTGTCTATTTGTTTTCTTTGGGATGCACATTTACGATAAGGATACCTATGCACACAAGTATAAGTGCTATCAGCGCATTTATACCAAGCTCCTTACCACCTTCGCCCAGCCACCACGCTGAGAGGAGCACTCCGAATACCGGATTGGTGAAACCAAATATTGCTACTTTGGACACTGGGTTGTGCTTAAGGAGTATTCCCCAGAGTGAATAGGCAACGGCTGAGATACATGCAAGATAAAACAGCATAAGCACTGCACTGACTGATATATGATTAATTCTTCCACCCATAATAAGTCCAAGTATAATCATAACTATTCCGCCAAATATAAACTGATATCCACTAAGCATAACCGGATTATCCTTTTTGGAATAATTCTTCATAAGACATGAAGATACGGCATAGGATATCGCACATAGGAACAGACTTCCATCTCCCATAAGACTTAAGTTCATATCTATCGACCTGCCATTCATACTTACAATTATTACACCTGCAAAGCCGACCACACATCCTGCTATCTTCTTAAACGTCAGCTTTTCCTGATGAAACACAAGTCCTGCAAGAAGTATTACAAAAAATGTATTAGAACCATTTATAATAGATGCCTTAACGCCACTGTTATGTGCAAGTCCTATATAAAAGAATATGTACTGAAGTATTGTCTGGAATAATCCAAGCTTCGCTATACTTGGGATAGATGACTTCGTTGGTACTAACATTTTCCTGTTAAGGACACTTCCTATTAGGATAGTAAGCACTCCTGCTAATACAAATCTTGTTCCTGCAAATAACACCTGTGTCCATGTTTCACTTGATGGTATCTGGAACAGTGCATATCCAAGCTTGATACAAGGCGAAGCACTTCCCCAGAGAAATGTACAAACAAGAGCAAGTGCACACACAACCCACGTTTTCTGTAGGAAATCTGTACTTCCGTTCTCTTTCTCACCACCAGTTAATTGTTTTGTCCTGTCTGTTACATTCATTTTCATAACTCTCTTTCTTTATATTCTTTATCTGTATGTGATTTAGCTGATTACATTAAAATAACCATTGGCGGCTGCTTCATTAATTCTCATATTGCAACCGGTTTTACCCAGTTTACGCTAAAATAACCGCTCCTCATCGATAGCAAATCAAAGAGGCAAGCGGTTATGTGTTATTTTATTGTTTACTAGGTTATGATAATATATATTTATACTATTGTCAACTGTGGTTATAACCCATCTTATGATGTCGATGTCAAAAGCCCACAACTTTGATGCTCATATCAGAGTGGCAACATTAAAATAAATATCTTGCCCACAATACAAAATTCTTTATCAGCATCATCTGACGTCTTCTATATTGTGAAAGCTCCACTGGCTCAACATCATAAGGATTGTCATAACTTCCGTCACTATTGGCATTTCTTGCCACATGCTCATATGACTCCATCGATTCACTAAGCTGCCTGTTAATATCCTCACTGTCTATAACAAGCATAAGCTCTGTATCCAGATACGCACTTCTCATATCCAGATTAAATGAACCTATCACCGATATATTATCATCAATCAGCACCGACTTACCATGATATGAATAACCGCCCTCATACTCCCACACATCAATTCCCGTACCAAGAATTTTATTTTTATTGACATAATAATCCGCTGAACCAAACGGATTACCATTATTGCCAATAGAATTAGTCATAAGTGAAACATTTTCAACTGAATTGCAAACTTCCTCCAAACCATCATACATATAGTCGTTGCATATAATATATGGCGTATGTATCTTAACTTTACTGTGTGCATTTTTCATAAGTTCAACCAGCTGATACCACACAACCGGCTTCTTTGATGTATATTCGATAGGATTACTAAGAAGCGCAATATTTCTGACCTCATAGGTATCTTTATAAATGTTGTTGTCAGTATTATCTGTTCTATCACCAGATATGTTATCGTAATCTGAATTTTTTAACTCTTCATCGTATGAAGTAACTGTAAAAATATTGTCGGAATTATTGGCATAATACTCTGTATATAATGAAATCAGCTCTTCTTTGGCTGCGGCCACATCACTTTTTGATAGAAGCTTACTCTTCTTTTTGGTTACTGAATTGCTTTTATCATTATTCTCATCTGCATTTATAATAAAATGCCCCGAGTCACTTTCAAGCGAATTGACACCACTCATATATGGCTTGCTTTCCTTATAATTCCATACATTTTCAAAGTACGAAAGCAAATCATTTACAGAACTGTCTTCATTGGCATTCTCACAATACACCAGAACATCCCTGTCATAATTCTTATATTGCGAATTGCTTCCAAGAAAATATGAAAATGTATTTCTTCCACCCATTATGTAGCTGGACTTATCCGCTATCAGATACTTGTCATGAAGCCTGCCCATTGAACGCCATGGTGCCAACGGATTAACCTTATTATATATCTTAATACTTGTACCAGAACTTGCCGCAAGTGCCTCAAAATATGGATTGCCCTTCATGCGAAGAAAACCAGATACCCCATCAACAATAACATTTACCGAAACACCTCGGTCAGCAGCATCTATAAGTGCTCCAAGAATAATCTTTCCACTCTCATCCGCCCTGAAGTCAAATGTTGACAATACAATCTCCGACTTGGCATTACTTATCATCTTTACCCTCTCAAGAAGTGCATCTCCATTATCTTCTATAATACGCGCCCTTTCCGGCTGGGTTCTTGTTTTCCATATACTATCGACAGCCAGCTCCTCCTTATCTTCCTGCGTCAACACCGGCTGTCTGTGATATGTAATAAGCGCGCAGGCAACGATTGCAACAACCAGAATAACTACTGCAAGTAATAATACAAGTAATGTCTTTATTGTTTTAACCACTATCTTTTTAGCTGTATTATTGTTATTATGTTTGCTCTTTATTGTGTTTTTATCCATTTCTGGAGTTTTATGTAACATTGGTTTATGGTACTCCTTATGTTTTACTTGTGTTTTTATTTTTCTATATTCCCAACTTGCTTTATATTAAAATCCCTTGTTTGTTTCAGTCTTAGTTGATATTGTATCGAATTAATATTATAATCTAGATTAGCTAATAAAATCTTGTTAAATGAGCTTTATTAAAATATTTAATTAGTGGCATAATGATAGTACCACTTTATAGCTTGTAATCTACTGATAACTCTAATATTCTTAATTATATATTGCAAATGGGTATAATTATGTATTTTATAGGTATATGTATTTTAGCAATTTATTGTGGTGGTGGCAATAAAGGATATATTAAATATATGTAATATTACTATTTAACAACACACATTTTTTCTTTTATATTTCAATACATCCAATGTTACTATTTACCAGTTTACAGAATTAAAGTCACAGGCACAGAATACAAATTTCAATACATCTAATGTTACTATTTACCTCTTCAAGATTAATTAAGCAACAGTTATTCATATACATTTCAATACATCTAATGTTACTATTTACCAGGTGTGTTATCCTTAAGCTCTGTCATATCTTCTTATTTCAATACATCTAATGTTACTATTTACCATAGAACCTATCTTTGTGATATTCTTAGCAAACCATTTCAATACATCTAATGTTACTATTTACCTCTGTTGATTTATATGGTAGAATTTCTCCACCTTATTTCAATACATCTAATGTTACTATTTACCCTTGTAATAATATAAAAATAAATAACATATTCATATTTCAATACATCTAATGTTACTATTTACCGTTGTAAGGTCAGCTTCAAATTCTGTATTAAGAAATTTCAATACATCTAATGTTACTATTTACATTACTCATAACATTATTTCCTTTCTAAATAGCTTTATTTCAATACATCTAATATTACCATTTACCACAGTAAAGTAGTTATAACAAAAGTTAAGTAATATAATTTCAATACATCTAATGTTACTATTTACCTGCCTGTATCAGTCTTATCCGGCCGTACTATCCTAATTTCAATACATCTAATGTTACTATTTACCTATTACGCCTCGCTTTCGCTTAAGAATTCTTTTATAATTTCAATACATCTAATGTTACTATTTACCAGCGAAAAACCATTTGTTATCATAATCCGGATTTATTTCAATACATCTAATGTTACTATTTACCTTTGCTCCGGTGGCATCCCCGAGTAGTGTAGGATACATTTCAATACATCTAATGTTACTATTTACCAGTAGCTTTCTAATATTTCATAACTATCATAATTAATTTCAATACATCTAATGTTACTATTTACCTTTGTATATGCCTCATCTGTCCCAAGATTATAAAAATTTCAATACATCTAATGTTACTATTTACCACTGCTGATACATCAAGCAATAATGTAAAGTATTGATTTCAATACATCTAATGTTACTATTTACCTTTTTTAAAAAGTTATCACTTGTAAATTCATGTTCATTTCAATACATCTAATGTTACTATTTACCTTCACTGTTTCGTAATTAATGCGCCGCATAATGTAAATTTCAATACATCTAATGTTACTATTTACCGTGTCACAAATTTACTATCCAACAGATTGAACACAATTTCAATACATCTAATGTTACTATTTACCACGTGAAAGCGGTATGAGTTCTAAATGTACTCCTGTATTTCAATACATCTAATGTTACTATTTACCAAGATACACTGAAGAACAGATTGTAGCACTATGTAGATTTCAATACATCTAATGTTACTATTTACCAGCGTTCCTGTTGCAACTTTTCCATAGTCTTTCGAATTTCAATACATCTAATGTTACTATTTACCCGCAAGACAACGCGTCCCGAAGTTGCCAGAGTGCATTTCAATACATCTAATGTTACTATTTACCTATATGTATATGACAAGGCTGGATTAGCCTACTTATTTCAATACATCTAATGTTACTATTTACCCAAGGAAACTCACAGATGAATAATTTTGTTCTTGATTTCAATACATCTAATGTTACTATTTACCTGCCATCTTCTTTCATATAATCTCCTCTTTATTTTTTATTTCAATACATCTAATGTTACTATTTACCCATAAGCAAAACTAAGGAACGATTTTTTCTTTTCTATTTCAATACATCTAATGTTACTATTTACCATCTTCATGAGCGTTAATACATTACCACCATTCTATTTCAATACATCTAATGTTACTATTTACCGTGCTCATATTCTGTATAATTACACGTAACTTCGATTTCAATACATCTAATGTTACTATTTACCTATCGTTTTAATGTTATATTAGTGTTGAAATATAAAATTTCAATACATCTAATGTCACTATTTACCTTCGCCTCGCTTTCGTGTACCCCGCTTGTACTATTTATTTCAATACATCTAATGTTACTATTTACCGATAATATTAATTCTAATATAGATAAGTCATTTAAATTTCAATACATCTAATGTTACTATTTACCTGTTCTCGCTCTCGTTGAACTCTACACGCCCGCCAAATTTCAATACATCTAATGTTACTATTTACCGATAGCTGCAAGTAAGTTTGTGCGCTGCTCCTGCTGCATTTCAATACATCTAATGTTACTATTTACCAATATGCGCTGGGGTATGCTCGTTACTGGTAGCTCATTTCAATACATCTAATGTTACTATTTACCTATGTCTATCTAATAAAATAGAAAAAGTGTCATTTATTTCAATACATCTAATGTTACTATTTACCAGCGTTAAATATAGGTGTAGCTGCTACACAAGTTGATTTCAATACATCTAATGTTACTATTTACCAAAATCGGACATTTGATTGTGTACAATTTAATTTATATTTCAATACATCTAATGTTACTATTTACCTGTCAAAACCTCATCTGTATAAATCCAATTTGCGATTTCAATACATCTAATGTTACTATTTACCTGTGTCCAGAATAACTGCAATATTCTGTATTACGGCTATTTCAATACATCTAATGTTACTATTTACCTCAAGGAAACTCACAGATGAATAATTTTGTTCTTGATTTCAATACATCTAATGTTACTATTTACCGGCGTAAAGCTGCCTGCTAAAGAAAGGCGAAATAAATTTCAATACATCTAATGTTACTATTCAACTATCTTGCAGCACTGGTGGCAGCATAACAGGGAGGATTTCAATACATCTAATGTTACTATTCAACCCTGTCACATGGGTGAGAGATAAAGATGATACATAATTTCAATACATCTAATGTTACTATTCAACCAATTGCCATTAAGTGTATGAACTCTGTACTTTACATTTCAATACATCTAATGTTACTATTCAACACTACTTGTTTTGTAGAACGGGAACATCCGACAACATTTCAATACATCTAATGTTACTATTCAACAGTAATGTCGATACGTGCAGAATATGCTAAAAGAATATTTCAATACATCTAATGTTACTATTCAACTTAAGATAATATTCTACAGCTTTTTTGTGTTTTAGCATTTCAATACATCTAATGTTACTATTCAACTGTGCAGGTCGCCGGAAGTTATGCCGCCTTTGTCCTATTTCAATACATCTAATGTTACTATTCAACAAGCTGGTGTTATGCATTATTGTGAAAATCCATTATTTCAATACATCTAATGTTACTATTCAACATGAACGGCTACAGGCGGAGTATGATGCGACAGGCATTTCAATACATCTAATGTTACTATTCAACTGTAACAGTCATGTAGCAATTAACGATAGATTGCTATTTCAATACATCTAATGTTACTATTCAACCAACGATTTTAAGCCATCTATTTTACAGCCAATTCCGCTATACCCACTATATTAGTATATTCTCATGAATTTTACCAGCCAATTCAATAATTATTTAAATTTATCTTTATTATTTGTTTAACCCACATATTTACAGGATTTGTTAATATCTACACTAATAAACCAGCTGGTAATTTATTTAATTATTATATCATCAAATCTTCTCCTGTTGGCTCACCACCATTTCCTAACACTTCTTCCCCAAATACGCTGTCATTCTTAAGCTTTACAATACAGATAAAATCCTCATCCTCATTTATAACCTTTTTTAATTCTGCCCTCAATGATATAAACCGCGATGGTGTCATATCACCTCTGAATACTGACTTTTGATAATGTGATAAATATTTTTTGCATATCTTAAATACTTTCTGCACTCTTTTTTCTCCAACATCATAAAATAAAAATGCATAATTATAATTCAATTCTTTCTTCATTACATACCTTCTTTCAGTGAAAATGGAACAAAATCTTTTTCTTCCAAAATACTTTTAATTAGTTTATAACAATCCAGCTTTAATGCTGTTCTGTACGATACTTTTCTTTTTAGTACAGGATGCGTAAATACACTTTCCATTCTGTCTTCAAAAGCCTGCACAAATATTTTTCTTCCATCTTCATTTAAAATGCAGTAATTAACATTTTTATCAAAATGCTTTACCACCTGTAATTTTCTATTATTAACCAAATCAAATATCGTTCTGTAGACAATAACAGGCTTAAATACCTCACTTATATCAAGACTTAGTGAAAATCTTCCTTCAGACGGCTCATGCAAAAAACTTATTCTCTGGTCTAAATGTGTCTGATATATTGCTGAAATAGTTTTCGTATACAACAATGTATTTCCAAAAGAAATCAAGGCATTAATTGGATTATCCGGTGGTCTTTTTACCCTCTTATTCATTACAAAATCATCTGGCAGAAAATATCTGAAATTATTATAAAAACGCATCCATACTTCACCCTCATATGCCATTAACTCCTTCACATCTTCTGCCTGTTCAACTGATTTTAAAAAATCACTTTTTATCCAGTCTATTGTTTCCTTAACATCTTTTTTATCGTGCTTATAATAATGATAAAGAAGCTCATAAATATTAAGTCCGATACCCCTGACTATTGGTCTGGCAATACTCATTCTGTCATCGTTATATTTACCAACCTGCTTTACCAAAAGCTTTCCACTAAGATAATGGTCCCTCGGATAATATGTACCGCTATATCCTCCATAATAATTAAAGAAATGTACTATAATATTATTTTGTGACAAAAAATCCAACAGCTTTGTATTAATACTAACTTCGTTAAAGCAAAATATTTCCTTCGTATTTTCTACTGGAATATACACATTTTTTCCATTTTTGCGGAAACATAATGAATTATCTTTTCTTGTTAATTCTCCCATTGACATTATATATCTTGTACTTCCCATAACACGCCTTTCCTATTGCATCATATATAACAATATTCATAATATGCACATTTTTTACACTTGCTGCTGTTAAGTCTTTCTGGTGGCTTATCACTTGCAATTAAATCCTGTATTTCATTAATATACCCGTCAAGTTCATTTTCCAGTTCTTCTGTTAATTCAAGAATTATAACTTTCTTATCACTTTTATTCTTTTCTACAAACTCAAGCTTTCCTTTTCTTACTACGCCCTTATTTTTTAATACTTTTAAATAATACAATAGCTGCCATTTTGCTGCTTCTACATCTGCATCCGACTTTTTTACTTCTGTAAGATATTCTTTGGTAAGCTTATCAAGCCTTATATTGTCTATTGCAATCTCTGAATTACTTTTATCTGCCGCTTTTTCTTCGTGAATTACCTTGCCTATCTTAACCTGCTCACTATTATCTTCCAGATTTAACCTGTTGCCATGCAGATAGCATTGTCTTTTACAATGAAAATAATAATTAATCAATGTACCATTCACCTGCATACTAATTCTCCTTTCTACGCACGTTTTTTCTCCTATTAAATTTGTGTCAAGTGTGCTCAGTCACAAATCATACGTATAAAAAATCAGATATTAATCTAATTTTTTACCACCTTCTTATATGAATAAATCTTCATTATCCTTGAATAAATCTTTATTTAACACTCCATTTTCATCATAATAATCTTCGCCATTTTCAATATAAAAAATATCTCCTATCTGCTCATCCCACTCTAGATGTTCAACAACAGGTTTATGCCTTTCATTATATAACTCTATTTTAAACTGATACATAAACATATTCATTTCACTTCTGATATTATGTAGTTTAACGGTCTTTTCCTGATAAGACATATGATTATCCTGCAAAAGTTCTTTATACTCTTCCCATATCTTTTTACCATCTATAACATTCTCAGGATTATTTTTATCAATAATATTTCTCGAAAAATATATCGAATACATCTGTCTGTTATCATCTATGAGCTTCATTTTATCTGCAACTTCATTAAAATTCAGCTTTCCTGCTTTTTCTCTAATAAATTCATATATATTATTATCGTTACATTGTCCCTGGGCATTTTTTAAAACTGGTATTACATATTTTTCATAATAATCATAAAAATCTTTAGAATTAAGTACTTCTCTTATGTCCTCATTCATTAAAGTATTATCAGTATCCACGCGGACATCTCCACGATATATTCCTTTGGCATCATCCATATTAAAGAAATATACAACTCCATCTTTCTTGCACGACCTGTTAATTCGTCCTATAAACTGCTCTTCACTGTCAAGTCTTGATATATCCTTATATCCTATGTCCATATCTATATCAACACCTGCCTCAATAACCTGCGTTGCAACAAGAATGACTTCCTGCATATTTTCAATGTCAGCAATTATATCTTTACGTTCCTGTATGCTGCTATCACCTGTTATTAACCTTACTTGACATTCTGCCCTTTGACTTATATGCGCATAAAATGCTTCTGCACTTGATTTTCTTATAAATTCTATAAGTATTCTTTTATTTTTATGCTGCAAAATGTGTTCTTCCAGCTCATCAATTCCTATTTTTCTGTTAAGAAGTTCATAATTAACTTTCACCCTGTTAGCAAACATTCTGTGATTAAAATATTTTTCTATGTTATTTATCAATCTGACAGCTTTGGCATTATTATTGGTAAGCAATTCAAGATTAGGCAGAGTTGCTGACATTATAATTATTTTTATATCTAATAACTGTGCATATGCCTTTAGAAAATTTATCATTGCTCCCCATTTGTTATTGTTGTAACTTTGAATTTCATCTAAAACAATAACTGAATGACATAACTGATGAAATCCAAATGTACTATCTTTAGACCTGCCAAACATTGTATCAAATAAAGTAATATGAGTTGATAGCACTATAGGATAATTTAGAAACTGCCTGTCCAATAATATTTTTTGATAATTTTCTATAGTATATTTCTCATCATCATATTGATTTACATTTGAACTGTTCTTTGCTTTATATGGAGTAATCGAATTTACTACAGCTATATTTGACATAATAACCTCATTTTGTCCAAATATTTTTTCCATAGAATTCATATTCTGTTCAACTAAAGTATTAAATGGATATACGTAAAAAATCTTTCTGCAATAGTCCGATTTTTTCAATAATTGAAAACTTAAATTAAATGCAGTATTACTCTTTCCGCTTCCGGTTGGAGCTTCAAGATAAAATATCTTACTGTCTATATTGTTTTTCAGATTATATTCTGTTTCAAGAAACATTTCTGTCCGCAGTACATTTATTCCCTTAATGTTTCCAATAACAGTGTCTTTATTAACTTTAGCAAGCTGTTCTTCATCTAATCTTTTAATATTCTTCTCATAATTACGTATACTTTTCTGTACGTCATTATTCTCATATTCATTTATTATGTTATCAATATTATTAACATTTCCATAATCGTTATTTTCATATCCATTCATAAATTCAGATGTTGCATAATAATCTGCTGCCACTAATAAAGAATATAAAAGCCTTGTCCACGCATACAAATAAATATTCTTTTCATTACTTTGATATGCCATTCTATTAAGCCATTCATCACGTTTTCTAAGCTTTACAACCGGCTCTTTGTATAACTCCTGTTTAAACATTTCGTACCAGTCATATGCATCTTTTCCTGAATTATCACCTTCTGTATTTTTTCCAGTCAACCCACTAAAAAAATATTCCAGATTATTCATATCACTATGATGCCTTGAAATTATATAAGAATAGATATACGCAAAGTCTTTAAGCACATCAGACTCATCCCTGTTAATTCTTCCATCACCTTTTGCTGTATTAATAATATCCAGAAAATAATCAAGATAAAAAATTGCCGATACAATAGAATGTCTGCTCGATATACTTTCAGGTGCATATTCCACTTTCCAGCTATTCTTCATTTTCAGCTTTTGAAATAAAGGATTTATCTTTCCAACATCGTGTAAAGTTACAACATTAACCGACATCAACTCAAATATATGTCTGGCTTCATTGGTAATATCACCCAGATACAACTGCTCAAACTTTATAAATACTGTTTCAATATGTTTAGCTTCAACAATATTAAACCAATACTTCTGACAACGCCTTGTGTGCTCTGTTAAAGTTTCTTTTTGAGTTCCATCTTCTGATAAATGTGCATAACATTCATCACCAAATTCTGTAATACTGTCTAACGGCAGCATTAAACTTTTTATATTAAACAGCATTTTCTCATCACATTCTTTACTCATTTCTTTCATTCTTTCCCTTTCTCTCACTTGCATAATTAATTCTCTTACATAATTAAAAATGTCACATTAGGCAAAATGAAATTAAAATAAATTCCTATTGCCTGATGTGACACCATTAACAAAATTATTAATAAAACTCTAAAATCTTATCTTCAGTTTTATAAAGCTTATGTAACTTGTCATTATTTATATCTACTAACATATTAGTATAACAAAAGTCTGCATATTCATATAAGTTAGTGTATCCATTAAGAGCAACTGGCAATTTTTCAGCATATTTAAACACTTCTATTTCATCCTCATCATCAGGCATAATTAAACTGCCTGTTTCCTTTAAAAACATACTAGATATAACTGTTTCTTTTAATGTTATTTCCTCTACAACAACTTTTTCTACATTTGTAATATCTGCTGGATGATCGTTTTTACCAAGATAAGGAAAATAAACGCACTTCCCCTGTTGTAAAAATTCAGCCAGATTTTCGGCTTCTTCACAATCAATCAGTACATATATATCCCACACTGGATTTTCTAACCATTGCTCTTTTATAATAAGATTACCGCCCTGTTCAGCACTTGCATAACCTACTGAATTATTAAATATCTGGACTTTCTTCGGTATATATCCACGTTCATTTTTAGGCACAACTGACACTTTTATATGTCTTAATTTTTCATAGAATTCAGGATAATCAACTTCTATAGACTGCCCCTTCTTTTCCTTTTTCCATTCTTTCTGTGCGTATCCACCATACCCTAATATTGCACCAAATATTCCTAACAAAGCAACCTTATGTATATGACTATATGTAAAATAATAATAGGCATTAACTTCCGGTTTCTTAAAAAAGGCATTTCTGCCACTTAATGTAAATTTAACAGCCTCCATACATTACACCTCTTTTTGTGTAATAATGTCATAAAGCTTCTCCCCTTTAATTCCAGATACAATCTTAGTTGTATGTGGATTAAAGTAAACTTCAACGTCCTTTATTCTATCTCCGATATTATTAAGTATTTCTGCAACGCCACTTATATCTATTGTATTAAGCTTATCACCTTTTTCAAAGTTTATGTACTCAGATAAGTTAGGAAGATATGTATCTATCTCTGTTTCTACAAATATTGCGAATTCATTCTCGCAGCCTTCTTTAGCATTAGTTGCATATGCTGTTGCACTTACTAAAGCAGTTCTTTTAAAGTTCTCATAATCTTCCTCTGTATATCCGTCTGTAACTCCAAGACTTACAAGTTCCTTATATGCAAGCGGGTTAATTACAAATGGATAAAAATAATGTGCTTCATCGCTTGTAATTTTTGTTCCTAATGTTGAATTCTTTGCCTCTTCATTTTTCTCGCTATCTTTACTTGCATCTCTGAATGGAGAAAGTATCTGCTGTTCTTCTGCACTCGTTTCCTTATATTTATTAAAGCCTTGTCCAAACTGAACTGCTCCTGTTATCGAAAAGTTATTCTTTGCTTCCGCAAATGTTGCTCCAAAATTCTTAACATCTACAGCAGACATAAGATTGGTAAGAACTTCTTTAGAATTATTGCACTCTTTCAAGTCTCCAACATTAAATAATTCTTCATAACGCTCTTTTAATGAATTTGGTACAAGTGCTCCATCCTTTGAAAACTTCATAGACTTAATATATAATACTTTCTTTCCCTCATCGTTCCACATTTTCTTCATAGGATACTTTAAAGCTTTATCACTTCCGTACACATCTCCATTCTGCATACTCTTTGGATAGCCTGTAAAATCCGCATTCCAATTAGCCATAATTGAAGAAATTCCTATAACTCCATATACTCTCTTATCCATATTAATCCTCATTTCTGTGCACATTTTTTATCCATAACAAGTTTGTGCCCAGTGCACTACGACACAAATTCTGCGTATGAAAAATATTTTCACACTAATTATTCTCCTCTGACTTGTTTGACTCGTATATAAGATTATTACTTATATATCCTGCTATTATATCTTCACTTCTAACTTTTCCATCTGGTACAGCAGAAATAATCATTGTATACAGCTTATCAAATCTTTTATAATTATCTTTTATTGCATAATCATATTTTTTGAAAAATTGTTCCAGTCTATTTTTTATTACACTATCATTGGAAGCATTAAAAAATGGATTGGCTAACGAATGATTTTTATCTTTTGATTTACTTAATGAAATGTAATACCTTACAAGCTGACCAACAGCATAATAATATTCGCTTTCACTTTCTATCTGACTATATCCATCCTCATTAATCTTTCTGCTAAGACTATTTCTTATATCAATATATCTGTCTTTCATATCATTCCCTCCCAAATACATATCTAATGATTTCATCAGATTAAACTGCTTAACCGCTTTTCCAATATAACCATTAGTAATTGAACTCATAATAATATTCATACTTACTAAATGCAGAACTCTTTGTATACCTTTACTCTGCCCCTTATAAAGCCACGCAAATATAGCATCTCTTGATAATAATATATTTCTCTTCAAAACAACATCTACATTTATTTTATCTTCATCTGAAAAGAAATTGCCAGACAACCACTTAGAAAATAATACTTCGTTAATTACAGCAAGCAATTCTTTCTTATTACCATATTTCCTATATTGTTCATCTGTAACATCATCTTCCAGAACATTAAAATATACAAATGGCTTATAAAGATTATACTTGTAATCAACTATAGTATCCTGATGTTCAATAGCTATTTCCTTACCTTTTTGAATTTGTAAAAAGAAGCCTGAAAAATCTCCCTCAATAAATTCTCCATTTTTCAAAGCCGTAATTCCATTTTTGTTATACTTGCTATCAAGGACTGAATTATCAAAAAACAAATTAGTATTACCTTTATTAGCTTCGTTCATAAGATAATCAAAAAACATTCTCTGAACAGCGGCACTTTGTGGAGTTATCAGATATGGAACTGTTTTCTTTCGTGTCTTGTGTTCCATATATGGTTTCTTGGAATTCAATGCAAGATTATCATTAGGAAGTCCTAGTATCTGCCCATCAATTTCAATATTATAATCGTTCTTATTATAAATTTTAGTCATCACATAACGTTGTTCTTCCCTGACATACAGCTCTTTATCGTCTTCAAAAAATATCTTAAGATAATTCTTACCTGTTAATTCAATCCCCATATCTTTAAGCTTAAATATATTCTGTTTTATCCAGTTTCTTGAATATTCCAGCTTTTCCTGATTAACATCGCCTACCTTTTCAGCTATATAATCATACATTTTCGCATCCTGAACATTCTTATACTTTGCTCTTGGATTTTTTAATACATCATAATATCTGTCAATTGCCTGCATATCAAGCTTTCCATTATCAAGACTATCCTGCTTCACCCAGAACGACAAATAGCTATTGGAATGTATTACTTTTTTCGGGTCCTGTGGCTTGTCCATACTCACCAATCTACTATGATAATCATAAAACTTAATGTCATCATCTAATTGACTACCGCTTATTATACCGTTTAATGTTCTTGTCTTCTTATCAAGCTTAAATGACCTGCTCTTTAATGTTCCATCCCTCTGCACAACAATATAATCACCATCTGCCGGAATATAGCTATCTAATATAAATTTCTCACGATTTCCAAACTGCTTTTCGGTTTTTTCAAGTTCCCTTGCAAATATTTCAATGCAATCTTTTAACAAACATATCCACCTCCATCATCTTAATATTTTACAATATAAATATATAACTATAAATAAGACTATATTAAAAATTGTACAATCATAAGACATTTATGTCTGCAACCCAATAACATTTTAAAAATTTTCATAACATATCTTTATATAACTGAAAAATCGTACAATATTTAATTTTACTGCTTTATAGAATATATAAATATTTATGATACGCAATTATATATATTTATAATTACAGTATCCAGCTCCTCTTGAGTTCATCTCACACACTCCTGTTCCAATAAGAAAATATGCTAATTCCTGAGCCATTTTATTGTCGGCTATCTTAAGGTCAAACTTATCACCAAGAAGTGTAATGCCTTTATACTTAAACTTCACCGGCTTCTTATTAAGAAACTGAATTGATGTATATAATTCAAAATCTTCATCTAATTTGCTATTAGTAAATGCATTATACTTTTTAATAGCATTCATAAAAAGCCTCTGCTCATACTGCTCTACTGAGTAATCATCCTTCCAATAGCCATTATCATTCTTCTGGATTGCTGGGGTCAGGGTATATATCTCCTCAATAAATCGTTTCGGAACAATTCTGTTCTCAACAGTCAAACCTTTTAATGCTTCCGTATAATGATTAGCAAGCACTTTGGACATATAAGATGCCAGTTCATATTTAACTGTTCGTATTGTCATCGTGTATATTCTGTCTTTCTTATATATACCAGAACGCTCAAGTGGATATAAGCCATTGTAAGTGTACATCTTATATCCTGTGTTCTCGTGGTATGTCAGCCACTCATCACTCAATGCAAGTGCTGAGTCTATGTAATCTGATTCTATTGATAACATATCGTCAACGGATATATCTTTAAGAGTATATAACTTAACTCTCAATTCATATACCTTAATGTTCATTGTTTCACCTCTTTTCGTTTCAATGCTTTTATGTATTAATTATATTACTATTTTATATATAAAATTGCAATATGTTTTCTAGAAAACGTTCAAAAAATTTTAAATTGATGTTGTTAAATAATGATAAATTTGTATATAATATCAGATATGTACTTAAATGTTATATAATTATATTTAAACAATAACATGTATTGTATTGAAATATGCTTTTTTGTATTATTTTTATAAACCTCAACATACGATGTGTATTCATTTTATTTTCTATAGTATATATCAATTTATTGATCTACTTATAATTTAATATTTTTAAAGTGTTAATACAAAACATTTTAATATGCAAAAATTTATACATCTAATATTGATAATCAATAAACATTTACTCTGGACTTATCTTTTACTAAGTAAACACTGCTGTAATTTATTATTAACTTTACCGGCATAATATTCTGTTCTCGCTTCATCCATAATAGAATTGAATTAAACCACTCTATGGTCTGTCCCATATCTGCATCAGTAAAAAATATTTTAAATCTCGTTTCTTTAAGTTTTATCACATCTTTGTCAAAAACAGCTCCTGGCAGATATACACTATATGTAAATGTTTTTATTATTGACTTACTTTTATCATATAATCTTTCTTTGTCAGTATACATCCCCATTCTTTTTGCAACATATGTATCTGCATTAAAGTGCATGAACAACTCTTTGCCTTGTCTATCAGTTTCCATTATTTCAATATTATCCAGCTTATCTACTCTGTAGTGACGTTCCTTGCGCACTCCATTTTTTTCAAAGGTGTCATATCCATATAAATAATACCTGTCATTCGCCCATATTAGTGTCCATGGATTGATTGAATATTTTCCTTCTATATTCTTCCTTACAAGCTGCTTATGATTATTCCATTTCATATAATCGAATATAATCTGCTTATTTTTCTTTATTGCCGCCTGACCTTTGCCCCTATGTATATCTATCCCCATTTCTTCTTCAAGCTGATTCAGATATCTTACAATACTATCTCTTCCACATTCAGCAGTCTCCTCTGCCATATAATCTTTAATATCTGACATAGATAAGGGATGTTCTTTATCCGAATATTTCATAAGCACCTGATATAATATCAATGCATTATTTTCCCTTGTTTCCCATTAATTTCACATCCTTTTTCATCTTTTTTGTATGTTTATCTTATGCATTAACTCCCCTATATTCTACTTAATATCCATAATAAATTTCTCAAGCTTATCATGATTATTCTTTGCCATTTCGCTATTACGGTCTGCTAATGCAACCTGATTTTTTATATTTTTAAGTGTCTTTGACAACTGCGCCATGCACCTGTCATTATCTCCGCCGCCACTAAATGTAAATACAGCATCTATTTTATCAGCTATTCCATATTTTTTTATAAACGTATTTACTGGTGCGGCTGGCATTCCTGCCCATATAGGTGTGCCTAATATAATTTCATCATAATAGTCTATATTATCTGGAACTCCTTTTATCTGTGGTTTTCTGCCAAATGTTGACTGCATTCCGCCAACAAGCATCTGCCTTACTGTATTTTGAGGCAATGGCTTAACCGGCTCTATTTCAAATATTTTAGCACCAAGCTTTCTTGCTATTTCTATTGCTGCTTCTTTTGTATTTCCTGATAATGAATAATAAACAACTGCTTTGCTCATAACTATCTCCTTTGCCTGAAAAATGTAATAATATTAGTGTCAATGAAAAAATTTCTTCTGCATGTGAAATGCAGATAAAAACAATTTTATGCTTTTAACATATACATCATAATAACACACAAACAGCATTGTTGAAAAATTATATGACACTTGTTTTAAACTTATTTTAAAATAACTTGTTTCGTAGTTTTGAATACTATGTCAAAAGGTATTGTTGATAATAAAATCTTGACATCTCTGCCATGATGTATTATCATCATAATAGTTTGAGTATCAAAGCATTGTGATGATGGTTCAATAATTCTTGTATACTCCAACAATATATACATAGAAATGAGGATTGGTTTAATATGGATCTTAGTGCAAATAAATGTAAGCTTCCTGAATTACATATTGGTAATAAAACAGCAAGACTTCCTATTATACAAGGTGGCATGGGTGTTGGTGTCAGCTTAAGCAGTCTTGCAGGTGCAGTAGCAAAGGAAGGGGGCGTCGGAATTATTTCAACTGCCCAGATTGGTTATGATGATGATGCATTTGAATATGATCAGGCCGGCTGCAATTTAGCAGCAATAAAGAAGCATATCCGCAAAGCTAAAGAAATTGCCGGTGGTAATGGACTTGTTGGTGTAAATATTATGGTTGCACTTAAACATTATAAAGAACATGTAAAAGCAGCTGTTGCCGCAGGTGCCGATGTAATTATCAGCGGTGCCGGTCTTCCGATTGATTTACCAGCACTTGTAGACAAAGCTTGTCAGACTAAGATAGCTCCTATCGTATCATCAAAAAGAGCTACGCAGCTTATATTAAAAATGTGGTCACATAAGTATGACCGAACCGCTGATTTTATCGTAATAGAAGGTCCAAAGGCTGGCGGACACCTCGGATTTTCTAATGAACAGCTGAACAATACAGCTTCACTTGATTTCGATAATGAAATAACTAATATTATAGAATGTAAAAAAGAATATGAAGATAAATACTCAAAAAAAATACCTGTTATTGTTGCAGGTGGAATATTCGATAAACAGGATATTATTCATGCAATTAAGCTTGGGGCTGATGGAGTACAGATAGCAAGCAGATTCGTTGCTACTAAAGAATGTGATGCCTCACCTGCTTATAAACAGGCTTATATCAATGCCAGACAAGAAGACGTTCAGATTATACAAAGTCCTGTCGGAATGCCTGGAAGAGCGCTTCGCAATGCATTTATTAAACAACTGGACAATTCAAGAATTCCAATTTCAAAATGTTACAATTGTCTTGAAAAATGTAACCCTGCAAAGGTTCCATATTGTATTACAAAAGCTCTTATAAATGCTGTAAAGGGCGATGTGGATAATGGCTTAATCTTCTGCGGTGCCAACGTTGGCCGGATAAATGAAATTACAACTGTACACTCACTTATGAAGGAGCTTACAGAATAACTACATATGAAACAGAAATCACCAGGGCTTTAGTTTCATATGTAGTACACTTAATATAAAATATTGTACTTATTATGTAACTCTACACCACCTGGCACCACCACCAGTTAATTGCCAGCCGGTTTATACTGGCTGGCAGTCCAATTGTTCTATACTCTCTTATAAATAATTGGAACATCGTATCCGAAGGTTCTCTTTCCATTCACTTCCATGCTTTCTGATACCTCAAGACAAGCTTCTGAAAAACGCTCCCATAATCTAAAGGTCATAACCGGAGTAAACTGGCTTACGCTTCCTCCCTCCCAGCTTCCATTATTTTCCTTATATATTGCTGGTGTAAACTTCTCAGATTTTCTAAGTTCACTATAATCTACACTCTTCATTGAGTTATAAGAAAATGTATTCTTGTCTTCTCCTGCAGGAATTTCATAAGAGGAAAGTATAATTCCATCGTTACTATCTGTAATTAGGAATAAATGTGGTGATGCATGACGTTTTCCATCTGTTTCATAATAACTTTCCTCTACAACAAATATTCCATTAAAGCCCTCTGGAATATTTTTTATTTTATCATTGCAGACAGTATTTACATGTTGTGCGTATGGAAAGCTTTTACCAGCTTCCTTCATTTCCATAAACTGTTCTTTGTTATCAAATTCTCCAGTCATAAGTTCTACAAACTTTTTAATTTCCATCATAATGTTATGCCTCCATATGATAATATTTTATTATATTTATAATTGTAATAATATGAACAATGAACATAAATTCTACCGCTTAGTGATGCCTCAGAGCTGCTCCACATAATTCTAAAACAAAAGCTGAAGTCCCATAGCTATAATCCACATATATGCACAAGTTTTCGGAATCATTAAAAGTCCAACCTTTGGTTTAGTTTTACTGAATAATGTTACTGGTATATAGCATCCAAATGAAATAATAATTGCTGCTACCATCCTTGTCAGATGATATCCATAAGCATTTCCTGAAATCAAATACAGAATAATTACGCCTATACCGGTAACTGCAAAGACTGAATTTCTAATAACGGATAATTTCATATTTCCCTCATCTGTGCACCAATTATTCTGTGGGAACATACATATTACAATTCTAACAATTGCTGATATCCATATTATAGCCTTAATTATTACTGGTATTATAAACCCTGGAAATGTAAATTTCCAGATATACATCAAAATAATATAAAATACTGTCATTGTAATAGATGATATCTGTAATCCAATTCCTAGCTGTTTCTTTATCTTATCACTACTTCCACATACTGCTCTGATAATTCTTGGCACAAGATGAAATGCATCTCCTCCACAAAGTGTTAATGTTAATATTCCATAAAGAATAAATAACATATCCCCATTTGAATATATAAAAAATAATATTGCAGCAACAAGATCAAAAATCAGATATACTGCATCAAATATTGCTTCCATAACATCTGGAAGCTGTGGTTTATAATTGTTCTGCTTCATTACTAGTTCTACTCCTTTTCTATTAATTGGTTATATAATAAATAATTTCTTGTAAAAATAATTCCCGCCAAAGCTAAAGCCAAGCCTAATCCAGAATAAAAAAATGCAATAAATATCTCTGGAAATATACCTGCTGCACGAAATCCAATTCCACCACTCATCATACATATCATAATTAAATATGCCTTAAAATCAAAGAAATGCCAGAATGGACGATATTCTTCATATCCTAATATTCGTTTTGTATGTTTCTGGCTCATTTTAAAGAACATTAAGCCAAAACTCATAAATACAACTAATGAAAAAAAATATAAATACCAGGTTCTTTCAATATTCAGATACGACAACACTCCAAGCCTTGCAACGTTAAAACCAGCTATCATCCACACAATACCTGCAATCAACAGCAGCGTTTTTTTCTTTACACAAAACCTAGTTTTCATTGGCACTCTGCTCCTTATACTCTTTCAAATATTTTTCTGCATTATTGCAGATTTTATCAAACACATCTATACACATATGCTTTTCTTCTTCTGTTAAACCACTTAAAACATCATTAGCAAACTGTTTCTGTGCATTTATTCCCGCTTTTACAATTATCTCTGCCTTATCTAATAAAATAATCTCAATATGCTTTTTATTATCCTTACTTTGTATTCGTTCAACAAGACCTTTATTTTCAAGATTCTTTAGTGATGTTGAAACGTGGGATTTTGTTGATTTTCTAATCTTTACTATGTCTGCTGCTGTATTATGCTGAGGATTATTATGAAGAAACATAAGTATATCATATTCCATCTGCGTTAATTCATACCTGTCGCACACTTCTCCTGAAAGTAATTCATAATAGCTTGTAATTGTTTTATGCTTATCCCAGAAATACATCCTTACCTCCTTTACTATCGTTCTTTTTAGAACGATTATAGACAGATTATTCTGTTATGTCAATCATTTTTTCTTATTCAACTCACAAAATCTTTACTCTATTTTGTGTAATGATTTTTACTTAATGATTTTTATGTAAGCATTAGTGATAAAATAAGAGCAAGTACTGAAAGGTTTTTGTTGCCTTAGCACTTGCTCTGCTTCTTTATATCAAAGTTATTATATATAGTTGTATGTTGATGATTTGCTGGTCTTTAATTTTTTATCAATCCTATTGCACTCTTTTCGCAAGCCTGCAATGTTACTTACGCCAGATTCTTCTCACCTTCATTTTGTTTCTTTCCCGCCATTCTCATAACTTCCTTCCATGCTGGTGAGAACAGATAATAACCTATCATTGCAAACATTCCAAAGCTGAAAGAGATTGGGAAGCACAACATTACCCATGTTCCATCAAAGTATCTGCTAATAATATAGGCACTTGGAATTCTGACTGCCCAAAGCATAAGAATGTTGACAATTGTAGTATAACGCACCTTTCCAGTTCCGTTTACAATAGATATTATACAGTTAAAGATAGCATAAAACCACTGTGAAAGCAACATGACAACAACATGCCTGCTCGCATACATCAATACCATTTCATCTGACGAGAAGAAACGGATTATAGGTTTATGTATCATTATAAAAAGCAATCCAAAACTTAATGTAATCAGACCTGAACACAATGGAATTCTCCAGTGTCCCTCTTTAATTCTTGAATATTTCTTAGCACCATAATTCTGTCCTGAAAATGTAGTGGCCGCTGAAGATAATCCTGTAATTGCTATGTTAGCGCATCCTGTAATTCTTCCTGCTACTGCACCTCCTGCCATAAATACAGCACCCTGTGAGTTATTAAATGTCTGTAATGCAACATGTCCTAATGAATAAAGAGAATTGTTAAGTCCAACAGGCAAGCCAATAGCCAGAATATCTTTCATCATTGTTCCAGAAAATCTCCTAGGCAAATATGTAAACTGTATCTCCGGAAACTTCTTTCTTATATAAACAATACTTACAATCCATGAAATAAACATAGCAATACTTGTAGAAAGTGCTGCTCCGGCTACATCCATTCCAAACCCTGCAACAAACAATAAATCAAATACTATATTAGAAACACAGGACACAACCAGAAACCATAATGAAGCCTTGCTGTCTCCAAGTCCTCTTAAAATACCAGCATTCATATTATAACCCAGATTACCAAGTGTACCCAAGAATACAACCCTCGTATATATTAATGCGGCATTCCACACATCCTGCGGCACTTTCATAAATTCCAGAATATATGGTGCTGCAAACCATCCAAGAATACCAATCGGAATACCTACAATATATATAAATGTTATTGAAGTTCCACATACTGAAACAACCTTTCCCGATTCCCTTGCTCCGGTATATTGTGAAATAAGAATAGACACACCTGTTCCTATTCCTAAAAAAACACATAATAATACTTCAACCGGCTGTGAACTCGTTCCTACCGCAGCTAAAGATGTATCTCCACAATATTTGCCTATTACAAGTGCATCAACCGTAGTATATAACTGCTGCAAAACATTTCCAATAATAATCGGTATCGCAAACAGTATAATATTTTTCATTATATGACCTGTGGTCATGTCAATCTTTCCTTTTTGTGAACCTACCATAATAATCTCCATTCCTGAGCAACTTTTGTTACGATGTGACGAAGAAAAATTTGCACATGCAATTTTCTTCTGCCATCAATGGCTATTTGTTCTGCTCATAAACAAATAGCCGTGTGAAAAATAAGCTATCAAGCTTATTTTTCACACTATACTCCTATCATAGAATAATCTGTCTGTATCTGTTATTTATAATAATACTGTAATTGAATTATATTTTCTAGCGATTTATGGCATAGAGTACAGAAAAAGTATCTAATTAATATTTATAAAAAGTAAATGGAATTTTCTTTACAATAATCAGAATTAAGGTAATAAACACTTTCTGGGGCAACGCCATTCTCCTCATATAATGCATTTGTTTGTTACATCAGATAATAATATATAAACATAATTAAACAAAAATATATCCGGCACCCCTTTTTTTATAGGATACCGGATACAATTCTATTAATTCTTTCAAACTTATTTTCGTGATGTCCATATTCATCAAATATACTTGCAACATTCATAACCGACATAAGATGCTCATGAACCATATGTGCCTTTACCGGTGCCTGTTCAAGAAGATTCCCGTGATTTATCCCCTCCTGTTCACCATTAAGGAGATAAACAGCCGCATTTCTGTTTTTTACATTATTATTAACTACATAGTCTGCAAAACCCGGATACCAGAACGAACCGCAGACTGAAAATATAGCAGAAAATGTTTCATCAAAATACAGGCTGTATATAGCAGCAAGACCGCCCAGTGAATATCCACCATATACCATTGATTCTGTATATACATTATAATGATTGCAGATGTATGGAACTATTTCCCTAACAAGACGGTTATGATATTCCCTGCACTCACCACCAAAGTCTTCAGCCCCCTCTCTTATTGCTTTATATGGCCATGGTGTATATGCAGCAAGCCTGTTTTGGGGAATAAGTCCAACATATATCTGATTATCAGACTGTTCAATATTATTTACTATTTCTCCATCATTTATAAATATAACTTTATATTTTCTACCGCATAAATAATTGTCCGGGAGCCGCACAATCGTTTTAATACCTGATATTTCAATATATTCTATCATATTTAATTCACTTCTCTTATTCACCTATTATTTAACACTATCTGCAATCTTTGATAATGCATCGAATACAGCCGGTCCATAATCCATAAATTCATCATATCCTATTGTAACTATTTTCTTATTCTTTATAGCTGCAACATCAGATACTGCATCAGATGAAAGCAATTTATTAACTGCATCTGCATCATTCTTTGCATTACGGTCACTTGTTACATATACTATAAGCTCAGGATTCATTGTTACAAGTGTCTCTAATGAGAGACCCGATGTACCTGTTGAAACATTTGTATATCCTAACTTATTCAACATATTCTCCTGTAAAGATGATTTATATGTGCCAAATGTATTTCCATCAAATGCACACATTACAAGTGCATTCTTCTTGTCTGTTCCTGTATTTCCCACTGATGTCAGGACTGAATCATATTTCTTCTGAAGTTCAGCTGCATATGAGTCTGCCTTGTCCTGAACATTAAATATAACCCCAAGATTCTTAACATCCTGTATAACGCTTTCTATCTTAGTCTCTCCTTTGGTTACACTTGCAGCCTGTGCATAAACTTCAACACCATTTGCATTCCATTCCGTATATTCTCCCAGAGATTTATCAGAAAACATCGCAGTTCTTCCCACAATTATATCAGGCATCGCAGATAAGACTATTTCTTTAGATATAGTTTTCTTATCCCCAAGCTTATTTATATTTGCAATACTGTCCTTATATACTGAGGTAACTTCATTGTCCGGATTCATCATTCCGACTATTTTATCACCCAGTCCCAGTTCAATAAGTGTTTCTGTTGCTGACAAATTATTCGTTACAATTCTTTCTGGTGCTTTCTCAAAGGTCTGCTCAACTTCATTACCAGATGCATCATATGTTGTTATTGTTACAGGATACTGCGTCTGCTTTAATTCAGCCTGTAACTGTGAACTGCTGTTACTATCATTAGAACCTGTATTCCTACAACCTGTAAATAATGCTGCTGATGTAACTGTTATTGCTAAAACTGTTATTAGTGATTTGAATTTTCTCATTGCTTCAAGTCTCCTTTATTATACATTTATATTTTATATCATGTGTATTGAATTAATATCTGATTGCTGCCACGATTGATAACTTCACATTCTACATCATATATTTCTCTCATATTATCTTTTGTAATAACCTCTTCTGGTTTTCCTTTATATCTTATTCTCCCATCCTTTATAAGATATATATAATCTGAAAATCTACATGCCAGCTGTATATCATGCAAAACTGCCAGAACATTTACATTTAATTTTTTTACAATTTTTAATATTTCAAGCTGATATTTAATATCCAGATGATTAGTCGGTTCATCAAGCAGCAAAAGTGTAGGCTGCTGTGTAATCGCCCTTGCCAGCACCACTCTTTGTTTTTCACCGCCTGACAATGACAAATATGAACGATTTCTTTTTTCATACATACCAACGCTTTTTAATGCATTATATGCAATCTCATAATCTTCTTTTTTCTCCTGCTCCATCATCTTTAGATGAGGGGTACGGCCAAGCATAACTACATCAAGCACAGAACAGTCAAAATTAAGATTATTGAACTGTGCAACAACTGCCATATTCTGTGCACTTTTTCTTATACTTATATTATCCAGAGGTTTTCCATCCAGATATATCGCTCCAAGATCCGGTTTTGTTATTCTGTAAACCGTCTTTAAAAACGTGGTTTTACCACAACCATTTGGTCCTAGTATTGTATGAAACTCATTATTACTAACACCAAGCGATATGCCATTTAATATTCTGCTGCCCTCTATACTGTACTGTATATTATCACATCTAAGTTCCATAACTACTCCCTGCCATAATTCTTCTTAGTTACAATGTATATAAAAAATGGAGCACCAACCAGAGCTGTAAATATTCCTATAGGAAGCTCTGCATTCTTAACCAGTACTCTTGCAAGAACATCAGCCCATATAAGAAATATTGCTCCAAGAAGTATCACCACCGGCACTAATCTCTTATGATTCGTTCCGGCAAATGCCCTTGATATATGTGGTATTATAAGTCCTACAAAACCAATTATTCCACAGCTTGAAACAAGCACACCTGTTACTACTGCTATTAATGTCATATAAACTTTCCTGTACAGGCTTAAATTTATTCCAAGTGTAACTGCCGTTTCATCACCTAACATCATCGTATTAAGTATACGATACTGCGTACAGAAAAATAATATAACAGCTATTACAACAACTGCAGGAAGTATAATGCTTTTCCAGCCTGCATTAGCAAGTGAACCCATTGTCCAAAATTTGATTGTCATTATGCTGTCAGCATTGGCTCCAACTGAGATAATAAAGTTAGAAAATGCTGTAAACAATGCATTAACAACAGTTCCTGCAAGAATAAGCCTTGTCGTAGTCATTTTGCCATGTCCGGAAGCAATTCCAAGAACCATAACTGTTGCTATAACTGCTCCCACAAATGCACCACCGGAAACAAACGCTCCCAGTCCCATAACTATAAGCAGGGTTGCACCAAATGTAGCACCTGATGACACGCCAAGAATATATGGCTCAGATATTGGATTATTAACTGTTGCCTGCATCACACATCCACATAATGCAAGTCCGGCACCGGTCAACAAACCAAGAAGAACTCTTGGCAATCTCATATTCCAGACTATTGCAATCATTGCTTTGCTGGACGAATTATATATTTCATCATTATGTATAAGCTTTCCAAAAATAATTTTATATGTGTCTGATACTTTTATATTTACCTGTCCAAGTGATACCGCAGTAATAACTGTAATCACAAGCGCTGCCATCAGTAAAATTATTACAGCCACATATAATGTTTTAGATTTGGAGATATCATTTACTTTTTCCAATCTCTTGTCCTCCAAGACTAATCATAGTCAGTTTTGTCTAACTTTAATAGATTTAAACATACCTTTCTAATTTTGTCAATGGAAATTTTTCCTAATAATTCTAATTGCCTAATAATTCTAATCTAATAATTCCAATATAAAATTTTTTCTAATAATTCCAATAAATAAAATAAGAGCAGGTACTAAAAGGTTTTCGTTGCCTTAGTACTTGCTCTGTTTCTTTGTATCAAAATTATTATATATAGTTGTAGGTTTGTGATTTGCAGATATTCAGTAAGATGTAAGCTAGAAACAGTGTAAAATGGAATTTATAGAAAGCCCCTTCGTTCAGCCTCTTTAATTAATTGGGGCTGAATTAAAGGATATGTCCATTCTGTTGGAAGTTCATCGAGTTTGAACACCTTTTCTATCTCGCTATGTAATTGTGATTCAAATTCTGTTATTTTAGCAAAATACAACATTCCATACGATTCTTCTCCAGTATCATTGGCTCTGGTCTTGCCGATAACGGAATATATGCAAACAGGCTCTATTGTATAAACTACAGCTCCTGTTTCCTCGTATAACTCCCTCTTTGCGGTATCAAGAATGGATTCTCCATGCTCCCTGTGACCACCAGGCACTTCAAGGGTATTTCGTTCCTTGTGTTTGCAAAACACCCATTTATTGTCAGACTTTGAGATGATAACGGCAAATTTAAGCAAAGAATCATCCGCTGTGTCATAGAACTTGACTTCTAGCATTGTCACACCTCCGTTAAATTTCGATTTATTTTACACATTTTAACATAAAACTCAACCTAATTGCACTAATTAAAACTAGAATTATCAATCATTCCGCTCTCCACTATCACCGAGTGCCCAAAAAGTGCCCAACTTCACCACCAACGATTCTCCCAGTATCTATGCGGCTTTGCAGACTTTTTATACTTTTTATATTAAAATCACACTTTTCCCATTCTCAGACTATGACACTCTTTTGACACCTAGTCAACTATGGCAAAAAAGAAGGGAACGATATTTCAACCATTCCACAAGAAAAGCCAAGCGGGAATCCGCAAGGTTACTTGATAAAGCGACAGGCAACGACTAAATAAAACTTTCCCTTATTTCCCTTACGATTATCTCATAAGAGCAAAAATAAGGGAAAATACATATCATTTCACTAATGAATGGGCTGTAAAGCCTGTAAAATAAGGAAAGTTAGAAAGATATTTCGGCAAACTGGAATTTTCGAGTGTGTCGCTAAATTAGATTTTTTCATCAATTATCATTACTAAAATACTCATTTCTAAGTATGGAATAATAAACTTCATCCACAATACCTTGATTACAGGTTCCCGACTGCCTAATTATTCCTTCTTTTTTCATTCCCATTTTCTGCATTACACTTCCTGAGTTTGGATTACCTGCAGCATGCTTTGCATATACACGTTTGACTTTCACTTCTTCAAAAAAGAATTTTACCAATGCCCTTCCTGCTTCTGCAGTTATACCTTTTCCCCACCATCTGCTTCCAATACCATACCCGAGCTCCACACTTTCTGTTGCCTCATCGAGACTTACTACTGATATATCTCCAACCAGTTCATGCGAATCTTTTAACTCAATTGTCCAAAAATAGAAATCCTGCTTATCATACGATTCTATCCAATCAATTAGTAATTGCTTTGTCTCGTCGACATTTTTATGCGGTTGCCAACTTAAAAACTTTGTTACATCTTTTTCTGTTACCCAGTTTTTAAACATGATTTCTGCATCATCTAATACATGTCGTTTAAGAACTAATCTATCTGTTTCTATTCTAATTGTGCCCTTATGTTCCATACGCATCCTCCATCATCAAGAAAATTCCGATTTGTTTTATTCATTTTAACATAAAACTCACCCAAATTAAAACTACAATTCTCAATCATTCTACTCCACCTAACACCAAGTGCCACAAAAGTGCCCAACTTGCCTAAAAACATTCCCAGTGTTTATGCAGGTTTTCAAAATCACAATAATTAATGCATGGAAATAATAAAGAATGAATTTCTTCATAAGACGCCCGTTCCCCTCCTAGTCACTAGGCACGAAACGAAAAAAGGGAATGGTTTTTTTTAACCATTCCCATCTTAATGAGCCCACCGGGGTTCGAAGCCGGGACACCTGGATTAAAAGTCATATAATTATAGTATTGCTATCTTGCTTTTAATGTGTTAAGATATCTTTCTGGGTGTTACCATAACGGTAGGCGGTTTAGCTATTAGCTCCGAAGGGAGGTGATAGCCATGGTTACATATTCAGATCTATTTAACTACACTTTAGTTATTTGTGCAATAGTTTCTATATGCATTTCTGTTTATAAATCAAAAAAATAACCGCCCCTAGTCCTGAGAAAACTAAACGGTTATTTTTTTTAATCAATTATTTTCGAGGCTAAACCGTCTATCGGTAACACCTTTATTTACAATATTATATTACTCTATTTTTATATTTATGTCAAATTAAAGATTTTTTTAATTTCATTCTCATAATTATCTCCCACCTTTATTCTATATAATTTTATATTTATTGTATCAAATAATTTATTTTTAAATTCATCTGTGCTTTTAGCCTTTTCAGTATTATGTGTTTTATCATCTAATTCTATAGCAAATTTAATATGCAAATCATTGTCACATATCAGAAAATCAATGTGTCGACTTTTTATATATCCTCGATATTTATATAATTCTTGCTTATTAGTTACATATATAAAATCTTCTAATCTTACTTTTGGACACACTATATATTGTTTTTCATCTAAAAACTTTCTTAATTCTTTATAGAAATTATATTCTGTTTTTGTTAACAACATTTTAGATTTGTATGGATAATCATTTATCTTGATATTGTCTGTGTTATTCTCTGTATTATTCTTATTTATTTTATTATCGGTTATTTTTTTATTTACCATTGAATTTATAATAATAATAATAATAATTATTATTACTATCCATATATAAGTACTTCCCATATTTATCTATTCCTTTCTATCCAATTTTTGAGATTAATGATTTTATATCTTGTTCTTCATACTCATTTATATCTAATAATTTTCGAACTGCGGCTTGCGACCCTAGGTCAGCAACATCATATGCTGCTTGTATCTTATAATTAAATCCTTCTCCTTTGATAAGATAATCTGTTGATATGCCTAAATATAGTTATATTTTATTAACTATATCAATTTTAGGTATTGTACCATTTTTATAATTTCCTATAGCCTCTCTTTCTGTTTCTTTGTATCAAAGTTATTATATATAATTGTATATTGGTGATTTGCGGATATTCTGTAAAATATAATCTATAAAAAAGGAAGCTATAGAACTTTTATTTCAATTGCAACAACACCATACTGCTCTATCATTTCGTTCGAATAATACATGAGCATTTCTTTCGGATTTGCAATCTCATCTTTGTTATATCCAATGGACACTTTACTGTGATGCTGATACAATTCTTCAAAAGATAGATACCGATACATGTTGATTACCATGCAGTCTATTTTCTCTTTATTACTTGTATCTGTAAATATAATGGTATCACCTATTGATATTAACGAACGCTTCTCATCAAACAATCGCATTTCTATTGTTTTTGTTTGCTCTTTTATCTTTACGAAAGATTCATGCCATATGTCCATTTCGTGTATCATCGCATACCTCCACACTTCCGATTCGTTTTACCCATTTTAACACAAAACTCAACCAAGTTAAAACTCCTATTCTTAATGATTCCACTCCCCTGACACAAAGTGCCACAAAAGTGCCCGAAATATTTCCAATTATTCTTACGTGATTTCAAGAATCATATACAATCAAATATTCCTACACAACACATATACCAACAGAGTTAATGTACTCTCGACTCTAATTAGCTTTTCTTCTGTTTGTGATATTCTAAACAAATTAGCAATCAGCTCTGTACTCCACATATAATCAAGTATTTTCTGCCACACATCCAATTGTTTTCTTGTATGAATATCATCAACATCAAGACCTCCATAAAGTCCCATATAACCCGCATTTTGAAAAATAGCAAAATATGTTTGTCCTAAAGCAATGACCTCTTTTCTTGGATCACCATTTTGAACTATCAAATAGCAAGCAAAAAAACATTATGTACACTATTTTCACATGCAATCATTGCACGTTTTATTACTTTTTTATTCGATACTGTGCTAATTCTTTATGAACCAATTTTTCAGAATATGATGCATCATAAACTCTAAAAACCTTTCTAGGTGAAAATGGAAAAACTATACCTGTTGCTCTGTTTTTTATATCAAATTTATTATATATGGTTGTAGGCAGGTGATTTACGGATATTCTGTGAGATGTAATCTATAAACTTGAGTTTATATATCTCCTTTTAGGCGCACTAAAGATTTTTTCGTTTCAAATCCGTCTGGATACCTCATCTTTAATTTATCGATATTTGCTTGTAAAATATCTTCAAGAGATATATCTAATGCTGTCGCAGCTTCTGCCAAATACCAAGCTACATCTCCAAGTTCCTTTACCAAATGTTCCTTGTCCAATTCATGTCCTTGAGCCATCCATTTTTTTACTATATCAATGGCTTCTCCTGATTCGCCACATAATCCCATTACACTATTTATTAATACATCTCTTTTACTTAGTTCAGGATTTAAAGTAGTCATTGCCAATTCCTGATATTCATTAATCTTCATTCTAATATCCTCAATAATGCACAAACTTCGATTCGTTTTATCCATTTTAACATAAAACTCAACCAAGTTAAAACTCCTATTCTCAATCATTCCTCTCCCCCTGACACCAAGTGCCACAGGAGTAAACATAACTGTTCAATGTTGTTGTTCTTTCTCCTGACATGAATTTTCTCAGTTCAGTATCATTCTTCTTCATTCTTTAAATAAAATAAGAGCAAGTACTGAAAGGTTTTCGTCACCTTAGTACTTGCTCTGTTTAAAATTATTATATTAAATTTTAATTAAATAATCGTGCTATTTTTTATTATCATCCTTATTTTTATCTTTATTCTTTTTTATTTTGTGTGCTAAAACTCCTCCAACTGCTGCCAATGTTCCACCGCCTACTAACGTATTTATTACATCATTACATGCAGAATTTAAAGTTCCAGCATCTATTGCCGCCTCTTCCGTCATTGCTGATGTTGTTGATTCAATTGTTACCGCTTGCGTTGTTGGTGCTATAGTTGTAGGTTCTATCGTTGCTGCCTGAGTTGTTGGTGCTGCTGTTGTAGGTTCTATCGTTGCTACCTGAGTTGTTGGTGCTGCTGTTGCTGATTCTGTTGGTGCTGACTGTGTTGTTGGTGCTACAGTACTTGTCGAATGTGTTGCGTGATTTGAATGTGTACTATGGGAGCTATGTGAATCATGTGTTGAATGAGTTGCATGATTTGAATGTGTATTGCTATGGGTTGCGTGTGTTGAATGACTTCCATGCGCATTATTAGAAGTCCTATGGGTCGAATGTGTCCTATGTGTTGAATGCGTTCTATGTGCAGCATACACCTCATCACTAAAAAGCATCCCTAACACTAATATCATTCCACCCATTAACAATGCTTTATTTCTTGTTATACTTCCATCTTCATCCTCAAAAAAATCTTGAATAGATTTACTTATTTTAGGAAACTTTTTCTCTTCCATCCATATCACCTCATCTTATCCACGAATATAATATATCCATTTCCTGTTTGTCATTTCTATGTATTATTTCAAATAATAAATCCATAATTGCTGAGTAACTTTTACATCTAAAATCCTTTGGATTTTTAGAAAACAAATCCTTATCGCTGGCATAATTAACAACAGGACAAGTTCCACAGTATGGCTGATATACACAATTATTACATTTTGGAAGACTTTCTATTATAGAGGACTTACATAATGTTTTACATATATCGGAACCAATCATATCCATATATGAATCATTATATACATTTCCTAGCAAGAAAGAACTATCTCCCATTTCATATAACATTCTTCCTTCATCACAGGTAAATATATTGCCATCATAATAATAACTCATTTGTCCTAATGTAGCGCCACAAGGCGAACGTAATTCCATATAATTTTGAGAATAATTTTCAAGTATCTTACACAAAAAATATGCCGCATGCGTTTCAACAAAAAATGTACCATTTTTATTAAGTTCCATTATATACTGAAATGCTTCTTTATAAAAATTTATATATTCTTCTACTGTATATCCAACCTTCTTCCACGAATCATCAGCCATACCTAATGGAGTTAATGGTCTTAAAAAAATATGGTTTATGCCAATCTTTAAATACATATCTATTATCTCTTTAGGATTTTGAATACTTTTTTTAGAAGTTGTTTGAATAGCCCCAACATTTACACCTTTACTTTTTAAATATGCTATTTTATCAATAACATCATCAAAACTACCTATTTTTGATAATTTGTATGGTCTATTATAATTATGAATTTCTCTTGTTCCATCTAATGAAGTACATATACTAACATTATTATCTAACAAAAACTGTAATATATCATCATTCAGACACGTCAAATTTGTTACTATTGTGTATTCAATATGTTTATTTAAAATTTTATTTTTTTCCTTTGAATACTCAATCATACTTTTTATAACATTGAAGTTTAACAACGGCTCGCCACCTTGAAATTCAAATGTCAGGTTATCATTCTTTGAATTCATCGCAATATCAATTGCACGCTTTCCTATTTCCTCTGTCATTTTACCATCCAAATGTGAATTTCTACTATGTGCCTGACAATAAATACAGTCAAGATTGCACATATTGGTAACTGCAAATATATGTAAAGAAGTACCTCCCATGCAATATGATTTCATACTTCTTATAAATCCAGAATATTTTTTTATATATTCTTCTATTGATATATTAACAATAAACCCTTTTTCAATCAAATCCTCATAATCTTCATCTTCTTTGTCGATTTTATTATTGCATAATTTATCATATGTTTCTGAATTTACATACTTATAAAATCCCATATCATTTGTAAGTAAATATTTATCCTCACTCTGTTTTTTAGCATTAAAATAACCTATCATTCATTATCACCTTTTATTGGATATACTCTTGGCTTGTAAAAATTTCTTGTAGCTGTAAAAATCCCACAACACATAGACTTCATTTTACATTTATCACATTCAACATAATACTCTGCCTTATATGATGAAATACTTTTCTTCGCTAATGACCAATATCCTCTCTCAATCATACAATAAGGAAAATTATATAAAGCAACATCAATCCCATTTATCATTAATAATTGAATTGCTTTCTTTGACTTTGAAAAAGCCTCCTCATACGATATAACCACTTTATCAGCATTAGCAGCACAATTACCTCGCATTTCAAGTCCTACAAAATGAACTACTCTTACTCTTTTAAATTTTGCAACAATGAGCTTGGCAATATCAAGTATATCATCCTCATTTAGCTTGCTAACTACAATTCTTATTTCTGTTTCAATATTAGCATTAATAATATTAGTCAACCCTCTAATTGTTTGCTCAAATCCACCTTTTGCCTGCGTTATATAATCATGTTTTGATGCTATACTTCCGTGAATAGGTATAGCTATTCTAAGATTTTTCATATTTTCCTTTTTAAACTTTTCAAAAAAACTATAATTTCCCAACGTCCTACCATTTGTTAAAAGCAATATATTGGTATTCGGCAGATGTTCTTTTACTGTTCTATATATTTCTATAAAATTATCTTCACCAATTAAAGTTGGTTCTCCTCCTGTTATTGTAAAATACCATAAATCTTCTGGCATATGTTTGATTACTGTTTCTAGCTGTTCTAATGATAATCCTGTATTATGACTTCGTTCACCATCACTTGCAGGGCACATTATGCAATTAGAATTACATTTTGGAGTTGTCGCAATACCTGCATCTCCTTCTATAACCGAATACCATCTGTAAATTATACCTGTTTCTGATATTTCTAAAACATCTCCATCACAGAATTCATCCATTATTTTTATTTCTTTAGGACTTAATTTTACTGTCTCTCCATCTGGATAAAATACAATTTTATTATTTATAAACTCTCCTACATTTTTTTGTTTATTTAGTAATTCCTTTGTGTAAATTTCTTTAGTAGAAAAAATAAATATTCTATACTTGCTTTTATATTCACTTATGTACCTAACCACAACTTATAGCCTCCTATTATCATAAATATTGCATAACCAATATTTATAAAAAAAGCAAATGGAATTTTCTTTACTATAATTAATTCATCTTTCCCATTCTTTGTTCTTGCCCATCTTTTAATACTATCTACTTCTTCATCTGTCAGTCTGGCTGCCATATCTTCTGATACTTTCATAGGCAGACCTTTTATGTTTGAGTTTAAAAATAACATTACTGATGATGCTGATAATATCATTCCTTTTTTTGTATCTAAAGTCTTAATTGGTGTATAACTATACCTATCTGCCCATTCACGAAGAATAACTATAACCAAAACAATAATTACGTTTTTTAAATCAATTTTAAAGTTTATTGGAGATATAAGAGAAAGAACCATAAATAAAACCAATAACAATATCAATAGACTATTTCTTAATTGTCTGCTTACTTTTAAAAGAACTTCTTTCATTATCAATACAAAAAACATATTTCCAAAAACAAATATTATGTAATTTTCAATATAAAACTTTCTCAATAAATAATATAACAGCTTTTGAATATCTGCTGAAGCCAAAAATACTAATAACCAATTCATAATAAAGAATTTTACATTTATATTTTTTAAAGAAAGCTTATTATATGTTTCTTTTTTGCGAATATATGCATATATACTATCTATAATCAAATATACATATACCGATGAGTATGAAAAAACTATTACTTGGAAAATCGCCATTCTATCCTGAACATATAATATATTAGGTGTCAATATAGCCTCAACTATAAATAACTTAGAATCACCACCAGCCCATATATGTAATAAATAAAATAATAATGAACAAATACATGATATAACTAATTGTATTATCATTATATCTATATTTTTATAATCTAAAATTTTCAATATAACAGCTATTATTCCTATGACTAAAAGATTTTTATTAGGAATTATCCCATTTTTCTTATCACTGTAATAACTTATTAATGCAATATAACAAAATAATATTATAAGAACCACATTAATTACCATTGTCATATCAATCCTCTTTGATTATTTAAATCAATGACATAATTTTCAAATTCTTTCAGTGTAATTTCGACATCATAAATACAATTTGTAAATACGCATCTTAAAAAATTTTCTTCAATATTAACAACAATATTAGATATTCCAGCAAATTCTTTAACTGCCATTTTAACAAGACCATAATTATATATTTCTTTACTAAGTTTTAACTCATTCATTATCAAACCAATCCCTCATTGAACTGTTATCATCGACATTCAAATTAATATCTGTTTGTATTTCATCATCATATATAACTGAAGATGCCATTGACCTTGCAAAAAGAAGTTCTCTAATATTTTTCGTTTGTTCAAATACTATCTCTCTATTAGCAAATTCAATAAGTTCATTCTTAAATTCACCTTCTATGGATGTATCCGCCTTCCCATCTTTCTTTTGTATACTAATAACAAACTCATCCTTATTAGAATCCAAGTGAATATAATATTCATCTGTAAATTTATAACAGGTCTTTAATAAGACTTTTTTATCATAAATATCTTTCTTAATTGAGAAAAACATATTAATTCCTTTCATTTATTTATAATTTTTATCACCAATTTATTATACTATATTACTTTTATATACTAACTTATATCTATACCTTTCACCACTTAATAAATCAATTCGCATTAAATTTTTTCTTATTATATCAAACTCTTGTATTAATTTAAATAATTTTATTAATTGAATCATAACATTTCTCTTTGTACTACTATATAGCTATCACTAGGAACTGCTCTTAATCTTATGAAAAAATATACATCTTACAAATAAAGGTAAATAGGAATTATTATCTCCAAATCTGCCTTTTCAATACCATTTTCTCTAGTATTCTTCTGCCCAAGGCTTTGTTGCATACACTCATTCATCTATTACATATACTTTACCTTCTACATAGTTGCCATCAACAGAAAAAAACTCATATTCTGACTTATGTTTATGCACTTTCTGTGCATCTGACGGCATTTTCTCATTGATACCTTTCGTTACATATCTGTCCTTATCAAACATCTTATCACTCACTTCCTGTTTACGCTTTATTACTATTATAAATACTTCTCATATGGCAGAAAAACGACCTCTTTCATATCATCTGAATCAAGAACTATCTGCTCTTATATTGGGGTAATGTTATCACCATCAATAGTATGGTAAAGTCCTATCAGTATTGCCTTGTCTCCTTTATACCCTTCTATTCTTCTCTTTATCTCATATGTCCTGTCTCCATTGAATACAACCTCTGTTGTTATCTGTTCTCTCTTAGTTTCCATTTACTGCTCCCTTCTACAATCACGATAGAAAAATACCCAATATGCTTCTGTTCTTATATATGCCCTTACGTGCCACTCAGAATTATTGTCCATACATATCAGGTCATCAAACTCATACTCATCTTCATCCAGATTACAATTAGCAAGACAATCTTTATATACCGCACTATCTATGCCATTATCATCTGTCAGTATGTAGAAGTTGCCACAGGCACCATCCTCATAGCTTTCCTCAACAAGTCCTATATGATACTTAGCATTCTCTATTACCTTATTAGGTATACTTTTATCAATCCTTATTATATTTTCCAGTTCCTTTTCACTTTTGAATGTATACATATGACTTCCTGTTCTGTAAGCATTGTTTTACATTTTCCGCTCAATTTCTTATGTTACTTATTTTCATTTCCAGCTTTGACTATATCTGTAACTCTATCTTTTCCTCTTGTTTTACTTTTTTTACTCAGCAATTCTTAATGTATCTGTTGCAACATCATAGTAATACAGACTATCAGACAATCTTTCAACCTCACTTACATTTTCGTTGTTAACCTCTTTAATCATCCGCCTTATATATTCAACATCAGCCTTATTCTTATCTGCTATCATCAGCAATACTTCGTGAATTGAAGAAAGAATTACAAATACTCCATCAATCATCTTTTCCACACAGAACTTCTTTAACACTTCTGGATATAAAATACATATTGCTCCAAACTGTCTCGTTTCATTTGACAATATAAAAAGAGTCTCAGGAATATATTCTACAATATCCTGAGACTCTTTCATCATATCATTAAGTGTTTCTGTCATAGATTTTATATCCGGAGCATAGTATTCTTTGGTATTCTTCATTGCAATAGTATACAATTCATCTTCTGTCACTCTCAACATTGCCATCATACCATTATTGATATCTGATGATGTTATTCCCTCTAAATCTTTCTTGAATATTATCTTATAGACAACTGCCAGATCCAGACCTTCTACCATTCTATGTGGCATATCCTTTAGACGTTCCTTATTCGCCTCAGCATTGATTAGAATAGCAACTATGTTGTCCTTCTGCTTCTTAAGACTCATTTCAAAGTCTATATCAGGAAGTTGGCTGCTTTCTACATCACCAAGAAATGCTTCTAATGCTTCTCCATTCCAGTAGTATATTCTTCCGATTTTCTCTCCATTCTTCCTGACAGAAATTCCTTTCTTCACAGTATCATTGTTCTTTGTTACATCAACAATTCTTACCTCATAATCATCGCCAAGTCTTTGCTGTAGCTTACTAACAACAGCACTTATCTTGTCATCCATAGCAAACCTCCTATAAATAAAATAAGAGCAAGTACTGAAAGGTTTTCGCTACCTTAGTACTTGCTCTGTTTCTTGTATCAAATTTATTATATATATTTACAGGTTGGTGATTTGCAGGTATCTTGTAAGATGAAATCTATAAACTGGAAGTTTTCATTTATTTCTTTTTGCGGCATTTGGGTTCAATACCTACTACATACGCTACCATAGCCGCAATACTAATAAGCATTGCACCCAATATAGGTATAATAATCAAACCCGAATTAAGCCCATCTAATAAAGGCAATCCAATTAACGTAAACAAAATACCATACACGCACCACAATATGCCCAAAGCACGATTATAGCCTTTCACATCTTCTATGGGCGCTACCTCGGCATTTGCCCAAAAACCGAAAGGTTTTGCTTTCTTGGAATTAAAATCATAAATGCCCATTACAATAAATAATACGCCGATTATTACCCAAATAACAAATGCTATTAATCTTCCTTCCATAATATGTATCCTTTCTTTGTAGTTCTGTAAATTCAAATAAACGCGTGCTTTTATAGCTCGCCTCTCAAACGTGCTTCTATATCAGATGCCGTGTATAACACATCCGTTACAATTACCCTTTCGTCACGGATTGTGTAAAACACTGAATAATTATCGACGAGCATTCTACGCAACTCCATTCTCTTTTCCGGCTCAGAATCCATAATCCTAAATCGCTCTGGGAAAGTGTCTAATGTAAGTATTTCATCAGCAATGCGATTATATTGCCCCATTGCATTATCCGGAGCGAGCAAATCTATAGCAATATAATTGTATATATCTTCCATATCCTGCAAAGCTTCTTTTGTAATCTCTACCTTATATTGCTTCATTAATGCCTCTCTCTAAATGCCACAAACGCACTAGCTGCATCCTCAACATTTCCTTTCTCTATATCGGCATATCCTTTTTCTAACTTTTGATGAATCTGTGTAACAGACATCATATCTGCATTCACTGAATTAGCTACTTTTGGTAATACAATAGAAAAGGGGATTCCTCCTACTAATGATATTTGTTTTAAATACATATCTATAGCAGTAGCCATTGGTATCCCTAATTGTGCCAATACACTTTCTGCATTTTCTTTTACATCTGGATTTACTCTTATATTTAATGTTGCTGTTTTTCCCATAGAATACACCTCCATCTTTCTTTTATTGTAACGTCTTTTGCGTTACAAGTCAATCTATGAAATATATTTTCGATGCGATAGCTTCACATTGTTTTGATTAACCATTGCATATCTGAGCGTTGTATCTATTTGCTCATGTCCCAGAATTTTCTGTACCTGTTCAATCGGCATACCTTTCTCAATTGCTCTGGTGGCCATAGTCCTTCTGAACTTATGTGGGTGTACCTTTTCTACACCTAACTTCTTCCCCATTTCTCGTAATCGTAACTCCACACCGCTTTCAGTAAGTCTACTGTGTGGTTTGTTTAACGACACAAATAACGCTATATTATTATCTGTCCTTGATTCAATATAATTCAACAAATGAATTTTGGTCTTAGCATCAAAATATGCTTTCCTCTCTTTGTCTCCTTTGCCATAAACCACGCATTCCCGCTCAGAGAAATCTATATCATCAATGTTCAGCCTTACCAATTCGCCTACTCTAATTCCTGTTGAAAGCAGAAAATCAATCATTGCCATATCACGCAGATTATTACAATTATCTCTAAGAATTTCTATTTTCTCATCCGGAATGGTATCTTTTACAATAACGGCAGTCTTTACCTTATGAATTCTCTTCATTGGGCTTTTTATAATATAATCCTCTTCCTCTAGCCACGAAAAAAATGTGGAAAGGAAACGATTGCACCCCCTAATGCACCCCCTAAATACAGGAGATGCATCACCCTCCATCCGGGCATTGGATCAGGCTACTCTTCATTTTATGGACAATTGCAGAGTAGTCTTTTCTTTCACGAAAAAAGAGATATCAACGCACCAGGGTCAATATCTCTTCCTTTTTTTTATAATTCAATTATCAGGTTCACGGTCTTTCCCTCTCACAAGCTGTGCTTTCTCCGATCTTTTCCTGTCACGATGTAGTATTGCTTCTTGTTTTCATACATTTCCGCATCTGCGGCTTTCAGAAGCGACTCAAAATCCGTGTCCTTTGTGCCGCTTATCGTCGTACCGAGGGACGCGGTAGCACCCAGTTGGCTTTTTGCCGTTTCCAGTAGTTTCTGAAACGCCGGATGTGTGATGTTTGGCAGAACCGCAATGAACTCATCTCCGCCAAGCCGATACACATGACGCTTTCCGAACACAGATTTCAGCGTCTGTGTGGCCTGCACTATGAATTTATCACCGGCGTCATGTCCCTTTTGGTCATTTATTTCCTTTAGGCCATTTAGGTCGCACATGACAACCGCCAGGGGAAAGTACTTCTCCAGCTTTTCTGTGTACACCCAATCCAGTGCTTTTCTGTTTTTACAATCTGTGAGCTGGTCATATAATGCACTGTGCTCCAGTACATCTGCATTATTGCGCAGTCTTATCATAAAAGAGATCATAAACTCGATCATATCTATCAGCTTCGAGATCTCATGCAGTTTCTCTTCGGGAGGATTGTCCACACCGTAGAATCCGACCATCTTGCCGTTGATTTTGATTGGCCCTGTCACAAGGGTATTGACACCCTGAGGTTTCAGCCGTTCATAGATGGCTTCGCTTGTTTTTTTGCATTCTTCAATGTCATGGATGATGACATTGTTGGATTCTTGATATTGTGCAAACCATGTTTCAATGATGCCTTCATACGGCACATCCTGCAAGTTATCTTTTTCTTTGGGTACGCCCGCTTTGCACCACTCGTAGGTGTTGTCGTCAAACGTTCCGCGGTCATTCTGTTCAAAGATGTACGCTCGATCGGCGGTAAACAGCAGCGGCGCTGCCACCATGAACACAATGTAGTTGACAGTGAACTCCTCCGGTGTAATCAGCGTTCCCGTAATAATGCCGAACAGCAGCAGCGCGGCAAAAAAGCTGTATACAACCAGTTTTTTCCCCAAGAAGCTTCTAAGTTGACAACGAGAAATGCAAAAATAGACCAAAGAAAGGAACGTATAGACCAGATACACCCATTTAAATTTTCCGATACTCAGAGAAAACACACTCACCAGCGTTATGACTCCAAAGGCAACAAGCGCCACAACAGAATACAGCCGCATGGCTTTCCAGTTTTCTTCCCATACATCCTGTTTTACTTTCTCATAATCACCACAACTAAACATAAACAACGAAACAATTTGGTTCATACGTTTTTTCTCTCCTAACTCTGTTCAATTACCGCTTTGCCCGTCTCATAAGGAGCACAGATTCAACGGTACTTTCATTGTCCCAATCAAGTTCATATAATTCCTGTTCATTGAAAAATACAGGAAAACAGAACTTGAGACTTCTTAAAATCCTGCCATCCTCTTGTTCTGCCTCATAGATATTTCCTTCCTCGAGGAAGCTCTTCATAAATATCTTCTTCTCCATATCTGTAAATCTGTCGTACAGATTATCGAAGAATAATAAGAACTGATACACATTATCACCGGATATCTTTTCCTGCTTAATATTATACAGTCTTGTCTCCACTGCTTCAATGAAAGTTTCAATTTCCTCTATCTCATCATAAAGTTTATCCAGACGCACCTGCATATCCTCATACTTCCTGTCATAATACCTCCAAATTCCGATTTTCTCAATTCTCCAAACTTGAAGTTGTTGTATTCTATACTGATACATCAATAGAATTACGAACTAGCCTATTACCATTTTTGACAAGTGTTGCTTCCACTAATTCTCTTGTGACATTATCAAGAATACTTGTATCAAATTTTTGTCCCGGTTTCCAATTTGGATTAGCTGCTTTCACTGCTGCATACATAGCGGATCTATACTGTCCTTCATATTGTTCCAAAGTCCATTTAAAATTTTCTTACTATTCAATTTTATTCACCCCTAACTTAATCAAAATGATACCCGTGTTCTCTTAACACACAATATTCCTTTAACTGTATTTCACATGTTAGCTTAACTTTTTCGCAGCGCTCCATGCGCTTCTCTGCCTATAATTCGAATGTTTGTCATAAGCAGGACATGACTTGTAACAGAAAGGGCAATCATTCTCATGCCATTTATTAGGTCTGGCTTTGATACGGATGTGTTTCACGCCAT
>OGFM01000040.1_pt1 | contig 108457 bp, 108 predicted proteins | sample 1570871 | NCBI WGS metagenome assembly OGFM01 (sample SAMEA2581957, study PRJEB24529) | metagenome | biome: Human gut stool | place: China | collected 2011
AGAGCACCTGACTCTTAATCAGGGTGTCCAGGGTTCGAACCCCTGATCGCGCACTCGCAAAGCTTATTTTGATTGAATCAAATGGCAAAAGAACTCTTGACGAACAATGTGATTCGTTGGGGGTTTTTTTATTATATAAAATGCAAATAATTATAGAAAGAAACCATAGGGGGAAATATGGAGAAAGTATATGAGTATGCAGCCGCGGTTCTGGCAGAGGTCAAACGCGCGATTGCGGGGAAGGATGCCTGTATTACCAAAGCTTTTGCTACAATTCTTGCGGGAGGGCATATTCTGATTGAGGATGTGCCGGGGGTGGGAAAGACAACACTTGCCATCGCCTTTTCGCGCGTCATGGGACTTTTGGATCACCGTGTACAGTTTACACCGGACGTGCTTCCGGCAGATATTGTAGGATTTAACATGTACCAGAAAGAGACAGGACAGTTTGTGTACCATCCGGGAACGATCATGTGTAATCTGTTTCTTGCGGATGAGATCAACCGGACTTCGCCAAAGACACAGTCCGCGCTTCTTGAGGTGATGGAGGAGGGCAAAGTAACGGTGGATGGTGTGAGCCGAAAAGTGCCGCAGCCGTTTGTTGTCATTGCAACGCAGAATCCCAAAGGCAGTGCGGGAACGCAGCTTCTTCCGGAATCACAGCTGGACCGGTTCATGACCTGCATGAGCATGGGGTACCCGGATCTGCAGAGTGAGATGGAAATTGCCCAGGGAAAAACGATGACGAAAGCGGAGGATCTGCAGCCGGTTCTTCTTCCGGAGCAGCTGTGGGAGATGCAGCAGTATGTGGAACAGATTTATGTGCATGATAATGTTGCAAAATATATCGTACAGCTGATGGAGGCTACCAGAAAAAATGCTTACATTGAGCTGGGGGTAAGTCCCCGTGGCACGATCGCATGCGTGCGGCTGGCAAAAGCATGGGCATTTTTGCAGGGAAGAAATTATGTGATTCCGGATGATGTGACGGATATTTTTGCGGATGTGGCAAAACACCGTATTGTGCTCAACACAAAGGCACGGATCGGACATGTAACTGTCGATGCCACCCTGCAGGAAATTCTGTCGGATGTGGACAAACCAACAACATACAAAAGACTTAGGGGATAAATGTGGGCAGTTTTCTGATTGGAACAGGGGTGACGCTTGTCACATTTTATATTGCGCTGATCTATGGAAGCATTGCGATTGGGCTGATTGGGTTTGCGGAACTGGTACTGATGCTGCTTGCATGTTTGTATCTGCTGATTTATTGCAGACATATCACGGCAGATATCAGGATTCCGCTTACCGTGGCAGAAAAAGGGAAAAAAGTTACGGTACAGCTTACCGTGGATCAGACCATGTTGTTTCCGGCAGCAAAAGTGCGTTACCGTGTGCGCTGTAGAAATACATTTGCCGGGTATGCCAGAAATTTCTGGTGGAACGGTGCCGGACTGATGCGCGGAATGCAGTGCATGGAAAAGCGTGTCGTGCTTTCTCATGTGGGAAGTTATGAGTATGAACTTGTAAAAGTACGGATTTATGATCTGACCGGTCTGTTTTATGTGCATAAAAAAATAAAGAGATTTGCAGATATACAGGTGCTGCCGGAACTGGATGCTGTGGCAGTACAGGTGTCGGAGCGGGTACGCAGATATTTCGGAGAAGCGGAAAGCTACGATGATTTTCAGCCGGGAACAGATGTAAGCCAGATCTTTGATGTGCGGGAATATCGTCCGGGGGATCGCCTGCAGCGCATACACTGGAAACTCTCCGCCAAATCGGACGGGCTTCTGGTGCGGGAGGACAGTCAGCCGCTTGCCTGTGCGGTGGTATTTTTGCTGGAAATGCTGCCACAGATGGCAGGAAAAGACCGGCATATGAGGCGCAGCAGGGAAGCCTATGCGGAAACCTTTCTCACAATTGCGGCAGATCTGGTGTATTCGATGATGGATGCCGGCTGCCCGCATTATGTGGCATGGCAGGAGGAAACAGAAATCAAACGGTTGCGCGTCGAGGATGAGGAAAGCGTGTATCTGTTTTTGATGCAGTTTATGGAATGTCAGAAGGAAAAGGCCGGTTCACTGCGACAGAGATATGAGCAGCAGTATCGCTGCGAGCACCCGGTACACAGGCTGGAACTGACACCGGAGCTTTTTCTTGTGCTGGATGGACAGACACTTGCGGATTTTGGTGGAGATAACTGGAGACAGAAGCTGGAAGAAATGGAGCTGGTATTGTGAACAGGAAGGACAGGAGAGGGAATAAAACCACATATTTGTCTGGCAATACCGGTATCCGGCTGATCTGTGAGGCGGTTGCTGTGGAACTGCTGTTTTATGCAATGCTTGCGATTTTCCGGAGTGCATTCGGATGGCAGTTGCCGATCCGTGCGCTTGGTAAACTGCAGGTGGCCATGCTGGTAAGTCTTGTGCTGTTTATCGTGGGAGTTCCTGCGACCGGAAAATATCAGAGGGTCTGCAAGGTTGTGCTTGAAATCGGATATCCGGCGGCACTCGTACTGTTTGGAATTTTTCATCGGAGAAAACTGACAGAGAGCGGAAAAATGCTGTTTCAGGCATATCTGTCATATTGGAATAAACAGTATGGAACAAATTATATGACCGGGGCCGGGACGGAGATGCGGTATACTTATATGCTGGCGTTTTTATTGGCAGTTGTTGTGCTGTTAAGTCTGATGTTTCGATATGTGACCGGTGTGCGGCTGGTTTTGCTGCTTCCGGATATAACAGCGTTGTCGGTTGCTCTTCTGGTCAATGCCAGACTGGGCTGGAGTGGAATTGCACTCTTTTTCGTGGGAACCGTGCTGGTGTCTGCGGCACCATGGACGCACATGGATGTAAGGGTGGCTGACGGTCGTACCCATGTATGGATGCAGCTACTGTCCTATGCTGCAGCCGGTGTGTTTGCCGTGATTCTTGTCTCGGTGAGCAGCTATGCGTTTTCTGGTGTGGCAAAGCAGATTCCGAAAAAGTCACCGAAGTTTTATGCGTTTCAGAGACAGGTGGAAGAACGTGTGAAAAACCTGACGTTTTCGGGGATAACTTTGCAGGGATCGCGGGAACATGTGGATAATACAACACCGGACTATACCGGAAAAACCGTATTTTCGATAGAAGCATCGAAAGCCCCGGCGGGCAAACTGTATCTGAAATCATTTGCCAGTGGCACATATCAGAACGGTACATGGGTAAATGAAGGGAAAACGTTTGCGCACGAAGTGGATAAGGCGGGATACAATCGCAGTGATGTTGCAATGTTAATGCAGCAGAATGCCGGTGAACTTGTAAAATACATCCGTTCGAGTGTGCTGGCAGAGGATGAAACGCAGACGGTTTCGTATCAGATTTCCTATCGGGCACTGGGGTTAAAAAACGCGTATATGCCTTATTTTTCAGATTTGCAGACAGCCGGTGGGAAGGTCTGGCTCAGGGATGATACGGTGGTATGTAAAAAGAGGGCAACGGGAAAGGTTTCTTTTGAGGGACTGGATGAAAATACGGATCTGCGCGATGTTTTTGACAGGTTTTGTATGGTCCACGGAGAAACAGATACGGATCTGCAGCAATGGTATGATGCCTATGCTGACAGTAGATACCGTAAATTTGCCACGGATGTTCCGGCAGTGGGAGATTTTATTACACGAAGGCTGGCTCTGGAAAGTATCGGATATGGCGTGTATGAGGAAAACGGCACCTATGTGGCGGATCAGATGGAAACAGGCGGGTTATACGATGAGGATTGGCTGGCGGATACGGATGGAAACAATTCCGGACGGGCAGAAAGACAGATAACAACCAACAACATCCGGCAGAATCTTGCGACACAGGTTGCCAACTGGCTGGGGAACGAAAATACCTATAACTTATATCTGAATCACATCCCACAGGGGAAAGATACCATTGCTTATTTTCTGGAAACCGGACATGAGGGATATTGTATGCATTTTGCCAGCGCGGGTGCGCTGATTTTACAAAGTCTGGGAGTTCCGGCGCGTTATGCATCGGGATATGTGGTGGAACCATCGGCATTTCATAAAGAAAAGAAAGGCTATCAGGCAGATGTGCCGGACTACAATGCGCATGCATGGGTGGAAATTTATCTGGAAAATATCGGATGGGTGCCGGTGGAAATGACCCCGGGCTATACGAATGACAGTGCAAAGCTGCCGACGACTCCGGAATTGCGCGATACGTGGAAACAGCGGCATGAAGAGCACAAAGATGCGGCGGAGCAGAATCCGCAGACGCAAATGCAGACGAAAAACGAATCGCCGTCAGAAACACAGATGGAAACACAGCAGCAGACAGAAAGTCAGATGACGGAGAAGGAGACAAAGCGGCCGGTAAAAAATAATGAGAAAAAGAACAACAGGCGAAATCTGCAAGTATTTTCTGCGGTGAGTCTGACGCTGCTTGCTGTTGTTCTGATGCTGGTTCTGGTGACAAAATGGTTGCGCATTTACCGGGAACAATTGCTTATGGAGTTGCGCAACCGGCAGAATCGTCATGCGGTATACCGGATCAACCGGCGGATTTACCGGGGATTACATCAGCGAAGTTTTGGCATGAAGACCGATGCGGACTATCTGGAAAAGCTGATGACAACCTATCCGTCCGTTCCGGCGGAGGATTGGAAGAAGTATCTGTGCATTGTGCAGAAAGCGGTCTTTTCCGAAGAAGAGATTTCACAGGAAGAAGCACGGTTTTGTTACCGGCTGTACCGGAAGTATAGAAACAGGCGGATTTTGGGAAAGTAGGATAACGGAAAAACCGCCTCCTTAGCGGGAGGCGATCAGTTTACATATCGGGTTGCCCTTAGAAGAAAATTTTTCTTCGTATTCGGTCATGATATTTCCTTCATTCATGGATGGATCATGGTGCAGATCACGGGTGGAGGCATTAAGATGCCAGCGGTCGGAAGTTTCGATTTCCTCGAGTGAAAACGTAAACAGATCCTGATTGTCCGTTTTAAATTCCAGCCGTCCGTCGGCTGCAAGAAACTGGTCATAGCGGTCTAAAAATTCATGGGAAGTCAGTCGGCGTCTGGCATGGCGGTCCTTTGGCCACGGGTCGGAAAAATTCAGATAGATCCGGTCAACTTCTTCCGGTGCAAAAATTTCCGGAAGTTTTGCGGCGTCTTCACACAGAAAATGAACATTTGGAAGCTGCAGGGTATCCATTTTCTGGACTGCGCGCAGCAGTACACTGGTGTAACGTTCGATGCCGATATAATTGATTTCGGGATGTAACGCAGCAAGATCCATCAGAAATCTGCCTTTTCCCATGCCGATTTCGATATGGATCGGATGGTCATTTTCAAAAAAGGCATGCCATTGTCCGCGGTGTTCTGCTGCATTCTGTATACAATATGGGCTGGCTGCCACAGCTTCATTGGCACCCGGTATATTTCTTAGTCTCATAGTAATTTCTCCTTGGAAAAGATAAATTCAGTTTTGCTAACTGTAAGAATACTATTACTATATACAAATTTCGTCCGTTCGGCAAATAAAAATTGAACGATTATGGAAATAATGGTATTATAAATATAAGAAAATCAAGAATTGGGGAGCCTTATGAAAATAAAAAAATACACCCGTGTAACAGCATTTTTTCTTGCCGTATGCACGGTTTTACTCATGTTACCGTTGTCTGTGCGTGCAGATGAGTACTGGCCGGACGGGGTAAAAACGCAGTCCAAAAGTGCCATTGTGATGGAAGTCAATACCGGCACCGTTTTATATGAAAAGAAGAGTCACGAGAAACATTATCCGGCGAGTATCACAAAGATCATGACGGTTCTTCTGGCAATCGAAAACTGTGATATGGATGAGGTCGTTACGTTTTCTGCGGATGCGGTATTTAAAAATGAGGGAGATACTTCCCATATTGCCCGGAATCTTGGAGAAAAACTGACGATGGAGCAGTGTCTGTATGCGGTTATGCTGGAGTCTGCCAATGAATGTGCTTATGCGGTTGCGGAGCATGTGGGGCAGAAGCTGGGTGGTGATTACCGGACGTTTATCGATCTGATGAATAAGCGCGCAAAGGAACTGGGATGTACGGATACGCATTTCAATAACTGTAATGGTCTGCCGGATGAAGATCACTGGGTCAGCGCGTATGATATGGCACTGATTTCCGCAGAGGCATACAAAAACGAGATGTTCCGGATGATCGCAGGCAGTCCAAGCTATACACTTCCGAAGACCAATAAATGCAAGGCGGAATATCCGTGTCACAATCACCATAAAATGATCTACCCGTTTCGCGGGGACAGCTCTCATTTGTACAAATACTGTACTGGCGGAAAAACCGGCTACACGACAGTGGCGAATAATACTCTGGTGTCTTTTGCGGAGAAAGACGGAATTACCCTGGTGTGTGTGGTGATGGATGCGGCAACACCGGATCATTATACGGATACCAGAAAATTATTTGATTACTGCTTTGAAAATTTCCAGGCGCTGAATATTTCGGAAAACGATGAGGGTCTGGCAAAGGACAACGGAAAAAATTACGGGGTTTTGAACAACAGTGAACCTTATGTAAAGCTGGACGAGGATGCTTATATCATTATGCCAAAAGGAGCACAGTTTTCCGATGCATCCTATAAAAAGACAGAATCTGCAAAAGGAAAAAAGAAAGTTGCAAGGCTTGCATACACATATGCCGGTCATGAGGTCGGCAGTGTGGATATAGTAAAAACCGGAGCAAAGGTAAAAGATAATTATTACGTCAATACCGATAGCGGGCAGAAGAAAAATGAACGTGTCATACGGATCGATCCTGCATGGCTCATTGTTGCGGGAGTGGTTATTGTCGCAGCAGTGGTTCTGTTGTTTCTGGCAAAACGGGCATATGATAATTTTTATGTGATCCGTCATCAGAGAAAAACGAAAAAAAATGATAAAATGCGTTTTCGTGAGAAGAAACGAAAGAAATACAATCGCAGGAAGGACAGGTTTTTTTAAATCATTCAAATAAAGCGAAAATGCTTGCGTATTTGCCGCAAACAGGTATAATTACAATTGATGGATTTCATTTTAATAATGAAATTGGAGGTTACCATGTCACAATCTGTTACGATAAAAAGTAATAAATACGGAATTAATCTTGTCTTAGACCCGGAGATTGGGTTTGATGAGTTATTGAAGGATGTTGTCGAAAAGTTCAAAGCATCCAGTACATTTTTTAAAAATGCAAAACTGGCATTGTCCTTTGAAGGAAGAAAACTTTCGGAAGAGGAAGAACAGCAGATCATCTCAGCAATTGAAAGCAACACATCGATTGAAATCCTGTGTATCGTTGAAAATGGAACAAGACAGGAAGCTGTCATGAAAGAACAGGTCGAGGCGTTTTACGATGCCGTACAGCAGCAGTATGAGAATGCCGCAGCAGGAAACGGGCCGGAGCAGTTTTATCGTGGCACTTTAAGGTCGGGACAGGTGATTTCGAGTGAATCGAGTGTCACGATCATTGGCGATGTCAATCCGGGAGCCAAAATTATTTCCCAGGGAAACATTGTGATTCTTGGGGCATTAAAAGGTAACGCACAGGCAGGATGTATGGGTGATCGTAACTGCTTTATTTTTGCGCTGGATATGCAGCCGATTCAGATTCAGATTGGGGATCTGATCGCAAAGAGTCCGGACAAGCCGGAACCGAAACGTCGTACACTCCGCCGGTCAAAGACACCGGAAGTGGAAGCACAGATCGCCATTGCAAGAGATGGAAATATCTATATTGAGCCAATCACCAAAAATATATTAAATAACATTTAGGGACGTAGGAGGAATAAGTTTCATGAGCGAAGTAATCGTTATCACATCAGGAAAGGGTGGTGTAGGTAAGACCACAACCACAGCAAACATTGGTACAGGTCTTGCACAGTTAAACAAGAAAGTTGTAATGATTGATACCGATATCGGACTGCGTAACCTGGATGTGGTTATGGGTCTGGAGAATCGTATTGTATACAATCTGGTAGATGTTGTGGAAGGAAAATGCCGTATCCGTCAGGCACTGATTAAGGATAAGAGATATCCGGAATTATGTCTTCTTCCGTCTGCACAGACCAGAGATAAGGATGCAGTGACACCAGAGCAGATGGTTGCACTGATCAATGAACTTCGTGAAGAATTTGATTATATTTTACTGGACTGCCCGGCCGGTATCGAGCAGGGATTTAAGAATGCGGTAGCAGGTGCGGATCGTGCACTGGTTGTTACGACACCGGAAGTATCTGCCATCCGTGATGCAGACCGTATTGTAGGACTTTTGGAAGCCAATGAAATGAAGAAAATTGACCTGATCGTCAATCGTCTGCGTGTGGATATGGTAAAGCGCGGAGAAATGATGACCGTGGATGATGTAACAGATATCCTGGCTGTGAACCTGATCGGTGCTGTACCGGATGATGAGCAGATTGTTATTTCCACAAACCGTGGTGAGCCACTGGTTGGAACCAACTGTCTGGCAGGAAAAGCATATTCTAATATCTGTCATCGTATTATGGGAGAAGAAGTTCCATTCCTGAACCTGAATGAGAAGCAGGGGGTATTGGAAAAATTAAAAGATATCTTTAAGAAGAATTAGAGGGGGGTACTTATTGTGGGAATAATGGATTTATTTAAGAAAAAGACTTCCGGCAACGTCGCAAAAGACCGCCTGAAGCTGGTGCTGGTTTCTGACCGTGCCAACTGTTCTTCCGAGATGATGGAGATGATGAAGAATGACATTATTGAAGTGATCTCACGTTACATGGATATTGATGCGGAGGCGCTTGATGTAAAAATCACCGAGACAGAGTCCGATTCCAATAACGGAACGGTACCGGCACTTGTCGCTAATATTCCGATCCGTGATATGAAGCATCGTCCGGACCCGAGATAGAAATTACAGAGTACATAAGAAAATGCCCGGCAGGTTCCTACTTGCCGGGCGTTTTTACAACAGGGGTTTATATGATACGAACAATGTTCAGATCGGAATCAAGGAGAAGGACATCAGCTCTTGCACCAGGCGCAAGAGTGCCGATGGTATGTTCTAACCCGATACTTTTTGCCGGATTGTAGGTGGCAGCTTTGACAGCGACAGCAAGTGGAATGCCAAAATTTACTGCATTTTTCATACAGTCAAAAAGGTTTGTTGCTGAACCGGCAATAGTTCCGTCTTTTAAGGTGGCGAGCCGTCCCTTTTTCGTTACAGGTTGTCCTCCGAGTTCATATGTTCCATCGTCCATACCTGTGGCACGCATGGCATCACTGATCAATATCATGCGGTCTTCGCCAAACATACGAAAGGTATTCCGGATAACAGATGGGTGGATATGTATGCCGTCACAAATTATTTCGGCCATGGCATGTGGGCAGTCAGTGGCTGCACCGATAATACCTGGATTCCGGTGATGCAATGGTGGCATGGCATTAAATAAATGCGTGACATGACTGGCTCCCGCAGCGAAAGCGTTTTGGGCAATTTCATAGGATGCCGTGGAATGACCGAGGGAGATGGTCAGCTGGGAATGAAATTCCCGGATAAAAGCATCCGCGCCTGAAAGTTCCGGTGCAATCGTAATGATGCGGATTTTGTTATCGCATGCCTGGGAAAGACGTCGGAACATATCGATATCCGGTGCGCGAAGATAGCTTGCTTTTTGTGCACCTTTTTTTTCAGGAGAGAGAAATGGTCCTTCCATGTGGATTCCTGCGATAAAAGCATGGCTATTGTCATCTGGAATTTCGCGCGTCGATGCAAAGGCTGTCAGCAACTGGTTTTCCGGTAAAGTCATGGAGGTTGGACAAAAAGCTGTTACGCCGCAGGAACGAAGATATTTTGCAATTTTTAAAAGTCCTTCCGCGCTGCCGTCACTGAAATCACATCCCATAGCACCGTGAATATGGATATCGACAAGTCCTGGAATTACATACAGACCGGATGCATCAATAATGGTGTCATCTGCCGTATCAGCAGAATCCATTGCGATGCGATGGGTATCGCTATCAATATGCAAATCTTTTGTCAGGAAAGATCCGCTTTCTTCCCAGACAAGTCCGTTTTTTATAATCATAAGGAACTCCTTTACAAAAGCAATAAATATTAAATAAGATTTTTTTCAATGATACGTGATAGTGCAGCTTCATCGGCAACAATGGAAACATCATCGTGCAGCTGCAGTATGGATGCGGGCACCTGGGGAGTAATTGGACCAAACAGGGACTGATACAGGGCATCTGCTTTTCCTTCTCCATTTGCGATTAACAGGATATGTTTTGCCTCCATAATATTTTTGATTCCAGTTGTATATGCGTGAGTAGGAACTTCATCAATGGAATCAAAAAAACGGGCATTTGCCTGAATGGTTGTTTTTGTCAGTTCTACACAGTGGGTTTCTTTTGCAAATGTATCGGATGGTTCATTAAAGCCAATATGTCCATTGTTACCAATACCAAGAAGTTGTAAATCAATGCCGCCAAGCTGGTGGATAATGGAATTGTAACGGGTACATTCTTTATCAACATCTTCTTCCATACCATTTGGAATATAGGTATTTTCCGGTTTGATATTTACATGATCAAAAAGATTGTGACGCATGAAATAAGCGTAGCTTTCCGAATTGGATGCGTCAAGTCCTTTGTATTCATCCAGATTGATGCTGTGGATCTGCGAGAAATCCAGATCCCCTTTTTTATACCAATTGATGAGCTGTTTATAAGTTCCAATTGGCGAGGAACCTGTGGCGAGACCAAGTACTGATTCTGGTTTCAAAATCATCTGTGCGGAGATAATATTTGCTGCCTTGCGGCTCATTTCATCATAATTTTTTGTTTTGTAGATTCTCATAAATGTCCTCCTTGTTATGGTTCTCGTTTATTATGAGAATGATTATAGAATTAAAAAGACAAAAAAGCTATATCTTTGGAGAAAACAGAAAGAACTATCAAAAAATGGAGTGAAAACGGAAATATAGGGAAGTATAGGAACTATTGCGGAAACTACTTTCAGAAATTACGACTAAAGATTGTATTTTATAGGCAGATTCGCTATAATTGCATGTAAAAATAAAATAAAAAAGGCAGGCATAAGTGGAGAAAATGGTATGGTGGGAACAAGTGAGAATATTGGGAATTACAAACAAAGAACCGTCAGGGTTACACCTTTGCTGGTCTGCATCTGGGATTGCATTTGTAACGGCAGCAAGCGTTGTTACCGTGGAAATGGCGGCACAGAGCATTGCACCACAGGAAGATGCATTTATTGGGGTTTTTATAAATGACGAAAAGCAGTTCCGGCAAAAAATCCGGGCAGTGCCGGGAAAGAGAAAATATATAATTTACCAGCAGGAATCAGCCGAAACCATCAGGATCCGATTGGTGAAACTGACGGAAGAACAATATGGCAATGTGTGGATCACAAATCTTATTACGGATGCCCCGGTTACAAGAGATGCAATTCCATCCCGCCATTTGCTTTTCATAGGAGATTCGCTTACCGCTGGATATGGAGTGGATGGAATAAATGGGATTAGCACATTCCGGACAGCGGATGAAGATGTGACTAAAACTTATGCATATCAGGCAGCAGAGATGCTTCATGCAGACAGCAGGATTGTTGCATATAGTGGGAATGGGGTATTATCCCGCTGGATTGCCCCGGAGCAGGATACACCTTATACGAAAAACATTCTTCCCGAAATTTTTCCCTATATACAAAACGAAGTTCCAGATCTGATCGTGTGTAATCTGGGGACGAATGATGCAAGTTATGTGAGGCAGATTCCTTCCCGCGAGCGTGCGTTTGTAGAAAAATATACGGATTTTATACAGCAGCTGAAGAAGGTTTTTGCTGATGCGAAAATGCTTCTGCTTTATGGTCTGATGGAACAGACATTATGTGAAAAAGTACAGGAAACCGCGCAGCGATGTGGCACAGAGTTTCTGAAGCTTCCGTTGCAGAATCCGGTCAATGGCATGGGAACAGATGGGCATCCGGGTGCCAGGACGCAGCAGGAAATTGCGTTATATGTGGAAAGATATATGGAACAGATGATGATGTGGAGAACAGATGAACGATGATTATATGATCTCATTTCAAAATGAGACAAAACAGACAATAGAAGCATCCTATAAAAAAATGACAGCGGTTGAACGCAGTGTGGCAGATTTTTTTATTGGTAATAAAGATGATATGGATTTTTCTTCTAAAAATATATCCCGTGTGCTGTATGTATCTGAGGCTACTTTGTCAAGGTTTTCCCAGAAGTGCGGATACAAAGGATATCGGGAATTTATTTTTTCTTATGAAAGAGACTTAAAATTTGAACAAAAAAGCGAGGGAACAGAAAAGGATGTCGGATTGTTTGCGCGTCGCGTACAAAATTCGTACCAGAAACTGTTACAGGAAAATTTTCGGATTCTTGATGAGGAGCAGGTCCGGCGGGTGGCGGGAATGCTTAACATCAGTAAACGTGTACTGATTTTTGGAATCGGAAATTCCGGTTATGCAGCGGAAGAATTCCAGCTGCGTTTCATGCGTATCGGGATGGATGTTAATGCAGTTACAGATTCCCATATGATGAAGATAGGTGCAGCACTGGCGGGGGAGGAAACACTTGTGATTGCCATTACGTTAAGTGGGGAGACGGCAGAAGTGTTAGAAAGTATTCGGATCGCCAAAAGCAGAGGTGCAAGTATTATATGCATGACAGCAGTTTCCGGGTCATCCGTTGCAAAGGAATCGCAGGAAGTAATTCAGGTAGCAGCATTAAAAAATCTGGATACAGGAACAAAAATTTCACCGCAATTTTCGATTTTAGCAATTATGGATGTTTTATACTCTTATTATTTTGCAAATGATTCTTACTTTAAAACACAAAAATATAAGGCAACCCTGTCTGCTATTCGTGCAAAAGGGGAACACACGGAGGATAAAGATGAATAAAAAAAAGTATATTGGAATTGATATTGGAGGAACGGCAGTAAAGATTGGAAGTGTAGATGAAGATGGCACGATTCATGCAACAGAAACTTATGCCGTAAATTTTGATGGATATGAAACACCTATTTTGCAGACGGTAGTGAAGAGCTGCCATAATTTTTTGGAAAAATATCGTGAGAATGCTTCTGAATATGCAGGAATCGGGGTGTCAGCAACGGGAGCAATCTCTACAAAAAAAGGAGTGGTCGAAGGAACCGCAGGACATATTAAAAACTGGATCAACAGCCCGATTCGACAGGTGATGGAGCAGGAATTCCATATTCCGACAGAAGTGCTTAATGATGCGAATGCAGCGGCTCTTGGGGAAGCGTGGATTGGTGCTGCAAAGGGCAAAAAAGATGTTGTCGTTGTCACGATTGGAACAGGTGTAGGTGGCGGCATTCTCATGAATGGAAAGATTTTGCTCGGAGCAAGTGGATTTGCGGGTGAACTTGGACATATTCCGGTGCAGTATGAAGGGGAAATGTGCACTTGCGGAAATCGGGGATGTCTTGAGCATTATGGATCGACTTCAGCACTGGTACGAAAAGTCCGTTGGGCAATACAGGAAGGTGCGATTGCAGGGGCAGCAGATACACCAGTTGATGGACGATGGATTTTTGCACAGGCAGCGACAGGAAATGTGGTGGTGCAGAAAATCCTGCAGGAATGGATAGAGGTGATTGCTTCAGCGCTTGTTGGATTTGTGCATATGTTTAATCCAGAGCAGATATTAATTGGCGGAGGAGTTTCTGCACAGGAAGATCTTTTTATTGCTCCTGTCAGATCATATGTGATGAAACATGTGATGCCAAATTTTGCAAAAGATCTTGAAATCTGTGCAGCTGCATTGAAGAATGAGGCAGGTATGGTAGGAGCCGTATATTATTGCATACAGCAGGAAAGAGCGTGTGATTGTTGAAAGTAGTTTCCGTGGATGGGAAGATGCCCGGATTGTACTTTCAGAAAGGGGCGATTTTGTTGTATTGGGAAAAAACAGTTGCTATAATACAAAAAAACAGAAAGGGGGAATAAGGATATGAGAGTTTATCTGTGTGATTGTGAAGAAAATGTAAAGAAAATGCTTACAGAAGCGATAGAGCTACAGCCATATTTTGATGTTGATCATGGAGTGGCATTAGAGATTCAAAAACAGCAGGAGAACGGCTATCAGATCACATTTGAATCAGAAAAGTGTCGGATTGCCTATCATACATTTCCACAGTTATGCAGAGCATTGTTGTATGTGATCGCAGCAGAGAAAAAGACGGATGTGACAGAATGTTGTGCGTTTGATGAATTTGGTATGATGTTTGATGTTTCACGAAACGCAGTGCTTCGTATGAAAACAATTAAAACATTGATCCGTATGGCTGCCTATCTGGGGTATGGTTTTGTTGGTCTTTATATGGAAGATACCATACAGGTAGAAGAAGAACCGTATTTTGGATATATGCGTGGAGCACTGACATGTGAGGAATTGAAAGAGGCAGATGCTTATGCAGAAATATTTGGTATCGAACTCCGCCCATTTATTCAGACACTTGCACATCTTAATCAGATTGTAAGATATGAAGAATATCAAAAGATCATAGATACAGATGACATTCTGCTTGCGGAAGATCCAAGGACAAAGACATTGCTTGAACATCTGATTCGTACCGTTTCGAAGAATTTTTCTTCAAAAAAAATTAATATCGGCATGGACGAAGCACATATGGTTGGTTTAGGTAAATATCTGGATCAGCACGGATACCGGAATCGTCAGGAAATTATGCAGAGACATCTCGAGATGGTGCTTTCCATTTGCAAACAATATGGATTTACGGTACAGATGTGGAGTGATATGTTTTTCCGTCTGGCTTTTCATGGTGCGTATTATGAAAATGATGTAGAAAAACTCAGGGGTATACATATACCGCAGGAAGTGGAAATTGGATATTGGGATTATTATTCCACAGACGAAGCACATTACGATGAGATGATCCGTCGGCATAAACAGCTGACAGAGAGAACCGCATTTGTTGGGGGTGCATGGAAGTGGACCGGTTTTATTCCGCACAACCGCTATAGTATACAGGCGGGAAAGGCCGCGCTTGCTGCGTGTAAAAAGAACAGGGTTGATTCTGTGACAATTACCTGCTGGGGAGATGACGGGGCAGAAGCCAGTGCTTTTAGTGTTCTTCCTACATTTTTCGCAGATGCACAGATCGCCTATGGAAGCAGGATGAGTGAGAATGCTTTCCGGTTATTGACTGGATATCAGTTACAGGAATTTTTGAGACTGGATGATGTGAATCCATATATAGAGGATGGATCAACACATAATAATGCAAGCAAATATCTGCTTTACAATGATCCGCTGATCGGAACATTTGATTCTGTTATCCGGAAAGATACAGCAGAAAAATTCGGAAAAACAGCAGAATTTCTGGGAGAACTACCGAAGGAAAGCCCGTTTTTCTATTTGATGGAAACTGCCAGAAATTTGTGCCTTGTGTTGGAGAAAAAAGCAGATCTTGGAAAGAAAATCCGATTGGCGTATAGCCAGGAAGACAAGGATGCATTATATGAGATTGCCAATACGCAAATTCCGGTGCTATTGCAGAGACTGCAGAATTTTTATCAAAGTTTTCGAACACAGTGGAATCTTGAAAACAAAAGTTTTGGATTTGAAGTACAGACGGTACGGATTGGTGGACTATTGCAGAGACTCAAAGATGTACAGGAAATTTTAAATGCATATTTGAGGGAAGAGATTTCCGTGATTGCAGAACTCAATGAATCACAGAAAGCATTTCATTATTTTGAGCAAAATGAGATCAGAAGTTTGAATTATAACTTGTGGACGGATATTGTTTCACCATCAAAAATATAAGGGAGGAAAAAGTATGAAGAAAAAATTATTAAGTGTAGTGTTATGTGCAGCAATGGCTGTTTCCATGCTGGTTGGATGTGGAAATGGCGGAAAGCAGAGTGCAGATGCAGACAAGTCATCGTCAAAAAATGTAACTCTGGATTTCTGGACCATTGACTTAAAGGCTACATTTGGAGACTTTTTTAATGATTTGATTAGTAAATACGAAGAAGAAAACAAAGGGGTAAAAATCAACTGGACAGATATTCCGTATGCGGATGTACAGTCTAAACTGGTAGCAGCAGTTGCTGGTGGTACAGCCCCGGATGTTGTTAATTTAAATACACAGATGACATTAACACTGGCAGGACAGGGAGCCCTGACAGATTTAAATAAAGAAGCAACAGAAGATCAGAAGAGTATTTATATCAAGGATCTTTGGGATTCTGCAAAGATAGGTGATTCTGTTTATGCTTTTCCTTGGTATGCATCTCCGGATATTATGTTTTATAATCAGGATCTGTTTGAGAAGGCAGGCATGGAGGTGCCGAAAACTTTTGATGAGGCATTAAAGATGTCCAAAGAGTTCTATGAAAAAACAGGGGCTTACCTGTTCCAGCCGGATGAATTTTTTAACATTCTGTTTGAAGAAAACATAGATATATTAAGTTCAGATGGAACTGCAGCTGCGTTTAATACACAGGAAACTGCAGATCTGTTAAAAGAGTATAAGCAGTATACGGATCAGGGTGTGATTCCGAAGAATAATTGGGGAAGCTGGGATGAATCACTGAAGCTGTTTGAGTCCGGCAAACTGGCTATCGTAAGTTCTTCCGGATCTTCTCTTTCACGTATCAAGGATGAGGCACCGGATATTTACAAGACAATTGCTGTTTCCAAGCCACTGACAGGTGCTACCGGTCTGAGCCGTAATCCGTTGATGAATCTGGTTGTTCCGTCAAAGAGCGAGAATCAGAAGGAAGCCATCAAGTTTGCAAATTATATCACAAATGATGAAAATCAGCTGGCATTCTGTAAGAAGGTATCTATTTTCCCTTCTACAACAAAGGCAAGTCAGGATTCTTACTTTACCTCTGATACAGAAACACTGGAGGGACAGGCAAGTGCTATGTCAGCAGAAGCAAGCCAGACTTCAAAAGATTTCTCACTTGGTGTTGCCAATCAGTCGAACATTCAGGATGCAGTTAATAAAGTTTATCAGGCATGCATTGTAAATGGTGATGATATCCAAAAATCACTGGATCAGGGTGAAGCGGATGTAAATAAGCTGTTAAAGCAGTAATAAAATAGGAAAATATTCCCCGGCTTTGTCCGGGGAATTGTTTCCAGAAGGGAGATTCCATGGTGCAGAAAGCAGGAAAAATGAGCAGGAGAAAGATGAGAGAGGGCTTAAAAGCCTATGCGTTTATGGCACCTGCATTGGTCATTTTAATTTTGTTTACGATTATTCCGATTATTGGAAGTCTGGTTTTAATGTTTTTTGATTACTCGGTTTTGGGACAGACGAAATTTGTCGGTTTTGGAAATTTTATACAGGCATTTCATGATCGTGAATTCATTATTTCCATGAAAAACTCTATTATATTCGTGGTGATTGTACCGGTTATACAGATATTATCCATTTTACTGGCACTTCTGGTCAATCAGAAGTTACCGGGAATTAATGTCTTCCGTACATTATTTTATATTCCGGTTGTAACTTCCATGGTTGCGGTTTCTATTATGTGGGGATTTATTTTCGATACACATGGAATTATCAATACCATGCTGTCCGACTGGGGCTGGATCAAACAGCCGCTTGGTTTTCTGAACAGCAAATATGCGGCAATGCCGTGTCTGATGTTTATTACTGTCTGGCAGGGACTCGGATATTATATGATGATGTATCTTGCAGGATTACAGGGAATTCCACAGGAATTAACAGAAGCGGCACAGATTGATGGAGCAAACATTCTCCAGACAATCTTTAAAATTAAAATTCCTCTTTTGAAACCATATGTCTGGCTGTGTTCATTAAATTCTGTTATTTCTGCAATTGGTGTCTTTGATGTTGTATTTGTTTTAACAAAAGGCGGACCAAATAATGCGACAACGGTTATTAACTACTATTCATATACCAAAGCATTTGGGGATTTTCAGTTTGGGTATGCAGCAGCAATCGGTGCAATTCAGGGAATTCTTACAACAATGCTTAGCATTATCGTATTTGTTTATGGAAAACGGGGAGGTATGACGAACAATGAGTAATGAAGCTGTACGTATAAAAAAAAGAAACGATATTGCCAGCCGGATCTCTACCTACCTTGTGCTTGCACTGGTGGCAATTCTGTGTGCAGGTCCATTTATCTGGCTGGTGTTATCATCTTTGAGGACTGGCGCAAATATTTATGATTTGCATTTTTCATTGAAAAATTTCACCCTGTCAAATTACACAGGGGTGATAAGATATATGAATCTTGGAAAATATGTAGGAAATACTGTGATAATTACGGTTGTTGGTATTGTAATTGATGTTGTATTTTCTGCGATGTGTGCGTATCCATTGGCAACAATGGAATTTAAAGGCAAAAATCTTATTTTTGGAGTGCTTGTTGCAACCATGATTATTCCGGCGGCAGCAGGTATGATTATTAATTACCTTACGATTTCACAGATGCATTTGTTAAATACCTATGCTGGTGTCATTCTTCCTACTTCTGTAAAGACCTTTAGTATTATCCTGCTTCGACAGGCTTATCTGGGAATTCCAAAGGAACTTATAGAAGCCGCAAAGATTGATGGTGCCGGAGAACTGCGTACCTGGGCAACTATTATGATTCCGGGAATTATGCCAAGTATTTCCACAATTATCATCTTTGATTTTATTGGAAACTGGAATGCATTCTTATGGCCAATTATTGTTTTGCAGGATCCGGAAAAATATCCATTGGCTACAGCTTTGCAGTATCTGAATGGTTCTTTCAGCTATAAGTTTGGTTACGTGGCAGCAGGAACTGTGATTTCAATTATTCCAGTATTGCTGGTATTTATGATGTGTCAGAAAAATTATATTGAAGCTGTCAGTGGTGCAGTGAAGGGGTAAACCAATGGAAAAAAGATATGATGTGTGGGTGGAGATTACAGCAAATAAGGAATGGATTCTTGATGCTGTAAAATTTGAAGAAACAATGAAGAAATGCCGGGCAGTCGGTATGACAGGAATTATTTTAAGTGTAAAAGATACAACAGGTTTTTCTTTGTATCCAAGCCAGATTGCACCGCACTATTCAAAATACGATAAGACATTTCTGCCTGCGTATGATTATGTCAAGCAATGTTTTTCCATCATAAAAAATCTGGGAATGAAATGTTATGCTGCATTTGACACTTTTGCGGCAGGAAATGGGAAAAACCCACATCCGGATATGCCAGGAATTAAAAAAGATGGTTTTGCCTGTGAAGTATATGGTCTGGATGCAGACGGAAAACCAGTCATCCGAAAGCAGTCAGCAGCGGATCATCTGCATACAGTGGGAAGTATTGATGATTTTGGAGAAATTTTTTTAAATCCGGGAAATGAGGAAGTTCAAGCTTATGTTCTTGCATTGCTGAAGGAATTTGTGGATACTTATCATCCGGACGGCATTGTGCTGGATCGTGTGCGTTATGTTGGATTAAGTACGGATTTCAGTGAACAGAGCAGAAAAAAATGGGAAGCATATAGTGGAATATCGGATGAAAGATGGCCGGAGGATATGTATACCATTGTACAGACGAAAAATGGGTATCAGGAAAAACCGGGCAGGTATTTTGGTACTTTTATCACCTGGCGTATGCAGATCATACATGATTTTATAGTCAAAGTAAAACAAATGCTGCGGGAGTATCCCGATGTGGAATTCTGTGATTATACGGGATCCTGGTATCCGCTGTACTATCAGGTAGGCGTCAATTGGGCAGACCAGACATATGCAGGAAATGAATTTCCCTGGTGTGATAAAGCAAAATTGCAGCAGACAGCTTATGCAGGAGAAATTGATACGTTACTTTCCGGCTGTTATTATGAGGATGTCACCGTATCAGAGGCGGAAAAGAACGAAAAACCAGCAGATTGGTACAGCGTGGAAGGAGCCGCCAGGCTGGCAGAACATGTGGCAGGAAATGCAACAAAAATTGTGGATTCCCTGTTTTTGGATCAGTATCGAGAGACACCACAAAAAATTTCACAGGCAATTGCTATGTGCATGGAACATTCAGCCGGGTGCATGTTGTTTGATCTGTCCTATCTTGTGAAAGATAATTGGTGGAAATATGCAAATGCAGTTGAGTATTCGCAGATGAAACCGGGGGATCAGGCAGATGTAGCTGAAATATGCAAAGAGATATTTGCACCTGAATATTTTGTGACACCGGAAAAACTACGGAGTCATTTGTTTGAAGATCCTGAATTTGACATGTCCACAAGTGTTTGCATGCGCGATGTGGAAAATCATGTACTGATTGGCTTTTCCGGTGTAAAACTATCAGGGAATCAGCAATTGTATCCGGATACAGCATGGATTTCCATTTGCGGTGTTGCAAAAAGATACCAACATTGTGGATATGGAACACTGCTTTTGCAAAAAACTTTGCAGCAATTGCGAGAAAAAGGAATACATAAAGTTTTTCTGGGACAGGATTTTGCAAATTTCTTTTCCGGAATTCCGGCTCCGAATAAGCAGAAGTGTGGATTTTTTCAAAGAATTGGATTTACACTCAACGGAGAGGATCATTATGACCTGGAGGGAAGCCTGACAGATAATGCGAAAATCGAAGAATTTGATGAAACTCCATGGCATGATATCTGTGTGACAGATTGTTATCATGGAGAAAAGGAGGCATTACTTGGTTTTCTGGACCGGGAGTTTCCAGGAAGATGGGAGTATGAGGCAGGAACAGCATTGCAGCATGGAAAAGCACCGGAAGAGATTATAATGCTTTGGACACCGGATCGCTCAGAGCTGATAGGATATTGTATGCTGACAGTAGAAAAAGATGCCAGACAGCAACCAAATGGTCGTGGCGGACTTGGACCGATCGGCATTGCTAAAAAAATCCGGGGACATCATGTGGGAGATTATATACTGTATCAGTCACTTTGTCAGCTTCGGAAACTTGGCGTAGAGACCGTTAATATTGACTGGACAATTTTAAAAGCATTTTATGGTCAGTTTGACTTTTATGCAGCGCGGACATACCGTGCTGCGTATATGGAATTATAGGGTGTATACAAACAGGAATGGGACAAAACTGAGAGGATTATAGCATTGAAAAAAAAGATAGTGATAGTTCCGCTGGATGAGCGGCCATGTAATATGTTTTTCCCGGAACGATTATTTTTGAATGAAGATTTTAATATTGTAAGGCCTGAGACGCTGGGAAACAAGAAGCTGCCGGCAGATCTGGATAAACTGGCCTCTTTCCTGAGAAAAGAATGTAAAGATGCAGATGGCTTGATTTTGTCAGTGGATACACTGCTCTATGGAGGTCTGATTCCCTCCCGGATTCATCATGAGACGAAAGAAACATTGCTTTCCCGCATGGAATTGATCCGGGAGATCAGAAAAGAAAATCCAAATATGCTGATCTATGCGTTTCAGGTAATTATGCGTTGTCCGAATTATTCCAGCAATGATGAAGAACCGGACTATTACGAGAGGTATGGAAAAGAAATCCATGATGCTGGGGTAGTTATTCATAAAAGCAGACTTGGAATAAAAAGTCAGGTACAGTTATCCAAACTGATGGATAAGATCGACCAGAAATGTCTGAATGATTATATTGGCAGACGTGAGACAAACCGCTTTATGAATGTGGAGACATTACAGTATCTGAGAGATGGCTGGATTGATGCGCTGGTCATTCCACAGGATGATTCCGCAGCATATGGTTACGCTGCGATGGATCAGTCGAGTATCCGTGAAAAAGTAAGGGAATATGATATGGTAGACAAGGTGCTGGTTTATCCGGGTGCGGATGAAGTAGAACTGACACTGGTTTCCCGGATGATCAATGTGATGCATGGGAAATGTCCAAAAGTGTATGTCAAATATGCAGTAGAAAAGGCAAGGGATATTGTGCCGCTGTATGAGGGGCTGCCACTCGCAGAAACACTCAAATATCATATTTTGTCAGCGGGATGTCAGCAGACGGAAAGTTATGAGCAGGCAGATTTTATTCTTGCAGTAACAGCTCCGGGCGAACAGATGCAGGAAGCGGCAGGACAGCTCATAAATCATAAAAAATGGTATGAACAGCGTAATTTACCGGAAATGATTGAGTTTTTGAAGGAACGAATCAAGGAACATAAGATTGTATCCATTGCAGATAATGCATATGCCAATGGCGGGGATATTATGTTTATTCATTTGTTGGATAAGAATCAGCTGTTAATGCAGGTTGGTGGGTATGCAGGATGGAATACTTCGGCAAATACCATTGGCACAGCCATTGCAGAGGCGGTTGATATGCTTTACAACGGAAAAAGTAAACAACATGACAATTTCCTTGTGGAGCGCTATCTGGAGGATGGCGGTTACTGCAGTGTCGTGAGGGGGCATGTAACGGAACAGCTTCCTTCGGGTATGAATTATTTTGATGTAAAGGAGACGCAGGGGATTGTCAGTGATCAGGTAAAACAGGAATTGCAGACTTTTGCACAAAAAACATTGCCATCCATTGCGGACCGGCTGATAATCACCAAAGCAGCAATGCCGTGGAAGAGGATGTTTGAAGTAGACCTGGAGGTGAAATACTGTCATGAAAAGATGGTATAAAGGAAACCTGCATAGCCATACAACCAACTCCGATGGTGTCTGGACACCGGAACAGTCGGTAAAAAATTATCGGGATGCAGGATATTCTTTTTTGTGTTTCAGTGATCATGATCTTTATACGGATTACCGTCGGGAGCTGGGGGAAAAGAATTTTCTTATTCTTCCAGGGGTGGAGGCTACTGCAGTATTGTTTGATGATGAGGGAAATACGGTCAGACTGCATCATATGAATGGAATTCTCGGAACAGAGAGTATGCAAAAAGGTGCATTGGAAAGTACCTTTTCACATATGGAAAAAGTAGAGCCTGATATTTATTACGGGACGGACTGGGATGGAAATAAAACAGGGAAAAAACTTGCAGAGAGATTAAAGAATCATGGTTGTATCGTGACTTATAATCACCCAATCTGGTCACGTGTAAGGCCGGAAGATTTTATCAATATTCCGGATATCAATATGTTGGAGATTTTTAATTATAACACCGTTAATGAGTGTGGTACGGGGTATGATGTGACCTATTGGGATCTGATGCTTCGCAGTGGCAGGCATATCAATGCGGATGCGACAGATGATAATCATAATGGAGGAAGTTTTCCGGATTCTTTTGGAGGATATATTGTTGTGCAGGCGGAAGAACTTTCCCATGAAGCAATCTGCCAGGCAATTTTGAATGGGGAATATTATTCTTCTTCAGGACCGGAAATATATGACTGGAAGGTGGAAAATAACCAGTTTGTCGTTAATTGCAGTGCAGTAGAACGCATCAATATGATTGTTGGCGGACCAGTAGCTTTGGGTGTGACCCGGTTGGCGGAACATGGAGTCCCTCTGACAGAAGCATTTTATCCGTTAACAGGAAAAGAAACATATATTCGTGCAGAATGTATAGATGAACATGGGCACACGGCATGGACAAATCCTATCTGGTTGTCAGAATTTGCAAAAAGGAGGAAATAAGAGATGAATGTATTTGATAAAATAAAAGGCGGTTTGATCGTCTCCTGTCAGGCATTGGAGACCGAGCCTCTTTACAGTTCAAAAATTATGGCGAGGATGGCATTTGCAGCAAAAGAAGGCGGTGCCGTTGGAATTCGCGCAAATACACCGGAAGACATTATTGCAATTAAAAAGGAAGTGGATCTTCCAGTGATCGGTTTATATAAAGTAGACTATGATAATTCGGAAATTTATATCACACCAACCATGAAAGAAATTGATGCTATCATGACAGCCGCACCGGATATTATTGCATTGGATGCAACAAACCGAAAACGGCCGGATGGAAGCACCATAGAAACATTTTTCCCGGAAGTGCGTAAAAAGTACCCGGATATGATCTTTATGGCAGATTGTGCGTCTTATGAAGATGGCATGCGTGCGCAGAAACTTGGGTTTGACATTGTTGGAACAACACTTTGTGGTTATACACCGGATACCAAAGGTACAGAAATTCCGTGCTTTCCAATGTTAGAAAAGCTGGCACAGGATTTGACAATTCCGCTGATTGCAGAGGGTGGAATCTGGGAGCCGCAGCAGTTACAGAAAGCATTTGCGTGTGGTGCATATGCGGCAGTGATTGGTACCGCAATCACAAGACCACGGGAAATTACAAAAAGATTTGTAAATGCAATTACAAAATAAAAGCGATTCACGAATACGAAAAGGAAGCCTGTTTAAAATCGGCTTCCTTTTTTGGTAAAACGATGCGCAGATTTTATAGGATATACTATTTTCTTGACTAATATTACTGGGAAATGTAAAATATGGAGTAAAATACCACGTTGATTTTTACAGAGCGGAAAATGTCGACAAATACAGAAAATGCCCGGCAGCTTCCGACTGCCGGGCGTTTTTAAAAAGCAGGTAACCAGGAGAATTTGAAATTGCATGACAAATCGTTAAAGGAGTTATGTGAGCAGTTATCCATATCGATTGCTACCGGTCGTAACTGGGTAAAACTTGGAAAGATAACTCCACAATATATAAAAAACGGGGTGCCCTATTTTGATAAAAAGCATATTGCAATCATAGAAAATGAAATCCGGTCAGGAAAAAATGTGGCATTAAAAAGCCGCAGAAATAAAAAATATGTTTCCGGAAATGCGTTATATCGTTCTTATGTTTCCAAAAACTGCAAGAACCTTACCGTTTTGCAGAAACTGCTCTCCGAGATAACACGGGAACAAATTCTGCTGACCTCTGATGTGATATCCTATTTTGTGGCAGACTGTGCGTTGCAGTTATTCGGGCAGAAACCATTGTTTTTCCAATATCTGCAGGGAAAAATTTCTATAGGGAAATATGACATCTTACTGGATGCATTGATTGGTGACAGACAAAGGGCAATGGATTTCTGTCAGAAATATCCGGCATTTTTTGCACATGAATACATCTGGGAGCCGGGAGAAGACATTCTGGGACTTATATATCTTTCCTGTAAAAATATGGGAAGCCGGAAAGCGCGCGGTTCGTATTATACACCCACAAAAGTTGTAAAAAAGCTGATTTCTCATCTGGATATCGAACATATAGGAAAAGTGTTAGATCCGTGTTGCGGTACCGGAAATTTTTTACTTCAGCTGCCGGAAAGTGTGGATCTGGCAGATATTTATGGCACGGATACCGATGCGGTAAGTATCCGTATCGCACGACTCAATATGGCTCTGAAATATCCGGACGCGGATGTTGAGGAGATCTGCGAACATATTACAGAGAAGAATTTTCTCACAGAATATGACAGAACAGGATTTGATACCATCATTGGAAATCCGCCGTGGGGCTATGCTTTTTCCAATGAAGACAAAGCAGTGTTAAAGACCAGATATGCCACGGCTTCCGGAAGAAATACCGAGTCCTATGATGTTTTTATCGAACGGGCTCTGGAGATTCTTGTTCCGGATGGAACGCTGGCGTTTGTGCTGCCGGAAGCGGTCTTAAATGTAAAGGCACATATGCGCATCCGCACAATTCTGCTTCAGGGAAGTTCTGTAAAATCCCTTACGTTTCTGGGAGATATGTTTGACGGGGTACAGTGTCCCTGCATCCTGTTGCAGCTTATTGCGACCGGAAAGCCTTTGTCAACGGCAGGTATGATGATAGAAGACCGGACACGTACATATACCATTGCTATGGAGCGGACGGTAGTGCCGGAAAATTTCAGTTTTCGGATGACAGATGAAGAATATCGTGTGCTGGAGAAAATAAAAAATTCCATTCCCGTCTGTTATCTGGCCGACCATGCAGATTTTGCACTTGGCATTGTTACCGGAAACAACAAAAAGTTTCTCTCCGCAGAGAAAACGGAACATTCGGAGATGGTACTGAAAGGGACAGATATTTGCAAATACCACATAAATCCGGCAAAACAGTATCTGCGGTTTGAACCGGAACAGTTTCAGCAGGTTGCACCTCTGGAGATATACCGGGCACCGGAAAAACTGTTGTACCGTTTTATCAGCAATCAGCTGGTGGTGGCTTATGATGACCGGCAGATGCTTTCCTTGAATAGCTGCAACATTGTGATCCCAAAGATCGAGGGAATGCAGATCAAATATATTCTGGCAATTTTAAATTCCAGTGTTTCTCAGTTTGTTTATCAGAAGGAATTCCATTCCATAAAAGTATTGCGGGCGCATATGGAGCATATTCCGATTCCGCGTGTTGGGAAAGCGATACAGAATGAAATTATAGCGATGACCGAGCCGCTGATTTGTGGAATGGGAAAAGAGGCAGCAGAGACTTGCCAGAAACGGCTGGATTGCAGAATCATGGATTTGTTCCGGTTATCCGCGGAGGAACAGTGGATAATCCGGCATGCTTTACATTAACCTATAAAGGACAGAAATGTACAAAAAGACAAAAATAAAGACGCTAAACCGAAATAAAGACAAATTAAAGGCATTAAACTATAAAATTGACGCATAAACGACATTACAAAATTACTGCTGATTTATCAGACGATTTAATAATGAAAGCAGCTGTTTTTTGTCTTCAGTGTAAATTAACAGACCATTACAGGTGCGAACGATGGTAAGAATCTGCCCGGCAAAGAGATTACTCTGTTCGAATGTATGCAGCAGAAGTTCCTGCATATGGGAGGGTACGGACAGGAAAACGGTCTCTACCTGTTCCATTGGATGGAGGGAGACATTTGCATCTGCAAATAATTTCCCAAGGCATTGTTCCTGTTCCACCTGTGCAGCTGTCTTGTCCACAATAAAAAATCCATCGGCATCCTTCGGCATATGCAAAGACTGGACGGCGCGCTGCACCTGTTTGGTCAGGGCATCCGATGCCGGATACAGAGATTCAAAATAACTCATAAAATCGGTAGCTTTTCGAAAGTGCCGGTTTTTTCCGTTTTGGGTAAGTTCGGTCATGAGAATCCGGCGAATGATGCTTTTGCATGTCTCGCGAGAAGGATTTTTGCGCAGCTGGTTTTTCTGATTCAAAATGGGATCTCCTTTGTTACAGTTTCAGATTATCTTTACTATATACTATTTTCTTGACGAATTCCACAGGAAAAGGTAGAATACGAAGTGAAATACCACGTTAATTTTTATGGAGCGGAAAATGTCGACAAATACAAAAAAGAGTAAATCATCAGAAGAAACATTGGAAAAACTGCGCGCTTTCATTAATGAAAAAGGCGGCATCGTAAAAAAGGAAGAATTTGCGGCACTTGATGTGGATTACCGCAAGATTCTGGAATTTGTGGAAGCCGGGACACTGGTGCGGATAAAAAACGGTTATTATACCGACCGGATCGACCGCTTTTCCGAGGAAGAACTGATCGCACGGCTGTTTCCGGATGCGCGTCTGTGCATGGAAAGTGCGCTCTATGCGTATGGATATATCCGGGAAAAGCCTTACGGATGGCACTTAGCGGTGGATAAAAATACATCCAAGTCGCGGTTTAAGATGGATTATCCGAAAGTAATCCCATACTATACAGAGCCGGAAGCTTTGGAACTTGGTTCCACAACGATTGAGCAGAATGGACTGACGTTTCAGATTTATGATAAGGAACGGATGATCTGCGACTGCCTGAAATATGAGGCAAAGCTTGACCGGGCGATTTTCCGGGAGGCGATCCAGTCCTATATCCGGGACAATGATAAAGACATTTCCATGCTGATGGAATATGCCAGAGCGCGAAAAGTAACAGGAAAGGTACAGAGTCTGATCGGAGTGTGGCTGTAATGAAAGTCGGTGTATGTGAGGCAACAGAACTGAAAAAGAGAAGCGAAATGCTCTCCATTCCATTTGCGGATCTCCTGTGGGGATATGCGGTGGAAGATCTGATGCTGCGTGTCAGTACGTCTGCATACCGTGAATTTTTATGGCTGATGAGCCTGCCGCTTCTGGGAGAAGAAGCATACCGGCAGCGCGCCAAGAAGCGCATCCGCTTTTTTTATAAGGGAAGTGAGGAAGAACTCACGCCGGACAAACTGCAGCCCGGTCAGCGATTATCCATCGCAATGGGCGAACATATCAAAACAACACTGTTTGCAAAAGAAAATGCACAGAAAATCCATTGGGAAGGTACGGTGACGGCATTGAGCGGCGGAATCCGGCTTAGCATGACCGCCGGGTATTTTGATATGAAAGTTCCGCTAAATATTGAGATCTACAGTTTTGGTGCGGTCAGCCAGATTCCGGGAACAAGAGAAGAAGAACTGATTGCAGTGGGCGGAGGCAGAAAAATTTCCTATCTGGTGTATTCGCCGGAGAGTGAACTGAGCTATGATCTGTTTGCGATCATGGACAAGCTGGAACTGATCGGCAGCATGGGAAGTTATTATGATGCATACCGGCTGCTCCGGACACAGCCGCTCAGCGGGCGTTATGTGCTGGAGGAACTGACGGTGCTTACCGCTGCATCTCCGAAGATGCGAAAAGAGCAGAGATTAAAGCAGCTGGACGAATACCGGGCTTACACATATATGCGCAAGCGCTGGGAAAAGTATCTGCGTAACCATGGGCTGGCAGAGGTTCCCTGGGAAGACGCAATCGATCTGATTCTGGTGTTTGTGTCCCCGATCTGGGAGAGTCTTTGCCGCAATGAGATCTTTTTTGATGACTGGATGCCGGAACTTGGCCGGTTCTTAGGATAGTGGAGGAAATATGCTGGAACAAAAACTAAGGGAACTGGAACAGTCAGACGTATATCCGTTTCATATGCCCGGACATAAGCGCACATGGCTGCCATTTGCCAATCCGTATGCGATAGATATTACAGAGATCGAAGGATTTGATAATCTCCATCACGCAACTGGGATTCTGCGGGAAGCACAGCAGAAGGCTGCAGAATTATACGATACAAAAAAAGCGTATTATCTGGTAAATGGAAGCACCTGTGGACTACTTGCAGCAATCAGTGCAGCGGTTACGCGCGGAGGTAAAATTCTTGTGGCGCGAAATTGCCACAAAGCGGTGTACCACGCCATGTATCTGCGGCAGCTGGTTCCGGTTTATCTTTATCCAAAAGATACGCCATATGGAATTCAGGGACAGGTGACACCACAGATGGTGCAAAAACAGCTTGAACAGACGCCGGATGTTCAGGCGGTTGTGATCACCTCACCGACCTATGATGGTGTTGTGTCAGATATTCAAAAGATTGCAGATATTGTGCACCGCTATCAGATTCCACTGATTGTGGATGAGGCGCATGGAGCGCATTTCGGGTTTTCTTTGGAATTTCCGGAAAATGCTACAAGGCTTGGCGCTGATGCGGTCATTATGAGTGTACACAAAACACTTCCCGCATTTACACAGACTGCATTGCTGCATCTGTGCTCTGAGCGGATAGCAGAGAATAAAATAGAGCAGTTTCTGGGAATTTATGAGACAAGCTCGCCCTCATATATTCTGATGGCGGGGATTGAAAAAAGTCTGCAGATGATCGAAAAAGAGGGGAAAGACCTGTTTGTGGCATATAGCAGAAGACTTGCCGGATTCAGGGAAAAGACAAAGGATTTGAAAACCTTGCGGGTACTGGGACCGGCGGATTTCTCAAAAAAGGATGCATTTTCGTTTGATCCGGGCAAACTACTGCTTTTGACAGGAAACAGTATGAGTGGTCAGAAACTTCAGGAAATTCTGCTGCAGGAATATGGTCTGCAGATGGAGATGGCAAGCGGAAACTATGTGGTTGCCATGACTTCCATTATGGATACGGACGAAGGGTTTGCGCGGCTTTCGGACGCACTGGAATGTATTGACGGAACGGTCCGTAAGAAGGAAGAGACCGGAGTGATTTCACCGCGGGAGATCTATCGGGAACAAAAAACCGTCATGACGATTGATCAGGCGCTGGACGCAGAACAAAAAACGGTCCGGCTGGAGGAAGCCACAGGAGAGGTGAGCGGGGATTATGTGTATCTGTATCCACCCGGAATTCCGATTCTTGTGCCTGGCGAAGCGATTGACGTGCAGACCGCAGAAACGATCCGGCATTGTATCCGGCTGGGCCTGGAGGTAGAGGGACTGCCGGATTTGACGTGTATAAACGTTGTGAAATGACGGCAAATATATTATACTAGAGGAAAGAGATCAATGGGCAAAATTTATTGTGTCATGGGAAAGAGTTCTTCCGGAAAAGACAGTATCTACAGCCGGATTATGCAACAGGGGGAGCCTGCACTTTTACGCATTGTACCGTATACCACCCGGCCTCGCCGAGAGGGAGAGACGGATGGACGGGAATATGTGTTTACGGATGAGGCACATGTACAGCAGCTGGAAAGCGCAGGCAGGGTGATCGAGCTGCGGGCATATCACACGGTCTATGGGATCTGGAAATATTTTACGGTGGATGATGGAAGAATTGACCTGTCGGCGCACAGTTATCTGTATATTGTGACACTGGAAGGGTATCGGAAAATACAAAGATACTTTGGAAGCTCACAGGTAGTGCCGATTTATATAGAAGTGGAGGATGGCGAGCGGCTGCTTCGGGCGATTGCCAGGGAGCGGCAGCAGAAAACTCCGCAGTATGAGGAAATGTGCCGGAGATTTCTTGCGGATGCAGCCGATTTTTCCGAGGAAAAACTGACAGAGGCAGGCATCACACGACGGTTTATAAATAAGGATATGGAAGGAACCATCCGGGAGATCACGGAATATATCCGGCGGGATATGTCCGGGATGGAGAAATAGCATAAGAGGATTTCTATATGGCGATAAAAGTAAACGATATATCCGCGGTCAATCAGGTACCGGAGGCCACAAAAACAGTAGAGGGCGACGGCTCATTCAAGTTTACACTTGCAAGTGCAATCACAGATGCGGATCTGCAGGCAAAAGTGGATGAACTGCTCAGTGATATTACGGCGCAGGGAAACCGTCTTGCGGAGCACATGGACATCCGGGATATGAAAAAGTACCGTGGACTGATAAAAGACTTTCTGAATGAAGTAGTTTACCGTTCCCACCGGTTTTCAAGGGAAAATTTTCTTGACCGCAGGGGACGCCACCGGGTATATGGCATTATCCGCCTGATCGATAAGAATCTGGATGAACTGGCAGGCGAACTGGTGGCAGACGAAAAGGATCATATTTCGATTCTGGACCGTATTGGGGAAATTAAAGGACTTTTGCTTGATATTTTGACCTAGACAGATACAAGGAGGGGATGGCTATGGCAGGATTTTCAGACATCATTGGACATGAACAGATCATCGGGCATTTAAAGAATGCAATTGCCCTCGACAAAGTCAGCCATGCATATATTTTTAACGGACCAAAGCTTTCCGGAAAAATGATGCTTGCAGAGGCTTTTGCCATGGCACTGCAATGTGAGGGAGAAGGGACAAGACCATGCCTTTTATGCCGCTCCTGCAAACAGGCGGTGGATCATAATCAGCCCGATATCATCTATGTATCCCACGAAAAGCCGAATACCATCGGGGTGGACGATATCCGTACCCAGATCAATAACGATATTGTGATAAAACCATACAGCAGCCGCTACAAAGTGTATATTGTGGATGAGGCGGAAAAAATGAACCAGCAGGCACAGAATGCATTGCTGAAAACAATCGAGGAACCGCCGGCATATGCTGTTATCCTGCTTCTGACCACAAATGCGGACAGTTTTCTGCCAACGATTTTATCGCGCTGCATTACACTGAATCTCAAAGTGGTAAAAGAAGATGTGATCAAATCTTACCTGATGAAAACGTATCACATTCCGGATTACCAGGCAGATGTCTGTGCCGCATTTTCCCAGGGAAATGTAGGGAAAGCCATTCAGCTGGCATCTTCCGAAGAATTTGGGGAACTGAAAGCATCGGTGCTGCAGCTGATGAAGCGTCTGGAAGATATTGATCTGTATGAAATGACAGCAGCAGTAAAGCAGATTGCAGAGTATAAGCTGACGGTCAATGATTATTTTGACCTCATGATGATCTGGTTCCGCGATGTACTTTACATGAAAGCAACCAATGATGTAAACGGACTCATTTTTAAGGATGAGGTTTATGACATAAAAAAACAGGCAGCAAAGCGGTCGTATCAGGGAATTGAGACGATCATCCGTGCACTTGAGACAGCGAAAGTCCGGATTTCGGCAAATGTAAATTTCGATCTTGTGATTGAGCTGCTGTTACTGACAATTAAGGAGAATTAATATGATAAAAGTGGTAGGAATCCGTTTTCAGCGTGCGGGAAAGATTTATTATTTTGACCCGCTGGACTATGATCTGGAGACGGCGATGCACGTCATCGTGGAGACGGCGCGCGGCGTAGAGATGGGAACAGTGCTGATCCCACCCAAAGAGGTGGATGACGATAAGGTTGTCCAGCCTTTGAAACCGGTGATCCGTATTGCGACAGACGATGACGAAAAAGTTATAGAAAAAAATAAAGAAAAAGAAGCGGAAGCCTACGTGATCTGCAAGGAAAAAATTGCAAAGCACGGGCTGGATATGAAACTGGTTGCAGCGGAATATACATTTGACAACAATAAGCTTTTGTTCTACTTTACGGCAGACGGACGAATTGATTTCCGTGAGCTGGTCAAGGATCTGGCTTCGGTGTTCCGCACCCGTATCGAATTGCGGCAGATTGGTGTGCGCGATGAGACAAAGATGCTTGGCGGTATCGGAATCTGTGGGAGGGAATTGTGCTGCAGATCCTATCTGACCGATTTTGTACCGGTATCCATCAAGATGGCAAAGGAACAGAATTTGTCCTTAAATCCGACAAAAATTTCGGGTGTATGCGGCAGACTCATGTGTTGTCTGAAGAACGAGCAGGAAACATACGAATACTTAAACAGCCGTCTGCCGTCGGTGGGAGATTCGGTAATCACACCGACCGGAATGCATGGAGAAGTGTCCGGTGTTAATGTACTGCGTCAGCTGGTTAAGGTTGTTGTGGATAACGGAGAAGAAAAAGAACTGCAGGAATATGCGGTAGATGACCTGAAGTTTACACCGCGCCGCCGCAGGGATGTCCGTGTAACGGATGAGGAAATGAAAGAGCTGGAAGGGCTTGAGGATAACGGAAGCACGGAGGAAGAAAACGAACGTCCGCAGCGGGAGAACCGCAGGGAAAACAACCGTGGCAAATACCGCAGGGAGCAAAACGATGCGTCACCGGAGACGGATGTCGGAAGCGAAAGCCGTGAGAATCGTGAGAAAAACGATAGCGGCGAGAAACGCGAGTATCGTGACCGCAGTAACTATCGCGGCAAAAAGCGCGAATACCGCGACCGGAATGACAACGGTGAGAAACGAGAGTACCGGGAACGCAGCAATTACCGTGGCAGAAAATATAATCGTGACCGCGGAGAGAATGCCGACCATGAAAATAGTGGCGAGGGAGGAGAAAAACGTGAATACCGCGGAGAGCGGAATTTCCGGCGCCATCGAAACTACGACAGAAAGAATTATCAGGGTGGAAACAACGAGCGTGGAGAACAAAACAGAGGTGACAATCCACAGTCATGAACGGCTGGACGAACTTCATAGAAATGGTTACTGGATCATTCAGGACCCGGAACGTTTCTGTTTTGGCATGGATGCGGTGCTGCTGTCCGGTTTTGCAAAAGTAAAGCCGGGAGAGCGGGCACTGGATCTGGGGACCGGAACCGGGATTATCCCGATTCTTCTGGAAGCAAAGACCAAAGGGGAACATTTTACCGGGCTTGAGATTCAGCCGGAGAGTGCAGATATGGCGGCGCGAAGCGTCGCCTACAATCATTTGCAGGACAGGATCGATATTGTAACTGGGGATATCAAAGATGCCTCCGCGCGGTTCGGTGCAGGTTCGTTTGAGGTGATTACCACGAATCCGCCGTATATGATCGGGCAGCATGGAATCCAGAATGACACCAGTGCCAAGACCATTGCAAGGCATGAAGTGCTCTGTGACCTGGATGATATCCTGAGGGAAAGTGCAAAGATATTAAAACAGGGTGGCCGTTTTTACATGGTACACCGGCCGTTTCGTCTTGCAGAAATTTTCAGTAAGATGGTAGCCTATCATATTGAGCCGAAGCGCATACGGCTCGTTTATCCATTTGTGGATAAGGAGCCGAATATGGTGCTGATTGAGGGGCTGCGGGGCGGCAAATCCCGCCTGACGGTGGAAAAACCACTCATTGTATACAAAGAGCCGGGGGTATATATGCCGGAGATTTATGATATTTACGGATATTAGGAAGGAGTGCGTGGTATGGGAATTTATCTGAATCCATCTGCGGATGGATTTGCATCCATTATGAAAACCGGAGATTATGTGGATAAAACCGGATTGATTACCTATATGAATGCGGTATTAAACTCTTCCAGAAATATGCTGTGTTCAAGCAGACCACGAAGATTTGGAAAATCTTATGCTGCACAGATGCTTTCCGCATTTTATTCTAAGGGAGCAGATGCGGGGGAACTGTTTGCACATTTGCGCGTAGCCAATCCGCCGGAGGAGACAAAAGAGAAAGAGAAAGAGTGGTACAATAAATATCGTAATAATTGTGACGTCCTGTTTTGGGATATGGCGTGGTTTATTTCCAATGCACAGAATATAGAGGATACAATTTTGAATCTGCAGCGTGACATTGGAAAGGAATTACGGGAAGCCTTTCCGGATTGTGTGACAGAGGAAGTCGTATCTTTGCCGGAAATATTACTTACAATCAGTGTAAAAACCGGGCATAAATTTTTGATTATTATTGACGAGTGGGATGCGTTGTTCCGTGAAGCACCGGAAAATACAGAGTTGCAAAAGATATATATTCAGTTGTTGCGCGCATTGTTCAAGGGAATTCAGGTTTCCCGTTTTTTGTGTGGAGCTTATATGACGGGAATTTTACCGATCAAAAAATATGGAACGCAGTCGGCTCTTACCGATTTTACCGAATTTACGATGCTTGAGCCGGGACCGCTGGCACCCTATGTGGGTTTTACAGAGGATGAGGTAAAAAAGCTATGTACCGGTCATCACATGGATTATGAGGAAATGCGCAGATGGTACGATGGGTATTATTTTGATGAGATCGGGCATGTGTATAATCCAAATTCGGTGATAAAGGCAGTTTTTTGCGGAAAATACAGTAATTACTGGACACAGACAGAAACTTATGAATCACTGCGAATTTATATAGATTTAAATTTTGATGGTCTGAAGGAATGTCTGGTCGATATGCTTGGAGGAAAGCGTTGCCGGGTCGATATCGGGTCGTTTCAGAATGACATGACTTCCATGAAAAGCCGGGATGATGTACTTACTTTACTGGTGCATCTGGGATATCTGGGATATGATGCAGACAATAAAGAGGTGTATATTCCAAACGAAGAAATCAGGGAAGAGTTTATTCGTGCAATCAAAAACGGCAGACGTCAGGAACTGGTGAAAGCAATTCAGCTGTCAGATCATTTGTTGAAGGCAACGATAAACCTGCATTACTGATCGAGTTGAAATGGGACAAATCTGCAGAAAAAGCGATTACACAGATCAAAGAAAAGAATTATACGCAGTTGGTGAAAAAATTGGGATATGATGGGGAGGTTCTTCTGGTTGGAATCAATTATAGCACCAAAACAAAGAAACATTCCTGTGTGATTAAAAATTTTAGATAATTATGTAGAGAAACCGTGGTACATATCAGGATGCATCACGGTTTTTGGTTGTCAGGAGAAAGTGATAAAACAATGTATAGAAAAATAAAACATAGTTAATATATACAATCAAATATGCTAATGTGAAAACGCAACGGGCAATGATGATTTTATGGAGGATGAATGGGAAAATATAGGGTATTAGATATTTTATCTTATGTACCAAAGCAGGAAATTGATTTGGTACAGTTGGAAACCATATTTGTTAATGAAATTAACAATGTAAATGCAGCGGCAAATGGTTATTACGTCGAAAAATATAAACAAAGCCGTGAGTTAGAGAAAAATATAAAAATAGCGGTTGAAGATTTACAGAATGAAGGAAAGAAGATTGCATTTATTAAGAAAGGGCGAAAGATAATAGCTGTGGTAGGATATAAGGTAACATAAGCTATATTGTATAGGAAACAGATATGAAAAAGTTTTTTCTGATTTTTATAATAATTTTTAGCCTGATAGGATTTGTTGGGTGTACTCAAAAAGATGATACAAAATCGCAATTTATTAAAGATTTTGATATAGATATTGAGGAAAAAGATATTGAACTTAAAGAAGAGTTTAATGATTATGGAGGTTTTCCATATGAGGGAATGGCTCTTTATAAGATAACTCTGGATGAGGATGCTGCTGAAGAATTTGCGAAGTGGGAGAGTTTGCCGTTTTCGAAAAAGGTTGGGGATTTTTTGACAAGTGTGTCTACTTATATTGAACTTCCAACAATTGAAGATGGTTATTGGAAACTTGTTGATCGGAATCCAGGAACAAAAATGTACACGAATGTTTCCTTTTGTGTATATGATGCAGAAAATAAAATTGCATATTTAATAACAATGGATAGTTAGAGTATTTGAAGGGATAAATAATGTCAAAGAAAGCATTACTGGTAATTATTATAACGGTCTGTTTATTATTTGCGGGTTGCAAAGCTCCTGCAGATCAAGAACAGAAAAATAATACAGAAACAGCTGTCTTATCTACGGAAACACAGGAAGAGGATTGGAAACAGGTTCATTCTACACAAAAGGATCTGGAAAAACTTCCGCAGAAGATACAGAAAATTTTTTCAGATAATCAAACATTCTTTGATGTGGAAAAAGGAAAAGAATATGATAAGAATTCTTTTATAAAAACATTGACAAAAGAAGGGTATCGGCCCCAGTGGGCAGAATTTCTGGTGGCAGACTGGGATAATGATGGAGAATATGAATTAGCTGTTTATATAAATAACAGTCCGGATTATAATGACTGCAGAATTTTTGATGCGTCAAATAAGAAAGTGTATGCGCATGCTTTTACGGCCCGTGCAATTGAGGGAATCAGTGATATGGGAATTATCAGAGGTTCAAGCGGTGCAGCTGATACAGACTATGACAGATTGTTTCTGGATGGAAAAGAACAAAAATTTTATGAATATAAAGGGGAAAAGGTATATTTATCGGTAGAATATGCATGGAGCCATGATTCCATTGTCTCAGGGATATGAAATAAGAGCCGGGGGATATATGCCGGAGATTTTATGATATTTACGGATATGAAAAACCGTGGTGCATATCAGGATGCATCACGGTTTTCTTTTTACTGTAAAGTCCCATTTTTGGTACAGGAAATGGAAACAGTACGCGTAGTTGAAGTGATTTCGGAATTGGAAAGGATATGTGAGCCTGTTGCAGAAGCATATCCGGTATTTCCGGATTTCCAACTCGATTTATTGGTAACTTTCCATGCTGAAGAATTACTTTCTGCGGTAACATCAGCGCTTGTGCAGGAAGAAGTGCTTCCGTTATAGGTAAAAGAAGCATGTACCGTCACATACCATAAAGTAGTGCCGGAAGAATTTACATAACGTTGTGTTTTACTTCCACTTTTGGTCTGGGTAGCTGAAAAAGGCTGAATTCCAGAACCTGACGTTTCAACAAGTTCTGTCACACAGTAGAGATCATCGGAAATAGCCTCTTTTGTAATCGTGACGGTTTGTGCCTGAAGAGACTGACTGGGTATTGCGGCACATATAAGTGCGGAAGAAAGTAATAAAGCGGTGATAAATTTGCCTGATTTTATCATTGAGGGTCCTCCTTTAATATAGTTACTTCTTTTTGTATAAAAGTATCTAATTCCTTTTTGTGTTGTACATTTATGTTATAGATATATATGGCTGAGAATATCAAAATGAAAACGGTAATGATAATACAGATCGTTTTTATATTCCATGTAAAACACACATTTTTCTTTTGCTTATCAATTGATTGCTCCGAAAAATAATCGTTTACCAGTTCCTGTGGATCTCCAAACTGTGAAACAAGCTGTTCATAATCGAGAGAATCCTGTTGCGCTGCATAAGAAATGACAGCGTCTTTCAAATCAGAAATAAATCTTGTGTCTGCGGCATGGTAGTGCTTAAACTGTTTCTGCACAGCTTTTATATATTCATCCGTAATTTTATCCTTGGTCATTGTCTCCCCCCTTCTTCCTCCTGTGTAACCGTATATTTCAATACCTGTTGGATCGCATTGGCAGTCGCGTAATAATCCTCCAAAAGTTGTTGCAGATGCGTGCGGCCACTGTCTTCCAGGTGATAATAAACATTCACCTGACGGCGTCCCACCTGTTTTTTGTAGTCTGAAATATATCCGGCATCTATTAATTTGTAGAGAGCAGGATACAAAGAACCAACTGGAATATTCAGGTATCCATCGGTCTGTTCCCGGATCAGGGTGGATATTTCATAACCATAATAGTCCTGCTGGCTAAGCAGATGCAAAATTAACAATTCAACGGAACCGCGCCGGAAGTTACTTTTGTTGTTCATAGGCTTTTCCTTATTTTGAGTGTATTGTAAATTAAATAAGATAATAAGTCAATATATAGAAAAACTAAAATATAGTTGACATACACAATCGAATATGCTAACGTGAAAATGTAACAAGTAATTCAACATTCAAACACAGGAGGGTAAATATGGTAAAAACAAAAAAACTTCAAAAAAATCTTGGAAAAGGGTTATTGGCAGGCGCATTGGAGAAACCAGAGGTGCCTGATACAATAAAATTTAAAAAGCATTTTAAGAAACTCGTCAGCGTTGCTCTTTCCGCTGTCATGGTTATGGGTATGTCTGTAACAGCTTTTGCCGCTGAACCGCAGACTAGCGAAATTGAAAAGACTATTTCAGCAAATGGTTATGATTTTACAGTTACAGAACACACTGCACCAGATTATTCCGTAAGTCGTACTTACACTAAAAGTATGATGACACGTTCTGCTACAACTGAAGATGAAACAAGAGCAATGCTTCTTGCTCTTGGCATGAACGAAGATGAAATCAATGCTATTCCTGCGGACACGCTACAAGATTTCGCAAATGGCAAAGAGGTAACAGTCGTTACTTCTTATACAAAACGTAATGAAACCGCCAACACTACTGTTGGGTTGCCCGAAGAAACCGCTTTAACATCTGCCGCCGCTCTTAGCGAAGAACAGGAAAATTATATACTTGAAAATCAGCAAGGAATCGCTACTTGCGGAGAAAAGCCGAATAACTCAACTACTGCTGGAGTATTTGAAGATAGCTATATGAAAATCACTCATTCCGCTATAAATCAAGGAAACGGTTCTTACAAATTTACAGTAAACGCCACATGGCTTTCAATGCCTTTCTTCCGAGGATATGACTCTATCGGTTCATGTGCAATGAATGGAACTGTAACCCCAAATACAAGTTCCGGAAAATATTGGTATACAACAAAAACATATTACTTAGGAAAAGTAACTTCCACTCCGTCTGGCAATATTACGATTACAAATAAGAGTAACGCTGTAAACGGAAATTGGTATGGCTCTGCTGGTATTTTTAATCTTCCGAATGACCCAGGTAGTTCTAATGGAACGACCGTTTTACACACAGACCTAAAAGCATATTATGAATACAAAGGTCACGTTTCAAAGCCTAAAGCGGAAAGCTACTTTAATACCGTTGGAACTTATAGTCACGCCACCGTAGGAATAAGCTTTAGTCCTTCTATTTCGATTGATACCACAGGAACTGCTTCTGCTTCTATTGGATTGTCACTATTTGCCGACAAAGATGTAAGAAATGCAGAAAGAGAAATTCACTACCGTCCATAATTAAAAAAAGTGGGGAGAACCTCCCCACTTTTTTATTTCTTTTTATTATTAAAATATACTATAAGACCACTTGCAACAGCAATACTTACTATCGCTCCTAACTCAGGATAACCACCAAAAAATTCTATTCCCAATACCATAGAAACCAAACCAACAACAAGCGTTAAAACCAGTGTAAAAATAACTTTCCCCATTTTTATTTCTCCTTTCTTATCACCGTGATTAAATATACTCTAACTGTTTGCCATTTCCATGCAGAAGCTCTTTCTCAATTTCTTCTTTTCCACGAATAACACAAGCATAGGTTAGAACTTTTGGATTGTCCGTTGCAATTTCCACCTCTTTCCCGATACATTTCAGAATACAATAATAACTTTCGTTAAAATCTTCAATAAAGAAACCAGAGGTGCCTGACACAATAAAATTGATTGCTCCGAAAAATAATCGTTTACCAGTTCCTGTGGATCTCCAAACTGTGAAACAAGCTGTTCATAATCGAGAGAATCCTGTTGCGCTGCATAAGAAATGACAGCGTCTTTCAAATCAGAAATAAATCTTGTGTCTGCGGCATGGTAGTGCTTAAACTGTTTCTGCACAGCTTTTATATATTCATCCGTAATTTTATCCTTGGTCATTGTCTCCCCCCTTCTTCCTCCTGTGTAACCGTATATTTCAATACCTGTTGGATCGCATTGGCAGTCGCGTAATAATCCTCCAAAAGTTGTTGCAGATGCGTGCGGCCACTGTCTTCCAGGTGATAATAAACATTCACCTGACGGCGTCCCACCTGTTTTTTGTAGTCTGAAATATATCCGGCATCTATTAATTTGTAGAGAGCAGGATACAAAGAACCAACTGGAATATTCAGGTATCCATCGGTCTGTTCCCGGATCAGGGTGGATATTTCATAACCATAATAGTCCTGCTGGCTAAGCAGATGCAAAATTAACAATTCAACGGAACCGCGCCGGAAGTTACTTTTGTTGTTCATAGGCTTTTCCTTATTTTGAGTGTATTGTAAATTAAATAAGATAATAAGTCAATATATAGAAAAACTAAAATATAGTTGACATACACAATCGAATATGCTAACGTGAAAATGTAACAAGTAATTCAACATTCAAACACAGGAGGGTAAATATGGTAAAAACAAAAAACTTCAAAAAAAATCTTGGAAAAGGGTTATTGGCGGGCGCATTGGCACTTGGTCTTGCAGTTCCGACATTTGCAGCGGTTGATACGGAAGTATTCGCGTAGTAGGAACTTATCATTATAATCATCATGTTAATTAAATTGATGTTTAATTCGATCCATGCCGGTTAATGCCAGCATGGAAAGGAGGGATTTTATTTGGGAAAACATAATTCGACAGGCACCATGATATTAATAAATATAAGAAGAGGATTATGCAATAAACGGTTTTGGATTGTTGTTGGGGTTACAACAATTATTTATGCCGTTATTATTGTGCTGGAATGCTGGTTCCCGGTGCAGAAATATTATAGGGGGTATAACACCCCGGATTGGTATTTAGACGGACTGGCAGCCCTTGGAAGTAGTAAGGTTAATAAAATTTTGCAATTGGAATTGTTCCATAATTTATTCCCATTTGTGGGGGCTCTTGCATTTGCTTATGTGATTTTGGATGATCGCAGACACACATACTATTATCAAATTATTCAAAAAAAAGGATTGTCAAATTATTTTTGGAGTGATTTTCTGACGAGCGGATTACTGGGGGGAATCCTTGCTGTTATTTTACTGCTTGCATTAATTTTTGTTGCAAAAACAGGAATAGATTATAATCCGTTTATTAAGGACGCTGTGCATGCATATCAGGAAATGTTTAAGGATGCTATATGTGGAAAAGTATATTGGGGAGATAAAATGATTGGGGAATGTAATAATTATCTTATATGGTGGTCATTAGGCTGTATTGGCTTTTTTCTTGCAGGGTTCTGGTTTGGACTGATTTCTGCACTGGTTGCTTTTTTATCGGATAATAAAGTATTTGTATATGCGATGCCGATTATTGTAACCATGATTATAGATAAATGGGCATATATTTTTACAATTATTTTTAAAAACAACGAAACGATATGCAATTTATTATATTCTATCCAGATACGACCGAATTATTCATTGTTTGGAGACCTCAATCATCTGGTCGTGCTTGCGCTTTTTTGCATTTTAACACTGGGCATAGGATTTGGCATGCAGAAAAAGATAACGTTGCGTTATTTGGAAGAGGGGGCGGCATAGGCATGAAAAATATGATATATACTACCGTTCGAAAGCCATCTTTCATGGTTAAAATGGTACTCATTACGGTTTTGTTTATTGCTGCGCTGATAGAACAGGTTTCTAATACCGGTCTTTATGCGAATTCATTTGGAACGCAGGAGCATATGACGGTAATTCTTCTGTTGATTCATACATTCAGTTATTCGGATTTTTATCAAAATATATTTTTCATTGGTTTTATTTTCCTTATTCCGGATATTGTAAAAGAAGAATATATAGAGCGGTCAAGTATCATGAAATATTCTTCAAGAAATGCAGCAGGGAAGCGTGCAATAGAAAAAATAATTTTTTTCTCCATTTTGTATCTGGCCTGGTTTGCGGTAATTACAATGTTTATCGGGGGAATAGGAACACGGGATTTTTCATTGACATGGCCGAGATTTATGGAAATCCAACAGAATCGGATTGCATCACAGGGTGTAAGGGCATCGGCATTTATTAACCTTCCGGATGGTGGAACAAATTATCCGGCATTACTTGTATTTGCCCTGATGTTTTTGCGCAGCTCTATCGGAATGGCTTTTTTGGGGCTGTTAGCACTTTTGGTTACTTTAGTTACTGCGAAAACGAGAAATGGAATTGGAGTACTGGTGATACTTGTTTCCATAGCATATTATGTTACACAGAGGATGGGTGGTGCGATTACTTACTGGAATGATGCAGCACCGGTAGGACAAAAACGCAGCTATTTTAATATTACAAAAGCTACCATACAGCCATTGTTTACAGCGTGCAGTGTTCAAGATCAATTTATGCCATGGATGCGCTATGGTATTATTGCGGGCATTCTTTTATGTGTCATCACCGGAACGGGAATTATGCTTTATTACAGGAAAGGGGATTTGGGCGATGAGGATCGAGATGAATAATATTAACAAAACAATAAAGGGTGTATCGCTTCTGACAGACATTAACCTGGCACTGGAATCCGGTCATATCTATGGATTTGTCGGAGATAATGGCAGTGGAAAAACGGTATTGTTTAAGGTATTATTGGGACTGATGCACAAGACTTCCGGGACCATTCTGGTAGATGGCAGGGAACAGAAGGATCTGATGCAGGATGTTGGTTTCATCATTGAGCGTCCGGAGTACATACCATATTATTCAGCAAAAAAGAATCTGGAAATCATTGCGGCCTATCGGAAAGTCGCAGATGATCAGCGCATTTGCACGGTATTGGAGATGTTCGGCTTAGACCCGTCGGATAAGAAAGCGGTGGGGAAGTATTCGCTCGGTATGAAGCAAAAGCTTGCACTTTCCATGGCATTTCTCGAAGATCCGAAAGTATTGATACTGGATGAACCGCTCAGCGCGCTGGATGCAGATTCGGTGCAGGAGGCCCGCAAGCGCATTTTGGAGGAAAAGGAGCGTGGAAAGCTGGTTCTTATTGCATCCCATTATCCAGAGGATATCCAATCACTGTGTGATGAGGTATATTGGATGAAGAATGGACATGTTTTACCGTCGAAGGAAAATAAATGATGTCAAAGTTATCAGAAAAAGAATAAGAAATGGCATATTTTTGTAGTATGAAAAAGGTATGGGAGTGTACTTGTGTTTCCAATCGTTTTCTGCTACAGTAGGCTTATACAGAACAGATGATTAGCAAAGGAGCTTTCTCGGGATAAGAGAAAGCTCTTTTTGCTGTATAAATCATAAAGGATCAGGGAGGCGAATCTATGGTGCAGAAATGATCACATTGTTGTCAGAGGCAATGCCATTAAGCCAGTTGTTCGAAGTTTTGTTCGATAGCTCAGTTGTTGTCAAACCTACCATTTGAATATTCTCGTGCGGAAGAACCCGCCGCACAGGAATATTCATAGTACTAGTCGAAATATAAAGTTCTCTACATATTTCGGATCTGGAACGATTCCCCTCAATATAGTCAATACAAGCTTGCTCTTTTTCTTGAGGAGTAAATCTTTCTTTTCTAGACATGAAAAATACCTCCAAAGTAACAGATTTTTTATATTTAATCTGTCTACTTTAGAGGTATCATATCAGACAAGGGCGCTTTTTTTGATGAAAATCTTGAAGAAACGGACAAAAACGCGAAATATAATCTTGAAGAAATGCCCGGTTCATGTTATAACAAAGATATATTTGGGAGGTAATGATGTATTTTAAACGGAAAGCATATGACAGATTGTTAGAATGGAAAGCAAAATACTCAGACAAATATGCGGCTTTGCTTGAGGGGACCAAACGAGTCGGTAAATCAACGATCGCGGAGTCTTTTGGGCAAAATGAATACAAGTCTTATCTTTTGATTGATTTCTCAAAGACAACGGACAATATACGCAGTTGTTTTGAGGATGTGGGAAATTTAAATATGTTCTTTTTGCGTCTTCAGGCCGAAACAGGAGTGACTTTATACGAACATGAATCATTGATCATATTTGATGAAGTACAGCTTTTTCCACCGGCAAGGCAGGCTATCAAGCATCTGGTGGCAGATGGCAGATATAGTTATCTGGAAACGGGATCTCTAATCTCGATTAAGAAAAATGTAAAAGACATTTTGATTCCGTCGGAGGAGATGAAGATACAGGTATATCCGATGGACTATGAAGAATTTTGTGATGCCACAGGAGGTAATTATGAACTCTTGCGCCAGATTTATGGTACAGGATCTGCAATCGGACAGGCAACGAATCGAAAATTAATGCGAGATCTGCGTATTTATATGGCTGTTGGGGGAATGCCGCAGGCGGTAGAAGCATACACGGAAGGTAAGAATTTCTCGGAAATTGATATGGTCAAGAGACAGATCATATCATTGTATGAAGATGATTTTAAGAAAATTGATGCGTCTGGAAGAATTTCTGCATTGTATCATTCGATTCCGGCGCAGCTCGCCAAAGATTCAAAAAAATATCGGATTTCAACAGCAATCGGGAAGAAGAGTAAAGCAAAAACAGAGGAATTATTATATGAGTTGATTGATTCAAAAACAATTTTGCCGTGTTATAATTCAACCGATCCATGTGTGAGTTTAGCAGACACAAAGGATTTTGACAGTTACAAACTCTACCTCGCAGATACAGGATTGTTTGTTACATTGATGTTTATGGATCGCCCGGTGACAGAAAATGATGTGTACGCAAAGCTGCTTTCTGACAAATTACCGGCTAATCTCGGATTCTTATATGAAAATCTGGTTGCACAAATGATCGCGGCATCTGGCAGAGAGCTTTTCTATCACACATGGGAAAAGTCAGGCAGTACGCATTATTATGAAGTGGATTTCCTGATCTCGGAAGGAAGCAAAGTGTACGCTTTCGAAATTAAATCATCTGGATCTGGAAAACATGAGTCGATAAAGGTATTCGATAAAAAGTTTTCGAAAAATGTGCATGATATATATTTATTGTCGCAGAAGGATGTTGGAAAGGAAGAAAACTTGTTACTGAAACCATTTTATTTGATGCCTTTTCTAATGGAACAAAAGTAAATTTACTAGGAGTATGTAAGAAATGATAAGATTTAATAACGATTACAACCATGGAGCATTTGCATCCATATTGAAGGAACTTGGCGCAACGAACAGCACAAGCTACGCCGGATACGGGGAAGATGAGTGGTGCGATAAAGCGGAAACCATCATAAAGAAGCTGGTCGATGATGACGATGCATTGATCAAATTCATTCCGGGAGCCACGCAGGCGAATTACGTCGTGATCGCTGCTGCATTATCTTCGGTGCAAAGCGTGATCGCTGCAGATACCGGACATATCAACTGTCACGAGGCGGCGTCCATCGAGAACACCGGACACAAGATTCTGGAACTTCCGAATACAGATGGCAAGATTACCGCGCAGCAGATCGCCGCTTGCGCCAAGGCGTATTACGATCAGGACGAGCCGGAGTATCTGACCGAACCGAAGATGGTATATCTGTCTTTCCCGACAGAAAAAGGTACACTTTATTCGAAGAAGGAAATTAAGGAGATCCATGATGTGTGCACAAAATATGGGATGTATCTTTTCGTGGATGGCGCGCGCATGGGATATGGACTTGGATCGGAGAAAAATGATCTTACTTTGAAGGATTTTGCGGAATTGACGGATGTATTTTATATTGGCGGAACAAAGTGTGGTGCTTTGTTCGGCGAGGCGCTCATTATTACTGCGCAGGATCTGAAGTATCGCTTTAAGGCCTACATGAAGCAGAATGGTGCAGTACTTGCGAAAGGCTGGCTGATGGGACTGCAGTTTGCAACGATGCTGGAGAGCGGCGAGTATTTTGAGGCTGCGAAGCGCGCCGATGCGCTTGCGATGCAGATTAAGAAAGCGTTTGAGGACAAGGGTGTTCCGTTTGCGGTGGAGAGCTTTACCAACCAGCAGTTTGTTATCCTGACGGAGCAGCAGAAGCAGGAGCTTGCGCAAAAGTATTATTTTGAAGACGAAGGTGATACGCAGCGTTTCTGTACGAGCTGGGCAACAACGGAGGACGAGGTTGATATGCTGGTTACGGACATCGAAAAGTTGTGAAACATGTGGTGCCTGACACAATAAAATTATATGCCGGAGATTTATGATATTTACGGGTATGAAAAACCGTGGTGCATATCAGGATGCATCACGGCTTTCTTTTTACTGTAAAATTCCGTTATAGGTAAAAGAAGCATGTACAGTCACATACCATAAAGTAGTGACGGAAGAGACTGACTGGGTATTCACTGTGTGATGAGGTATATTGGATGAAGAGTGGACATATTCAGTTGCAGTAAATTTTGTAATTGGCTCGTAAAAATATCTGCCATTATGTATAATAAAATATACAGAAAAAGATAATTATGTTGAAAAGGAGCCAACACTATGGGAACATATTTGAACAGCATAACTCCATATACTTTGTATAAAAGTGAGTGCTTAAGCGCGTATTTTGTGGATAAAACACTTATGCTCAGGGAACTGTTTCCGTATGTAAGTGCGGGAAATCGTCATATCTGTATCACCAGACCACGCAGATTCGGAAAGACAATTATGGCGAACATGATCAGCTCTTTTTTTCAAAAGATACCGGATTCAGGTGATGGAAAAAATACTTGAATTTGCCCATAACACAGAAGTGATAAAACTGCTGATTGTATGATTCTGGAATTAAAGGTAGATCATACACCGGATGAGGCTATTGCACAAATAAAAGATAAAAAGTATGCACTCAGGTTTGCACCAAAGATTGCCGGGAACAGAGAGTATACAGGAAGAATACTGGCAGTTGGTATTTTTGTAGTATGAAAAAGGTACGGGAGTGTACTTGCGTTTCCAATCGTTTTCTGCTACAGTAGGCGTAAACAGAACAGGTGATTAGCAAAGGAGCTTTCTCGGATAAGAGGAAGCTCTTCTTTTATATAACGAAAAAAGAGTCGAAAAGGAGGCGAATCTATGGATGCAGAAATGATCATACTCTGCGACGGTGTGGTAATCCCACAGAGCAAAAAAGAAATTGACGGGGGTGTCGCAATTGCAGGAGGACATATCCTGCGGATCGGGGCGCGTGCGGAATTGTCGGATTATCTGGGAGTGGATACGGAGGTGGTGGAATACCATAATTCCACCCTGTTTACATTTGACCGTACAAATACAGAGGGAGATGCCAATATTGCAGTTGTGGCAGGAAACATGAAGCATCATGGACATGGAGATCTCAAAAAGACCGTGGGGCTTCGCTTCCTGATGTATCACGGAGATGTGGTAATTCAGAAGGAATTATGAAAAGTATAAACAATAAGTGAAATATCTGCCGGAAACCTTGACGCATGGCATTTCCAGCCTTACAGTTGTATATATCATGAAGTGTAGGGAGGAAGAGACCTTGGGTAAGGTAATTGGTATTGATTTAGGAACCACAAACAGCTGTGTCGCTGTTTTGGAAAATGATCAGCCGGTTGTGATCACAAACGCGGAAGGCTCGCGGACCACACCATCGGTTGTGGCATTTACCAAAAACGGAGAGCGCCTGGTGGGAGATGCTGCCAGACGACAGGCAGCTGTCAATGTAGACCGGACATTTTTCTCCATTAAGCGTGAGATGGGAAGTGCGTTCCGGGCAAAAATAGATGGCAAACAGTATACGCCGCAGGAGATTTCCGCGATGATCCTGCGCAAACTCAAAAAAGATGCGGAGGAATATCTGGGGGAAACAGTTTCGGATGCGGTGATTACCGTACCGGCATATTTCAGTGATTCCCAGCGACAGGCGACAAAGGATGCCGGAAAGATTGCCGGATTAAATGTTCTTCGGATTATCAACGAGCCGACATCTGCGGCACTGGCATACGGACTGGATCACGGGGAGCCACAGAAAATTCTGGTGTATGATCTTGGTGGCGGCACATTTGACGTATCGGTTATTGAAATCGGGGACAACCTCATCGAAGTACTTGCCACCGCGGGAGACAATCACCTCGGTGGGGATGATTTCGATGCGCGTATCACGGAGTATCTGGTATCGGAATTCCAGCGCACGGAGCGTGTGGATCTGCGGAAAGACGCGACGGCTATGCAGCGTGTGCGTGAGGAGGCGGAAAAGGCCAAAAAGGTATTGTCCTCCTCTTCCACAACGGGCATCAACCTGCCGTTTATTGCGACCGTAAAGGGCGAGCCAAAGCATATGGAAATGACTCTGACGCGTGCAAAATTTGAGGAACTGACGATGGATCTCATTGAGCGCACGGCCGGTCCGGTGCAGCAGGCACTTTCGGATGCGGGAATTACGGCAGCGGATCTGGGCATGGTACTTCTGGTAGGTGGTTCTACCCGTGTACCGGCGGTATTCGAGGAAGTGCGCCGACTGACAGGAAAAGAACCTTCACGCAACTTAAACCCGGATGAATGTGTGGCACTGGGAGCGGCTGTGCAGGGTGGAAAACTTGGCGGTGCGCTGATGGCAGGATCACAGGCGGCAGAGATTATCCTGATGGATGTCACACCACTTTCGCTTTCCATTGAGACGGTAGGAGGTGTTTCAACGAAGCTGATTGACCGGAATACCACGATTCCGACACGGTTCAGTAAAGTGTTTACAACTGCCGGAAATTTCCAGACATCTGTGGATATCAAAGTACTGCAGGGCGAGCGTCAGTTTGCAAGAGACAACAAGCTGCTTGGGCGGTTCCAGCTGCGGGGCATTAAACCGGCGCCGGCGGGTGTGCCGCAGATAGAGGTAACGTTTGATATTGATGCGAACGGTATTGTACAGGTTTCCGCAAAGGATCTGGGAACCGGACGGCATCAGGAGATCACAATCACGGCAAGTTCCAATTTGTCAGACGCAGAGATTGACCGCGCGATAAGAGAAGCCGCGGAATATGAAGCAACAGACGGGCAGAGAAAAGCTTATATTGATGCGCGAAGCGAGGTCGACACGTTGATCCGTCAGGTGGAAGTAGCTTATAAAGAGAAGAAAAAGACCATCGACAGTGGTGCGCGTCACCAGATCAAGAGCAGCCTTTCTTATGTAAAGAAACTGGTCAGCCGTACAAAGCCGGGAAATGTGTCCGAAGAGCAGGCGGCTGAGCTGCAGCGGGCAGCCGCGGAACTGCGCAGTGCTGCAGGAGTGCTTGGAATATAAAAGGTTTCAATCATAAAGAAAGCTGTTTTGATATAAAAAGGCATAGATACGTTTTCTGTCAAAAGGCAGAGAACCGTATCCGTGCCTTTTATTTATTTGCACTAACTTTTATTCTCTTTTGTTTTATACTTGCGTTTGCTTTTGAACTGTGCTATATTAAGGCTGACAGATAAAAACAAACGTAAATAAAAATGGAGGTATTTTATTATGAAGTTTTTCGTGGATACAGCAAATGTAGAGGATATTAAGAAAGCAAATGATATGGGTGTTATCTGTGGAGTTACCACAAACCCATCCCTGATCGCAAAAGAGGGAAGAGATTTTACAGAAGTCATCAAAGAAATTACATCCATCGTTGACGGACCGATCAGCGGTGAGGTAAAGGCAACAACGGTAGATGCAGAGGGCATGATCAAAGAGGGACGTGAGATCGCAGCCATCCATCCAAACATGGTTGTAAAGATTCCTATGACCGTAGAAGGACTCAAAGCCGTAAAGGTACTTTCTTCTGAGGGCATCAAGACAAACGTTACCCTGATTTTCAGCGCAAACCAGGCAATCCTTGCAGCAAACGCAGGAGCTACATATGTATCCCCATTCCTTGGCAGATTAGATGACATCAGCCAGCCGGGTATTGAGCTGATCCGCCAGATCGCAGAGATCTTTGATATTTACGGATATGACACCGAGATTATTGCAGCATCCATCCGTAACCCGATCCATGTAACAGACTGCGCACTTGCAGGCGCTGACATTGCAACTATTCCTTACAAGGTTATCGAGCAGATGACAAAGCATCCGCTTACCGATCAGGGAATCGAAAAATTCCAGGCAGACTACAAGGCAGTTTTTGGGGAGTAATATTTCAGATTTTCGAAGAAAATCTGAAATGTAGCGTCAGCCCATTGCCGCAGGCAATTTTCATGGGCTGATGTTCACGCATACGGAGGAACGAACATGAACAAACAGGAGCTTCAGCTGAAGGCAAATGAAGTCCGCAAAGGCATTGTGACTGCCGTCCATGCAGCCAAGGCCGGACATCCGGGCGGATCGCTTTCCGCAGCTGATATTTTTACTTATTTATATTTTGAAGAATTAAATATCGATCCAAAAGATCCGAAGAAACCGGACAGAGACCGTTTTGTGCTGTCCAAAGGCCATACTGCACCGGGACTGTATTCCGCACTGGCACTGCGCGGCTATTTCCCGGTCGAGGATTTAAAGACACTGCGTCACCTCGGTTCGTATCTGCAGGGACATCCGGATATGAAGCACATTCCGGGTGTGGATATGTCGAGCGGTTCCTTAGGACAGGGAATTTCCGCAGCAGTCGGCATGGCATTGTCCGCCAAACTTTCCGGGGATGATTACCGTGTGTATACACTGCTCGGAGATGGAGAGATTCAGGAAGGGCAGGTATGGGAAGCTGCCATGTTTGCCGGATTCCGCAAACTGGATAACCTCGTTGTGATCGTGGATAACAACGGACTGCAGATCGACGGACCGGTGGATCAGGTATGCTCTCCGTACCCGATCAACGAGAAATTCAAAGCATTCAATTTCCATGTGGTTGACCTTGCAGACGGCAATGACATGGATCAGATCGCCGCTGCATTTGCAGAGGCAAGAAACACCAAGGGACAGCCGACCGCAATCATTGCGCATACGGTCAAAGGAAAGGGTGTCTCTTTCATGGAAAATCAGGTAGGATGGCACGGAAAAGCGCCAAACGATGAAGAATATGCGATCGCAATGGAAGACCTGAAGAAAGAAGGTGAAGCATTATGTCAGAAGTAACAAAAATCGCAACCCGTGTCAGCTACGGAAACGCTCTCGTAGAGCTGGCAAAGGAGCATGATGATGTATATGTTTTAGACGCAGATCTTGCAGCGGCAACACAGACTGCAATCTTCAAAAAGGAATTTCCGGAGCGCCACATTGACTGTGGTATCGCAGAATGTAACATGATTGGCATTGCAGCAGGCCTTGCCGCAACCGGTAAAGTTCCGTTTGCAAGTTCGTTTGCCATGTTTGTAGCAGGACGTGCATTCGAGCAGGTGCGAAACTCGGTCGGTTATCCGCACCTGAATGTAAAAATCGGTGCAACCCATGCCGGAATTTCCGTCGGTGAAGACGGTGCAACGCACCAGTGTAATGAGGATATTGCGCTCATGCGCACCATCCCGGGCATGGTCATCTTAAATCCGAGTGATGATATCGAGGCAAAAGCTGCAGTAAAAGCCGCATATGAACACGAAGGCCCGGTTTACATGCGTTTTGGCCGTCTGGCAGTTCCGATCATCAATGACCGTCCGGATTACAAATTTGAAATCGGCAAAGGTGTGACCTTGCGGGAAGGCAAAGATGTGGCAATCATTGCGACCGGTTTATGTGTGTCCGAGTCGCTTGCAGCCGCAGAAAAACTTGCAGCAGATGGCATTGATGCAAAAGTGATCAACATCCATACGATCAAGCCGCTCGATGAGGATCTTGTCGTCGCCGCAGCAAAAGAATGCGGGAAAGTAGTAACCGTTGAGGAACACTCCGTCATCGGAGGCCTCGGTTCCGCTGTATGTGAGACACTTTCGAGAAAGGCACCGACACCGGTAAAGACCATCGGTGTACAGGACTGCTTCGGCGAATCCGGTCCGGCAGTGGCACTGCTTGAGAAGTATGGCCTGAATGCAGAAGGCATTTATGCTTCCGTAAAAGAGTTTGTTTAGAGAATGCGTTTTCCGTCTGCAAACTCCATTTTAACTTCGTTAGTCATTGTTTTCCACTGGAAACGGCCATTTTCCATAATCAGGTAGCCGTGCCAGCTTCCAGCTTTTGGAATAGCAACAGATCCGGGATTCATGCAGGTATAGGTGTCGTGTGGGACGCATGCCGGGACGTGGGTATGTCCGTGCAGCAGAATGTCCCCGCGATGCAGTGGAGGCAGGTTCTGTTCATTATACGTATGGCCGTGGGTGGCATAAATCAGCGTATCACCGTCTGCAATGGCGCAGTAATCTGCCATAATGGGAAATTGGAGTACCATCTGGTCGACTTCGGCATCGCAGTTGCCCCGGACACAGAGAATATGTTGTTTTTTGGCGTTGAGCAGTTCAATCACCTGTTTTGGATCATATTCTTCCGGCAGGTCATTGCGCGGACCGTGGTATAAAAGATCGCCAAGGAGCAGCAGACGGTCGGCCTGTTCCCGATTGTATGCATTTAACAGCTGTCTGCAGTAGTATGCTGAGCCGTGGATATCAGATGCTATCATCCATTTCATGTTTATCAATGTTCATCCCATCCAGTCAGACTGGATGGGATGTTTCCTTTCTCCCGGATACGGCCGGGGTATTCACCTTATTGTTTTATAATGGATTATAATGAACATTTTCTTCTGGCTCAATACCTTTTTGAAAAAGGTTTCTTAATTTTTTATAAATCCCTTAGTTCTGGCCGATGCCGTTTTCTAAAATTTTTTTCAGTTCTGCCTGTGCGCTTTCTTTCAGGTTCGACGGGTAACCGATGTGAATGCCATATAAAATCGTGTCTTCGGTCCGGTAAGCGTCTATGGAATCATTGAAATCATCACCCTGAGAGGTGGTCGTAATCAGTTGCCAGGTATCGCCGGAAGCCGTGGTGTACAGTTCGTTGGTGGATACGGCATCCGGCGTTTCCTCATACGATGGATAGTCCATATCGATATAGGAACCGATGTTGGATGATTCTGTATAGAGATCGGCGGCGGCCGTCACATTGATCTGTCCGTCTGCACAACTGTATAGTTCGGAAAGCGAGATGTAGCAGATGTTTCCTTTTTTATCCGCGGTTGCGTTGACGGAAATGCTGTCTGCTTTCTGTGGGAGGGCAAATGACCGCAGATTTTTGTATCCGATATAAGCGAGTGCATCTTTTTCGGAAGAAAATGATTTGCTGATTGATCCCGGCGACCAGCTGTTGGTCGGCAGATAACTTTCATATTGCTTAATAATATTTTGTTTTTCGTTTTGAATCGTCCCGGTAATTTCCGCATCCGGAACATTGTTGAGCTGCTCCGTCAGGCGGTATCCCTGGTTTCCGGACAGCCTGGCAGAAAGTTTCCTGTGCCAGTTCTTCCGCAACATCCGGCTGGTGCGTCAGTGACATCAGGTACTGATACACCATGCGAAAATGCTGACGGTAGACTGCGTCCATATCCTGCATGTGCGACCTCCTTTTTTCTGGAATTTATATGGGTTACATTTATTGATGCAAAAATACGGTGTTTCGTTACAGCATTTTTTATTTTTTTCATATATTTATATAATGTAACATAAATGCAGCATATTTTACATGAAAATGAGCTATGAAAACGATGGCTCTTTCTGCTAAAATAATATAATTTTCAGAATAATTTAGAAAATTCACAAAATCTTCACAAAAATTGTTAGCAGTCCTACTTGACGAGTGCTAAAAACGGTGGTATAACATATCATGAACAAAGGGAAAAGAGATTGAGAGAAATGAATAATCTCTTGAAACTTTGATAATAAAATAGATGATTAAGATTTGGAAGGAGAGATGACTTATGTTAATGCCTAGTATTTTTGGTAACGATTTTATGAATGATTTCTTTGGTGGTTTCCCATACAAATCAAACGGAACAATGCAGACGGATGTGTCTGAGACAGATAAAGGATACAAAGTAACAATGAATCTTCCGGGATACCAGAAGGAAGATATCAAAGGTGAGGTAAAGGATGGTTATTTAACCGTAACCGCAACCACCAGTAAGAATAACGATGAGAAGGATAAGGATGGCAAGTACATCCGCAAGGAACGTTACAGCGGAAGCTGCAGCCGAAGCTTTTATGTCGGCGATGCAGTAACGCAGGATGACGTGAAAGCAAAATTTGAAAACGGTGTTCTGACACTGGAAGTTCCAAAGAAAGAGGAAGCACCGAAGGTAGAAGAAAAGAAGTATATTTCTATTGAAGGCTAATTATTCAGAAGGGGGACAGTCGAGAGGCTGTCCCCTTTTTCTTATAATATATCGCAGGCGATTGCAAAGAATGCGCATGTGCCACACGTGTTTTGCAATCGCCTGTGAAAAAGGGAGGATGAAAGTTTGAAAAACCGAAACATGATCTTTGATTTTACACAATGCTATCCAAAGCGAAAAGAACCGGGACTGGAGTGGCATGACTGCAGTGCGATCGGAGGCAGCCGTCTGTATTGCAGCAGAGATGCGGAAGAAAAAATAAAAGCGCTGATTGCGCCGGCCGGAGTATCCGGAATTCATTTTATAGATTCGGGGGATTATCATTATATTTCCAAAATTATGACGGATTTTATCAAGGAGCCGTTTACGCTGGTGTTAATTGACCATCACACGGATATGCAGGATGCAAGTCTGGGCGGAGATATCTTAAGTTGCGGAAACTGGGCGAAAAAGGTATTGCAGGAAAATCCGTATCTGCAAAGGCTGGTTTTGATCGGGCAGGAGAAGAAAGTGCTTGATAAGTTACAGTCCGGAGCCAGGCAGCAGGAGACAGATGGAAAGCTTGTTGAAATCAGTTACGAGGAATTAAAAAACGGAAAGGCACATGAAAAAATAAAAGAACTGCCGGATGAAGTTCCTGTTTATATTTCCATCGACAAGGATGTGCTGGACGAAAAATATGCAGTGACAAACTGGGACCAGGGAAAAATGTCAATGGGAATGCTGGAACAGATATTAAAAACGCTGGTTACGGAATATGATGTGATCGGAGTGGATATTTGTGGGATGTATCCGGAGGAAAACAGTCTGCCGGAGTATCTGCGGGCAGAACGGGTAAATATACGGAGCGATGAGGAACTGTATCGGTTTTTGCAAAAAAATTTCTTTTGCTGGGCTTCACATAAATAGGGGGGGCATATTTTTTTGTAAAGATTAAAAGTGTTTTTTCTATATGATTGGGACAACAGTATAAATATATAGGTCAAAGTATGCAGGACGATTGATAATATATAGAGAGTGTGTATAATAAGATGAGAAAGAGTGAATAAGTGTGGTTATCAAAGCCGGGTTTTCAAGAATATGAGGGGTGTGGGACATATGTAGGAAAAGTGGCGCGAAAAGTCCCTCGAGGTAGCAAGAGCAGGACATATGCAGAAAAAGTGTTGCAAAAAGTCCCACCAGCCAGTAAAAGCAGGACATAATCCACCAGCAAAAAACATATTTGCCATTTGCCAGCACAAACATCGTGAATTTTATAATTACAGGAAACTTATAATAGCCCAAAAGATATAGCGATAGAAAAGGTGCTGTTTTCTGAAAAATATACAGCTACTAAAAAGGCACAATAACCGGAAACACAACAGCAAAAAAGAAAGGAAATCGACAATCATGGCATACGAGAATGATATTATTATGCGGCAGGTACGTGACATGACCCGCATGCTTGCAAAAATTTTATTTGGGAAAAACACCGCGACCTATGAATATAAGGAAGAGGATCGTCATACAGCAACGGACAGTTTATATGCCCGGCTGATTGCACTGGTCGATGCAGGAAAAATCAATGAAGCGGAAAACCGCTTGTATGAAGAATTAGAAAGAGATGAAGAGGGCACATTTGAAGTAGCACTCGGATTTTACGATTATCTGAATGAACTTCCGGAGGAATTTCTTGAGGAACATAATTATTCCAAGGAGGAAGTCAAAGAAGGAGCACAGAGTCTTGCGGACTGCAAGGGGCTGGGACTTCTTGGGGAAGGACTTGATTAGGAATAACTGTTCGAAGGAGAAATGATGAACCGTAGTAGATTAAGTGAAAAAGATATATAAGACAGAGAATAACTCTTGACAATACAACATATATGCTGTATTTTGTAATTACAAAACAAAAGTGGAGACAGCATATGATATTACACAATTATCTTTCGAATTCGGGAAGAGATTTAATATATGAATACATTAATAGTCTTCCGGAAGCTGAAAAAATTGATGGTTATACCGTACTGCAGCATATGGAAAAAGGAGAATTTGATAAAATTCTTTTTAAAAGATGGGAAAAGAAAGTGTATGAGGTATATTTTCAGAAAAATAACCGTGTATTCTATATTACAGTAGATAAGGCAAATATATATCTGCTCCATTCCTGTCGAAAACAAAAAAATAAAACAGAAAAAAAGGATGCAAATATAGTACGGAAGCGGGCAAAAGAATTAGGAAATATGTTAGGCAGGAAGTTTATTTAGAGGGAGTGGTCAATATGCCTTTTTTGCAAGTAAATGTAGAGCAGGAAATTCAAAAGCAAAGAGAGAACGATCCGGAGTTTAAAAAAATATGGGATGAGTCCCGTGCAGAGTATAGATTGATTGGTGAAATGATTTCTTTACGTAAAAAGAAAAAAATTACACAAAAGGAATTAGCTATGCTGACAGGGAATAAACAACAGGTTATATCAAGGATTGAAAGGAAAGAAAGTATCCCGACAATTCGGGCATTTAGTCGTATCTTAGATGCTCTCGGGTATGAATTACAGATTGTAAAAAAGAAGTCAGTGTAATATATAATTTAAATTGGTGTCCAAATAGCATTTAACAGAAATGTTAGATGCTATTTTTTTACAAAAACACATCTGCCCGTCACATCCCGCCAGAAACCGGTAGTATACAGATAAGAGATGCTCCAGTCCCAGCCACAGGCGGCTTTAAAAGGACTGGCATCCAACAGAAGGGAGGAATCATCATGGATGATACTGCAATCATCCACTTATTTCAGGAGCGGTCACAGCAGGCAATTGCTGAATTGTCGCAGAAATACGGAAAACTCTGTCAGAGCCTGTCCCGCCGGATCTTAAATAACGAAGAGGATGCAAAAGAATGTGTTAATGATACGTGGCTTGGTGTGTGGAACAGCATCCCACCGCAGACCCCGAATCCGCTGGTCTCCTATGTCTGCAGGATTACCCGCAATCTGTCCGTCAAAAGGCTGCGGCATAACATGGCGGCAAAGCGCAACAGCTATTACGATGTATCGCTTGCGGAACTGGAAGAATGTATTCCGGCAGCGCAGGAGCAGGAGCCTTGGGAAGAACAGGAGGTGACGAAAGTCCTGGAACGCTTTTTACGGGAAATGGATACCGGCAGCCGCGTGATGTTCGTCAAACGGTACTGGTATACGGAGTCTGTCGCACAGATTGCGGAAACGTTTGGGATGAAAGAAAACAGTGTGTCCGTAAAACTGATGCGTCTGCGCAAAAAGCTGAGAAAGAAACTGGAGAAGGAGGGTGTAGTGTTATGAGAAAATCCGAAAAATTATCTGATGCAATCGGTGAAATCAGTGATGACATTATAGAGGAAGCGTATACATATAAGCCAAAACATGACATGCACCAAAGAAAGGCTTCTTTTAAATGGAGAGCAGCTGCAGCAGTTCTTGCCATGTTTGTTCTGGCGGGAGTCGGTGTGTCCGTAGGGGGGGAAACTCCCTTTTTCCGGATTGGAACGATTGTTTCCAGATTTACGGGGAAGGCTGCAAAGGTGGTTTACCGTATCCAGGGAATTCCGGTAACACAGCAGGAAATCCAGGCAGGAGTGGCATTGCGTGTGGAAAACGGAGAAACGGTAAAAACCGCAAAAAAAGAGGTTATAAAAGATATTATTACAAAAAAGACGTTGTATGCACTTGCAAAAAAGAACGGATGTACTGTGTCGGATCAGGAATATGATGATTATGCAAAACTACTGAAGACACAGATGAACAAAGCGGAGAACCGGAAAGAAATCCGCGATTTTTATGCGGGATTCGGTGGAGAGAGTGCTTACTGGAAGAATATGGAGCCGGTTATTCGTCAGAATCTTGCGGTGCGCAAGTATATAGACAGCCAGACAGGAACGCAGACGGAGGAAGAAATCAAACAGGAGGCATATGAAAGCGGTGCAAAGCAGACGGATCTGGATGCATTTGAACAGGTGGTGGAAGATGTCTGTGAAGAGATTGGCGATTATCTGAAAACACTGCAGAAGTCGGATGCTTCGGTATATTATTTTGCGTCTTCCGACAAAGAGCGTGTGACAGAATCTGGTGGATGAGCAGCAGTATAAAAACAGCAGTTCCTATTAACAATATTTTGCCGGATATATGGAGAAATTCCAGAAAATGTTCGATATATAAGATGATATTATGAAAAATAAAGGGGGAATTATCATATGTCATTGACGATTCAGGCACCACATGCTAACATGAATGCATACGAAATCGGAGACGATGAAACGCGCAAAAACAAAGTATCCGACAAAGGAACCATATATGCCGGAGATCTGCAGTTCGCCCAGACCACAGGCAATGCTGCAAGCGACAAGAAACAGAGCGCCCGGAAACAGGCGATGAAGCTGATCCGGGATGCATGGGACAGTGATAACAAGGCGGTAAGCCAGCGGGATCAGATAGCACAGCAGAAAGAGGAAAAACTCAAAGAAGTCCGTGAGTGTAACGAGGAATTGAAACAGATTCGCGAGAGTAAAGAAATCGCGCGGCAGAGTTATGGGGTGGATTCGGATTCTCAGGAGCAGAAAGACTTAGAACTGCTGGAAAAATATCAGGATTATCAGAAAGGTGTGCAGACGGATGACTTTTCCAAGGAAGAGATAGACCGTTTGAAAGAACTGCAGAATACCCCTCTGACCGATTATCAGACCAGGGCATTACAGCTGAATGCACAAAAGGATGTCATTCTGAACAAGAAAGACCGGGCGCAGCGTAACGTGACTTCTCTGACTGAGGCAGCGGCAGATGCAAAGCTCGACCAGCTGAAATCACAGGATATGCAAAAAGCGCAGGATGCAGCGGATGAACTGCTGGATGCTTCCGATAAAGATGCTTTTGGCATGCTGATACAGGATGCGGTAGATCACATCGACGAGAAACAGGAAGAAGAGAAAGAGAAAGCAGAGGAAGCGCAGGAGAAGCGAGACGAGCAGCGGGAAAAGATTGACGAAAAGAAAGAGGAAAAACAGCAGCAGGAGAAGATGATTGAGGGTTCTGTCGAGGCAGACAGGCTGGAGGCAGATGTAACGGTGAATCAGACGGGTACGAGTAAGCTGGAGGAGGCGCAGCAGCACATCCAGACGATTCTAAAAAAGAACAATCTCGTAAACGAGGATCTGAAGGGGATTAAAATTGATTTGAATTTCTAATGCCAGGAGGATGAGGTGTAATGCAATCCGGTAACGGGATGACCATGCAGGAAGCAGAACAGGAAATCAAATATTATCAGAAGATTTTTCAGGTAGCACGTCTGTTAAAAGGAGAAGATGTTGAGCGGACATTTTACCAGCAAGGGAAAGGAACGTGCGAAAATGTGCAGGATGGATGTCCGTGCTACAGTCTCTGGAAGAAAAACGGTAAGTGCGAAAACTGCAGTTCCTATAAAGCGTTGCGGGAAAAGAAGCAGATGATTAAGCTGGAATTCCTTGAATCAGAAGTCTATCAGGTAATCTCCCGGTATATGGAAATTGATGGACAGCCATACGTCATGGAATTGATCAATCATCTGGAGGACGACACCTTAATCGACATATCCTGCAGAGAAAAGCTGATCAATAAACTGACCGGATATAATGAAAAATTATATAAGGATGTCCTGACCGGAGTTTATAATCGTCTGTATTTTGAGGAAGAGATAAAAATGTGGACGGGAAATGCCGGAATTGTTGTGATTGATGTGGATGATTTCAAGCTTTGCAATGATACATACGGACATCTGACCGGAGATATGGCACTTGCGGCGGTTGCTGGTGTGATCTGGCGTTGTATCCGCAGAGAGGATACGCTTGTGCGCTATGGTGGAGATGAATTTGTTCTTGTGCTGCCGGAGATAAAGGAAGATGGGCTGGTAGAAAAACTGCAGGAGATTCAGGAAAAGATCCAGAATGCAGTGATTCCGGGGTATTCCAATATTCAGCTTTCTGTCAGTATGGGTGCCGTGATTTCGCAGAACGAATCTGTTGAGCATGCAATGCTTCGCGCACGTAAACTGATGTATCAGGCAAAAAATAAGAAAAACATGGCCATCACCGAGAATAACATGATTGATCATGAGGGAAAGATACACGCACAGAAGCAACCGGAAAAGATGATTCCGGAGATCCTTGTAGTGGATGATGAGGAGGTCAACCGGACGCTTCTGGATATGATTTTTTCCAAGGATTATCATGTCCTGCAGGCGGAGAGCGGAGAAAAATGCATAGAAATACTGGAACAGCAGGTCAATAGTATTTCTTTGGTTCTGCTGGATGTGGTATTGCCGAAGATGGATGGATTTGATGTCCTGACATATATGAATAAAAATCACTGGATTGAGGATATTCCGGTTATTATGATGTCCGGAGCCGATGCCCCGGAGGCTGTGAAGCGGGCATATGCACTTGGTGCAGTGGATTTTGTCAGCAAGCCATGCGATGCACAGATCGTTTATCAGCGTGTGACGAACACCATGAAATTATATGCGAAGCAGCGTCGGCTGACTTCCCTGATTACCGCACAGATCAACGAAAAAGAGAAAAACAGCGAGATGCTGATTCATATTCTCAGTCATATTGTGGAGTTTAGAAACGGAGAGAGCGGAAGCCATGTGATTCACATTCACAAACTTACGGAGATGCTTCTGGAGAGACTGGCGCAGAAAACCGAAAAGTATCATCTGGATGGGGATACCAGAGCCATGATCGCACTTGCTTCTTCTTTGCATGATATCGGAAAAATCGGTGTGGATGAAAAAATCCTGAATAAACCGGGAAAACTGACAAAAGAAGAATTTGAGATTATGAAAACGCATACCGTCATCGGTGCAGAAATGCTGGAACAGCTTGGTATTTATCAGGACGAGCCACTGGTAAAGATCGCACACCAGATCTGCCGCTGGCATCATGAGCGCTACGATGGAAAAGGCTATCCGGATGGACTTGTGGGAGATGAAATCCCGATTTCCGCACAGGTAGTTTCTGTAGCGGATGTGTACGATGCGCTGGCGAGTGAGCGTGTTTATAAGAAAGCAGTACCGCATGAAAAGGTACTGGAAATGATCCTGCATGGGGAATGCGGACAGTTTAATCCGATCCTCATAGAATGTCTGCAGGAGATCAGTTCGCGGATCAGAAGCGAATGTTATGATGAGGAACAGGAGACCTGATATGTTAGACCAGAATACATTTACAGAAACCATACGTGCGGTACAGGATATTATCCGCACTTCGGCGGAGCCGATGACAAGAGAGGAGATCCTTTCCTATTTTAAGGATATGGATTTGAATGCACAGCAGGAAGAGATGGTGTTAGAGTTTCTGTCAACACCACATGATGATCCGCAGCCGGAAGAGAACGAACCGGAAACAAAGGAAGCGGAATATGAGGAGACCGCAGAGAAAGAAGAAACCAAAGAATCTTCTGCGAAAAAGGAATCCGCAAAAGATTCCGTCACAGACAACATTTCCACTTCTCCCATGTTTCAGATGTATCTGGAGGAACTGAAAGATATTCCGGAGTATACCAAGGAGCAGCAGATTGATATGTATAAGAAGCTGCTGGCAGGGGAAGAGAGCATGGTACACGCGCTCTCCAATGCATGGCTGCGCAACGTACTGGAAGTAGCAAAGAAACTGGCGGTTTCCACGGAAGGATTTGAGGATATTGTGCAGGAAGGAAATATGGCACTTTTCCTGCGCCTGAGCGAGCTGTGCGGCAGCCACGAAAAAGTGGATGTGGAAGAGGAACTTCTTACCGCGGTGGAAGAAGTGATGAAATCCTGCATCCGGGAACAGACCGGTGAGGATGAGAATGAAAATTCTGTGGTTGGAAAAGTTGCGCTGGTAAGTGAGGCGGTGAACTATCTGAAAAAACAGAACGGTGCACAGCCAACGCAGAAAGAACTTGCGGATTATGTCAAAATTCCGGAAGATGAGCTTGCAGATATTCTTTATATGATTGATAAGGCGAAAAAAGATTCCTGATCGAGGAACGAAACAGCCCTCCTATTTGACGGGAGGGCTGTTTTTTTTACACTTTAGCTGGTGCACTTCTTCTATATAATGCACCATACGCATGACCATTTCTTTCTCTTCGGGAGTAAAATCATTAATCACAATTGTTTCTTCATTATTATTTCCAAGTAAATAATCTGTGGTTGTATGCAGGATTCTGCTTAGAATTACAAGATTTTCAAGAGAAGGTTTCGATATGCCCATTTCCCAGGCATTGACACCGGACCTTGTCATACCCAGCTGGATCGCGAGGTCACTCTGTGTCAGTCCGGATCGTTCGCGAAGATCGTGGATACGTTCATTTATAGACTTTTTCATTAAAACCCTCCCAATTATTATAAAATTTATGAATTTATGTATATATTATAAGACAGGATGAAAACAATAATGATCTTTTGGGATAAGTGACAATTGACCTGAAGCCATACCATGATGTATATTATTATTTATCACATATGAATACTAATGCTTGACAAACGATAAAATCGTGATATTCTTATGATGAGTATCAGAAAAGTGGGAAATGTTTTTTAGTTTACGAAAGATCAGGGATAAAAAGGGATGAACAAGGCATTGATTATAACCACAACCAGTGGTTTTTTGTCGCAGTTCGAATTAAATAATGTCAGACTTCTTCAGAAAAAAGGATATCAGGTTCATTACGCAACAAATTTTGGTGTACCAATCTATGAGGTCAAAGATGAGACACTCCGGAATATGGGGGTTGTACTGCATCATATCAGTATTGAAAAAAATCCATTTAAAATAAAAAAGAATATATGGGCATTGCGGGAACTTATACGGATTATAGACCGCGAAGCGATCAGTGTTGTCCATTGTCATAATCCAAATGGTGGGGTATTGGGGCGTCTTGCAGCCGTACTCAGTAAAAGAAAGCCATTTGTGGTTTACACAGCACATGGATTTCACTTTTTTCAGGGAGCACCGGTAAAAAACTGGTTGTTTTATTATCCGGCAGAAAAAGTTCTGGCAAAGTTTTCAGATATTATCATTACCATAAATCATGAGGATTATACGAGAGCAGATAAATTTCATTATAAAAAAGATGGGGGAGCAGCACTGATTCCGGGAGTTGGTGTAGATCTTGAGAAATTTTATCCATTAAAAGAAGATGAAGTTCATGAACGGGATACCTTAAGAAAAAATCTCGGAATTCCGGAGCATGCATTTCATATTGTATCTGCAGGTGAAATCAATAAAAACAAAAATCACAGAGTAGTGATTGAAGCAATTGCAAAACTTGCACGTTCGGACATCTACTATAGCATTTGCGGAGAAGGTCCTAATAGAAAAAATCTTGAAACAGAGATTAAAAAGTACGGGTTATCCGACCGGGTTTTCTTGCAGGGATATCGGAATGATATGCCAAAAATATGGAGAACCGCGGATATTTCTGTATTTCCGTCTTTGCGTGAAGGTATGGGAATGGCAGGATTAGAAGCAATGGCGAGTGGAATTCCATTAATTGCAGCAGATAATCGGGGAACCAGAGAATATCTTATAGATCAGGAGAATGGGCTGGTTTGTAATGCTGCTTCTGCAGACGAGTTTGCAAAAGCAATTCTTTCTTTATATGAAAATAAAGAACAAAGACAACGATATGCCGCAAGGGCGCAGAATACAGTTGAAAAATTTTCACTCCATGAGTCTGCGGCAAAAATGAGTCAGATCTACCAGAAACTGCCGAAGGTACCGGAAGTTACTATAGAAAATGACCGGGAGAGACCCATGATATCGGTGATCATGGGAGTTTACAATCAACAGGATCTTGAGGTTTTTGAAAAGGCAGTAAATTCTGTATTGCAACAGACATATCGGAATTTTGAGTTTTTAATATACAACGATGGATCTTCTATCAAAAAAGTAAACACATATATGAAAGAACTGGAAAATAAAGATTCAAGAATTCGCGTCATTGGTTCGAAAGCAAATCATGGACTGGGGTATGCGTTAAATCAATGCATTGCCAGTGCAAGGGGAAAATACCTTGCACGGATGGATGCCGATGATATTTCCCATCCAAAACGATTTGAAGAAGAAATCAGTTTTTTGAAAGATCATCCCGAATATATGTGGTGCGGAACAAACTGCAAGCTGGTTGATGACAGAGGCATATGGGGAGAGGGAGTCCGCCCGGAGGAGCCGGGTACGGACGATTACCTGAAATATTCGCCGTATATTCATCCAACCGTCATGTACCGTGCCAGCCTGTTCAAAAAGGTGGCTGGGTACGATGAAGGAAAAAAGACTGCGCGATGCGAGGATTATGAATTGTTTATGCGTTTGTTCGGACTGGGCTACAAAGGTTATAACATCCAGAAGTGCCTGCTTGATTACCGGGTAGACCGGGAAAATTATCACAATCGGTCATGGAAAAACCGGTTTCATGAAGGTCAGGTGCGTTACGAAGGATTTCGTGGTCTTGGAATCCTCTGGCCGAAAGGCTGGCTCTATATTTTTCGTCCGATGGTCAGCAGATTTGTACCGTCCAGCATGATCGTGAGAAAAAAGGAGCGTATGGCAGACTTATGAAACATCAGGCAACGATACAACCGCGAATGGAAACGTACCGTACGCTGTTAAAACAGAATACTTTTCTGTCCGGTGCTGCAGAGGAGTGCCTGAAGCAGCTGTGTGCACCGGAGGATCAGATATATGTCACCTTATGGGCACCGGCACTGGTACAGTATGTAGCATGGGTTTTGGAAGAGGCACAAAAAAACAGACAGAAAAGACTGTATTTTCTGGCAAGGGATGCATATCCGATGTATCTTGTTGCAAAGAAAATGGTGGAATATTTACATATTCCCATAGAAATCTGTTATCTGCGAGTATCCCGTTATGCTTTGCGTATTCCAGAATATCATCTCCTCGGGGATGCGTGTCTGGATCGCATATTTCTTTCGGGGATTGATATCAGTTTCTATCAAATCTTAAACCGTGCGGCACTCCGTGAAGAAGAGATGATTGCTGTATGCAGGGAAATCAATTATCAGAGACCGTTACATGCAACCTTAAATCGGAAAGAAATTTTCAATTTAAGAGAACGGGTAAAAAAATGTTGTGCGGAAGGAACGACACATTTGCTGGAGAGGATTTATGAGAAGTCAGACGCAGCATATGAGACTACCATTGGATATCTGCGGCAGGAAGGCCTGCTTGACAATGTCCGTTATGCAATTGTTGACAGTGGATGGGTAGGAACCATCCAGAAAAGTATGCAGACACTTTTGGCACAGGAAAAAACCGGAATTACTTTGACGGGATACTATTTTGGATTATATGAGTATCCGGTAAACCGAAACAATTGCAGATATGAGGCATATTATTTCATGCCAAAGGGGAATATCAGAAAAAAGGCAGGATTCAGTAACTGTCTTTTTGAAGTGATGTACAGTGAACCTTGTCCGATGATAAAAGCTTATTGCTGTGAAGCCGGACGATATATTCCGGTATTCTCGCAAGTAGAGAATCCAAACACAGAGCAGCTAAAGAGAAACAATGAGTTACTCCGGATGTTTATGGATCATCTGTCGAAGCAGCCGGAACATAAAGCAGCCATGCTATGTCAGAAAGATATAGCAGGAAAGTTGTATGAAACCATCATGTCCAGACCAAATCGATGGGAAGCAAAATACTATGGTATGCAGCTGTTTTCGGATGATCTGTCCGATGAACATATGCGCTGTATCGCCAATCGCCTGACGCAGAGAGAAATTAAAGACCTGAGAATTCTTTCAAAATTATGTATCATGTTGGGGTTGTCAAAAAAGGTAATCCATGAAAGCGGGTGGATTGAAGGGACAATCGTCAATGCGGGAAAACATATTTCTTCAAATCTGAGATCCGCAAGAATGGCAAAGTATGTAACACATTTAAGGCAGAGCCTTAAAGCAAAATAGATAAAGAGGATTGCAATGTTTGAAACAGTTGGTGTCATGGCCGTAAGTGCCTGCATCTTACAAATGGTGTATGAAAAAATAGAAAAACAACGTCCGGTTGTTGATTACACGGAAGAAAACAAAAAGTTCCGGGAACAGAAAGAACAGGAAGCAAAAGAGTGGTCGGTACAGATCCTGCCATACCTTGAAAAGGAAAAAGAGCAAAGATCTGAGCCACCGGTTATCTGCGTAGAGGATCTTACTATGCGGTTTCGGATTGCAACCAATAATGTGTCAGGTATTAAGGAATATCTGATACAGACCCTTCGAAAACAGATGTCATACAAAGAACTGTATGCATTAAATCATATTAACTTTAACGTATATCGTGGAGAAATTGTAGGGGTGATCGGAACGAATGGTTCCGGAAAATCAACCCTGTTAAAGATTGTATCAGGTGCGCTCAATCCAACCTCAGGAAGAGTGGTTGTGGATCAGCGGAAGGTCCAGCTTCTCACGCTTGGTACCGGGTTTGATTTTGAACTGTCCGCAAAGGAAAACGTGTATTTAAATGGAGCAATCATTGGTTACTCCAAAGCATTTATTGACGAACATTATCAGGAAATCGTAGATTTTGCAGAATTAGAGGGATTCATGGAAGAAAAAGTAAAGAATTTTTCTTCCGGTATGGTTTCCAGGCTGGGCTTTTCCATCGCAACGGTGGCAGGTGCGGCAGAAATTTTGATTTTGGATGAGGTGTTATCTGTGGGAGATGAATTCTTCCGGAAAAAGAGTCTCGCAAGGATCAAAGAACTGATCCACGGCGGCTCCACCGTCCTTATGGTCTCGCATGGCATGCAGACGATCCTCGATAATTGTACGAAAGTTGTCTGGATTGAACAGGGAAACATGCGCATGATTGGGGAACCGAAAACCGTGTGTAAAGCCTATCGCAGCCAATACAGCGAGTAAGTATATTAATCTGGTAAAAAATCTGTATACAGATTTTTTATATATAACTCACATTTTTCAGAAGAAAGGAGACTTATTGTCATGAAAATGAAGAAATTAGCAGCTGCATTACTGGCCGCAGCTGTACTTGCAACAACTGTAGCACCTACTGCAACACCAGTATTTGCAGCAACAACTGCAGAGACTACAGCTACAGACGCAACACCGGAGCAGGAGGTTACTGTAAAGAAACCTGCCAAAGCTACTGTTGCAGCAAAGAATAATGCCGTAAAGGTAACCATCAAGAAAGTTGCCGGAGCAGCAGGATACGAAGTACAGTATTCTACATCCAAGAAATTTACAAAGAAGACTACAAAGTCTAAGAAAACAAAGAAGACAAGCTACACCGTAAAGAGCCTGAAGGATAAGACTACTTACTATGTTCGTGTTCGTGCTTACAAGCTGGACAAGAATGGTAAGAAAGTATATTCCAAGTGGACATCTACAACAAAAGTTAAAACAAAATAGTTTTTATGAAATGTGAGTTTACCATAGGAGTCAGGGAATACTGACTCCTATATCTTGACAATAGGGGATATATTTTGAAAAAAGTAAGAGAAGAAGCCGTGAAAATGTTCATGGTATTGATGTTTACATTATTGCCACTGTACTATTCGGATAATTACTATAATATTTTAAACGATAAAAGGGATATTTACTGGCTGTTTTCGCGGATTTTATTTGTAGTTATCGCAGTCAGTTTGTGCATCAGTCTGATGCTTGTGATTAAAAACCATCAATTTTCAAAAAATAAGAGGACACAGCTTAGAAAAATCAGCGCACTGGATGTTGTGATGCTGCTATTTGGCATACTTGCAATTGTGTCAACGGTATATAGTGCCGACATCGGAAATTCCATCTCCGGAGAAAATGCGTGGGATGTGGGAACACAGATGATTGTCTGCAGTGTTATTGTTTATTTTATCATTTCCAGATGCTACAGCGGAAAGGGAGATCTCTGGGTATATCTGTATTTCGGGACCGCCGCAGTGCTTGCAATCGGTATCATAGACCGGCTGGGGTATGATTTTCTCATCATGCACGATGAGATCCCGTTGCAGTACAACATCTTTATTTCAACCATTGGAAATGTAAACTTCTGGGCGGGATATTTGTCGATCATTATTCCGTTTTTCATGCTGGCAGTGCTGTTTACGAAAAACCGGTTTGCACGGTTTTTTATCTATCTGCTTTTGCTTGCAGCATATTTCAGTCTGTTTATCACGCTGACAAATACGACTTACATAGGAATTGGCATTGCAGCATTATTTGTTGTATGGTATTCACTCTGCAAAGTCAATCGTCTGAAAAATCTTGCGATCAATGGAATTTTGTTCGCGATAGCCGGTGGAATTGCGGAATTTTTGTGGAGAAATCCATGTACACCGCGTGCGATTGATACGGATAGTGTGTCCCGTCTGCTTTTGGTGCATCATCTGTATCTGCTTCCGGGAATTCTGGGAATTGTCATTCTCGTACTGCTTCTGTCAGGGGCAGTATGTACGGAAAAAATTCGGGCAAAAGCAGACTACTTTGTGGAACACATGCTCAGTAAATTCTGGATTTGGCTCATCATGGTAGGAATCATCGGTACTGTGTTTTATATCATCTACAATTATAACCTGGAATTATTTAATTTCCGTGGATCAATCTGGTATTTCTCGTTTATGGGATTTTGCGATGGCACACTCTGGCAGAAACTCCTGGGTGTCGGTCCGGCACTTTTAGATACCGTTACACAGGCACAGATCGCGAAAGCCGACTTTTATGTGGAGTGGAACTGGCTGTATTGTACCGCGCATAATGATCTGCTGGAATATCTCGTTACGATGGGAGTCGTTGGTGCAGCCTGTAAGCTTCTTATGTATATTCTGCCGTTTGTCATGTATGCAAGGGGCAAAGAACGTAAGCCGGAAAAGGCAGCGGTTCTGGCAGCGTTGGTAGGCTATATCGGACAGGGATTGTTTACCGGACCGTATATTCTTACCTATGTGTTTTATATCATATTCCTTGGTGTGATGTGTGCCTATGACCGCATGGAAAAAGCAAAAGGAGCAAAAGCATGAGTATCCGGCAATATTGGTTCGTCCTCTGGGAACTGACCAAGAGAGAATTAAAGCGAAAATACGCAAGAAGTTTTCTTGGAATCCTGTGGAGCTGCGTGTATCCACTCATGCGTATGGCGTTGGTCGTTGTATTGTTCTCAACGATATTTAACAAAGGGATTGAGAAGTATCCTGCATATTACTTTGTGGGATTTCTAATGTTTGAGTTTTTTGCAACAGCAACGCAGACATCACTGACCACACTGAAGGATAACCGGAATCTGCTGATCAAATCAAAACTCCCACGGGAACTGTTTGTATTGTCGCGTGTGCTTACGGCATTTGTGAACTTTCTGCTTGGATGTATTCCGTTTGCGGCGGTGGTGGCATGGTATCGGGCGAGAGTGACATGGTATTATCTCATGATTCCGGTGGTATTGTTGCTGCTTCTGATTTTTACAGTAGGAATGTCGTATGCAGTCTCCATCTGGTTTGTGTTCCAGAGGGATGCGATGAATATCTATTCGAACTTTATCTTCATCCTGCGATTCTTCGTGGCGATGTTCTACTCGGTAGAATGGGTGGCAGATGGGGTCAAATGGGTGATTCAGCATAATCCTCTGTACGCGTACATCTATGTGATGCGTCAATGCGTGGTGTATGGCCAGTGGCCGGAAACCATGTATCTTGTACAGATGGTTGCGTGGGCATTTGGGATGCTTGCCTTTGGAATCCTGATATTTAAAAAATATGAGAATGATGTAGTGGAGAGATTGTAGTGGGAAAGACGCAGCAGATAATTAGGCGAAGAGTGGACGAATTACAGCAGAATATGTTCGTGATCCACCAGCTTGTGATACGTGATAAAAAAAGAAACCTGTCATCCACGTTTATGGGCGAATTGTGGGAAGTGATCAACCCGCTGATCAATATGGTGGTGATGGTGCTGGTGTTTGGAAAGATGTTCGGTGATGGAAGCTCCAGCAGGTTTCCATTATATGTATTAACAGGAACAACCATTTATGGATTATTCACATCTGGAACAACGATGTGTTTGAATGCGTTAATGGGAAATAAGAATTTTTTGATCAAAACACAGATCAAAAAAAATGTATATGTGGATCAGAAAATATTATCAGCGTTTCGTAATTTTTTGTTTTCCTTAATGATTTATGCATTTGTGATTGCGTTATACAGGATTCGACCTAGTGTTACGTGGTTGCTTTTTATTCCAGATGTCCTGCTTACGTTAATTATGATGCTGGGAATTGGAAAAATACTTGCGGTCATTAACGTAACGTTCGCAGATATCACGTATTTCTATAAGATCTTTACATTGTTTCTAATGTACGGTTCGGCAATCTTCTATCGGGTTGATCGGTTATCACCAACAATGCAGAAATGCATGACGATTTTGAATCCGTTATATACGGTGATTTCAATTTCGAGGGAATGCGTGATGGAGCGGATGTATCCGAATTGGAAACTTTGGGCGATTGCGAGTGTGTATGCAGGTGGATGTTATGTAGTGGGAACAATTTTCTTTAATCGGAAAATTGAGGATATAGTGGCGAAGATGTAGAAAGAGACTGATATAGATGGGAGATTTGTAGAGAATGGTTGAAGAACATCAAAATAAGGTGAAATTGCTAGTTTGTTATCATAAGCCGTCTTTTTTGTTAAAGGATAGTGTGATGACTCCGATTCATGTAGGAAGAACAAACGCAAAGCTTCGTATGGGAGAAGCGGATAAAAATTATCAATGGTTAGTTAATAATATGATCGGAGATGATACTGGGGAAAACATATCTGATAAAAATGATTATTACAATGAAATGACGGCTGTGTATTGGGCATGGAAGAATTATGAAAAATTGGGGAATCCTGATTATATTGGACTAATGCATTACAGACGTCATTTTATCTTTGATGAAAATATAACTGATGTTATAAATATTAAAAATGTAGATGAAAGATCCTATTATTCGTTTTTAAAATATGATGAAAATAAAATGCCAGATTTTGTTAAAGGATATGATTTTATTACACACATAGGGAATGTACCCAATGTATATCAACATTATATTAGAAATCAGCGCAAGGAAGATTTGGACCGGGCAATTGATATTGTTTTAAATAAATATCCGGAATACAAAGATTATATGGATGGCTATTTTAATGGTTCGGAAAGTAATTTTTGTAATATGTGCATTTTCAGCAAGAATCTGTTCTTTGAGTACTGTGAATGGATTTTTTCAATTTTAGAGGAATTTGAAAAACAGGTAGACATGTCGCAGAAGAGGTTCTTTATATCTGAACGATTAACCGGATTGTTTATATATAAATTGATGCAGAACCAAAAAATGAAATATAAGAGGCTGCCAATCGCATTTTTAGAGGAGCCGGCAAATGTTCCGATTGCAATTTATGCGGAAAAAGGTGAGGAGTTGACAACTGCAGTCAATTTGTATTCCATTTTAAGAAATAAAGGTGATTATAATTCTTATTCAATATATATTTTTTGTGAAAAAGGACAGGTTGGATATGTTGAACAAAAGATAAAACAGTATATTGAAGTACAGGGGAAAAATACGATTCGGGTTATAGGGACAGATGACGCACCAGAAATATTGCCGTTGGTAATAGATGAATATTTGCCGAAGTTAGGGAAATGTATTTATATATGGGGAAAAATTTTGGCGATGCATGATCTGGGAGAGTTTTATAGAATCTGCAGTGTAGACGATTATTTGGCAGTTGGAGTTCCTAAAACGTTGTATGATCCGGCAGAACCAAACAAAATAATAAATCCGAATTTGCTTGTTTTAAATTTAAAAAGGTACAAATTGAATCATGTTTCTGAGAACGTCAGAGAGATGCTTAAGAATCAGGTCAATGAGGATATTTTGAATAGGGTTTTAAAAAATGAAATTGGATATATTCATGAGAATTTTTTTGTAAGTGAGCATCTTGCAAATTACAAAGAATGTGTTCTGCCTTTGCAGGCTAAGCGAGGAGAAATTCAGAAATATGTTTTGTGGCATGTATTTATGGTTTATGACGAGGTCGAACCTGAATTTAATGTGCAAGGAATTTTCAGTCAGTTTTGGTGGGATAATATAAATAAAATTCCGTATGAATTTCAGAAAATTCGAGTCGCTGAAGAATCGTTTAAGTCGCTAATTTTAGTGCAGCAATATGAGATAAATGCATATGATGGAATACATAAATTTGATCCCGTAGATGTAAAGGCAGAAAGCAATAATGAGGAATGGCGGAATTATGGTTTTTTTGGAAAACTCAAATTTTATTACGTACATAATGGACTAAAACAAACATTACTTTATGCACTGCAGAAAATGACTGGGAGGGCAAAATAATGGCTAGAAGACCAAAGGTTTCAATATTAATTCCAGTGTACAATGTGGAAGATTATTTGGGAAAATGTTTGGATAGCGTGATTAGCCAAACAATGAATAATATTGAAATTATTTGTGTAAATGATGGATCGACAGATGGTTCTCAGAAAATTTTAGAATATTATAAAAAGAAAGATAAGCGCATCATTATTGTAAATAAAGAAAATGGCGGATTACCATCAGCAAGAAATGCTGGTTTGGAAATTGCGCGTGGAGAATATATTGGTTTTGTTGATTCGGATGATTACATAAATAAAGATATGTATGAAAAGATGTATTGTGCAGCAAAGAAGAAAGACTCCGATGTTGTCATATGCGGAGCCAACATATATCCAGAAGAACCACATGCAGACCAATGGCTTTATGGCTGTTTATCGCCGAAAAGCCGCTATTATGAAAAGTTTGAACCAGAAATTTTGTTTAAAGAACAAGATCTGTCTCCATTTTTGTGGAGAACATTAGTCAGTCGCAGATTAATAGAAAAGCAAAACTTCCGATTAGATGAGGAGGTTCAACTGGGAGAGGATAAAGCATTTCAAAGCAAAATATATCCATACGCAAATTCTATTACTGTTATTTCTGATAAGTTATATAACTATTGTTGGTACAGACCGGGATCTTTGATGGCGGAAAATATTTATACAAATCCAACAATAAAGATTGAAAAACATGTAAATCTGATAGAAGCAATGTCGGCAGACATTCAAAAACTTCCAGATTCGATAAATATCAAAGAAATAAAGGAAAGTTTTTTGAAGTGGGCGATTTCGTTTATTTACAATGATTTTATTTATTGTACGCAAAAACAGAAAAAAAACTGTGCAGAAAAGTTAATTCATGTTTTTGAAGAAAATGATATTAATGCATTTTTATATTATTGGGATGATAATTTGAAGTCACAATATGAGTATATCAGAAATGAACAGGAGATAAATGTTCCTGATGATATAAAACTGTCATTGATAATTCCTTGTGAGTACGAAACAGTATATTTTGAGAAGTGTCTTGAGTATATAAAGAAAAGTCATCTATCAGAGGTTGAATATATTCTTGTGAATAATGGTTTATCCATGGAAAATTATATTAATGTCTTAAAGGCAATGAAGGATAAACATAATGTAAGATTATTTAATACACCAGAGCATTATTCTTTTTATAAAATCTGTAATACAGGAATCTCCATGGCGGAGGGAGATTATATAGGTTTTTGGAATCCAGATGATTTCTATAAGTCAGAAACGGAACTTGAAAATTGGTTAAACAAATCTATTGATGGGAAAAAGGATATATGTATCAGCAGAAATTTAAATTTAAAATGGCAGGATGCAGTTGTTACAGATAATAAGCAGTTGTCAACAGCAATGAAACTTTTGTGGACAGCTGATTTATATCATGCACTTTATAGACGGAAATTCCTGATAGATGAAAATATTCAGGTTGGTAATTATTCAAAAATCAGTGGCTTTGAATTTTATTCCCGGAGTGTCTTAAAGGCAGAAAGAATAGGATTTTATCAGGAAGCTGTTTATTGCGTGAGAGATATCTGGACAAAAGACTGGATGGAAACGAAAAAAATAGAACTTTTGCTTCAGGGTTTTGATGCACTTATGGACTTGTCGGTTGAATTTGAAAATGAAGTTTTACATACTAAGCTTGTAAATATGCTAAATGGAGATGAACTCAAAAATGTTATCGTTAGAAATACTGTGCCATGGCGTGACAGTGAGGATAAAGGAAGTCAGGTTGAAAGCATCAGTTTGATTTTTAGGATATGTCAGAAGATAGATGCGGAGCTTTTGGAGGAGTCTGGTATTTTGATGGATAGCAATGTGTTTGGATTATTATATGCTGTGGTTTCGGAAAGACAGAAATTTATCGGGCGGATTTAATGAAAGAGAGAATATTGCATGGTTACTTTTACAAAATTTGGTTCATGTGTGACAACGGATCTTTTTAACTTTTTAAACATGAGTAAGTACTACCCACAATATGTTTATACAGGAATAAATATAGATACAGCTCTTAGCCAGGCGGATATTTCAGTCCCGGAAGAGTGTATTGTTGCAGAAAGCGGATTTTGGATTAAAATGCAAAAATACTGTTTTCATCATGAACCATTTGACAATTTAATTAAAAATTTACAGTCTGATTTTTTTATTTTTGATTTATGTGATGAACGGCTTCCGTTGCAAAATTGGGGGGGAACACTTGTTCCTGTGACATGGGAGACGTATAGAACATCTTTGCAGTTAAGAAAAAAACAAGTCAATATTGATATAGAAGATTGGCATTTAGCTAATAGAAATAAGGAACTATATGAAAAGAGTATTAGAAATTTTATGCAAAGCATAAAGAAATGTTATGATCCTATGCACATCATTTATATATCTATGAGACAGGCTGATTATGCATTAGATCGATCTAGAATGAAAATTATTCCTATTGATGAGTGTCCTAAAAAAGGGCTTAGCGATTTACAGCGAAGAAAAAAAGAAAATGCGGTTATAGATTTTGCTGAAAGCATTATGAAAGAAGAAATGCCGGATATCTGGTATATCAATACACCGGATAATCTGATTGCAGATACCGGGCATCATTTTACATTACATCCATTACATTTTCATTATTTTGTATATGAGTATTTGGCTGATTGTGTGGAGGAAATAGCAGATTTTAATGCCAATAAATTATGCAGTAGACAAAAAGTGCAGCTAAGTATGGATATTAAGAAACATTGGCTTCAAATGAAACTTGATACATTGGCTTCAAATGAAAGCTGAAATATAGCTATAGTGAGAATGTAAAGAGTTAAATAGCAGAAAAAGGGGATAAGTATGGGCAAGAATATTAATATCATCTCAAAAGATGTTTGCACGGGTTGTGGAGCATGCAATAATTGCTGCCCGGTTAATGCAATAGAGATGTTAGAGGATGAAGAAGGGTTTAAATACCCTTGTATTGATACTGATCAGTGTATTTCATGTGGAAAATGTATCAAAATCTGTCCGGAAGCCAACATTGAGAAAATTAGCCAAAACTTATATGGAGAACCGGAATGTTATGCAGCAATGGCAGATGCTGATGTAAGAATGAAGAGTTCTTCAGGAGGTGTTTTTACTGTTTTAGCAGAAGCGGTATATCAAAAGAATGGTTTGGTATGTGGTGCAGTTTATGCGGATGATTATAAATCAGTATACCATATTGTAAGTGATGACAGGCGTGATTTGGATAGGATAAAAGGTTCGAAATATGTGCAGAGTGATATGGGAAACTGCTTTCACACAATAAGAAAAGCTTTAGAAGAAGACAGATTTGTATTATTTTCGGGTTGTCCGTGTCAGGTATCTGGATTATATATGTACCTGGGAAAACAATATGAAAAACTTCTCACAATTGATGTAGTATGTCATGGTGTTAATTCTCGAAGGGCATATATATCTTATATAGAAGAATTGGCGAAGGGAAGAGAAATATCGAAAGTTAATTTTAGAGATAAAACAGTTCATGGTTGGAGTTCGATAGTAAATGTTAAGTTTGCAGATGGTTCGGAGTATGATGCGGCATGGAATAAAAATCAATGGTATGATCTATTTTTGGGCGGTGTCATGAATAGAAAATGCTGTGCAAATTGTCATTATGCAAAGATAAACCGAATTGGAGATATTACATTAGGAGATTTCTGGCAAGTGCAAAGATGGGATGAATCTTGTAATGACTGGAAAGGGACATCACTGGTACTTTTAAATTCAGAAAAAGGTAAGACTGTTTATAAACAATTAGCAGGAAATTTGATATTAAGTAAGGAAGCACCATTGGAACATGCGATAAAATATAATGGTGCATTAAGGCAGCCAACAAGCATGGCGCCGGGCAGAAAATATTTCTTTCATCATTTAAAGGATGGATATCATAAAGCATACTGGTATGGACGTGAATGGAGATATGATGTTGGGTTAATTGGTTGGTGGTTTTCAGCAAACTATGGCAGTGTGTTGACATATTTTGCAATGGGAATGGTTTTGCAGGATATGAACTTATTACCAATTCTAATTCGTATTCCAAAATTAGATGGAAGCTCTTGGGAGGAAATAACAGAAGATAATATTAAGTTTATGGAAAGGTATTTTCATGTTTCTAAAGCTAGAAGCTATTCGGAATTGAAAGAAGTAAATAAATTTTGTGATGCATTTATGTTAGGTTCAGATCAATTATGGGTTTCGGCATATAATAAAATTTTAGGATATACATTTTATTTGGATTTTGCAGATTCAGATAAAAAGAAACTTGCATATGCAACTTCTATGGGATATGACAAGTATGATGGAAATGCTGAGGATAAGAAGATTGTTAAAACTCTTTTAAAACGTTTTGATGGTGTCTCTGTAAGAGAAACAGATTCTGTAGAATTGTGTAAAAAGGAATTTGATCTGGATATTGTAAGAAATCTGGATCCGGTTTTTTTGTGTGAACAGGAGCATTATAATACATTAGCGGATGAATCACAGATAGAGATAAATGGAAGTTATAATCTGGCATATATACTGGATCCTACCGATGAAAAGAAAGAAGCTATAAAATTGTTGGAAACACAGACTGGATTGGAAACAAAAATAATTTTGGATATGAAAAGTTATGAGCAGGCATACAAAAAGTGGTCTGATATGAGTATTGTGGGGAAAGCATCAATTCAGGATTTTGTAAATTTAATTAGAAATTGCAGTTTCTTATTGACAGATTCACATCATGGAGTATGTTTTGGTATGATTTATCATAAGAAATTTTTGGCTATTCGAAATCCTAGGCGAGGCGCTGTACGATTTAATTCATTGTTTAAGCTTTTTGATATGGAAGACTGTCTCGTGGATGAAGGACATATATTAGAAGTGCTGGAAAAAGATCCTACTCCGGATTATGAAGTAATAGATTCTAAAATGGAAGAGGAAAAGATTAGATCATTAGAATGGATGAAGTCAATGTTGTTCGATGATAAACAGGCAGTAGAGGAATCAGTGGAAGATATTTTTGCAAAATATTTTCATGAATTGCAAACAATGAAATGTGAATAAAAGGTTGTAACGTCTGTGTGTTTGTAAAACGTTTTCTTAAATTATAAAAGACGGAGGGATAACAGTGAGTAGTGAACAATATATTATAAATCTCATTAGAACAAAATCAAAGGGAAGAAAACTTGCCTTGAATAATGATTTGTTTGAAAATATTTCAGAAGAATATAGAAAGAAAACTGATTCGATATAGTGGCTAGATAATGGTCTGATGTGATGATAAGAATAACAATAATATGTTGGATGTACTTGTTAAATATTTTGTTGTCTCATTAGATTGAAATGAGACTATTATAATAAAGGCTGCGATATAGGTTACTTAAGGAGGAGAAAATGGCTAAGCAATTTACACATTATGATATAGTGATTTCGTGTCCGTCGGATATGGTAGAAGAACGTTTGACGGTACAAGAAGCGGTAAGGGAAATTAACGAACATGATGCATATTATAGAGGCATTCATTTTGATGTAAAATATTGGGACAAAGATGTTCTTTTTGGCTCAGGCGATCCTCAAATGATTATAAATAATACAATTATATGCGATGCGGATATAATTGTGGCTTTATTTTGGCAAAAACTAGGGACACCAACGGAGAGGTTTAAATCAGGCACTATTGAAGAAATCGAAATGATGATAAGAGATGGGAAGCAGGTATTTGTCTGTTTTGATGAGCGAGATATTGTCATACATAATACTGGTTCTGAGGCAGAACTTCAAGAATTATTAAAAGTATATGAATTCAAGAAAAATTATAAGGGACTATATATTGAATTCAAAAGTAGAGATGAATTAATTAAAAAATTGCAAAATCAATTGCGGCTTTATATGGCCGCGCTAGGCACATATAGCGATCCGTGCGTTTGTAATTTACCAATAACATTTCAGGAATTGAAAGGAAATCGAAAGAAGATAGAAAGTGCAAAAAAAATAGTTTGTATCATAAGAACTGGAAAGGTGTTTTGGGGAAAGTACTATAATCGTATTAATGAAATGCTGGAAAATGGAGGAGAATTTCATTATGTTTCTTCCAAAGATTATAATGCAGAAGGAGGCATAGAAGAATTCCAGAGTAATCAGTCTTATGTAGTTGAAAGATTGAAATGGCTTCAAAAAAAGTATGGAGATGCGGTTAAAATATACTACATTCAGAATCCTATAAATTGTTCAATGGTATATATTGAAAATGATGATGGTGAAAAATGTATAAATGTTAAATTTAATTTTCAAACAAAGATGAAGGGAAATCGTCCAATGTTTGATCTTTATATTGATAATCCCCTGTTTCCAATATTTCTTCAAGAAATTAATGGAATTTTGGATTGGGCAAAGATAATAGAATTTGATGATTAAAGAGGCTGAAATGAAAGCGTTTCATGAGTGTGAATTAAAACTGAAGATTGATAGTATGGAAATGAAAGATGCTATTATAACAAGAATGAAAAATAATGGATACATCCATCGGGAATATAGTTTAGAAACAGATTATATTCTTGATACTGAGATGAAAGATTTTGATAAACAGTTGTTTCGTGTCAGAAAATATTCAAATAAGGAATTTGAGGACTTGATTTTTACAATAAAAATCAAAGGACAAGATATATCTTTTCAAGATAATATGGAATATGAAATATGTGCCAGTCAATGTACAAATCATGATGCAGAATATATGAAAGAGCTTGTTAAACATATGACAGGAATTTGGATTCCTGAGAAGTTGTTTTTTGAAAAAAATATCATGGAAGCGCTTGATATATTGAAGAAATTTGGGTTTTATATTAAAAGGGTTATTCAAAAAAAACGTGATGTGTATGTTGGCGAACATGCAAAAATATTGTTTGATACGTTCCCTAAATCAGTTGGAACATATTTAGAAATTGAAGCAGGAAGTAAGCAAAATTTAGAAATGGAAGTAAAACGTATTGGGGTGGAAAAGTTACCGTTAGAAAAAAGAAATTATGGACAAATAATTGAAAGTCTTACAGAAGGAAAAAATCGATTGGAATTTGATTGAATATATATGGGATGAAGGAAAAGGGGTGCAAAATGAGAATCATTATAGATGGAACTGTTGGAGCTGGAAAAACAACGCTAATAACTGGGATGTCTCAAAGAGATATTCAAAAGAAAAAGTATCCTGGAATATCGGATCTGGGATATCCTGTATTTACGGATATGATGGCTAGTGTTATAAGAACAATGCGAGCGGATGGTATCAGTGATCCAGCACAAGATTGGTCTCTTTTTTTTGAAATTGCTGTAAACCGTTGTGTTTCTGATTATAATAGAGCAGAAAAAAACCAAATTAATTTTTATGACCGAGGAATATATTTTTTGGAAGTTATGGCCGAACGTTACAATCAGAAACTTCCTGAACGATACTATGAATTTTGTGAAACAAACAGATATGATAACCCGGTATTTATTTTCGAACCGATTTTAAGTATCGATATGACAAAGCCTCATGAAATGGATAACAAGCAAAAAGTGTATACGGTTGAACAAAGAATGAAACAACATTATCAAATTATGAAGATTTATGAGGAAAAAGGGTATAATGTAATTATTGTTCCTTTGAAAAGTGAAGATCCATATGAAAATAATATATATAGATTGAATTTAATTAAGAAAAAATTAGGGTTGTTTGAGGAGAATGAAAATGTATGATTATTTAGTTGTTGGTTCAGGTTTGTTTGGCTCAGTTTTTGCACGCCAGGCAACAGATGCCGGAAAGAAAGTGCTTGTGATCGACAAGCGACCAAACATTGCGGGAAATGTATATACAGAGAAAGTAGAAGGTATTAATTTTCACAAATATGGCGCGCACATTTTTCACACCAACAATACGGAAGTGTGGAATTATGTGAACCGTTTCGCAACATTTAACCGTTTTACAAATTCACCGCTTGCTAATTATAAGGGGGAGTTGTATTCAATGCCTTTTAACATGTATACGTTTAACAAGATGTGGGGTGTGGTGACGCCGGAGGAAGCAGCTGCAAAGATTGAGGAGCAGAAGAAGGAGATCACCGGGGAACCGCAGAACCTGGAAGAACAGGCGATTTCGCTTGTTGGTCGGGATATTTATGAAAAGCTGGTAAAAGGATATACGGAAAAGCAGTGGGGACGTGATTGTAAAGAGCTTCCAGCTTTTATCATTAAGCGTCTTCCAGTGCGTCTTACATTTGATAACAATTATTTTAATGCATTGTATCAGGGGATTCCGATTGGAGGGTACACGAAGCTGGTGGAAAATCTGCTTGATGGAATTGAAGTGCAGCTGAATGTAGATTATTTGGCAGACCGGGCAAAGTGGGATGCCATCGCTGAGAAGGTCGTGTACACGGGAGCTATTGATGCATTTTTTAATTATTCGCTTGGCAATCTGGAGTATCGTTCCGTTCGATTTGAGAATGAAGTTCTTGATATTCCGAATTTTCAAGGAAATGCAGCAGTAAATTATACGGATCGGGAGACGCCTTGGACAAGAATCATTGAACATAAGTGGTTCGAGTTTGGAAAAGATGAGAATGGAAATGATCTCCCTAAGACAATTATCAGCCGTGAGTATTCTTCGGAGTGGAAGCCGGGAGACGAGCCGTATTATCCGGTCAATGATGAGAAGAATAGTGAATTATATAAGAAATATAGTGCATTGGCAGAGTTGGAAAAGAAAGTTATTTTTGGCGGACGTCTTGGAGAGTATAAGTATTATGATATGGATGCTGTAATTGATCGTGCATTGCAGTGCGCAAAAGAACAATTGCTCCGTTAGCCGGAGCAATTGCATAATTATTTAGAGGTTTCCATATCTGCGTTCGTATTCAGCAAGTTTGGCATTCTGGTCAGCAAGTTTGGCATTCTGGTCAGCAAGTTTGGCATCCTGGTCAGCAAGTTTAGCATCCTTTTGAGCGCATGCTCTTTTCAGTGCATCGCGTTCATGGATAACCTCGAATAATTCATCGGTTGGAAGTTTCAGTACAGGTTCTGTCATGTTATACACCTCCTGACATAAATTTCTGTTACGGTAAGAAATGCGGAGCATGGACTTTTGCAAAAGTATTAAAATAAGTTTTTTGTCAGTTTCCGTTAAAAATCCCTCTGCGATTTCCTGATCTAAGATAAGTATAGTTTCCCGAAAAAAAGAAGTCAATTCTTCTTTGGATTTCTGAACCTTTTTTTCGAGTGTATGTTGTTTTTCCGTGGATTTTGCTGACCGAAGCTTGTGGTCAGAAGGAATCTGGCGGCGAAACCGGATGGGAAGAAATGGAATAAGCAGACACAGATGTTTTTCTTTGATTTCTTCAAGTGTATAGGACTGCACTTTTACGGTTGGAACACGGTATGCGTGTGTACTGCCATCCTGAAATTTAAGCTGGCAGTTTAAGTAATCAGGAATTTTCGTTGTTCCTTGTAAAAAGAGAACTGCTGATTTGGGAAATTCCAGAACCAACTGTGTGTTTTTGGTATCCGACCGAAAGGCTAAAGCAGCATGAAGATCGTATTCCAGCATGCGGATGGTAATCTGACCGTCATATGTAATTTCACATTCAAAATGGTAGAGGTCGGAGTTGTTTACCTGAAAGGTGAGATCTGCTTTAATGATGGAAATTTCTTTCGTATCGGAGCGTTCTACAGAGTATTCGGTAGAGAGTGGAACGATGGTGGAATCCTGCGGGTATTTTTTTCCGTAGACTTCATAGATGAGAGGAAACAGGAGCTTGGGAGAACTGTAAGTTGCTTTCTTAATGATTAGATCCCAAAGCTGTGTCTCCGTTGAAATTTCATCTGGTAATCCGTTGTTACGGATAATTTCTTCAATCTCTTTCGAGTGAAGCTGATAAGTATGGCGTGTATTTGCCATGTAATATCCTCCTATATAGTTGTGTTTTTGTTAGGGGAAATAAAAAGACCGTTGTTTTTACAATACTGAAAAAAGCAATACAAAAATACAAATGGGATGCATGTATCATAACATAAGAGAAGGGTAGATACAATTGTTTATTAAAAAAAACGAAGTGAAAATTGCACTAAATATCTGCACATACCAAAGAGAAGAATATATTCATAGGAATTTGTCGTTATTACGGGCCTCTTATTTTTTTGATTGGAGAAAAACCGATTATTATGGAAAACTGCATATTTTTATTGTGGATAATGCGCGGCAGTTAAAGATCAGAGAAGATGATTATACACATCTTGTGTACAATAAAAATACGGGTGGATCGGGAGGATTTCAGAGAGGAATTGAAGAAATCCGGAAACAGGAAGGGTTCACGCATGTAATTTTTATGGATGATGATGTCGTATTTGATATCAATAGTTTTTATCTGTTGTTTGATTTTCTCACCCAGGTGGATGAAGAAAACAGGGATCGTCCAGTGGCGGGCCGTATGTTTTGTATGGATAATCGCTATATTCAATATACAGCGGCGGAGAAGTGGAATGGCGGGGATATTTCACATGTAGAATTTTGGCGTGATGTGCGCCAAACTGGTTATGCACCGGGGAAAGTTATATATGACGTAGATGCAGATTACGGCGGATGGTGGTTTTGTTGTTATCCATGTGCATTTGTACAGGAAAATGATGTGCTTCCGTTTTTCATTCACTGTGATGATGTGGAATATGGTCTGCGATGCGGCAAAAAGCCGGTCATTATTGAAGGAGTGCAGGTTTGGCATGAAACATACGACAAGCGGATGACACCTCTCATGCAGTATTATGACATGCGAAACCCGCTGTTTGTGAATCAGCTCTATGGGTTTTTGCCGGAGCCTTTGCAGCTTTTGCAGCAGTGGAAGGATAAGATGACGGCGTTTCATGTAAAAGGAGACTGGCTTTCGGAGTATTATGTGATCCTTGCAATGAATGATTTCCTAAAAGGCATGGAGTGGTTGAAGCGGATTGATGCGGGGAAGTATCACAAAAAACTGCAGAAGGCAAAAAGCTGCAGGGTAAAGAATGCGATATGCTGGCGGCTTGTGGAGCACCGGGCGAAAAAGAAATTCATGGTACACAAAAACAACTGCTCCGGTTAATCGGAGCAGTTGTGTGAAATGCTGTATTATTTACAGATCTCCGTATCTGCGTTTATATTCAGCAAGTTTGGCATCCTGATCAGCAAGTCGGGCATCCCGGTCAGTAATCTCGGAATCCTTTTTGGAACAGGCTCTTTTCAGTGCATCGCGTTCATGGATAACCTCGAATAATTCATCGGTTGGAAGTTTCAGTACAGGTTCTGTCATGTTATACACCTCCTGACATAAATTTCTGTTACGGTAAGAAATGCGGAGCATGGACTTTTGCAAAAGTATTAAAATAAGTTTTTTGTCAGTTTCCGTTAAAAATCCCTCTGCGATTTCCTGATCTAAGATAAGTATAGTTTCCCGAAAAAAAGAAGTCAATTCTTCTTTGGATTTCTGTACTTTTTTGAGATCGTGGTTACTGTTCTGTGTAAAAATCTTCCCCAGGAACCAGATGGATGGGATATATAGATAAAAAGAAAGCAAAATATCCCATTGTTTAAGACAAATAGGACATATGAACGAAAAGGTACCAAAAATGTCCTGCCGTTGCATCTAAATAGGACATATAGATAAAAAGATGCTAAAAAAGTCCTTTTGTAAACGTTAAACGGGACATATGGACGAAAAGATGTTAAAAATGTCCTGTTTTGGAATTTGTATGGGACATAATAAGTAGTTTTTTTGCATATGTCCCGGTTAACGGGAAAACCAGGACATAATATAAAAATTTTTCTCCATATGTCCAGGCTCTTTATAAAATCCTTATCCCAGAAATATGGAGAAAGTATTATGGCGGAAAACATCAGTGAATAGTAATTACATAAAAGATATAGAAGCAGGTAAGTTACAACATCATTTGAAAAGGTTTTTAAGATATGAGAAGTGAAGTATACAGTTTTCTGGTAAACAGGCATCCGGGAATTTCATACCGGTATCATAAGGTACATGATGATGCAACCGGTATGCGCAGAATGTTTTCCTGGGCATATTTGTTGTGGATAAATTTCGCATATTATGTATTGTTCTGTAGATTTCTCGGAAGAATTCCGGAGATGGAAATATATGAAAAACGCAAATTGATGATAAAAACCAGCGAATCCGAAGGACACTGGAAAGATGAGGAGTTTTTTTCCGTAGAGGATTTTGTCAGAAAAATCAAAGATTACGATGTGATCTCATTTGATATTTTTGATACATTGATTTTTCGCCCGTTTTCTTCTCCGACAGATATGTTTTATTTGATTGGAGAAAAATTTGATTTCCTCGATTTTAAGAATTTACGTGTATGGGCAGAATGGGATGCCCGGATGAAATGCAGGCAGAAAAACGGACACATGGAAGTGACACTACAGGATATCTGGGAAAATCTGGCGGAAGATACCGGACTGGATGTCATGGAGGGGATGCAGTTGGAGTGCGAAATCGAGGAAAAACTCTGCTATGCAAATCCGTATATGCTGCAGGTATGGAAACGTCTGCAAGAACTGGAAAAGCGCATGATCATTGTTTCGGACATGTATCTTCCACGCTCCTGTATTGAGAGAATACTGCAGAAAGCCGGATATACGGGAGCGGAGCGTATTTACATCTCCAATGAGTATGGAGAGAATAAAGCCGGTGGAGCTCTGTTCCACCGCGTGCTTCGGGATTTTTCTGGTAATCGTATCGTGCATATTGGAGATAATCCGCACAGTGATCATAAAATGGCACAGAAATGCGGACTTGCTATCATGCCCTATCAGAATGTAAATAAAAATGTGTTACTGTACCGTCCGATGGATATGTCATCCATGATCGGCGGGGCATACCGTGGGCTGGTATCGAATCATTTGTATAATGGTACAGAAAAATTCAGCATGGAATACGAGTATGGATATGTGTACGGCGGGTTGTTTGTTGTGGGGTACTGCCATTTTATTCATGCGTATTACGAGCAGCATCATCTGGATCAAGTACTGTTTCTCGCGCGGGATGGAGATATTCTTCGCAGGGTTTATCAGAAGTTATATCCGGATGACCGAACCGTATATGTTTACTGGTCCCGCAAGGCTGCTACAAAACTAATGGCAGATGAGGACAAGCACGATTTTTTCCGAAGGTTTATTTATCACAAGGTGAACCAAAAGGTTTCTATCGGGGACGCATTGCGTTCCATGGAACTGGAGAAGTTGATCCCGGAGCTTTCGGCCTGGACGGAAATCTGGACGGCATGGGAAAAGAAAAACGGCATAAAAGAGAAACAAAAGTTTATTGATTTGCAGGAAAACGATGAGATTACAGATAAGAATGCATACTTGCTTCGGCGGTTTATAGAGGCAAAATGGGATGAAGTGACTGCATGTTATAAGGAACAGCAGCTTGCAGCAGAAACGTATTACAGAGAGATTTTACAGGGATGTAAGTATGTAGCAGCAGTTGATATTGGATGGGCGGGAAGCGGAGCGATTGCACTTTCCCATTTGGTCAATCGGGTATGGGACATGGATTGTAAAATTACAGGAATCGTTGCAGGAACTAATACAGTACATAACGCAGAGCCGGATGCATCAGATCCATTTCTGCAGGATGGCAGGCTTGTGTCATATCTGTATTCCGGACAGATGAATCGGGATCTGCTGAAAAAACATGATCCGAATAAGGACTACAATGTATTCTGGGAATTGTTACTTTCCTCATTGACACCTTCTTTTTTTGGGTTTCATCTGGGCAGATACCATACAAAAAATGAAAGTGTTTATCTGAATGCACTGGATATTACGCTGGAGTTTGGAAAATATGATTACAATCCGGAGGGAATCCGGGAAATCCAGCGGGGAATTTTGGATTTTGCAGAGCAGTATCTGGAGCATTTTGGAGCATTTCCCTATATGTTCCGCATTAGTGGAAGGGATGCATATGCACCAATGCTTGTGGCTGCAAGTTACAATGAACGTTATCTGAAAGAGATGGAGAAAAGATTTCAACTGGAAATTGCGGTGAACTGATGAAGTTTACCGCTTTTTTATTTTCTTGCAACAAAAATGCACCTCCGATACACTGTATAGATAGGAGGGCCTTCCATGGATGAACGTTTATTAGTAAAAAGGGCAAAGCGCGGGGATACCGCAGCGTTTGCCGAATTGTATGGGACAATTTATAAGAGGCTGTATCAGTTTGCGCTGTATACGCTTGGAAATACACAGGATGCGGAGGATGTGGTCAGTGCCGCTGTGATGGAAGCATTTGAAAATATCGGGAAATTGCGGAAGGAAGATGCTTTTTCCGCCTGGATGTATCGTATCGTGGCAAATATGTGTAAACAGAAAATGCGGGAATACTATCAACGGGGAGAAGAACTGACGGAAGAAAACGGTGGCTGGGACGGCTATGTATGGGGTGATACCCGTGAGGAATATATAGAAGTCCGGCGTGCATTTCTTACGATGGATGAGGAGGACCGCATGATTGTGGGAATGCATGTCTTCGGTGGATATAAGACGCGGGAGATTGCACAGATTCTTGCAATGAATGAGAATACTGTGCGGTCGAGAGAACATCGGGCGTTGCAGCGGATGGAAAAACAGCTGAAGGGATTGAGGTGAGAATATGCAGGAACAGAACCTGGAAGAATGGAAAGAGAAAATAGACAGATCCGCAGAGCAGATTACCGTGCCGGATACTCTGACACCCGGGGCTGTGCAGCAGATGCTGGAGGAGCGGAAAAACCGGACATCCGCAGGCAGGAAAGAACACAGACATTACCGGAGATTTGCCGGAATTGCTGCGGCAGTTGCGGTGCTGGTGATTGCGGTCGGAACCTATGGATGGAATAAGTATGGAACCGATGATGCGCAACCGAAAAAGGCTGCTCTTTCCATAACAGAAACGGTCGACAGTACGCAGGATACAGAAAAGAAAGAACAAATCGGTGCATTTACTCTGGCAAAAAGTTACCAGGATGTATATGCAGCGGTACAGAAAAAATCCAATTCACAAAAGGAGTTGGCAGAAGGCACAGTGGATGATTCGTTTTTCGTGGAAGATACCGGTTCTGCCGAGGCGAAAAAAGAGTCATCCGGTACCCATTCCGACACCAATTTGCAGGTAAACGGTGTGGACGAGGGGGACATCGTCAAAAATGACGGAAATTATCTGTATGTGCTGAATGATGACCGGGTGACCATTGTGGATATTCGGGACAAAAATATGCGTAAGCTGTCGGAAATACGGCCGGAACTGACGGAAAATGACATCCTTTTGCAGCTATACGTGGATAATGACCGGCTGTATGTTATCAAGCAGGGATGGGAAACACAACAGGAGGAGATTCAGTCCGACAGCACGGAGGCTGACAATGATTCCGGTTTTATCGGATGTTACAAAGATATCGCTTATGAACCGGACGGAAATGTGAGTACAGTTCTTTTGACGTATGACATTTCCGAACGCGCAAATCCGGTATTAAGTGCAACCATGAAAATGGATGGAGCATACCAGAGTTCCCGTAAGGTTGGAAATTTTATTTATCTGTTTACTGACCGTTGGGTGTCCAGAGACGGAAAGAACTGGAAGGCTCAGGTCATTCCGGAGATTGCCGGGAAAAAAGCAGATGCCGGGTGTTTTTATGTGCAGAAGAATGGGACAACAGAAGTCATTATGGCATCTGTAAATCTTAAAGAGCCATCGAAGGCTGCAGACCATATGGTGCTTCTCGACAGCGGACGACAGGTTTATATGGGAACGGATGCAATCTATCTGTATCAGATGGAATATGAGCGTGGAGAAAAGACAAAGATCGCCAAGTTTTCTTATAAGAATGGAATGTTTTCAGCAATTGCAGAAACAACCGTAAAGGGGGCGATCCGGGATACGTTTGCTATTTCGGAAAGTGGGGGAGAACTTCGTATTCTGACAACAGATTCCCAAAATTCTTTATCCGAAAACCGCCTGTATCTGCTGGATGCGGACCTGAAAAAAGAGGGATTGCTGGAAAATATTGCAAAGGGAGAAGAAATTTATGCGGCACGGTATCTGGGAAATATAGCATATTTCATTACTTATCATAATACCGACCCGTTGTTTGCAGTAGATATTTCCGATCCGGCACATCCGAAGCCGCTGGGAAATGTGAAGATGACAGGATATTCCGATTATCTGCACCCGTTTGGAGATGGACTGTTGCTTGGCATCGGCTATGAAACCGATGCTAAGACAAGCGAGAAGACAGGGGTAAAACTGACAATGTTTGATATCTCCGATCCGATAAACCTCAGGATTTTGGATTCTGTGACGATAAACGAAGATTTCTGCAGTGCCGCAGAGAATTACAAGTGTGCATTTGTAGATACCGGACGTGGACTGGTCGGATTTGCGACAGAGACCTGGACCAAAACCAATTATAACAGGTATATGCTGTTTCAGTGGGATGGAACGTCTTTTGTAAAGAAAATTTCCTTAAAGAGAACACAGCAGAAAATGGATACGTGGACTGGTGCAGAACAGATGAGGGGACTTTCTTCGGGTGACCGTTTTTATGTGCTTCATGTGGAACGGGATGATTTTTCACTTATTTCGTATGATATGAAAAATAATTTCCAGGAGATTGAGACCAAAAAATATTAAAAACACATAAAAAATGAGATAAAAACGAAACTTTTTTGCACATTTTTCTTGAAAAAGGTTTTACTTATTGTTAAAATATGTTATAGTTAAGTAACAAAGTTGTAACAAATTGGAGGAAGTGCATTGAAGTTTAAGTTTACATGGGGCAGAAAGCTGATCGCAGGTATTTTGCTGGCGGCAGTTGTAGTAGGGGGTACTGCAGCACCGGCAGAAGCAGCATCGAAGAATCATACCGCGGTTGTGGCACAGGATAATTACCGGAAAACATTGTGTAAGGGATTTTTGGGAAAGAGTTATGGCAGCGTGGTTGATGGAATCCGCTGTGACTGCAGTGGATACACACGGGCAGCCCTGAATCGTCTGGAGAGTAAGGGACGGAAAGGGACTGCACTGAAAAATCTCAGTGTTGGAGCACATTGTACCAGAGACTGGGTAAGCGGATCGAGTATTTCGTATACAACAGGGGTTGCAACAAAGGGTGCGATCCAGTGGAATTCCGGCACAAAGAAGTCTATTGGAAGAAAAAGCAGTGGGAAAAGCCTTTCCCAGTTGGAACTTGGAGATGTTGTTGTTTATGGCAAGGGCGGTTCTTCCTCTCATATAGCCATATATTTCGGAGAATTTTCTTCAATGGAAGCGGTAAAAGATTATCTGGAAGATATTGGTGTCTATGCGAAAGGAACGATTAAGAGATCTGCAGGCAACAAGTACAGTTACAGTGGCCGCACGATTGTGCATAAGTATGGAAACAGTAGGTACTGGCGGATTCATTCTACATGCAGCGGAATTATGATTGACAATGATATTGCAGGAACCAGCGGATACACATCTTCCTTTGGACAGTGGAAATGGACCTTCGATACCGGGATTCGGGTACAGTAAAAGAACAGACAAAAAGCTCTGCGTTTTCGAAATTTTCGAAAGCGCAGAGCTTTTTTATATGGCAGATATTTAATCCACCAGTTTATCCAGTTCTTTGATGTATTCGGTTTCGCTTGAGAACTGATGGTTTGCTTTCTTGGCATACAGACCGACCGCTGTCTGGGATTTCTTGATTGCCTGCATGGTTCCGGCTCCGGCGACGCATCCGCCCGGACAAGCCATGCCTTCGAGCAGATAACCCGGATATTTGCCTAATGTGGCAAGCTTTAAAAGCTGACGGCATTCCTTTAATCCTTCGGCATTTGCCACCTTGATCTCCTGTTCCGGATGATCTCGTTTGATGACATCTACGACAGCCTGTGCAACGCCACCGGCAACGGCAAAGTTTCTTCCGTCGGTGGAAGCGTCACTTACACCATCCGGATCTTCTTCCATGTTTTCCAGATCCACATGTTTTGCATCAAAAATACCCGCCATTTCTTCAAAGGTGAGTACGAAATCTACTTCACTGCGGACGCTGCGGCGTATTGCTTCGAGTTTTTTAGCTGCACATGGTCCAATAAAGACAACCTTCGCATTTGGGTTATGCTTTTTGATAAGACGTGCAGTTAATGTCATCGGAGTCAGTGCCATGGAAATACAGTTGGCGTGATCCGGGAATAATTTCTTTGCCATGACAGACCATGCCGGACAGCAGGAAGTTGCCATGAATGGAAGTTCATCCGGCACTTCTTTTAAGAAATCTTCTGCTTCCTGTTTTGCACACAGATCCGCACCGATTGCTACCTCAAAAACATCTGCAAACCCGAGTTCTTTCATGGCAGCACGCAGCTTGCCAGGGGTAACCTTTGGTCCGAACTGACCGACAAATGCAGGAGCGACAGCTGCATAAACCTTTTCACCGGACTGGATGGCACGGATTGTCTGGAAAATCTGGGATTTGTCAGCAATGGCACCGAACGGGCAGTTTACTAGACACTGACCGCAGGAAACACACTTGTCATAATCGATATTGGCTTTGCCGTTTTCATCTGAAGTAATGGCATCCATACCGCATGCTTTGGCACATGGACGTTCCTGAATGATAATGGCGTTATAGGAGCAGACACTTGCACAGCGGCCGCACTTGATACATTTCTCCTGGTCAATGATAGATCTGCCGGTGGTACGGTCTAAGGAAACCGCTCCTTTCGGGCATACTTCCATACAGGGATGTGCCAGACATCCCTGACAGCCGTCTGTTACGTGCACACGTTTTGTGGGACAGGCATTGCAGGCAAATTTAATGACATTAATGAGAGGCGGAGTATAGTAAGTTTCTGCCTGGTCAGCAGCTTCAATGCCATCGGATACCGGGGCATGCTCTGCTGCACTGCGGTTTGGCAGGCCCATTGCCAGACGCAGGCGTTCGCCTACAATTGCACGCTCCAAAAATACATCGTTTCTGAAATTTCCGGTTTCTCCTGGAATAATCTTATATGGAAGTTCTTCCATACGTTCCTTTACAGGCCATTCGGTATGATAAGCCATACGGGCTACTTCTGTAAAAATTTTGTGACGGATTTCCTGAATTCGGGTTTCGACGCCTCTCATGATAATTCCTCCTTGTGTTTGTAATGGATAATTGTAAAATAAAATTTTCTGCATTTCTATAAGATAATACCAAGAAACTCACAGAAAAACCTGTTTTGTCATATTCCGGGGATATTGTAGCAAATAATACACATACTCTCAATAAGTATGCTGTTCTTTTTGTAGAACAAATTGTATTTTTGTGCTTACTACATGATAGTTTATACGATAATGAAACGATAGAAAGGACAGGGCATGGTTCAGACAGAGGCAATCCGGCGATTTCTCCTGCATTTTAGAGGCTGTTGGAATTTTTTCAATTTTCAGCAAGCCTCGTACATGGATGTACGAGGCAGGTGGTCACTGAGCCCGGAAGGCGAATGACCACCGGTTGCGTCCGCCTGATAGCAATTAAAACAAAAATTCCTACAGCCTCTTAATTGCAAGGAGCATGAGCCGGATTGCCATTGGTGTCCCCCTCCCCTGTCCTTTCGAGCCATAGCCGCCTTGTTCAATAACATGACATTATGCACAAAATCCCAGTTCTGTTTTTGTGAATGATTTTGACGGAAAATGATTGACGATGACAGAAAACCCCACTATAATGAAAATCATCAAATGAACGATTTTGAAAGATTGTGAACGAAAAAGAAACAAAAGGAGTGAGGCATATGCTTGCAGAAGAACGATTTTCAAGGATACTGTCCATAATAGAAGCGGAGGGCAGTGCCACAATACAGGAACTTATGACTGCACTTGACGCTTCAGAATCAACCGTCCGCCGGGATTTAATCACAATGGATGAGAATGGTCTTCTGACCAAAGTGCATGGCGGTGCAATCGCCAAACGGCCGAGTGTGAGTACACATGATGAGGACGTCAGAAACCGTAAGACGATGAATGCGGAACAAAAGAATGCAATTGCAAAGTATGCAGCATCCCTCATCCGCCCGGATGATTTTGTTTATCTGGATGCCGGAACATCCACCGAGGCGATGATCCCTTTTATTAAGGAGACACAGGCGGTGTTTGTGACAAATGCCATCAGCCATGCAAAGCTTCTGGCGGAAAAGGGCTGCCGTGTTTATCTGCTGGGAGGCGAATTTAAATCCCAGACGGAGGCGATTGTCGGGGAGGAAGCCATGGAGATGCTTTCCAAGTATAACTTTACCAAAGGATTCTGGGGAACGAACGGAATCAGCGTCAGCAAAGGATATTCCACCCCGGAGATCAAGGAAGCCATGGTAAAGAAATATTCCATGAAGAATTGCAAACGCTGCTATATTCTGGCAGATGCCAGCAAGTTTGACCAGCTTTCCAGTGTGAAATTTGCTGATTTTGATCAGGCAACCATCTTAACAACGGAGCTGTACAAGCCGGCACTTAAAAAATATAAAAATATTGTGGAGGTGAAAGAATGATCTATACCGTAACATTTAACCCATCCATTGATTACATTGTAAATGTGGGCAACTTTATGACCGGTGTGGTCAACCGTACCAGCAAGGAAATTATTTTTCCGGGTGGGAAAGGAATCAATGTTTCAATGGTACTGAAAAATCTCGGGGAAGAAAGCACGGCACTTGGATTTATGGCAGGATTTACCGGAGATGCCATCACACGGCTTCTTCAGGAGAAAGGTGTTACCGCAGATTTTATTCACGTTGCCGAAGGATTGTCCCGCATCAACGTAAAACTCCGGGCACAGACCGAGACGGAAATCAACGGACAGGGACCAAAGATTGCATCAGAAGATATCCGGAAGCTTTACGGAAAACTGGATGCATTGCAGGATGGCGATACACTGGTACTTGCCGGAAGCATCCCGGACACAATGCCGGAATCCATGTATATGGATATCATGGAGCATCTGCAGAACAAGAAACTCAATATTGTAGTAGACGCGACCAGAGATCTGCTGATGAACGTACTTGCGTATCATCCGTTTTTGATCAAACCAAACAATCATGAGCTGGGAGAGATTTTCCACACGATAATCAATGATAAGGATGATGTTGTAACATATGCAAAACGCATGCAGGAAAAAGGTGCAAGAAATGTTCTTGTTTCCATGGCAGGCGACGGAGCCGTCCTTGTGACGGAAGACGGTCAGGAGTTCCGGGCAGATGCACCGAAAGGAAAACTTGTCAATTCGGTAGGCGCCGGAGATTCCATGGTGGCTGGTTTTGTATATGGATATTTAAATGGTGGCAGCTATGCAGATGCGTTCCGCTACGGTGTATGTACCGGAAGTGCCAGTGCTTTTTCCGAAGAGCTGGCAACAAAAGAGGAAGTACTTGCATTGATGGATGCAAATAAAAAATTATTTTAAGGAGGTATACTATGAGAATCAGAGATTTGCTTGCAGCCGAGAGCATTGAACTGAACGGTTCTGCAGCCGGAAAACAGGATGTTTTAAACAAAATGGTTGATCTCATGGCAAAAAGCGGAAAAATCCGCGATGTGGAAACTTACCGCAAGGGGGTTTTTGCAAGAGAAGAAGAAGGAACAACCGGAATTGGAGAGGGAATTGCGATCCCACACTGCAAGTCAGATGCTGTGAAAGCACCGGGACTGGCAGCTATGGTAGTAAAGGATGGTGTAGAGTTTGACGCGTTAGATGGAGCACCTGTCAATTTACTGTTTCTGATTGCAGCTCCAAACACCGAGGATAATGTACATCTGGAGGTGCTCAGCAAACTTTCCGTACTTCTGATGGACGAGAATTTTACCAACGGACTGAAAAATGCAAAGACCGTAGACGAATTCTTAAAAGTCATCGATGATGCGGAAAGCGCAAAAGATGAGGATGAAAAAGAAGACGAAACTGGGGCAAAATACAAGGTACTTGCCGTAACCGGATGCCCGACCGGAATCGCACATACTTATATGGCAGCGGAAAGCTTAGAGAAGCATGCGGCTGAGATGGGGATCACGATTAAGGTAGAGACCAGAGGTTCCGGCGGAGCCAAGCATGTGCTTACCGATGAAGAGATCGCAGGAGCGGCCGCAATCATCGTTGCAGCTGACACCAAAGTTCCGATGGACCGCTTCGATGGAAAGAAAGTCATCGAGTGCAAGGTTGCAGACGGCATCAACAAGGCAGAGCAGCTGTTAAACCGTGCCGTGGCCGGGGATGCACCTGTCTACCATGCGGCAGAGGGCAGCAGAAAAGAAGAAAAAGCAGAGGGTGGTTCTACCGCACACATGATTTACACACACCTGATGAGCGGGGTATCCCACATGCTTCCGTTCGTTATCGGCGGTGGTATCATGACAGCGATTGCATTTCTGATCGATACCCTGCTTGGCTATGGTGCAACGGGTGGATCGGCATTCGGTTCCTGCACCCCGTTATCCGCATTCTTCAAATATGCCGGTGGTCTGGCGATGGGACTGATGGTTCCGGTACTGGCAGGTTACATTGCATATTCGATTGCTGACCGGCCGGGACTTGCGGTAGGTTTTACAGGCGGTTTGTTAGCTTCGAGTGGTAATGCACTTATCACCGGATATAACTGGGCAGATTCTACGACTGGTTTCCAGAAATTTATCGCAGATTTTGCATTCCAGGGAGCCAACGGTGGTAACACGGTTTCCGGTTTCCTCGGCGGAATTTTAGCCGGATTCCTTGCCGGATTTATTGTACTGTTCCTGAAAAAAGCGTTTTCAAAACTGCCGGCTTCCTTAGACGGAATCAAGCCGACCCTGATTTACCCGTTACTTGGAATTTTAATCATCAGTATTCTGATGTGCTTTATCTTTAACCCGCTGATCGGACTGATCAATACCGGTCTCAGCAATGGACTGACCGCAATCTCCGATGCAGGATATATTACCGTACTTGGTCTGATCCTGGGAGCAATGATGGCCATTGATATGGGTGGCCCAATCAACAAAGCCGCTTATGTATTTGGTACCGGCGTACTGGCAACTGCAAGCCAGATGCTTGAAAAAGGCGCACAGCCAGGCGATCCGGCGGTTCAGGCATGCTACATTGCCATGGCTGCAATCATGGTTGGTGGTATGGTTCCTCCAATCGGAATCGCACTTGCCTGCCAGTTCTTCCCGAAGAAATTCACAAAGGAAGAACGTGGATCAAAGATATCCAACTTCGTTATGGGTGCTTCCTTTATTACCGAGGGTGCCATCCCATTTGCAGCAGCAGATCCGCTGCACGTAATTCCATGTACCTTGGTTGGTGCCGGAGTTGCCGGATTTTTATCCGCACTGTTTAAGTGCACACTGATGGCTCCGCACGGTGGAATCTTTGTATTTGCAACGGTAGGCCATCCACTGTTATACATCCTTGCATGGGCTGTCGGCTCTGTTATTACAGCCGTAATGCTTGGCGTAATCAAAAAGGATGCAGCATAATAAATCTGTTTGACAGTAGAGACACACAAAAAGCTTCCTTCGGAAACGGAGGAAGCAACAAAAAGAAAAGGAGAATGATCATGAAAGAATTTACGTATACCATCAAAGACGAGCAGGGAATCCACGCAAGACCTGCAGGAGAACTGGTGAAAGCCGCAGCCGCATATCCATGCAAAGTAACCATCAGTAAAGATGGTAAGGAAGTTGACGCCAAGAGAATCCTTGGAGTTATGGGACTTGGTGTAAAATGCGGACAGGAAATCGTCTTAAAGACAGATGGAGACCAGGAAGAAGAAGCAATTGCAGCACTTGGCAAATTCTTAGAGGAGAAACTGTAAGAAACCGTTCCGGCAACCGTTTACGGAGAATGAATCAGCAAAAGGATGAGGTGACGCTATGACAATTCAGGGTAAAAGCGTATACAGCGGGGTGGCAATCGGCCGCCTTGCCATTTATCAGAAATCAGAAAATCAGGTGAAGCGGGAGAAAATAACCGATACCGCAAAAGAAATCAAACGTTTTGAAGATGCCAGGGAGACAGCGAAACAGCAGTTGGCGGGACTTTATGAAAAAGCGTTAAAGGAAGTCGGTGAAGTCAACGCTGCAATTTTTGAAGTACATCAGATGATGCTGGAAGATCTCGATTACGTAGAATCTATCACAAATATGATCGAAGGTCAGCAGGTAAATGCAGAATATGCCGTGGCATCCACAGGAGATACGTTCTCCGAAATGTTTGCGGCGATGGATGATGACTACATGCGCGAGCGTTCAGCAGATGTCAGGGATGTGTCTAATCGCGTGGTTTCCATTTTACAGGGCAACGGAGGAAATGGTCTGGACGCCGATGAACCGGTGATTTTACTTGCCGATGATCTGGCACCGAGTGAGACGGTACAGCTTGATAAATCAAAGGTACTTTCTTTTGTTACCCGTCATGGCTCCACCAATTCCCATACCGCGATTCTGGCCCGTACTATGAATATTCCGGCATTGATCGGAGTAGATTTTCCGGAAGATGTCAATGGAAAAATGGGTATTGTGGATGGTTATGAAGGAAAAATCATCATCGATCCACCGGTATCTGTGATGGAGGCTTATCAGAAGAAAAAAGCAGAGGACGAAGAAAAGAAACGTCTGCTGCAGGAGCTCAAAGGCAAAGAAAACATCACAAAGGATGGAACAAAGATCAACCTGTATGCAAATATCGGAAGCGTTGGGGATGTGGCATCGGTACTGGCAAATGATGCCGGCGGTATCGGCCTGTTCCGAAGCGAATTCCTTTATCTGGAAAGCAGGGATTATCCGACGGAGGAAGAACAGTTTGCAGCATACCGCAAGGTAGCTGAGGCAATGGCAGGAAAGAAAGTCATTATCCGTACACTCGATATCGGTGCGGACAAGCAGGTGGATTATTTCGGACTCGACAAAGAAGATAATCCGGCAATGGGGTACCGTGCGATCCGTATCTGCCTTGACCGCCGCGAGGTATTCAAGACACAGCTTCGTGCACTGTATCGGGCAAGCTATTACGGAACCATCGCCATCATGTTCCCGATGATCATTTCTGTCACAGAGGTACAGACCATAAAGAAGATCATCGAGGAAGTGAAAAAAGAACTGGATGAGGAAAAGATTCCGTACAAGGATGTCGAGCTTGGTATTATGATCGAGACTCCGGCAGCTGTCATGATGTCCGAAGAACTGGCACAGGAAGTGGATTTCTTCTCTGTCGGAACGAATGATCTGACACAGTATACACTGGCAATCGACCGGCAGAATCCAAAGCTTGACAATATTTACGATTCTCATCATCCGGCAATCTTAAAGATGCTGAAGATGATTGTAGACAATGGTCACAAGGGTGGCTGCTGGGTTGGTATCTGTGGAGAACTTGGGGCAGATACCACGCTGACCGAGACCTTCCTTCGTATGGGATTTGATGAGCTTTCTGTCAGCCCATCCATGATTCTGAAGGTTCGACAGGAGATCCGTTCGCTGGATCTGAAAGCGTAAAAGAGTGGCTGACTTTAACAGCCGGTACAAGGGAGTATTTTATATAGTATAGAAAAGCGGCACGTGTTGTGCCGCTTTTTCATTGATCAATTGTCAATCACATGATGGTTTAACCATTTCCGGGAGTGGAACCGGATGGAGAAAATGATCGCGCGCAGCGTCCAGTCGGAAAACATACCGATCCAGACAGCAATCGGGCCGAATCCCCATACCCGGCAGAGATAAATGCACAGGCTTACCCGGCACAGCCACATGGTGCAGCAGGAGGTAATCATGGAGAATTTTACGTCACCTGCAGCGCGCATACCATAGGGTGGGATGAAGGAAAGTACCCAGGAAACTGGCTTTACGATCGTGATGAAGCTTATCATGAAAAAGCACAGTTTTGCGCTGGCAGGTTCCATTCCGGCAAGCATGGTAATCGGTTTGGTCAGTGCAAAAACGAGCAGGCAGCTTGCGATGATGACTGCCTCTGACAGCCAGGACAATTTCTTAATATAATAGATGGCCTCATCTTTGCGCCCTGCACCCAGGCACTGACCGACCACGGTCATCAGTCCGATTCCGATACCTATGGCAGCAATACCGTTTAAGTTTTCCAGAATATTGGTCATTGCCTGCGCGGCAATCGCTACGGTTCCAAGTGTGGAAACCGTAGACTGGATGGCAAGTTTACCGAACTGAAACATACTGTTTTCAATACCGGACGGAATTCCGATAAACAGAATTTTTTTAATCAGATACCAGTCGGGGCGGATGGCAAAATAGTTGCGGATGCAGATCGGTTCATTGTTATTGCGCAGCTGCCAGATGACAACGACCGCGCAGAAAATACGTGAAATCAGGGTAGAGATTGCAGCACCTTCGACACCCATACCCAGTCCAAAAATCAGAATCGCATTTCCACCAATGTTCATGAAGTTAGAAATTACGGAAATAATCATAGGATTTCGGCTGTTATTCTGGGAGCGCATAATAGAAGCTCCGGCATCGTAGAGTCCGATAAACGGGAAGGAGAGCAGGGTAAAGAAGAAATAGATCTGGGAGTTGGTCATGACATCGCGTTCTACTTTTCCAAAAATCACATGCAGCAGTGGATCACGGAAGATCAGACAGAACGCAGAAAGAGCCACGGACAGGATGACCATGACAAATAAAACCTGCCTTGCAGAGCGGTTGGCATCTTTTTTGTTTTGGCTGCCGAGATATTGGGAGCACAGGATTGCACCTCCGGCGGAAAGCGCAGACAGTGCCTGAATGACAAGAATATTGATGGAATCCACCAGAGAAACGGCGGAGATGGCTGCAGATCCGACGTTGCTGACCATCATTGTGTCGGCGGTTCCCATTAAAGAAGAAAGCAGCTGTTCCACAATGATGGGAATCAGTAGCTTTCTTAATTCAAAATTGTTATATAAATGTTGTGTGTTATCGCGCATAAATAAAATCCTCTTTTCTACCCTCAGATGTTATTTTAGCACGATATTTTTCAATGGAAAAGGGGTTATTCGATTACCAAAAGCAGAGCCATCTTAAACTGCTCGTCTGCGGTCACACTGTGCAGACCATCTTTCTCAAAACGGAAATTTTCTCCGGCTGAGATTACATGATCCCTGCCCTCATAATTGATGGTTGCTTTTCCGTCCAGTGCGAAAATAATCGCATTGCCTGGTGCGCGATGTGGAGTCAGCCCGGTTCCTTTGTCGAATGCCATGAGCACAAACTTCATTGTGTCGGTGCTTGCTACATCAAGATTACTGATGCTTCCTTCTTCATAGGAAATCAGATCCTTTAATTTCATTACTTCTCCTGCTTTTACCAAATTGTTCATAATAGCCTCCTGTTTGATAATGATTTCTGTGTAAATAGCTCCGGTGTCGCTTTGCACACCGCAGAGTGTGCCACCTGGAATGACCAGCAGATCGCCTTTGACCAGGTCTTTGTTTGTCGCATCGGTACCGATTAGAAACGTACCTTTGCCATCTCTGTCGTTCTGTTATTACAGAATTAGTTTTTTGAAATTTAAAAAAAATATACAATATAAAATGAAAAATGTCTGTTGTTATAATCACAATTTTGCGACTTGACAAGTATGGCTTTTTAATCATATTCTAAAATTATAGCAGAACATTGCAAAACGAGAAAGGAACTATCATGGAACAACATAAAACCGGCACACTCTATCTGTGTGCCACCCCGATCGGCAATCTTGAGGATATTACATACCGTGTACTGCGGACACTCAAGGAAGTGGATCTGATCGCAGCAGAGGATACGAGAAACTCCATCCGGCTGCTCAACCATTTCGAGATTAAGACACCGATGACAAGCTATCACGAATACAACAAAATCGATAAGGCCTACCAGCTTGTCGCAAAAATGCGTGAGGGTAAAAACATTGCATTAATTACAGATGCAGGGACACCGGGCATTTCCGATCCCGGGGAGGATATTGTGCGCATCTGCTATGAAGAAGGCATTCCGGTCACTTCGCTGCCGGGCGCAGCCGCCTGCATTACAGCACTGACCATGTCAGGACTTCCGACACGCCGGTTTGCATTCGAGGCTTTTCTCCCGAAAGATAAGAAAGAGCATCAGGCGGTACTTGAGGAGTTAAAAACAGAGACGCGCACGATTATTATTTATGAGGCACCTCATCATCTGGTGAGGACTCTGCAGGAACTGCACGATACCCTCGGCGGAGACCGCAGGCTTACCATCTGCCGGGAACTGACGAAGCGTCACGAGGAAAAACTGCAGATGACACTGGCAGACAGTCTATCCTATTATGAAGTCAATGAGCCACGTGGGGAGTATGTGCTTATCATTGCCGGCCGTTCCCGCGAAGAGATGAAAAAGGAGGAACAGGCCGGATGGGAAGCACTTTCCCTGGAGGAACACATGGCGCATTACGAGTCCCAGGGGATTGACCGCAAGGAAGCCATGAAACGTGTTGCAAAAGACCGTGGGGTCAGCAAGCGCGATATCTATCAGGCACTGTTAAAATAAAAAAGATCAATGGACTTTATTTTAACTGATCCCGCACGGTTTCTTCGAGAACGGAAAAAGGCGAAGGACCGGTGCGAAGGATTGCTTCGTGAAATGCAGACACCGAAAAGCTTTTGTTTTCGAGCGCAAGCTGTTCACGCATCTGGCGGAATTTCAGATAGCCAACATAATATTTCAGGTAGTTTCCCGGTTCTTCGAGGATCAGATCCGTGATTCTGTTTACCGTGGCAGTATCATCTACGCCGTATTCGCTCCAGAATGCGGCGGTTTTTTCTTTTTCCCATCCAAAGTAATGAATTCCGATATCGGCAGTGGCATAGAGACTGAGCGTAGCTGCCTGGTTATGCTGTAATAGGGAGGCCAGATCCGGGTCAAGTCCTGCATAATAGAAGGCCTGCATTTCGGTATAGGTTGCCCAGCCCTCGGTGTAACCAGGATAGTTGAGGAGGGAGCGCACTTCGGGAGCACCGTAGGATGCCGTGCAGATCGTCTGGTACAGATGACCGGGATATCCTTCATGCGCAAGCGTTGTAAAGTAATAGATATCCGTATCATTTTTAGCATCGTTTATGTAGATCCGGTTATGTGAAATATCATCAATCGGAGCCGTAATATAAAAGGCGGGAGCCAAGTACTCACTGAGTGCCGGATCAACGTGGCAGATTTCCACTTCTGTCTGTGGTGGTGCCGGGAAGTCAGTAAGGATTTCTTTTTGCAGCCGGGAAAGCATGGCATTTTCCTCTTTCAAGGCAGCATCGGGTTTCGGAGACTGGGAAGCAAGTTTCGGATTTTTTTCCAAAAGATTCTGACAGAACGTGAGATCTTCCCGCCGGGCTTTGGTAATCTGGGAAAACAGATCTTCCACGCTGTCATCACAGCCCGTATCTGCAGACACGACCGCCTCGTAATAGGCTTTTCCTTCCGGGAAGTTACAAAGCCCCCAGTTGTTATGTCCCCGTCCCAGCAGCATGGTAAGTCCTTTGATCATCTGGCTGTAAGCCGGAATGACATGATCACTCAGAACTTTGGAATGTTGCTTCAAATAAGCATTCTTTTGGGTATCCGTAAGCCCATCCATGGCATTTAACCGATTGGAAAACGTATCGATCAGAAAATTGTCATCGGGATGTTCGGTGAAAACTTCACACCCTTCAATGACTTTTAAGCAGGCTTCATCGGACATGAAAAGTCCTGCATCGGCTTTCTTTTGTTCATAATCTAAAATCCCTAAAAAATAAGTATCCATCTGCGACAACAGTCCGAGATAATCTTTAATATCTCTGGTATTGCGGAAAGTATACTCTGCCAGAAGCACAGGCAGCTGTGAGGTGACACCACCGGAAGGGGTCAGAGGTTCATCGTAATAGGGATAGGCAGCAAGGTTCTGCTGGCGTGAAATATAATCGGAGAGCAGCCGGCAGGTCAAGCGGTCTTTTCCTTTGAGAGAGCGGTGAGAATATTTTTTGAGTTCTTCCGAAAGTTTTTTGAGCTGTCTGGCCTGGTTGTGAGGACTGTCACCGGACAGACTGCCAAGCGTGATCTCATAAGAGTCAATGCCGGAAGCTTTTGGATCTTTTAGCGTAAAGTGCAGATTCATGGTGTTGGATTTCATCTCTTCGCGAAAAAGCGTGGTACAAAATTCAGAAAAAGAACCGGTACTTTTTCCGGCAGGGGAGAGGATGGCTGCATAAATAATGGAGAGCACCGCAGCCAGAAAAATACCCACGGAAAGTATCCGGTGTTTTTTCAAAAGATGTTTCATACCAGAAACTCCTGTAAGAAAACTTAAGAAAATTTATGCAGGGAAAGCCTGGGCTATGCCTTCCCTTTTGGGTTTATCTGGTAATTGCAAAAGGAATATGAAAAAAGCAAAGCCCATACAATGATTTAAGAACGCAAACAGGAGGCGCGGATGAACTATTTATGGGGTGGAATGATTCTTGTCGGGGTGGTGTATGCTGCAATGACTGGAAATCTTGGAGCAGTGACCGACCAGGCACTTGCTTCGGCAAAGGAAGCGGTAAGCCTTTGCCTGACAATGACAGGTGCCATGGCATTCTGGGTAGGACTTATGAAGATTGCGGAAAAAGGGGGGATGGTAAACCGTGCGGCATCTGCAATGGGACCGATACTTCGTTTTTTGTTTCCGTCAGTTCCGGAAAATTCCACAGCAGGCAGATATATGGCAACGAATATGGTGTCCAATTTTCTGGGGCTGGGCTGGGCGGCAACCCCGGCAGGGATTTCTGCCATGAAAGAGTTAAAGCGGCTGCAGAAAATGTCAAATCAGGCGACAGACGCGATGTGTGATTTTCTTATCATTAATATTTCTTCCCTGCAGCTGATACCTGTGAATATCATTGCATATCGCAGCCAGTATGGAGCCGTAAGTCCGGCTGCAATTGTAGGACCGGCCATCATTGCCACTAGTATTTCCACGTTGGCAGCTGTCATTTTCATCAAGCTCCGGCAGGCATTTGGGAGGGTGGAAAAATGAATTTGATTCTGTACTTATCCGAGGCAGTCATTCCGATTCTGGTATTGCTCATTGTGGGAAATGGCCTGATGCACCGGCAGCATGTATATGAGGATTTCCTGGAAGGGGCAAAAAGCGGAATCCGCACAGCAGTGGAGATTATGCCGACACTAATCGGACTGATGGCAGCAGTAGGTATTTTGCGGGCTTCGGGTTTTTTGGATTTTATTTCCGGGTGGCTTGGAAAATTAATGGCGGCGACAGGATTTCCGACCGAGCTGATCCCGGTTGCTGTGGTAAAAATGTTTTCTTCCTCTGCAGCAACGGGACTTTTACTGGATATCTACAAAACACATGGTGCAGATTCGATGCTGGGACGTGCGGCATCGGTTATGCTCAGCAGCACAGAGACCATTTTTTATACCATGTCGGTTTATTTTATGTCGGTAAAAGTAAAAAAGACAAGATATACACTTCCGGGAGCCTTTTTTGCAACCACTGCCGGAATTGTGGCAAGTGTATTTCTTGTGTGGAAAACCTGAAGTTGTAAGAATAGTGTTATTGTTCGCATGGCAACCTGTGTGTAGCAGCAAAATTGTCAAAAAATATCCGGATTATGATAGAAATATGTTGACTTTAAACATATTTTAGTTCAGAATAAAAGGCATAAGATACAGAGATTTGTATGTTACAACAGAGAGGAAGTATATAATATGGCATTTGGAAAAAAGACAGACAGAGCCGGTCTGCAGGCCGTTCTGGAATTGAAAAATGTAGATTATTCAAAAGATCCGGAGATACAGCAGCTGTATACCCGTCTGGTGAACGGACGCAGCCAGTTCGGTCAGATCCTGGCAAAGAATGCATCCGCATCGCTACAGATTGCAGAGGTTGTGGATGCCGTAAAAGAGTATAATTCCAAGATGGAATCTGTTTCACAGGAGATTGCACAGGCATCGGAGGACGCTACGAAGTCTGCGTCAGAAAGTTCGCGTGTGGCAGGGGAGGTTTCCAACCAGCATGAGGAACTGACCAATACGATATTGTCTGCATCGGAAGAATCTGCAGCGATTTACAAAAACATCGAAGAGGGACAGCAGGAGCTGACGGCTATCCGCGATCTGTCCGATAAGACGATCAGTGAATCAAGTACCATGAAACAGAATATGGAGAAGCTTTTTGACATTATCAGTAATATGAATGAAGTCATTGAAGGGATCAATTCCATTTCCAGCCAGACCAATCTGCTGGCACTGAATGCATCCATCGAGGCAGCCCGTGCAGGAGAAGCCGGAAAAGGATTTGCAGTAGTTGCGGAAGAGATCCGTAAACTTGCAGAACAGACCCAGAACATGACAGCCAACATGAGTGAGTTCGTGGAGCGTATCAAAGAAGCATCCGCAAAGAGTTCAGACAGTGCAAATACCGCGGTGGAGGCACTTGGGGATATGAGCGAGAAGATTAATTCTGCATGGGAGATCAATGATGCGAACCAGAAGAGTGCCGGAAAGATTTCCGATTCCATCAGTTCCCTGGCAGCTGTCAGCGAAGAGATTTCAAGTTCCATGGATGAGATGGCAAATCAGGCGAACCATATCCAGCAGCAGTGTGAGCAGCAGCAACAGGATGCACAGAGACTGGCAGAACTCCGTGAAAATTTAAAAGATGCAACAACACCGATATACCAGATTTTGGATGATCTGGAGAATGCAAAGCAAATTGCCGGAGAGATGAAGAAAGATGTATTTTATAATACAGAGGCTGTATAGCGGTAACTGGCATCCTTATTATAAGAATATTAAAAATATCAATTTGCCATATAGCACAGGAAATCAGACAGGGGTTGTCACACAGTGACAGCCTCTTTTTTCCCTGTTTGCGGAGAAAGGAGAAAAAATGGAAGCAACGGAACAGTTTTTGCAATGGGTGGAGGAATCGGGCAACATTGTATTTTTTGGTGGAGCAGGGGTATCGACCGAGAGCGGAATCCCGGATTTCCGTAGTGTGGACGGTTTGTATAATCAACAGTATAAGTATCCGCCGGAGACTATTTTAAGCCATAGTTTTTACCGGCAGAATCCGGAAGAGTTCTACCGGTTTTACCGGAACAAAATGCTCTGTCTGGATGCACAGCCAAATATCACCCATTTCAAACTGGCAGAGCTGGAAAAAGCAGGAAAACTGAAAGGGGTCGTGACCCAGAATATCGATGGCCTGCATCAGAAAGCCGGGAGTAAAAACGTCATGGAATTGCACGGAAGCGTATTGCGCAATTACTGCGAACGCTGTGGACAGTTTGTCAGCGCGGAAGATATTCTCCACTCGGAAGGAGTTCCGGTCTGTCCTGTCTGTGGTGGTCCGGTGAAGCCTGACGTAGTTCTTTATGAAGAAGGGCTGAACCAGAAAACACTGCAGGATGCGGTATTTTATATCAGCCATGCGGATATGCTGATTGTGGGAGGAACTTCGCTTGCCGTATATCCGGCAGCCGGCCTGATTGATTATTACAGGGGAAATAAGCTTGTTTTGATTAATAAGAGTGCAACTCCAATGGATGCGCGTGCGGATCTTCTTATCCAGGATGGACTTGGAAATGTCTTTTCACAGATCAAGTGTTAGCCAGAGAAAATAATAGACAATTGCAAAACATACTCCCGACTCCTGCCGTCGCGGGTTTTACAATTGTCTATAAGGGGAGAAAAAGAAGGAGACCAGCTATGAATCAGTACCAGTATGAAGTGGGAGATATTGTGAAATTAAAAAAGCCACATCCGTGTGGCAGCCATGAATGGGAGATTTTGCGCGTGGGCGCGGATTTCCGCCTGAAATGCACTGGCTGTGGACATCAGATGATGGTGACACGTAAGCTTGTGGAAAAGAATACAAGAGGCTTGCGGAAGCCGGAATAAAGTGCATGTAGTGAAATTGTAATTTCCATAGTATTAAAAATTGCTTCTTTAGATACCATTAAAAACAGTATCTGGAGAAGCAATTTTTCTGTTATAAAGGCTTGCGGGCCTTAATTTTTGTAAATTCAATAATTTCTTTCTTATCCTCTTCGGATATCTTATTAAAATAAAAAAGCAATTCTTTTTCCAGATTCGTATGAAACATGTACTTTTTTTTATTCGCGGGATCATTAAAAAATTCAAGAAACTCAGATAAGTCTTCGCTGGACTGGGAAGGAACCGGTGCATCATAGGAAACTTCACGGTCAATATCAACGGTCAGATGCATGAGATCGTCAATCGAAATGTTGTATAGACCCGCCAATTTGTATAATGCTTCGGCATCCGGTGTCCGTCTGCCAGTTTCATAATGGCTGTATGTCTGGCGGACAATACCAAGTACCGCGGCTACATAATCCTGCGTGTAATTATTTACCTTTCTCAGTTCTTTCAATTTCTGAGGAAGTTTTTTTTCACTCATAATAAAATACCACCTTTTCTTAAAATTAGTCTATTTTTTCACATATCATGAAATGTTACAGATAGTAGCTATTGATAAAACAGAAGTTAATTTATTGTGGGAAGTGGAAAAATAGTCATATAGTTACAGAATGTTGCATAAAAATGTAAAATATGCACAAAAATAAACGGTTTTTAAACGAACGAGAATGGAGAAATTAGATAAAAAGTAACAAAATGTAGCAATTATAAAAAATAGAGGTTAACAAACTGTAGCGAATAGACGATATAAAGGTTACAAAACGTAGCAAAAAGGTTTTGCGTACATGGAGGTAAAAAATGCTGAAACTTTCATTGAAACAGGGACAATACGTAAATATCGGGGATGACATCCGTGTGGTCTATGTCGGTGGTTCGGGTAATCACGCAAGGCTGCTCATTGATGCTCCGAGGGAACTTAATATTGCCAGAAGCACCACGGAAGAAAATCCGGCACGTAAGAAGGAAACCTATTATGCAGAGCCGGGTATTTCCAGGGAGGCACAGCAGGAAATTAAGAGAATCTTGTGGAACGAGAGGATGAAGGCAGAGGCAAAGAAAGATGCAGAGAGTTTGAAAGATAAATTTAACTCCTGATCTGTTTTAAATTCTGGTAATAGGCGGGGCACACCCGGGACGCTTCGCTTATTTGATACAAGGTCGCAAAGCATCAAAAGATGCTTGTGACGCGTTACTGCAAAGTGACGCAATAAGAACACCTTAGGAAAAGGATTTCCAGAGGAAAAAACATAATACCCCGCAAAGCGGGAGTTCAAGGAGGATTCTATTATGAGTATGGTAG
>OGFM01000041.1_pt1 | contig 107640 bp, 100 predicted proteins | sample 1570871 | NCBI WGS metagenome assembly OGFM01 (sample SAMEA2581957, study PRJEB24529) | metagenome | biome: Human gut stool | place: China | collected 2011
TCGTATTCCAGCGCGACAAACTAAAATCCGTCGCCGAAATCTACAACGAATTCAATTCCATGATTCGGAAAAAACAAAAAGGGGAAAACTGATGTCAATTTAAAATATTCTTGAAATGACGATTGTGTATGGTAGCGTATAAATCATGGCTGTAATGGTAAAAAAATCTTCAATGAAAAACATATCGGTTTCTTACGATTGTTCTCGTAGGACTAAGGAAGATGTGAATTTTTTAAAAGTAGCAGAAGACTTGGGTAAAAAAGCTGTAAGACACCATTTTTCAAAAGGTCGTAGTGTAACAATCTTTGAATCGGGAAAAGTTGTAAGATTGTACAAAGACAATCGTAAAGTTGTTTTAGGCGAGTAATCTGTATGCATACGAGAAGGCTTAGAATTTTCGCAGGTCCAAACGGGTCTGGAAAAACTACGCTAAAAAAGACTCTTGAAAATCAGAAATTGTTTTCGTTTCACGATTACTTAAATCCTGACGATATTTTACGGAAAACCTCAAAATTAGGGTTTTACGTCTTGTTGAAAAACGAAAGTTTTGACGAATTAAAAGATTTTGCAGTTAAATCGTCTTATAATGATACCGTTAAAAACTGTTTCAAAAATGGATTAATTTCCTGCAGAGACGGGAAATTATACTTTTCAGGAGATTCGTTAAATCCCTATACGGTATCCCTTCTTGTAAGTTTTAGATGTGTAAAATTGATAGAAGCGGGAAAGAGCTTTTCCATTGAAACAGTATTTTCAAATAAGAAGAAACTGGATTTGATTGAATTGGCAAAATCCTGCAATTACAAAGTCTATCTCTATTCAATTGCGACCGAAAAACCCGAAATTAACAAAGGACGCATCGAGAACAGAGTTGCAGACGGAGAGCACGATGTGCCTTTCGATAAGGTTTTGAATAGATATCCTAAATCGCTTAACAATATTGCCGAAGCAATAAAATCCGTTGATAGAGCTTTCTTTTTGGATAATTCTTCGCAAGATACTCGCTTTATAGCAAGCTATGATGTAACCACGGCACTGGTTGAAATGAAAGTTCCCAAAGAGGAAATTCCGGCTTGGTTTAGGGAATATATTATCGGTTATCTTCTTAAACAAAATCCGTCGCCGAAATCTATAACGAATTCAACTCTATAATTAGTGACAATAAATTCGATTAAAAAATTGTATATCGATAAAAATTAGCTAAATATTATTTCAGCATTAATTCTTGACGAAATAAAACATATAATATAAGATTAAATCCTATGGAAGATTTTATTAAAAAAAATAGAAATGCTGCTATATTCTACGATGACAACTACCTAAAATTTACATTTGAATTTAGACAACAACGAGATTATAAATTTGATGATAAAGCAATGACAAACGGACAAAGAAAATGCCGTTTTTGTAATAAATATGCAAATTCATATAAAAAAAAGGCTCATGCCGTTCCTGAATTACTAGGAAACAAAAATTTGATTTCAATGAATGAATGCGATGAATGCAATGAATTTTTTTGCCATTATGAAAATGATTTAGCGAATTTTCTTCATTTTGAATTGGCGTTGAATGGAATAAAAGGTAAGAACGGAACAAAAACTATTCAATCATCAAATTTAAAATTAAAGAACTTATTGGGAGCTAGCGGAATATGTATTAATGCTTTGCAAGATTCTATCCAAATTGATTCAGAAAATAAAAAGCTATATATAAATTGCGATTATACGTCTAGAACTTATGTGCCGTTGAATGTTGCCAAAATATTAATCAAATCAATTTGCTCTGTTTTGAGTTACAACGACTTACAGTCTTGTTCTAACACTATTATATGGTTAAAATCAGATAAAATTAAGGTCTCTGACATACCACTGTGCTATACTTTTATTAGTGGAGACAATCCATTTGGTAGTGGACGGATCATAATTCTTAAACGAAAACATGACTGTGCCCACCTTCCGTATATTTTTGGGATATTCCAATTCGGAAATTTTCAGCTGCAACTTCCAATGATTTTAAATGATAATGATAATTTTCTTATCGGGGAAAAACTTTCTTACCCATATTATCCTATTCATCAGTCAGAAAGTTATTTTAATGTGTTTGGATTACCAATGCAAAGAATTATCAATCTGATTGATGAATCTCCAACTTCTAAAAAAGTAAATAATATGGTTTTTTCATTTGAAGGAATTGAAGAAAATATAGAAAAAGATAACCTCAGCATCGTAAAATACATTGATATACCTCAAAAGACGGCATGTGTTAGAATTACAAAACTTGATGGATCTACAAAAGAGTACTCAGATTTTTCATTTATAGTAGAACAAGAATCTTTTAAATTTTCACATCTTTTTTTGCCACTAAATTTTAATATCGAACAAAAACAAAATAATATTTTAGATTTTTCTTTTTCTATAAATTTCCATGAATTTAAAAATGATGATATAAATAAAATAAAAGGAATAAATCTCATTATAGATATTTGTGAAGCAGAAAAGATTGAATTGACAAACCCCAAATTACAACCATTACCATTTCCGATTGAATTAATAGAGAAATTAAGATCATTCCTCTCTAAATTATATATTCCCATAAAACTTTCTAATTTATTAGGATTTAAAATATCATCTGAAATGCTTTCAAAAGATTTTGACTTACAAGATTATAATACGGCGTCACAAATACTATATTTTTTACAAAATAAATCAGCAATATTGCCTGCATTTGAGTTGAATGGAAGTATTTCAAACGATACTCAGATCCCGAATACAGGAAATAACCTTAGCTTTTCAAGTGTGTTTAATCTTAATTTTTTTGATAATGAAATACACATAGAGATGTTATTTAAATTTAAAAAATGGATTTGCACTAAAAAAGATCATGAAATTAATATACGTTCAGCAGATAATAAAATGTTACAAGAAGTTTTAAAAGTGGAATTGAATGGGCTGGAGATAGCGTTATAAGTAATGATAATTTTGTTAGAGATTCGTTACTTTAACAATCAAAAAGTTTTTTAATTTGATTAGGGATGCTGCGATATAGGGGGGCCCACAAGTAACTGTCTTAGTCAAGTAAAACTTTTACTTTTGAATTCATATAAATCAATAGCTTTCGCATACAAGCAATCACAACTTTTTTAAAAGGTTTTCCATTTTTTAATAATCGCTCGGCAAAATTCTTTATATACTCATTTCTGCCCATCGCGGTAATTGTTGGCATATATAGTTTTACTCTCAATGACTTTCTTCCGTTGCGAATACAACGAATACCGTTTTTCTTTCCGCTATCGTTATTGTATGGAGCTACTCCTACAAGTGCGGCTACCTCGCCTCGTGTCATCGTACCGATTTCAGAAAGTTGTGTAATTATTCCGAGAGCCGTTATATTTCCGCAACCATCAATTTGTGCAATACAATCGTATATCAATTTTATCTTGGAATCTTCTTTTAATATGTTTTTCATCATTGTCTCCAGTAATCGTATTTGAGTTTTAAATGAACTTATAAGATTTTCTATCATTTTCTTGAGCTCAGAGTCTGTTTCGGATGACAGGCGGTTATTTTCTTGCGTTATCATTGAAAGCAAGTCATCACGCCTACGATAACATCTCTTTAGCTTTATAATGTTTAAAGGTGGTGCCTTCCATATTTTAAGCCTATCGCTCATTCGTTCAGCGTATGTACGAATACCAATAGCATCCAAAGTATCCGTCTTTGCGTTTGCACCTATACAGCGAAAGAAATCTTTTATCACTTTGGGATTTACGACTGTAACCCTAACATTATTTTCATGCAAGAATACGGCGAGTTCAAACTCGTAACCACCAGTCGCCTCACAAACACAATGCGTATCTCCAAGTTTCTTACAAACTTCAAGAAGTTGTTTAAATCCTTTGGGAGAATTTGAAAACGTATATACTCTTTTTGTTGTAGAAACATCGAATTTTCGTTTTGCAATATCAATACCAATATACTCCATTTTTACTCCTTTATTTTTTCTCGCTTATGTTAAATGAGGTTCATTTTTCCTACTTGCAGGTGCGAACTAAACTCATAGAGTCCATTCTATTAACTGTTCGAAAGAACCTCGAGGTGAATGTATCCGATCCTAACTTAGGCACGATGTCGTAGCATCTGGAAGCTTTTCGATCTGAATACATTCCGTCCATTGGGAGCGATCAACCCCGATGGACAACCTCGTCCTATTAGTATTTAGGAAATTAATTCAGTGGACAACCAAAGACGCTTGCCGCTACGCTAGACAGCCCATGTCCACTCAAAGAGAGAAAGAAGTCTCCGACGAGTGTTATGACCCATTCTCGACTTCTTTCTCTCTTTATCCAAAGTTTCTACCAATGCCTTATTCATATCTGTATATAGGGGGGGTAACACAAGGAAGCTTTCTTTCGGCGAACTCTTGCAGGGTTCCGCGTCAGGGCGCTTTCCCGCTGTGAGAGGCCTATTTTTTTTGCTTTCCCACTTTTTTGGGCAAAATAGGGGTATATCCATGAGCGTATGCAATTTTTTGTGAAATTTCCCATTTTCGGGCTTTTTAAGTGAATCTATTTTTATTACACAACCATTACAAAAGACTTACGAAAACAATCTGCCGTATAAATCCCAAAAAAGTGGGAAAAATGGGAAATTAGATCCCATTTTTTGACATCCCGCATTGGGTATGGAAACAAACGGAAAATCCCCAATTAAAATCGACGGCATTACGCCGGAAATGGCAAAAAAGATGCTTGAAGCCAACAGCAAGGCAATGGTATCCAAACTCTCAAAAGGTTCCACCCTTTCAAAGGGCGACATTGCAAAACTTGAGAAAATAGTAGCGATGGGCGAAACGGAAAAATATCTTCGCGACGGGGCGTCCACATGGAGCGAGCTTGCTACGGCATTGGGAATTTCGAGAAGAACGCTTCAGAATTGGCGGGACAAGGGAAATTGCCCAGCGCCGCGAAAAGACGGAACACACGACGTCGAAGCGTGGTTAAAATTTATGGATACCGGCAAACCCGATTATGGTTCGAAAAAGCTCATTGAAGCCCGGCTCAAAATTCTGAACATAGAAGCGGAGGACAAAAAACACAAAATGGAAACCCGCAAGGGGAAGTATGTTTTGTATTCCGATGTAATCGAGACTTGGTCGCATTGCGTAAACTTGGGGATAAGCTTTTTGCGGTCGAAGTTTGAAAACGAACTGCCGCCGCTTTTTACATACGATCCGGTCCACAACCAGAAAATCGCGCGCGAAGCGATAGACGAATACGTAACAATGATGCACAACAAAGGAAAGCACACTCCGTAATGAAAAAAGAATTCTGCGAAATACTCGAAATTATCGATTTGCGTCTCGAAATATTGGCGCACGATTTGAAAAGCCAAAATGCCCTAATCGAAGAGCTGCTTGCGCTACTAAAAAAAGACGACAACCGTAAAGTGTTGGAAAATATTTTATGCGACGCATGGAGACTTCCCGAAAAAAAATAGACAAAGTTCTCCGTCGGGGCTTTTACGATGTATGGAAACTGCCCGAAAGAATTTCCCCGTGGAAATGGTGCGAGGAGAATATCAAAAACATACCGTATTCGCCGATTCCGGGAAATTTCAAGTCGGTAAATTCACCTTGGGTACGGGACGTAATGGAGGCGATGACGAATCCCGACATAAGGACGGTATCGATAATAGCACCCGTCCAATCCAGCAAGACGCTCGGCGCGGAACTTTGCCTTTGCCATATCATCGCGAATTTTCCGGGACCGTGCCTGTGGCTTTCGCAAACCGACGCCGACGCAAAGGACGAAGCTGAATCGCGTCTTCATAAACTTTTCGAGGAATGCCCAGAGGTAAAAAAGCTTTTTCCTTCCGACCGCCATAAAAAGAAAACGCAAACAGTGTTCTTTTCGAACGGAATGACGCTCTGGGTACTTGGCGCGCACGCAAAGAGCAATCTGCAAAGCCGTTCAATCCGTTGGCTTATCGGCGACGAGACATGGCAGTGGCCGAGCGGACACATGCAGCAGGCAGAAGCGCGCGTTACGGCTTTCGGTTGGCTTGGCAAATGCATTTTTCTCTCCCAGGGCGGCGAGGAAAACGACGACACTCACAGGAAGTTCGAAACTACCGACCAACGCGAATGGCAGTTTAAATGTCCCAAGTGCGGAAAGTTTCAGGCGTTCAAATGGGGAAATATCGAATGGGACAAAGACTACCGCGACGGGAACGGGCAAATAGACTTCGAAAAAGTCCGTTCCTCGGTTCGCCTCGTTTGCGAATACTGCAAGCATGAAATTTCCGATTCCGACGCCAACCGAAAAATGCTGAACGCCGAAGGAAAATTCGTTGTACAAAATCCGAACGCCGCAAAAACAAAAGTCGGGTTCCATTGGAATTCCCTTGCGTCTATGTCGTGGGGCGAGCTTGCCGAAATGTATCTTCGCGCAAAAGAATCCTCAAAGCGAGGCGACATAGAGGATTTGAAAAACTTCTACCAAAAGCGGCTTGCGCTTGCATGGGGAGACTTGGAAGAGGACTTTACTCTGGACATAGAACCTTCTGGGTATCGAATGGGCGACGATTGGGAACAGGAGGCCGCAATCGGCGCAAAAAACGCAATCATTCCGCCGCCGCACGAAAACCCGAACAGAATACGTTTGAGATTCCTTACTGTGGACGTCCAGATGGATCATTTCTTCGCGGTAGTCCGCAGTTGGTCGGCTACGGCGTCGAGCCGTTTGGTGTTTTGCGGAAAACTTCAGACGTGGGAAGACATCGAACTTTTGCAGGAAAAATACCATATCTTTCCGAACTTGGTGTTTATAGACGCGGGGTATTCGACGTTCGAAGTATACCGAAATTGCGCGAAAAATAAATGGACAGCGCTCATGGGCGACGGCCGCAAGGACTTTCCGCACAAGGTAAACGGCAAAATTACGCAGAGGTTTTACTCAACCGCCCGCCATCCGCTTGTCTCCGACAAAAAGTGCCGAATGCACTATTGGAGCAATCTGGGAGTCAAAGACACTCTCGCGCGTCTGCGTTCAAACCAAGATCCCGAAAGCGGCGCGACGTGGGAAATTCCGTCAGACGTTCCGGAGGAATACGTCAAGATGCTCGATTCCGAACAGCGTGTAAAAAAGGGCAAGTCTTGGGAATGGCGGCAAATAGGCAAACGCCCAAACCACTACTGGGACTGCGAAGCCATGCAGGTATGCGCTGCCTACATGATGAAACTCTTCAAATGCGAAAGCGAAAATTTATCAAAAGATAATAAAATTAACGCTTGATATAAAAGGAACGCAGAGCGTGTATGCGTCCGTCAAATGAAAAAAAATATGAATACAAAAAACAGCAAGATGAAAAATTCAAAACGCAAAAATAAATACGACCTTATTGGTGTCGACGGAAACGCTTTTGCGATTATGGGATATGTCCGCCGCGCGCTAATTGAAAGCGGCCACGGGAACAAAGTCGAAGAATACTTCGCCAAGGCAAAATCGGGGAACTACGATAATCTCGTTGTCGTGAGCCTCGACTACATCGATATTGCAAACGAATGAGTTTACGGTTTCAAACATCCGATAGGAACGACAAACACGCCGTCATCGCGCCGATATGCAAATTCGCCTCCGGTGATTACCATCAAAAACGACGGAGCTCCCATTTTTTCCGTATCGATTTTCGATTTTAATGAAAGTAGATTTTTTGCTGCTTCGTCTATTTGTCTATTGCCGAGTTTTACCTCAATTGGAGCCCAACGCCCGTCGCGCAAACTTGCAATCATATCGGATTCCAAATTGTTTTTGTCCCTATAATGAAATATTGCGCCGTCGTTAGCCTGCGAATAAATACGCATATCGCGTGTGCAAAGCGATTCGAACATAAACCCGAAAGTCTCGAAATCGTCCAGCAATCCCCCTGCGTTCGTTCGCATTACGGCCGTCGCTATTGACGGATCCACAAAATTGCGTTTAGGAGAAGTTCTAATCGCCGTTTTGGAGCGCAATGACGGCATCCATGCGGGAGAATCTTCCACAACGAATATTCTCCGCAATGCGTTTAAATAGCCGGTCAATGTTTTTTCGGAAATTCCTGCATCGTCCGATTTCATATCGGCCATAATCGTTTGTCCGGAAGCCATTGTCGATATGTTACGGGCAAGCGAACGCAACAGTTTTCGTACTCTTTCGGGATTCTTTTCGACTCCGTCAACCCGTTGAACGTCCATATTTATAACCGACTCGACATAGTTTGCCGCCATCTTCAATGCAATTGTTTCTTTTTGAGAAACAGCCGCTGGCCAGCCGCCTCTACATATAAGATATGCTATTTTTTCAACGGTCAAGTCGCTGGAAGCCGCGATGTCTTCTTTTCCTTCAAACAAATCTTTTAACGATACGGAACCGTTTGAGTCTTTCGATTCGAATAGGCTCATCGGTCGCATCAACAATCTTGAAATTCGTCCGGTTCCGGTATGGGCAACAACGTTGTCGCTCGGAACTGCCGAACCGGTCAAAATGAATTGCCCCAATTTATTTCTTTTATCGACTTCAAATCGTACGGCATCCCATAAAACAGGCGCCATCTGCCACTCGTCGACAAGCCTCGGCGTTTCTCCGTTCAACAGTAGAGAGGGTTTTGTATCGGCGGCGGCAAGATACGATGCCGTTTTGTCAGGATCCTGCAAGAAAACCGCACTCCTCGAGGATTTTTGAGCGGTGCTTGTTTTTCCGCACCATTTTGCGCCCTCGATTAAGACGGCTCCTGACGATTCCAATTCCGAAGCCAAAAGTTTGTCACAAATGCGTGGTAAGTATGCCATTGTCTTTAAGTTATTGTAGGCAATCTATGTTATTCCATTTTTTAGTTCAAGTAAATTCCGCATTTTGGCGAAGAATAATTCCCTAATTTGGCTGAAAAAAATTCCAAGATTTGGCTATACTAATCATTTATCTTATCATTTAATTAATCATTTAATACATTATTTTCGCAATTTTACAAATTCTAAAAAATATATGATCGAAATATTCCATATAAATTGAATACGAAATTTTGACAGACGCGCAATTTACAAATGCGCGAATTAAAATTATTGGATTTGTTTTCGGGGATAGGCGGGTTTACTCTCGCGGCGGAACGGGCGGACATTAAAACCGTCGCGTTTTGCGAAATAGACAAGTTTCCCCAATCGGTTTTAAAATACCGTTTTCCCGAAATTCCGATAATTGAAGACGTCCGCAATTTAAACAAAGAAACTTTCAAGGACGCCACGGGCTTGGATTATGCGGACATAATTTGCGGAGGTTCTCCATGCCAGAGTATGTCGGTTGCCGGAAATCGCGAAGGGTTCAAGGGCGTAAGCGGAATATTTTATGAATATGCAAGAATTGTGCGGGAACTTATGCCGAAATATGTCGTCTGGGAAAACGTGCCGGGCGCATTATCATCGAGCGGTGGACGCGACTTCGAAGCCGTCCTTTGCTCGTTTACGGGGTGGGACGGAATCGAATTCGACCGATGGGGAACATGCGGATTCTTCAGGGGACGAAGCGGATTTTACAACGTCGCCTATAGGATTTTCGATTCGAGGCATTTCGGAGTGCCACAGCGAAGGCGGCGAATCTTTCTTGTCGGAAGTCTTGGAGACGAATCCTGCGCCGAAATACTTTTTGAGCCGCAGGGCCTGCGAGGGAATCCTGCGTCGGGCGAAAAATCGCGGAAAGGTTCTGCCGCCTTTGCTCAGGGAGGTTTTGGAGGATATTACGAAACTCCCGTCGGCGGAACTCTGACAAAGTCTTCGGGATCGTGCAGCGGCGGAAGCGAAACTTTGATAGTAAGCGAAAACTCCGTAAATCCGAAAAAAGACGCTCCGACCATTACGGCGGGATTGTCGCACAGCTACAACAAGCAGACTCCGCTACTTTTTGAAAACCATCCGCAGGACTGCCGATACGAAAAACGGAACCTTTCTCCTACTATTACGTCGCACACCGGAACGGGAGGAAACAATTTGCCGTTTATCGTAAAGCAGCACAATTACGGAGAAGTTTCGGCGGAAGATATCGCGCCTACGCTAAATTCCCAAAGCGGAGCGGGAAGAATCCCCATGGCGGTATCGGTGCGCGAAAACATCATAAACCGTCAAGACCATAACGGCGGAAACGGAGCGGGCGCGTTGGAGGAAAACAGCTACACTCTAAACGCCACCGGTGTCCACGCAGTCGCCGCACATGGGCAAATTCGCCGCCTTACGCCGCTTGAATGCGAGAGGTTGCAGGGTTTCCCCGACAACTGGACTCTGACGCCCACAGCGCGCGACACAAACCGCTACAAGGCCTGCGGCAACGCGATTACCGTCAACGTCGCCGAATGGATTTTCAAAAGACTTGTCGATATCGAACGCAAAAAAAATCCCTAATCGTCGACAACTTTCAACAGGGTGGATTCGTAGGCGTCTACGTAAATGCTGTGAAGATCGTATTCGGGCTCTTCGAAGTACTCGTCGGGAATTTCCGGTATGTCGTTTTTCAGAATTTCCTCGATAACTCCCTGCGCCTCTTTGTCTCCCTCGTCGGCAAGACGCATTACCTCTTTTAGCATCATCTTTACTTTTTCTTCGCCGCTGCCCTTGAACTTGTCTCCAAGCGCGATTACCGCTCTAACGCTTTTCGGTTTTTTCGGCATTTTGTTTTCCTGCAATTTTGGCTACGGAAATATCCGACAGGCGTTTTGCAAGTTCGCGTTTCCCGATATGGCGCAAGGCGGCAATGCGCGATTTGAATTCGTTGCGCGGCTCGGTCTTGCCGAGTTCCCAATGGCTGACGGACAATATATTTGCGCCGACAAGTTTCGCAAATATCGACTGCGACACGTTAAGCTTTGCGCGAATGCGTTTTATTCCGACGGCGTTTAGCCTTACGCCTTTATCGTTTTTCGGCGTCTCTTCTACTTGGGATACCTTTGCGGGTTCGGGTACCCGTGATTTCAGAAGTTCGATTTCCTTCGCCTGTGCCGATACGAGTTTTTTCAATGTGGCTACTTTCGCCGCGAGCGGCTCGACCGCCGTCTTGATTTCCTTCTTGGACAAACGGCGGATTTCGTCGGTTAATACTTTTTTAATGTCGGACATAATAAACCTTTGTTTGATAAAACATAGCATTTGCAGAAATTACATCAAGAGATATATGTAAAAAAACGGCCGCCTACTTGGGGCGGCTATTTTGAAGGTTCTTTTTTAATTCTACCGCAGGATATTTTCTATTTCGGATTTCTGGGCTTCCGTAAGCTCGGCGGGCTTCCCGAACTTTGCCCACGTTTTTTCGTTCTTGCCGAAATATATCTGGATTTTCACCGAGGCGTCCGGCATTGAAATCCCCAATGCGTCCAATACCTTTTTGGCTTCGTAGTATTTGTATCCGTTCTGCCCCAGAGCCTTCACGAAGGCGCATTTGCTGTGTCCCATGATTTGCGGTCGCTTTGGTATTTTGGGAGTTTTGGAAACTTTTGATTCTTTTGAAAGATTTGCATCATCTGGAACTTTTGAAGTTTTTGATTCATCGGTATCGTTTGGAACGTTGGGAATATTTGAACCGTTTGAAGTTCCTCCCTCTTCGGCGATAATGTCCATTGCCTTTTGGCGCTCGGCTTCGCTCTGGAAATCGACAAACGCCTTCTCGTTCGGGACGAAGAAGGGCTTTCCCGTTTTCAGATTTTTTACGAGATACGTTTTTCCGTCGGCGTTGCTTTGCAGAAGCCGTACCGCAACTTTGTTGCGGCCGACTTTCACGATGTATTTTACTCCGGATTTGAGTTGTTCTTTTTCCATAAAATTTCCTTTCTATCTTTTTACTAAATATTCTTTGCCGTTGGCGTTGAAGGTCTCGCTGTCGCCGAAGACCGCGACTTGCTCGAAAACCTTTCTGGCGGTTTCTTCCGAAAAATCCTCCTCTATAAAATCAAAGTGCGAAATTACCGCGCTTTGCAACTCCCGCCAATTTTCCGCGACGACGAACGAAACGTTCATCGTTGTCGCAAAGAAGTTCGGGCGGACGTAAAATTCGTATCGTATCGGTATTCCCTTTACGTTTATAACCCTGTCTCCGATTTGTCTTTTACCGTTTTTTGTGTCGCTTGGCACTTTGTCGAATGTTTGCATTGTCATGATTTTTCCTTTCAAATTTATTTTACGTATTCAAATCCGGCGCTCTTGAGGGCTTCGGCGTAGCGTCCGCATGTTACCCAAAACTGCCCGTTCACTTTTACGATTATTTGGCCTTTTCCTTTGCGCTGAAATTCTCTGGCGGATTCCAATGTCGCAAGGCGGGCAACATAGGCTGATGGGTTCTTTAAGATTCTTTCGGAGAGTGTTTTGTTTGTGTTTTTCATCTTTATCCTTCGGTTGTTTTAACGGCGCCATATACTCTCTATAACTTTATAATAGCAAGTATTATAAGCGATTTATTTAACAGTTTTTTTGCAGGATAAATCCGCCGAAATCCGTTCTTTTTTCCTTGATAAAATATATAAAACACACACGTTTTTCGCCGTTTTGAAGTTCGCATTCGCAGGGTTTGCGTATGTAGAAATTTGGATGTCCTTCAAAATGGTCGAGAATTTTCAGCCCCTCGTCGTCAACCTTGTAAACTTCCGCATCTACGCGGTGTCCGACGCCGGCGTTTTCAAAAAGATACGGCAATCCGCCGCCGCATATGAGCGGATATTTTTCGATTGTTTTTGCGGCTCCTACAAATTCCGCCCCGATAAGCGCCATAAGAGAATGGTTCGGTTTGCCGTTTTTTAGAGTGCCGTAAACTGCCACAAAATGTTTTTTACGCATATGCGAGCCTTTCCAGATTCGAAATGTATTTGCGGCCGAGTCCGAAAAACTTTGCGCCGGAAATTATCTTTTCGAGATAACCCTCGCGCGGAGTTCCCGCGTCCGAAACGCAATCGACATACACGAGAGCGGAAGCCGAATCTTTGCCGACGGAAATTCGCATCTTTTTCTTTTCGTATTTTCCGGATTGAACGCCCTCAAAAAAGTCGAGTTTGAATTCGTCCGTTTTGGAAATCTTCCAAAGAACTCCGGAAACGTATGACGTTTCGTCGGGAACGATTGTAGCCACCCCTCTTGCGTTTATCGCCAGTCGGTAGCCGCGGATTTTCGCCTTCGCCAACGCCCTTGAATCGGGACAGCGACGCTTCATCTGCGCCGGATTCATGTTCGAGCCGTATGCAAAATAAATCCTACCCATTTTTAACCTCCCATAGAAAGCCGTATTCGATTAAATCCGCCACGAAGTTCTCCGGCGTATCGACGCGCACAACGGCGTCGTTGTAGAACTTGCACCGCTCGGACATTTCCTTCATGAAGATTTCCTCGCTTGACATAGGGTTGAACGACGAGAAGCGAAGCGCCCCTATGATTTCCTTCGGCGTGGAGCCTTTTATGACTCCGCCGCCCAGCATTTCGTATATTTTGTTTTCCATAATTTTTCGTCCTTTCCTATGCGGCGAATCTCGCCGCGCGGTTGTTGTAAAAGTTTACGAGGTCGTCGCTCAAAAATTTTTTGAGTTCGCTTTTTTCTTCGCTTGCCACCGTGTTTTTCTTGCTGAATTCCACAAATCTTGCGCAGAAGAGAATCCAGTTTTTTACCTTTTCGAATTCCACGCTTCCGCTGTGCTGGCGGAATTCCACCGTGTGGTGTCTCCAGTAGCTCTGGCTGTTGAGCTTGAAGTAGCGACTGCGTCCCGTGACCCTGCGTTCGAGGTCTTCGAGGTTTCTTGCTCCGTCGATTTTCGCGCTCCAATTCTCAACCTTGAGGCTGCGGCAGTAGGAGTTGTTTCTGCGGCTCGGCGGCATAAAGGAGTCTATCGCGCTTTCGAGAGCGGCGTAGTTTTTGTAAAGTCTCTTCCAAACCGCAATGTCCGTTTTAAAGTCCGAAGTTCCGAGATGTACGTGGAGTCCGCAGCATTTTTTGATTTTTGCGCCGGCATTTACAAGGGCTCCGCAAACCTTTTCGAGTTCGTTCAATCCCTCCGTACCTTTTAAAACGGGGCTTACAACCTCGAAGCCGCCGCTTACCGAAGCGTCCGAAACAATCTTCCAATGCGTTCTCGTGCTGTGGTTATAGCCTTCGATTTCGCATTCGACTCCGGCGTTTTTTATCGCATTGCGAACCGTACTTTCGCTGTTGTGTATGATTTCCATCTCCACCCCGAAAGTTCTGTCGAAGGAAAATCTGTCGGCGAAGAACTTTCTCGGGTGGGCGACTCCGTAAACCGAAGCGTATACATTTTGCACGAATCCGTATCCAACCCCCATTGCTTCGGCGACCTGTTTGCGGGTCATTCCAAGCTCGAGGAGCATCTTTATTTTATTCGTTTTTGTGGTCATGCGGTTTAGTATGTTCTGTATGTTTTCCATGATTGCTTTCCTTTGTTTTTACGACCGCATATACGCTCTGTTTGAAAAGTATATCAAGTTTTATATCAACAAATTATAGATATTTATTTGCAAAATTATCGACTATTTGACTTGACTAATTTTTCGTAAAATCGATGTCGAAAAATGTCCATGCGCCACCCGATTTTTGACAACTTGTCAAAATGCATGAGCGACGAACAAAACGTAAAAGCGAAGGCACTCGCAAACGGAGTGGAGGTATGGTGTTCATTCGAGGAACTTGCGAAAGTCGATGCCTTAAAGGAAAATCCGAAGAATCCGAACAAGCACCCGGACTCGCAAATTGAGTTGCTTGCAAAAAATATAAAATATCTCGGTTGGAGACACCCGATTACGGTCTCTAAACAAAGCGGATTTATTGTCGCAGGCCATGGCCGTTTGATGGCGGCGAAAAAACTCGGACTAAAAATTGTTCCTGTCGATTATCAGGACTTCAATTCGGACGCCGACGAAATAGCAGTTCTCGTCGCCGACAACAGATTGGCGGAGCTTTCCGAAACTTCCGAAGACGATTTGAAAAAGATTCTTTCCGAACTCGACGGCGAAATCGACATAGACCTTACGGGATTTTCCGAAGCGGACGTCGAACAGCTTATGCGGGACATTTCCGACAACTCCCCTCTCGACGAAGACGTGCCGGAAGTTTCCGAAAATCCAATAACACGCTTCGGCGACTTGTTTGAATTCGGCGAACACCGGCTTCTTTGCGGAGATTCGACGGACGCCGAACAGGTAAGAAAACTTATGGGAGGCGACATCGCCGACATGGTATTTACCGACCCGCCCTACAACGTGGACTACGGCGACGGCGAGCGAAAAATCGAAAACGACAATCTCGGAAGCGAGTTCCCAGAGTTTCTCGAAAAAGTCATAAAAAACATATTCGAATTTTCCAAAGGCGCGATTTACATCTGCATGTCAAGTTCCGAAATAGACGCACTACAATCGACCTTCCGCAAGCTTGGCGGGCATTGGTCGACATTTGTAATCTGGGCAAAGGATACTTTCACGCTCGGTCGCTCCGATTACCACAGACAGTACGAACCTATTCTTTACGGTTGGAAGGACGGCGGTTCCCACTACTTCTGCGGTGACCGTTCTCAAGGCGATGTCTGGGAATTTCCGAAGCCGAAAAAGAACGATGTCCACCCGACGATGAAGCCCGTCGAACTCTGCGAAAGAGCCGTGCAAAATTCCTCCAAGCCGAACGATATTGTTTTGGATTTGTTCGGCGGCAGCGGTTCCACGCTAATCGCCTGCGAGCGCACAAAGCGCAAATGCCGCATGATGGAATTCGAGCCGAAGTACTGCGACGTAATTTTAAAACGCTACCTCGCCCTTAATCCCAACGCACAAATCTTGCGAAACGGAGAGGCGTTCACATTAGGAGAAAAATTATAAGTAAACACTAATAGCAATTTATCTTTCCGTATCGTTCTAAGACTCAGTCTATTATATAAATACTTCCACATTTTTATCAAGTGATATAACGCATTTATTTTTAAATATATGAAACCGGAATCGAAACAACATCGCGATTTATAGGCGTCAAATCGGGACGTAGACACACTAATGCTCCTGTCCCTATTTTTTTATTGCCTTTTATCAAATCCAATATGTTGAAATTTTTCAAATCCCCTAAAGACGGGCTTGCGGTTCGTTTTATTTCTACCGGATAAAGCGTCAGATTTTCCTCAAGAATGACATCTATTTCTTTTCCCTCTTTATCCCTGTAAAAATACATATTTGGCGATCTTCCGTTATGGATATAGCTTTTTACGATTTCTGAAACGACATATGTCTCCATCAACGCTCCGGACATCACTCCGTCACGGGCAGACGCATAATCCATAATTCGGCAAAGATAGCAAACCAGTCCTGTATCATAAAAATAAAGCTTCGGCGTTTTTATCGCTCGTTTAGTAATGTTGTTCGAATAAGGATAAAGCAAATAGATAAGCCCCGATGTATTTAAAACCGATATCCAAGATTTTATCGTCATTACCGACACGTCGCAATCTCTTGCCATATCGCTATAGTTTAAAAGCTGTCCGCTTCTCGCGGCAACAACAGACAAAAATCGTACGAAATTTGCCTCCTGCGTGATGTTCAAAATCTGTTTTACGTCCCTTTCGATATATGTCGCAATATAGGATCTGTAAAAATACTGCCAATCGGAATTTTTATTTGCTATAAGCGCGGGATAGGAACCGTTGAAAATTGTCTCGTAAAGCGTATCAAGCGTAAAAGGCGGAATTTCCGATTTTATGCCGAATTCAGGAAGAAAGGGAACGGACTTAGGCTTTTTTGCCTTCTCGGATTGGGAAAGTCCTTGCAGTTCAAGGATTCCGACTCTACCTGCAAGACTCTCCGTGACATTTTTCATAAGGGAAAATACCTGCGAGCCCGTCAGCCAAAACGCGCCGGCCTTTTTGTCTTTGTCGACCAGCATTTTTATATATGGAAAGAGCTGCGGAGCGTATTGAACCTCGTCGATTAGAACCGGCGATTTGTAGGTAGAAAGAAACAGTTGCGGATCGTTTTGCGCCATCGCTCGAATCATCGGATCGTCGAGCGTTACGTATGTTCTTTTATCCGACTTTGACTCCTCGAATATCGTCGTCTTGCCGACTTGTCTGGGACCTGTAATTAGGACTACCGGAAAGAATTTTGAAGCTTTTGATATACAAGGAGTGAGTGTTCTTTCAAAATACATACTTCTACTATCCTTTTTCTGTCCCAAAGGTCAAGAAAATATCAGACTAATTTAAGGTATCACTTTAAATTAGTCTGATATTTGCAATTTTGAATAAGCTTCGTTTTGACTAAATTTTTGACAATCGGCAAAATTCTATGGCGATAGACTATTCCATAGGATTTAAGGAGGCGGAGGTACTGGAGATTCTTTCCGTACAAAAAGAGGAATTGAAAAAGACGCTTTCGGCGTTTTCGGATTCGGGAAGTTCCGCTACAAAACGCAGGCTCGACGAGATAAACTCGATAATCACAAGCTGCCAACAGGCGCTTCAAAAGATGAATCCGAAAAAATACGGATGTTCGAACCGGATTCAGCACGCCGATCTAAGCGGAGGATTTCCGCTATGAAGCATTCCAAGTTTCGCAAATTTCTAAGCGGCGTATTTTACACGATAGGCGACGCCTTCGACTCGGCAAAAGTTTCGCCGCGCAGGGGAACTCCTCCGGGGGCGTACCCGACCGACGCGAAAAACGAACTTCCGGCCTACACCCGCAACGAACTTGTCCGACGCGCGAGATATTTGGAGAAAAATTCAGGCCACATTCGCGGAACGCTCCGCGATATGAAAGTTTACGGCATTGGCGACGGGATTCGCCCTAACGCCAAAACCGCAAATTCAGAATGGAACCGCAATGCAGAAGAGTATTTCCGCGCGTGGAGCAGACGTTGCGATATAACCAACCGCTTTTCATTTAGAGAAGTTCAGGCACTCGTTTCGCGCGCAATAGACGTCGACGGCGAAGTGTTTGTAGTAAAAACCTACGACGCCCACGGGACGCCGAAGCTTCAGGTGGTCGAAACCCACAGACTTGCCGGCGATTGTCCGGATGAGAATGCACAGGGAGGAATAATATTCGGGAAATTCGGGGAACCGAAGTTTTATTGTTTCAAGGCTGACGACGACGGATTCGGAAAAGTTCAAAAAGTTTCGGCATCTGCGGTACTCCATATATTCGAACCGGAGAGGGTTTCATACGTTAGAGCGTTTCCAAGCATACAGCATTCAATACTGGATGTGCTCGACCGAAACGAAATTCTCGCGCTCGAAAAGCAGAAAGTAAAACTCATTTCCGACATCGCGCGCGTAATCACAAGCGAAAGTGGCAATATCGACGACGATTCAGATTTTAAGGTCAATTCAGACAACGGCGAACCCATCGAAACCAATCCGCGAGACGTGGAAAGAAAGTTCGGAGGCAAAAGTTTTCGGTTGCAACCGGGTGAAAAGCTTGAGGCCTTCGAGAGCAATATCCCCTCTCCCACATTTAGCGGATTTCTGGCGGAGCTGCAACGCAGCGGATCGCTCGGAGTTTTGCCCTACGAGTTTGCGGTAGATCCGTCGGCGGTGGGCGGCGCGGGCGTCCGGCTCGTTCTGTCCAAAGCGCAACGCTACATAGACGATCGCGGCAGAACTCTTGACGAGCGCCTGAACTGGCCGGTATGGATGTTCGTCATAGGACATGCCATAACGCAAAATCTTATCGATAACCAAATCGGCTGGCACAAGGTCGCGTGGACACACCCGAAACGCGCCACGGTGGACGCTGGACGCGAAGAACAGCAACAGCGGCTCAACGTCGAAGCGGGACTAAAAACCCTCGAAAACGCCTACTCCGAAATGGGCTTGGACTTTGAGGACGAAATGCAGACCCGCGCCGTAAACGCGCGCCACATAATGCGCCTTGCGGGAATTTCCGACAGCGAGCCGATTCCGCTCTGGATGCTATACAAGCCGCAGGGATCTCAGGTCATACAAATAGAGTCGAACCAATCCGAATAAAATTTGACACATCGGCTTCTTTCAATGGAAGCCGAAAACTTTATTCAAAACTCGTTCCGCGTATGGAACATTCTGCCGTCCGCTTTTTTGGAATTGTGCAACCGCAGGGTTGTCCAACTTTTTCAAAACCCGTCAGCCGACAGTATAAGCGATTATACCAAACTCTCCGTATGGCGCGAGGCGTTTGCGCCATTCGTAAAACAGCGCTCAAAAACTGATATCGACGAAAACGGCATCGCGCATATAGAAGTTCGCGGAACTTTGTTTCAGTCGGAAGCTCCGTTTGTCGTGGCGGCGTACGGAGGAACGGACTATGCCGAGCTTCTCGAAGATTTGAAAAACGCCGAGCAAAATGCGCGCGGAGTATTCTTGAAAATAGATTCCCCAGGAGGCTACGCTTCTGGAAACACCGAAGTCGCGCGGGCGTTTGCAACGACAAAGCTTCCGGTTGTAGTCCACGCCAAAGGTTGCTGCTGTTCCGCAGCGTATGCAATCGCATCTGGCGCAAACTACATTTTCGCGGATTCCGACACGCTCGTCGGAAGCATAGGAACAATTCTACCGCTTTTGGACGTGTCGGAAATGTGGGAGAAACTCGGAGTGAAACCCGACTACATCACAAACCGCGACGGCATTTTGAAGGCTTCGGGAATGCCGCCGAGCCAGTCAGACATTGAGCGCGAGGCTCTGCGTCTCGAAACGGAAAGCTTTTTCGAGCTCTTTAAAAACCACGTTTTGAAATACCGCAAAATTCCGTCGGAAGCCATGCAGGGACAGGCCTTTGTCGGGCTTAAAGCCTTGGAGAAAAATCTCGTAGACGGCATACGCGGCGAAAACGCGGCCTATGAAAAACTGCAAATTTTGACATCGCGTCGTTAGATATGGAAAACAAACCAAATACCCTGCAGGAAGCCCTTCAAATAATCGAAGCGGCAAACGTTAAAATCAATGAAATTTCCGCCCAGCGCGATTCGTTTGAAGCGGAAAACATCAAGCTTAAGAAAACTTCGGAGGAAAATTCCGCCGAAATTTTCGCGCTTAAATCTTCCGTCGAAACCGAACAAAAAACTTCAGCCGTTTTGAAGCAAAAATTGGAAGCTGCCGAAACGAAAAATTCGGAGTTTCAAACAAAACTTAAAGCTTCCGAAAACGCAAAGTCGCAGACCGAAACAACACTGAGTGAGCTTCAAGCCAAATACGACTCTCTCTTAAAAAAGGATATGGACGTAGAAACACGCGCATCGGCAATGGCGGCCCAGATTACGGGAGAATCCGGCATCGAAAAGCCAGTAGAAAACGCCTCCGCGCCCGACGAACCCTCCATGGAGGAAATCGCCCAAATGCTCTCCAAAGCCGACGGACGAACGAAGGCGGATCTTATGGAAAAATACGGAGACAAGATTTCCGCATACCTTAAACGCAAATAATTGAAAGGCAAAACCAATGGCAAACAACATAGATCCCGCATTGAAAAGAGCGGTAATTTTAAAGGCGGCAATGTCCGCATTCAAACACAGGCTCGTTTCCCTAGGGCTTTTTTCCACGATATTCAAGGACATTCCGTTGGAAGGTTCGAACGATATCGAGGTTCCATACTATCCACTCGTAACTGCCGCGTCAAAGGACTACAATGGCACATACGAATTTGACGAGGGAGATTTGGAGTCCAAGAAAATCACCGTAAACAAACGCAAGTACCAGTCGCTGACATACACTTCCGAAGAAAAGGCGCGCCAGCCGTATTTCGATCCGGAGCAGCTTGGCAGACTTAAAGGCGCAAAGCTTGCAGAAGACGTTTTATGCGACATTCTATCGTGCGTTACCGCCGAGAACTTCGGCGCGGCCGCAGTTTCCGCAAACGCCGACGAATTCGACGCCGACAATGTGATAGATTTGGAAACCGCCTGCGACGAGTCGGATTGGCCCGACGCCATGCGCGGAATCATCATCAAAAGCGGCTATCTAGGAAACCTCAAAAAGAACATCGTCTCCTCCGGCGGCGAAGGCAACTTCGGGTTCTCTCCCATCGCAAGAAATCTTCCCGACCTATTCGGGTTCAAGCTTTCAAAGTTCAACCGAATTCCGAACTCGGCCGAAAAGCTATCGGGATTTGCGGTGTACCCGAGCGCGATACTCGTGGCGCTTTCGCCCGTAACTCCAGCGGCTGAAGTCCGCAGGGCTTTGTCTTCGTATGATACCTACACCGATCCCGAGACAAATCTTACCCTCGAATACCGCGCGTGGGGCGACCCGGACACAGACTCGGCAAAAGCCATCATTGAATGCAACTACGGCTACGCCCCCGGCGAAAAAGCCGCACTCAAAAGAATCTGCGCCTCCAACTAACCATGAATTCGCAAATACTCATAGGGATTACCCGCGACAAAAAGCACAAGGCCGTTCTTGACGGAGCGACCTACGCCGAAATCAAAAAAGCCTTTCTCGAAATGAAAACGAGCGGGGAATTCATCAAGCTCGAAATCTGGTCGCGCGCCAACGGCTTGGAGAAATCCAAGCGTCTGCGGCGCGCGGCGGAAGTTTCGGAATCGAATACGGAGGTTTCGGACGTTGACATTGAAACCGAATCAACCACGGAAGAAAAACCGGAATCCGATTCCGAAGACTTCAAGCTAGAAGAACCGGTAAAGACTGCTCCTTCCAAGAAAAAGAAAGGTAAAACTTCGTGAAAAGAATGATTATAATTCGTCCCGAACATACGCATCCGGACGGCGTTGCAATTTGCGACGAATGCGGACAAAAGCTCGGATTTCACGGCGCGACGCCTACGGTTCAGCGCGCCGGCGTAAAGCAACAAAAGCTCGTATGCAATTTAACGACCCAATCTTCGACTGCAGAGCTCGTAGCGGAAATCCAATCACTGACAAATCTTACGAACGAATTGCGCGACGCTCTCGTCGAGAAAGGGCTCATCAAAGGCTCGGAATAACCGAAACCTCGTATCTTAATAATTGTCAAGTAATATTATTCCGAAAATTAAGTTTAACGCGCAGTCAAGCTTTTCCTAAAAAAACTGCTTGAATTTTTCAAAAAGTGTGCGATAGTGTAACCAACATACCCGCCAGGCCTCTTTACAATGCCCAAATGTGGCGGGTTTCATTTTTTTATGTATGCCGTTACCGTATAATAAAGTTCCAATTTCTTTTAAAGACCAAGCAATCTTATTGCAAAAACGAGGTATGCTCGGTGATTTGGATTTTATAGAAGAAAAGCTTAAATCGGTAAATTATTACAGATTGAGTGCCTATTGGTTTGGTGCATGGCAAATAAATTCGGACGGTACTCATAAAGACGTTTTTAAAGACGGTTCCGATTTCAATATAGTATGGGACAGGTATACATTCGACCGAAGATTGCGGCTCAGTATTATGGATGCCATTGAAAGAATCGAAGTCGATTTCAAGACGAATTTTGTAAATGTATTAACATTACAAACAAATAATCCTTTCGCGCATCTTGCCCCCGCCAACTTCCCTAATTTTCCCATATCAAAAAAATCAGTCAATCCGACGAAACCTGCGAAAGTTTATGAATACCCGGAAAGCATTCGACACATAAAATCCGATGTAGATAAATCCTGCGAAGAATTTGTAATCCAACACAGGAACAAATATACGGGTCCAATGCCGTTTTGGAAAACATGTGAAGTTATACCGTTCGGAACCATATCTATTTTATTTGAGGGATTGGACAACCATACAAAACGCAATATCGCCAAGCGTTACGGAATGTCCGCAAAAATTCTTGAAGATGCCATAGGCCATCTTTGTTATCTGAGGAATTTGTGTGCGCACCATTCAAGAGTTTGGAATCGGGATATGGCTATTAAATATACAATACCTGCCCCAAAAAATATCCCTATTTTTCACGCACCGTCTACGATTTCGAATAGAAAAGCATTCGGTTCTTTGTCTCTTCTAAAATATTTTATGGATATAGTTGCTCCGCAAAGCCGTTGGACTAATAATTTTTTCCAATTGATCTCCGAACATCCAACCATTCCATTGTCGTCAATGCAGATGCCGGAGAATTGGACGGAATATGATTTGTGGAAATCCGCCTATTTGAAATGGAAATCCACAAAATAATTTTGACAAATTTAGATGTTTTTAGACGGAATTTAGTCGTCGTAGTTTTCTATTATTTTTATGAATGTCGGAACGAGCGAGGCGAGCTTCGCCTTTCCGACGCCTTTTATTTCGGCAGCTTCGCTTAGTGTTCGAGGACGGCTCCTCGCCAATTCCAACAATGTGGCGTTTGCGAATATCTGAAACGGTTTTACTTTGCGAATCATCGCAAGTTTCATGCGCTCCTTCGACATTATATCGTAGAGTTTTGCGTCCGACGGATCGAGATCGTCTCTGCTTGTTGCGGGTGCTCCGACTCTTCCGAAGCGCGAAATTTTAACATCGGAAATATTCGCGCGTTTTTCGGATTCGAATACATTTCTCGCATTTTTTATTTGAGCCGTTTTTTTGGATTTTTTTGTTTCGTTGAATACTTCAATTTTTCCAGATTCGGGAAAATCCATCTCAATTTCCGCTTCCGGATTGAAGAGGATTTCAGCGCCGGATTCGGTTATTCCCAGAAGCGGATATTCTCCGTCGAGTTTTGTCTCCACAAATCCCGCATCGGAAAGGGCGTCGAAAAGAGTCTGCACAAATTTTTTCCCGCAGGATTTCAATATCCCGTGCGTGCTTATTTTATCGAGTCCGAATTTTACAATTCCGGCTTCGGAACTTCCGCAAAGAGATTTTATGATTTTCTCCCGCCCGAAACGCGGAGCCCATTGCCTTTGTCCGATTTTTCTCGACAGTCTGACAACCCCGCTCAAAGCCTTTCTCACCGTTACGGATTCTTCGGCAGACAAAACTCTCGGCGCTTTTACGTTGCCTTCCTCGTTGCAGTTGTCGCATTTTCCGCACGGTTTTTCGCAGGCTTCCCCGAAAAAATTCAAAATCCATTTTTGCCGGCATTCCTTTGTATAGGCGTATTTCAAGACATCCCGAAGCTTGTTTTCGTCCCTTCTGCGTTTTTCCTCGAGCTCGCCGTCGGGGAAAACTATGTCTTCGGGCGAAATCTCGGATTTCAACAATTTACTTCCCCGCATTCTCGTCGCCGGAATATCAAATCTTTCGACGTAGCCGTATCTGCGCAAAATCGACAGCGCACTTGTTACCGCCATTGAATTTGGGCCGGTTGATTTTTTACGATAGGATGCAAAGCGGGAGCGATTCGTCTTTGCATAGTCTGAAACTATCTCGGCTATGGTGTCGGCACCCATCGCGCAATTGCCGTCTTTGTCCGCGTTGTTTTTCAGCGCAAGATAGACGTTTCTAATAAACGACAAATCGGGATTTGCCCCGTCTATAAAAAACTCCTGCACGCGCTTGTCCGAATACATTAGGAGCATTTCGCAGTATGATTCGTTTCCGTCCCGCCCCGCGCGTCCCGATTCCTGATAGAGCGATTCCACGCTTCCGGGAAGTTCGTAATGGCAGACAAATCTTATGTCCGGACGGTCGATTCCCATTCCGAATGCGTTTGTTGCCACGGCAATGTTTTCCTTTTTCCCGATAAATTCCTCCTGCGCCTTGTCGCGTTCCCGCGGAGTCATTGCTCCATGGTAAAGTATATGTCCGATTCTTTCCCCGCAAAGCAATTCGGAAAGAGCCTCGGCGCTTTTGCGTGTGGAGCAATAGACTATTCCCGATTTGTATTTTTCGACAAGTTCGCACACTCTGCTAAATTTTTCGGCGCGGCTTGAAACTTCGCGGACATTGAAACTTAAATTCGGTCGAGCAAATCCCGAAACAAAAACGGACGGTTTTCTCAAATCGAGTTGCCGTATTATATCCTCTCTGACGTCGGGAGTGGCGGTCGCAGTAAATGCGGCACAGACGGGGCGACCGAGCATTTCGAGAGTCTCGCCCAATCGGGTATAATCCGGACGAAAATCGTGTCCCCATTGGCTTATGCAATGGGCTTCGTCCACGGCGAAAAGGGAAATTTTTACGCCTTTTAAAGTCCTCATGAACGATTGCGCACGGAACCGTTCGGGAGCAACATACGCAAGTTTGAGTTTTCCGCTTTCAAGGGATTTCAATGCCTTTAGCTGCTCTCCCCAAGTCTGGGAGCTGTTTATCATTGCCGACGGAATTCCCCTTGCGGAAAGCGCATCGACTTGGTCTTTCATAAGCGCTATAAGGGGAGAAACCACTATCGTTACGCCGTCCGACAGCACAGCCGGCAACTGATAGCACAAACTTTTTCCTCCGCCCGTAGGCATTATGGCAAGAGTATCCTTTCCCGAAATAATCGACGCGATAATCTCGTCCTGCGGATTTCTGAATCTATCGTAGGAAAAGTATTTTTTCAAAGCAACTTCTATCGCGGTCTTGCCCATTTTTGAAGCAGATAAAACACTATTGTGAAAAACACTCAATATTTTTTGACAGAAACAGTTAATTATGGGCTTTTTCAAAGAAGTAAAATCTGCGCTGAAGGAAATATTTGCGGAGTTTTCGCAACCCATTGTATGGCGAGGTCGGGTGATGAACGCGATAGTTGCAGAGGGACAGGCGACGGTCGAATTGGAGTCCGGCGGCTTCGTTCCGGACGAAAATTTTACAATAAAGTTTTTGGAACGCGAGCTTGACGGCGAGTATCCCAATCTCGGAGAAATCGTCGAATACAACGAAAAGCAATATCGCATACATTGGGTGTCGGTTCGCGCGCATCGTGGACAAGTGGAAGTTTCTTTGAGGGCAATCGACAAATGAGCCTAAAATTCGACATAGACGACAAAGACTTTCAAAACGCCCTTGTACGCTACAAGGTTGCCTGTCAAAAAGACTGGCAATTTGTCGTAAAACAGCAGGCGCGGAGGGTCGGAGAAAAGCTTGTAAAGTTCACTCCGCCCAAGACTGCGGGTATAGGCAAGAAACACGTTGCTTTGGATATCGGCAAAGTATTCGCGGATTTGGGCGGCACAAAATGGGATAACGAATCGATCGACAAAATGTGGCGCGCCGGAAACTTTGAAGGTGTAAAAGCCGCGTTTTCAAAACACCCCGATAAATCGAATCTGCCGATTTTGCAATACGACAGAATCTTCTTAAAGCCAGTCCGCAATATCCACAAGTCGGCGATTTCCCGCAGCGGACGAGTTCCTAAAAACTGGAAGACTCGTTACGCTGTTGCCGGCAAAGGCGAACTCAAAAGATATGTAAAAATATTCCAGTCGCACATAGGCACCGCAAAATCCGGTTGGCTTGCAGCATTGTCGAAGCTCGGAGGAAAAGCTCCCGCATTTGTTGCAAAACACGGAACCAAGTTCGGCGGCTATATCGACGGAAATAAGGGGGATAATCCGTTTTTTACCCTCATAAACAGGGTATCGACGTTTCCGAGAGGACAGACGCCCAAAAGGATTTTATCCCGCGCTTTTGACGCACAGTTGAAAGCCATGGAAAACAACATCAAACGCCTCATGGAAAAAAGCGGGAGGATTTTCTAATGCGCGAAAAAATCGAAACATTACTTTATAATAAGTTGAAATCCGAACTTCCGCCCGCAATGCGCGAAACACTCGTACATGGACATTCCACGGATGCGAGGAAGATTCCGTACATTTCGGTCGATGTCGGCGAAATCAAACCATTCGCGGATTTTACGAAAGAAGACGGAATATTCGAGGCTTCGGTAAACATAGCAATTGCGGATTCCGCGCACAACATAAGCTACTACGAACTTTTCAAACGCATTCGCGCGATACAGAATGTCCTAAACGGATATAAATACGAGTCCTACGAGTTTGTCATAAACGCGCTGTGGTTCGATAACGATTCCGACGCAAGAGACGACAATAATATGGGAACGGTACTGACGTATCGGGCTATCGTCCAGTTCTTGTAGGGAAAAATCATCTCGACAAATCAAAATTTTTTGACATTTTATATATGGATAATGAAAAGGGAACATAAAATTGTTTTAGGCATTTTAAAAGCTTTCGGTGGAGAGTTGTCGCGAAAGAGTATGCAGAAGCTTGTGTTTTTATTTTGCGAAAGAAACGATTCCCATCTTTTTACATTTATACCCTTTCGTTATGGATGCTTTTCCGAAGAATTAGCGGTGTTACAAAACGATTTCATGCAAAATGGGTATTTAGAAAAAAAAGAATCCTGGCAAATATCGGATAAAGGTAGAAAGGTCGCTGGAGATTTAGACTTGTTGGACTCTTCAAATATCGAAAATTTAAACAAACGTTTCGGAAAATTAACGGAAACGGAACTTATAAAACATGTATATTTGTCCCACCCATATTATGCGACAAATAGCGTCATATTGGATAATATTTTAACTCCGGAAGAACAAAAACCAATCCTTTTATTAAAGAGAAAATTAAAAAACGACTTTGATAACAGGAAAATCGTAAGTATAGGATACGAAGGATACTCAATCGACGATTATGCAAGCATGCTTTTGGACAATCGGGTAAAAGTTTTATGTGATGTCAGAAAAAATTCCATAAGCAGAAAAAAAGGGTTTTCAAAGGCTGCGTTATCCTTTGCTTTGGAAAAGTTGCATATAAGTTATTATCACTTTCCGACATTGGGAATCCCGTCCGATTTAAGGCAAAAATTAGACACTCAAGAAGATTACGATGCGCTTTTCGAATATTACGAGAAAAATATTCTATCTAAAAATATCGAATATGTAGAAAAAATATCTTCTTTTCTTGATAAATACGGGACAGTTGCTTTATTATGTTTTGAGAAAAATCCGAATCAGTGCCATAGAACGCGTATTGTAAATCGGATTTTGGAATACAGAGAAAATGATATAAAAGCAATTACGTCATGGGGATAATACGGAAGCGAGTTTTTATAACAGTCAAAACATATCCTAATCCATCGGCGTCATACGTTGAAACTGTATGTACCGCCGGTATAGTAGAAAACGAGGGATGGATAAGATTATACCCCGTTCCGTATAGGGTTTCCAGTGGTCTTGCAGACAAGCAATTTAAAAAATACCAATGGATAGATGTCGACGTCGTCAAACGTCCGCCTTCTTCTTCGGATAAACGTCCCGAGAGTTATTCACCGCAAGAGGGAAGTATGAAACTTGGAAAAATAATTCCTCCAACGTCTCCGGAAGCGAGAAAAGATATTATATTTCGCAATACGAGAAAATTTAGAGATTTTGACACAGTCTTTTCGTTGGCAAAAGATTTTAAAATTTCTCTGGCTACATTTGAACCAAGTGAAATCGTCAAGTTCTATGCCGTCCCTTGCGAAGAAAGGGATTGGACAGAAAAAGAGCAAGCTAAGTTGGATAAAGAGATTAAGCAAAAAGATTTCTTTATAGAGGACTCTTTTAAACGTTCAAATTTGCAGAAAGTGCCATATGAGTTTAGATTTACATTAAAAGACTCGAAAGGCAAGCTGTCTGATATGATGATAGAAGATTGGGAAGTCGGCGCATGCTATTGGAATATGTTAGAAAGATCGCATACAGAAAAAGAAGCAGTCGAAAAGGTTATAGCATGCTATAATAAAATATGTACCGAACAAGATTGTATTTTTTTCATGGGAACGACCAATCAATTTCATAACAGGAAAGCCCCAAATCCTTTTGTAATAATAGGTCTTTTCCATACGCCTAAAACTTCGCAAGTGCTTTTGAATTTTTAACAAATAATTTGACACTGCTTCAATTTGTATGGCAGACGAAGCATACAAATTAAGAGGAACGAAACAGCCGATTTCATTCGGAGTCGAAAAACTTGACGGTTTCATAGTTGACGCGACCGAGGAAACTATCGAGGGCGAGGAACTTGAAGTAGAGGACGAAAACGGCGACATCGTCGCGCACTTTTCGGGATTCGGCGTAAAATATTCGCGGTCAGCGAGCGTAATTCCCTTGAAAACCGCGACCGTACCTGCGCCGGGGGACACGTTTAAAATCGGAGAATCGTTCCAGTTCATTGTAAAGTCCGTAAAGAAATCCCGCGCCCGTAAAGATGTGGAAAAATGGGACGTTTCGGGAACGTATTATCCGCAAGTTCCGATGGAGCCTATAAAATAATGGAATCGTTCTTCGAGGCCTTTATCAACTGCGGACACAGGGTATTCGGACAAGAACTGAAACCGTTTTGTTTGAGACATTGCCTCTATTTGGAAGCGATAGGTTCGCCGATAATGAGGATTGTAAACGGCGAAGAGATAAAAATTGAACGCCACGATTTGGAAGTTGCCGCAATAATATGTTCCGCCGATGGCGATATTTTAAAGGCTCTAACTCGTCCACATTTTACGATGTTTTTTTACAGCTTTCGCCGTGCGTTGAAAGAGTACTTGGATTATCTTACCGACTATCTCGCGTTGCCCGAAATGTGGGATAATTCCGAAAGCGGGGCGCGTCTCAACGCGCCGTGGATACTTTCGCGCGCTACGCTCCTTTTGTCCAAAACCAACCTTACCCTTTCGGAAATCTGGGATATGCCGCTCGGCGAGCTGCTTTGGTATTGCGCTACTTTCGCCGAACAGGAAGGCGGCGCGCAAATATTGTCGGACGACGAAAAGAAAATGATAGCGGAAGCGGAGAAACTAAAAAATGGCAAGTAGTGAAATTCTGGCAAAAATCGGGCTAAACTCGGCGGGATTCAAAACGGGGCTTGCCAAATGCAAACTTGCGGCGAGGTCGTTCTCGGGTTCGGTTGGCGGAATGTTCAAGAGTGTCGGCGGGCAGATGCTGGGATTTCTCGGAGTGTCGGCGGGAGTCGCGGGACTCGGCGCATTGGCAAAAAGCGCGATAGATACTGGAAGCGCCATATCCGACACAGCAACCCATCTTAGAATGGGAACCGAGGAATTGCAGGTTTTGCAAAGTTTGGCGCGCGACGCCGGCACCGACTTTTCCAAACTCGAAATGTCCCTCAACAACCTGAATCTTCGCACAGTCGAAGCCCTCGACGGCAACAAAAACTATCGGGAGGCATTTGAAAGGCTGGGGATTTCCATACAAGATTTTATAAAACTTCCAACCGACAGAAAGCTTGAGCAAATCGCCAAGGCCTACGCGAAAACGGGCGAAAGCACCACGGCGTTAGGTGATGTTTCGACGCTTTTGGGGCAAAAGGCGGGATCCCAACTTTTGGAAGTTTTGAACCGTTTGGCTACCGAAGGCATGGACAACCTGTCGCAGTCCGCAAAGGCGGCGGGCGACATAATGGACGCCGAAACGGTAGTTGCCCTCGACAACGCCGGAGACGAAATCGCCCGTTGGCAGAACCACATAACGGTCGCATTCGGCGGATTCCTGTCGGATATGGGAAGCGCGATAGGCCGCCAGAAATGGGGGCTAATCATAGGACAGAAACTTGCCCAAATGGGAGAATTTATCGAAACGGCGTTTAGGGACATTTCAAACTACATATTGGGAACGTTCGCCTCTGTCGGAAGATTCATAAACGGTCAATTCGGCAACTTCATAACGCCGATACGCAATGTCGTTACGGACTTTCTAATGTATTGCGGAGATGCATTGTCGAAGATTGTAGGCTACTTCGATTCGGGTTGGGAGCACGCGATAAACAAGGCGGTAAATTCGCTCGATAAATTAAGGAACGAATCGAACAAAATTTCAGAAAAAGACAAAGACAAAAACTTTTCGGACATATTTTCCGAGGAAATTTCAAATGCGCAGACAAGGAATAAATCCCGCACCCGCTCGGGTGTATGGAGTTCTGGAAGCGTTGACTGGTACAAGGCGCAAATCGAGAGTGCCGAAAAATTGCGCGCCGTCGAAAAGAAAGCTGCCGAAGAAACCGAAAAATCCCGCAAAGCCAAATATGCAAAAGCAGATGCAGATACGGAGACGAACTCCCAAAAATTCAAGGATGGCAAAGGCAAAAAATCCCAGACTTACAACGACAGTTCCCTTGCCAAAATCGGCGGCGGAGGTCTTACGGCGACTCGCTACGACGTTTCCGAAAAGCAGTTGAACGAGTCTAAAAAGCAGTCGAAGCTCTTAACGAAAATTGCGGAAAATACCGAAAAGCAAAATTCTCAAAACGAGCTTCTTATGCGGTAGTATCTATTCTGTCTTTAAGAAAATTAGGATTCCTTCTTTGGTCATAAATTGAAAGAACCAAGATACAGTCACTTTTTTGTTCATAAACCACAGAAACTGGAAATCTATTTAAATGATAGGCTCTTATACGATTTTTATACAACAATTTGGAAGCGTTTGGAAATTCTTTTATAAAAGTAAAAGCTTGTAAAATCTCGGCTTCAAATCGACGAGCCAAGGCATAATTCCCCTCGTAATTTCCTACATTGACATAATATGTAAGCAAATTTGCGAAATCCGCCTTTGCTTCCGAAACAATCTTTACGTTCATTTATTTTGCGGAATAAGCTTTTCAGAGAGTTCTTTAATTGCAGATACGGCATCTTCAGCCGTGGTTTTATCATTGATATAATTATCACTCCTGCGAATAGACTCGTCGAACCATGCTTTATCTATATCCGTAATGGGTCTTTCAACACTATTCGAAAGAGTGTCTATCAGAGTAAACTTATCCTCTGCAGAAAGCTTTAAAGCTTCTTCTGTTAAATATTTTAATGCCGGACTCATGATGGTATGAATATCGGAAATTTGTTCCATAAATTCAAGCCATAATTTTTGACAACGAGCCTTTTTAGTAATGAAGGTACGGTTAAAAGACGGAGAAATTTGCCTGCTAAAGGATTCTGGAGAAAGAGTTGTCTCCGACGATGCGGTTGCGACGTGTTCGGCGACCTTTTTTGTATATCCGTATTCAATCGCTATCGCAAATGCGCCCGTGGTAAACAAATCCGAACATCCTATTTGGACTGGGCTTTATTGTAAATCCGTGGGTATAAAAAGATACGGCAACGGAGCAATAATTACAGCGCAATACGAAGGCGCAGAATCTTGGAGTTCTACAAACGATTCAGAAGAAAATACGATAGAAGTTTCCTGCACAATGCGCGAAGAACCTATTGAATCGCACCCGCGTTTTGAATATTGGGCGGGAACGCCCGAAAAGCCGAAATCCGGAATTTTTGACGACGACGGCAAATTTGTCGGTTGGAATTCCAAGACAGATGGCGGCAAGATTATGGCAGGGGTAAAGAGCTACCTTGTGCCGTCGTATTCGGGAACGATAACGTATATTTCAAGGGGAAAGCCGAGTTTGGGCGGTATCGGAAATATCGGCGGCGGAGCGGGCTTGCCCTCAGTCGGCGGCAAGTATCAATGGATGCGAACAGGAGTGTCCTTTTCGTCTATGGCTGACGGCAAATACAAAGTTTCGGAAACGTATCTTTTAAGCGGTCCGAACGGTTGGAACAAATACATATATTCGTAAAATGATAAAGGATTTTGGGAATCAAAAGCTTCCGCGATTCAAGGCGGGCGCACCGCTTGTGGGGCAAATTACGGCGGAGCGTATGAACGACATCTGCGCTATGGTTGAAGCTTGCCGTTTGCAAAATGGCGTAGGCTATACTATGAATCGTTCGTCGGGAGGTACAACGCTTTCGATACTCGATACTTTCGTTCGGAAGAATTCCCGTCCGTATAGAATTCCGCTTGGAGATGAGTTTTCCAAAATGGAAGAATCAATGTTAAAAATGTATATAGCAAAGGACGACGAGGAACTTCCCACACTTTATAAACCGTCCGTTGATGCATTGAGGACTGTCATTGCAAACGGATTTACGGAGCTAAAAAAGACGCCGAAAGACGGAGACGCAATCTGGAACGAGACTGACGGATTGCGATATATCGTTTTCACCGAAAAGACATTTAAAGACGGAGGAGGAGCGGAAGAATCCGACTTTTACGTCATACGTTTTGAGCTTGGGGAATTGGAAAATCGCAAAGCTTTCTATGCGCTTTATGTTGGCGAACACCCGAAAGAGCCAAGCGGCGGACGAGAACCCACAATGCCAATTCCCGGCCCCGCAGGTCCGCAAGGTCCGAAAGGCGACAAAGGAGAGGACGGCAAAGACGGCGAAAAGGGAGAAAAAGGCGATACTGGCGAGAAAGGTGAAAAAGGTGAAAAAGGTGATAAGGGCGACAAGGGAGACACTGGCGACCAAATCATAGAAAAGATTGTCGATAGCGGAGCTTACGACGATACCGAACTTCGCAATCTCATAAAGCAACTTTCCGATTTGCTCGATAGGCATACCGAGCTTATCAACGACAACATACAGGAAATCGACGGCTTAAAAATTTGGAAGCACAACGTCGATGGCGAACTTCGCACAATCGAAGCCGACATTGAAACCGTAAAGGCGCGTATCGCAGAACTTGCGGGCGAGGACGAAAACATCTGGGCGGAAATTTCCAAGATATGGACGGCAATTCGGAACATTCCCAAAGGCGAAAAAGGCGAGCAAGGCGCGGTCGGTCCGCAAGGTCCGCAGGGGATTCAAGGTCCAAAGGGAGACAAAGGCGACAAGGGTGATACTGGACCGCAAGGGCCTCAAGGACCTGCGGGCGGAAGCGGCGGCACGGTTGGCCCTCAAGGTCCAAAAGGAGATAAGGGTGACAAAGGGGATAAAGGAGACACGGGAGCGCAAGGTCCGATGGGTCCGCAGGGTCCTCAAGGAATTCAGGGGGAGCGCGGAGAAAAGGGCGATTCCGCAGACACTTCGGCGTTGGCGGCGTCGATTGTTTCTTTGGAATCCCGTATGGCAAATGTCGAGGGGCGTATTTCAAGCAACGAAAGCGCAATCGTCAATATGCGTCAGGACGTTGACTATGTAAAGCGGACAATCAATAGCGCGGTAAACGTAGCCCTTGTTGACGCCAACGGCAATGCGGTAAACGTCAAAGTTTTGCAGTCGGCGACCGGCGACAGCCTTATGACGGAAATTTACTACTTCGACCCGCATAGCAATATGATGAGCGTTTCAAAGGTATTTTCAAACCGCACCGACCAAAGCGTTACGATGTGGCAACCCGCGCGAATCGAATTTGTCCTGCCCGACGGCACAAGCCAGACAATCACGATATTTGCGGACGAATCGACGCGCCAAGCTCTCGGAACGGTATTTAGGGCTGAGCCTTGCGAGGTTTGCGACGGCGGAGAATCTACCACAAAATTCTTCCTTATGGACGGCGGAACTGTAAACCCAGAGGGCAATTAACCATGAGGCTTAAACAAAATTGTTCCGACTCTTGCGACTGCCAGACGGCGGTTATTGCGACTTATACGACAAATCACGATAATCCTACTTGGGATTTGACACCGTATCGGGGAGGGGGGGTAGGCAAGCCGAACGCTTACTGGCGGCTTTGGGAACTAAGCGACGAGGTCGAATACAATCGCGGTGAAATCGACGAAAACGGAACGCTTGTTGGGCTTCCGAGCCAGTTTGAAAGCCATTATTATTATGACGGCTTTATGGAGCTTCAACAAGGTTGTTCCAATCCTTGTTGCACGGAATATGACTGTTGGGACGAAATCTCTTGGCCGTCTTAGAAAAGGATAAAGAAATGTTTAAGTTCGATAAGACAATATTTAGCCATATGCCATTTGTGGCTTACGGAAATCCGCCAGATTTTAAGGCTGAACAATTTTGCTGTTTGCAGGTTGGTGGCAAGTGGAAGCTTCACCATTTTGACGGCGAAGCTTGGAAGCGTATAAATACTGGGCTACCCGACGACGCAACGGAATGTTCGCCAACTGCCGAGCTTATTGACGGCAAGTGGCAGGTGTCGTTCGTAGCGGGCGGCGCAGAGCCAGACAGAAAGTTTAGGCTATACAAGATTGCCGACTTGGGAAATCCGCAACCAGAAATTGTATGCGAGGCGGAAGTTGGTTTCGTCTGGAAGAATCGAATTGTATTCGGCAAGCGTTCGGGCGGGCTTTACATTTCGGACGCAAGCAAGACGCAAAAGCTTACATTTGCCGATGTCGAATACCTTTACCGAGTTTCCTACAATCCAAGCAATCCAAACGAGTTGCTAATTTCGGGGCAATACAAAGGCGGCGAACTCTTTTCGTGGGCTTGCAACCCCGTTGTAAGAACCTTGCAAAGGCTTTGCGTAAACGGAAAGCCCGCATACAAAGCGGCGTTTTTTGGCAATACTCTCTTTTACGCAGAACGTGGAGATTCCGACGGCTTTGAGGAACGGCACATTGTGTCTTCTGAGACTTACGAAAAAACTCCGTTAAACTTCGGTGAAGTCGTTTCTGTGGAGACCGAAAAGCCCACGCAAGGCAATATCGAGCTATTGAAGCATTTTACAAAGGCGACAATCCGTTTTGCAAAGTCGGGATTTAAAATTGCCGATAGCGAAACTTTATCTGCACGTAAAACCATTTGCGACAAGTGCGAGTTTTGGGATTCCGCCGCTTTCTTCGGGCGTGGCAAGTGCCGCAAATGCGGCTGTTCTTCGGCAAAATTGCGTCTTGCTTCCGAAAAGTGTCCGATGGGAAAGTGGTAAACACTACTTTCCGTGTGTATAACGTATTACTTTACCGTCAGATTTTCTAATCTCAATCTCAGCTACTCCGCCTACTTTAAACTCTTGTGGAAGTCTACCTTTTATCACATATGTATCGTCATTGTCCGTTACTATCCACGGCTTTTGTTGTAATATCTTATCGCCGTAAATTTCTATCAAGTAAATTTCAGCCAGTTTTAGAATTGTATCTTTTGATAATTTTAATGATGTAAACTTGTTGTTTGGAGAAGAACAAAGCATCTCACTTATTCTACCAAGCATAAATTCTACTTCAGTGTCATTTTTTGCATAAGAAATTCTACCCATTTTGTCTGTTATTGAATCTTTTTTAGGAGTCCATACACCCGCACAATCAAAAGCATTTCCTTTTCTTATTCCAAATTCATAGCTTATTCCATCAAACCCAAATGGGATATTATTATTTTTTTCTTCTATTTGATTTTTTAAAAGTGATAACAAATTTTTTGCGAGTTCATCTGATATAGGAACACTATATAGAGTTTCCAAAGATTTAGAATCATAATTATATTTTATGAATTTTAATGCGAAATGAGTCATATTTCTCGAGCAGATTGCAATATATCTTGCCTGTCCCGGATAACCTGCATCACCGAAGTATCCAAGACATTCTTTGTCGGACTTTAGATAGTCGATTTGTGAATTTGAATGGAATTTTGATGATAGTTCAGAAGCCCGTTTTATTTCACTTATATCCGCAAATAGTATTTGTGTAGAAAATAACAATAATAACAAAAATAATTTTAGAAATGTTCTCATATTTATTCTTTCAACGTCGAACAATAGTTTTATAATATAGTAAAATAATATGTAGAATTTGACACGGCGTCAATTTGTAAATGACGCTGTATATCGACATTCAAAATAAAAAGCTTGTTCAGAGCCTTACTTCCGACCGTTCCGTTCCGACTCCCGCTTTTATGCAAGGCGACAACGAGCCGTTAATTTTGCACCTGCTTGAAGCGGGTAGCGAAACGCTCTACCAAGAGAAAACTCTCGACCCGACAAAAGACTTTTTGAGGGTTGCAATCGCCAGATTTTCGGGCTATCCGAAGTCGCTTACCTATGCGAGCGGCTATACGGCAAATCCGAACGGCGGTGCGGAAATTCTCCTGCCGTTAAATACCGTTAATATCGAAAACGCCTTGCAGGACAACGAGTCGATTTCGGCGTATCTGGAAGTGGAATATTCCAACACCGACGGCAGAGTCATTACCGTATTGCAGACGCCTTGCAGGGTAAAGAACGACCTTGTGGATAATGCACCCGCAGTCGAGCTTCAAGCGCAGTTTTACGACAAAGTTTACACCGACGAAATCTTTTCCAAGAAGTCGGCAAATCTTTCCGACTTAACTGACAAGGTTGAATCTCGCACGAATTTAAGCGTTTACAGCAAGGCTGAATCGGACACAGCGGAAGCTTTGAATCTCAAAAAGGCGAATAACCTTTCGGATTTAGCAGACATTGCAACGGCAAGAAGCAATTTGCAGGTGCGCTCAATAGCTGAATCAGATTCCGAATACCTCGTTCGTTCCGCTGACTTTGCAGACCTGCACGACAAGGCGGCGTGTAGGGACAATCTTGAAGTTCCGCACAAGTCAAAGCTTTCACCTTTGGGGCGTTCTGGCATTCTGTCGGACTACGGGCTTTACACCATAGGCAATTACGGTCAGGGAATCGGCGACGAATTTACCAACAGTCCCGAAAAAATTACTTTCATCACAACCTATCTGCCACAGACGGCAAGCAGTGTAAATCTGTTTAGTCCTCAATATGCAGACTACGGTTTTTTTTATCCTACAATAAGCGATAACGGAACAAAATTTAGCCTTGGCACAAAATACACTTACGATTCCGAATCGGGAGAAAGCAACATCGAAGAAGTATTACTGCCAATTTCAAACCCGATAAAATACGGCGACATAGTCGCGCTTACTATGGATTCAAGAGCGGTAAAGCTCTACAAAAATTTGGAGCTTGTGGCGTCCGGCAACATTCCCGAGGACTTTTCAATAAACAATCCTTCGGTAATTTTGTCGTGGAAAGGCCTTAAAAAGAATATGCTCTATTCAAATTCCCTACTGTTGCCGTTGACATCGAAAGAGGGAGCAACTGCCAAGTTGAACTATTCCATTGAAGACTTTGTAAGCGGCCTTTATCCGCCTATGGGGCTGTTTAAGTCTCGCTTTACGCAAGCGGAAGTTTCGTTCTCGGCAAATTATACAAACAGTGGATATAACGCAAAAGGGACTGGCGGCTCGTCGATTGGAGGAAAAAGCGGTGCTCTAAAAATTACTCCAAGCGTTACAAGCTACAACGCTACTCACGACTACTATCTTAGAAGCGGCGGCTTTATGCAAACGGGAACTCGGTACAGGATTAAGTTCAATATTTATATCCCGACTGCCAATCCGAATGTTTCAAAGGTACAGCTTAAAATTGGAAGCTATGCGCCGTCGTCATTCGGCACGGTAATTTCCAAGACGGACACTGTTGACAATTCGGGCTACATATTGCCAAAAGACGAATGGCAGAGCGTGGACATTACCTTGCTTTCGAGATTCACAGGACGTCCGACTCTATGTATGTACAAGGGAACTTCCGCTTATTATAAATTGGAATCGGAAACGACGGACGCAATTTATCTGCGCGACTTATACTTATACGGACTCGAAGGCATAGAGGGTTTCTTCTATGGAAGTGCGAACTCGGGCGTATGGAAGAATTTTGGGTGTTCCTCCATTGACATAAATGCAAGCGGCGTTTATTCGCTGCCTACCGACGGCGCGGGTACATATGTCAAACACTTTGATGTTTCTTCATTCTCAAACAGCTTGAACGAATACTTTGAGAACTTCCCGAGCGGATTTGAAATTTCGCAAATTGTCTTACGCTTCAATACCGCAATAGCGGATACGTCCACCGCCGAAGACGAGATGATGAAAAATATTTTCAGAATTTCATTGGGCGGCGGTTACATTTGCGAGGAGCAGATACCCGCAGTTGCCGCAAATACGCCATACAACATCTATCCTAAACGTGGCGCAGTAAGCGGATTCTCGTATATAGAAGTGCCCTCTATGTATGCGTGTCCTTGCGGCGGCTCGATTGACCTAATTTTCACGAAAGTAAACTAATATGAATAAATACATTGCAAGAGTTGAACTCGGCGAGGACGCAAGCGACTTCGCCCAGATAATCGGAGTGCGCGGATTCTACGGCAACCGCTATATTTGCGAAGCCATAGATTCCGAATGCAATCGAATAAATATGCAGACTTTCTCTCTGCCCAAAAGCATAGAGGGTTTGCCGCCGAATAATTCCGCGCTGACTGACGATGTTCTTGCGTCTTGGAAGTCGGAAGAAGCAAAGCGCAAATTGGCACAAGGACTGGAGGCGGAATAATGGAAGCAATATCGGCACTTTGGGATTCTGGCGTTCTTGGCGGAATGGCGAGTATGGTTGTTACCATTTTAGGGCAGTTGTCGGCTATGAACACGCAGAAGTTTACAAGCGTTTTAGAGACCTTGCAGAAGCAACAAACGGCAGACCTTGCCGTTCACGACGCCGCTTTCAAACGCTCTGGCGACGGTGGCGTATGGACGCGCAGAATTATGCTTGTGGGAGCGTTCGTAATGTTGGGTGTCTGCCCTTTTATTTTTGCCTTTTTCAAAGACATTCCAGTAGCCGTTGAGACATTGGAACAAAGCGGAGGCTGGCTCTGGGGCTTAATTCCAGAAAAAGAATCGTTCGGAGTCGCCTACGTCAAAGGTTTCTATCTGGCAGATGTCTGGAAGGAATTGATGGCGAATCTTATAAGCGCTTATATAGGAGCAGGGATTACCAGAAAATCGTTTCAGATAGGGAAATGAGCGAGCAAGACAAAGACATTGAATACATAATGAAGCGTCTCGACGGCTTGGAGCATACGGTATTCGGCAACGGACAGAAAGGTCTGAAAGCCGAGCTTATCGAGCTTAAAACCGAAATCGCGACGTTCAAAAAAATTGCGGTGTGGCAGATTGGAATCCTCATCGCAATCTTATGTGCCGTGCTGAAAATCATATTTTAAAAAATCTTCATAATTCTTTTTTTAAGATTCTTCAGATACAAGCGAATATGGATACATATTTATTTTTTAATCTCAAAGCTTAGCTTTTTGTCTTTTTCAAAAATAAGAATTCCCTCTTTTGAAACGTTTATATTCCCGTAAGGAATATTCTTGAAACACCATTTTTGGTTTGTGTCTAAAAGTTCCATTTCAAATGAGATTCCATCGTAAATATCGTCTTCATCTTCATTGCTTGTTAGAATGATTTTCACATTTTCCGCTGTTCTAATTTTTTCACCACTTTGGCAAAATTTTAAATCCTTTAAAGTTGCCCCAGAGTTTTGATATGCCTCAAATATTTTCATTACCTGCACATTCCGATTAGACTCTGCCCACTCTATCATTTTTATTGCTTCATTTATTTTTTTCATAACTTTTCCATTTTCAAATTTTAACGAACGTATTCGTATCCGCAATTACTTTTGTGTTCTTCATTGCGCCCATATACACTCTAATAAGAATAAAAGCCAAGTCTTATAGTAGATTTATTTAAACTTTTTTCATTATTTTTTTAATTTGCAAACACTGTTTATGCTATACTGGAAAGATTGATAGTTAATCTTATAAGCGCTTATATTGGAACCGACATAACTCGTAGGGCGTTTCAGGTAGAAAAATAGACCATGTCGGAAATCACCGAAAAGGAAATTGAACATCTGTCAAAACGCCTCGAAAACGTAGAGCATACCGTTTACGGTAACGGCAACAAAGGTCTCAAGGCGGAACTTATCGAACTCAAAACCGAAATCGGGATGTTCAAAAAGATTGCGGTATGGCAAATAGGGATCCTAATTGCCATACTTTACGCGGTACTTAAAATTGTATTTTAATGACAATTTTTGTATAGTTCAAAGCGGTTCCGTAAGCGCATTTTTTATTCTATTATGGGGTCTGTTTTCTTCGAATTTTTTTGCTTTCTCTTCCAGTTCCCCGTTCGGATAAAATTTCCCATCTTTATAAAATGTCTTTATTTCCTCCTTCGAAGGCGAATTGACGACCTCTTTTGCATTTAACACCTTATCTATGGAAGCGCTTTCGACAACTGTTGGACGAATGAATATTATAAGTTCTCGGCGCTTATATTCGTTTTTCGAGGGTTTAAATATTTCGCCTATCAACGGAATGTCGCTAAGCAGCCATACTCCTCCGTCCATCTCGGTTGTGTCTATTTGTTGCAATCCCGCCAATGTTATGACTTCATTGCTATTGGCGCTTACAAAGCTTGTGGCTTTCCTCTTGCTTATTATCGGTTGTTGGTTGTTGTCGATGGTCGTGTATCCCGATATGGAGTCTACGCTTTGGTCTATTTTTAATTGAATGCTACCATTCGTCCCGACAAGCGGAGTAACAAGCAGTTGTATGCCTATATCTTTATACGACACAGAGCTTCTCGTTGTCGTAATACTGGTAATATCGCTCATTGAGGATGTGATTATAGGCAACGATTGGGAAATATTTACTTCCGCCTCTTTGTTGTGCGTCGTTACAATTGTCGGAGCCGAGAGTACTTTTACATTTTGATTTTGGCGCGCAACGCCAAACAAAAACGAGAAACTCGTTTCGCTTGCCGATACGGAAAATGCGGGAGTGCTCGAATTCGTAAGATTATATGTTTGAGTCGATCCGGAAAATCCCGCATCTTGCGCCGCGTTATAAAACAATCCGAAAGAACTCAGCCCCGATACTTGGTCGTCGGAAAGTACGACTTCTGTAATGAGTACGTCTATTTTTACTTGCGTGAGAACTATATCCAGTTTTTCAATAATTGATTTAATCTGTCTCAAATCGTTTGAAGTTCCGTATATTACGATGGCATTGCTTCGCTCCTCCGATACTATCTGTACGTAATCCGAAAACTCTATGCCGAAATTTGCATTTTTTTCGTCGGTTTCGCGTTTTGAAGTTTCGACAACTTGCGGAGTCGGCGCTTCTTTTTTACCTTTATCCGTTGGTTGCGGAGCCTGTTGTTTATCGCGATTCGGCGACTGGGTTGTTTTATTGCTTTTAGATTGTTTTTGTCCGCTTACTATTTTTGTCAATACCTCTACGACTTTTACGGCTTCTCCGTGCTTTACATACACAACTTCGCTTTTTAACACGGCTTCGGATTCAGTATCCAACTCCTTTACGAGTTCGTTTATTTTGTTTATAGACGCTTTCGGCGCGACTACTATGAGCTTGTTTGTTCTTGTATCCGCCGTTATCGTAATGTTTTTTAATTCATCCAGTTTTAGCGAAGTTATTTTATCCCTGATTTCGGATGCTGCGGAATTTTTTATTTGTATAAAGGCCGTTTCGTTTATCGAGACGTCAAGCTTGTCTAAAATTGCTTCTATTCGTTGTAAATTCAGTAACGTATCAGTAACCCAGAACGAATTGCTTTTTGGGAAAGTCTCAAATACTCCCACATTATTCGGGGACATTGAGGATTTTAGCTTACTTTCGATATCCGAAATTTGTATGTGGTTTAATTCAAAAAATTTTGTGTAGAAATTTTGGCTCGGCTTTTGGTCGGATGCGCGACCCATTAGAAATTCAGGGACATGCGAGCTTACTCCGGTCGCAGCAACAGCCTTGTAATATTTGTCGTCCACGGAAATTATTGCTATTCCATTTAACATCAACATTGCGCGAAATAGCTTTATCGCATCGTCGTTGGACATTTGCTTTTCCGATTTAAAAGTAAATTTTGCAGTTTGGGGCAGAGTGGACGAATAAATTATGGGGCGATCAAGCAACTTTTCCAAAACTGCAAATATGCTGAATAAAGGGGCGTCCACAAAATAAAACGGCCCCTGCATCTTATTAATTTTAAATGACATCTTCTCGTCCATACCGTTTAACGGAGTCATTTTGATTGTAGCCGACTGTTCAGCCGATAAATACGATATGGATGCAAGAAAGAAAAATATTACGGACAACGCTTTTTTCATATAAAAATTTCTTATCCGTATATCAGAATTTATTAATAAGTGCAATAAACATATTGTTTTGGACTCCCTTCAAGAAAGTCAGTATAATACCATGCTTGGTCGAATATGCCTTCCCAGTAATCATAGCCGCCCCATGTCATTGAAATTTGGCAGTTGGTAACAACTCCGCTCCATGCAGTACTTTGGGCATCCGACATCACGATTCCGAGAGTTCCGCCTTGATTGGCGTCTATTGCCGCCATTTGGGTGTTCGTAATTCCGACAAATCCTCCTGTGTAGACAAATGCCAACGACATGTTTGTGACCGTTTCTGTTCCGCTCCATACAACTTCTTCAAAGTATGCACCTTGTATTCCGGCATGTTTTCCTGCCGCATTTGTAATTGAAGCTGCGGCTTGAACCATCATCGCGCCGGTTAGGTCTTTCAACCTTCCTCTCCAATCGGCGTATTGTAGATTTATTCCGGTAAAGTTGAGATCGTATCCGGAAAGACACCCGTTTATGAAGTTGCGATTTACGTATGACAATCTCGACAACAACGATTGACGCAAGGCTTTTGCCTGGGTTGCGTTTATGCTTATTCCAGAGGTAATTTGTCCTTTGTGGACGGCAAGCAAATAGTCAAGCGCGGATTGTGTAATGGAGGATTTCCAGTCAAAACTCTGCCACTGGGTATTTGTTTTAGTTCCGAAAATTTCTTTTAGCTCGTCCAAATATGCAGTGTTTATTGTTGCGGTCGTAGCGGTTTGAGTGAAGGCAGTCGAACTTCCTTCATCGTCCCTTGCCAAAGTTCTTCCTGTCACTCCAACTACCATATTATTGGCGTCGTAGGTTATTTGTTCTATTGAAGAGCTTGGAGATGTTGTCGGAAGATTTGAAGATTCCTGCGTCGTTGTCAGGAATGCCGAATCTCCAATAGTCGCAAGCGATCCTCCTATTGTCGGATTCTGGACAGTCCCCGAATCTCCGTCCGCCAAAAGATTTACAGCATATCCCGTAACCATGTTGGTTCCGCCAACCATTGCGATGCTTCCGCTTGATGAATTTGACGAATTGTCCGGAGTGTCTTCTTCAAAATCTTGAAGCGATAAATCCACAGACAGATTGTTTTCGGTCAGATTGTTGTCCGACGATACGTTCAGAAGGGCAGTTCCCTGCGGAAGTAGCATATTGTCGATAAATTCAAATACGCCATATGTCCCGTCTTTTATAACAGATATGTCCTTTACAGTATATAACGATCCGTTTGGCAGAACCAAATCTAAAGTCAACTTTGTCGGAGACTGAATCCCCGATACCTGAATTTCGCCTGTTAGAACTTGTGCCGTTGCAGGATTTATGCGCCCGACGTTTCCCATATACAACGATTCATTTTTTGCGCCGTATAATATTGTCGCGCCCAAAAAGATTACCGCTGAAATTGCTTTTATTTTGATTGTTTTCATAATGTCCTCTCTGGCTAAAATTTATACATTGGATATACCATATTCGTAAGCTGTCCACGAGCGTTTGAAATTGCTTTGCTTTTGCATATAATAAAACCTTCTCGTATTGAATTTATATTCTTTGCGAAAGTTAAAATTGTTTGTTGGTGTAGTATACATTTATTGCTATCTAATACTATTCCGATTGTTTATAACATTATTTAATATATAGAAGTTGTTTTAGTATTAATTCTTATTGTTTTATTGTTTTCAATTTGTGTTTTAAACTTCTTTCAAATTCTCCCAGACGAAGAGGTTGAAAAATTTTTGTATTTATAATAATAATGGGAATTTTTTTATCTTTCATTGTTATGATGGTACGAGGAATAGATATTCCCTTTCCAATATTTTTAAAGTAAGAATATCCATTTTCGACTGACTTGATGTCGCACAAGCGAACCTTCCTTTCACGATGAAACCCATCTCTATATATAAGATATTCAGGATTTATTTCAAGTTTGAATCTTTTCAACCAAATATAGAAAATAAATGCGACCGCTAAAGGAAAGAAGGGAAATGTTATATTTCCAATAGTATATGTTTTTAATTTAAATATGGCGACGATAATAAGAAACAAGCTCAAAAGAATCCATGAATAAACTAGTGGATAATATGGAGCGTTACCTGCTTTAATTTTCATAATTTATACCTTATTTAAGATTAAAAAATGGGCTGTTGCTTAAATAGTCATTATATCCATAATCATTATTCAATGAACTAAAGTTATATGAAGGTAGTGGAACTGAGCATGTTGGTCGATAGGGAGTTGCGTATGCAAATTTTTGTACAGATGATCCGTAGTATGCAGATGTTGCGAATTTCCAATTATTATTTACCGACGTGCCCATTTTTAAACCAGTTTGTATTCTAATAGAAGATGCAGTATTATTTTTTGCTTTTGTAATCATTTGCTTTGTTATTTGAGAATAACTGCCTCTTCCTGTACTGTTAACAATTTGACGGGCACCAGGTATAAATCCTGTAGATGCTCCTATAGTTGTATCAACACTTAATCTTCCCCAAGAAAAAGATTCTTGTTTTCCTGAAATCATATTAAGACCTTGCGTTGTTGCGTTTGAAAATCCGCCAGCAACAGCACCCATAACAAATGGATTAAATGTATATAGTCCGCTCCAACCACCAACTGCACCGCCAACTGCGGCACCTGCATATTCTTGCAAAGAGCTTAGTTCTCCATTAACAGCAATATCAGCAATTAATTGTCCGACTATGCCTAATATGGCGCCTATACCGGCTGCGGCCATATCATCATATCCAAACCAATTTCCTGTGGAATCGGTATACATAAACGGATTGCCGTTTGCATATAGATACCAATTTAATCCTCCATCAAAGCCGCTTGGGTCTTGCGATATAAACGACTTTGTGACTGGATTATAATATCTGGCGCGCATATTTATTAAGCCGTTGGGGTCTGTTTGAACTCCAAATATGCCCACAAATTGGAATGGGGTATCACTGTCGCCGATGGAGTGTAGAACGTATCCCCATGGGTCGTAATGGAATCTGTCTGTAATGGCCTGCGCGGAATCCGTCATTGCAACAGTACTTCCGACTTGGTCATAGTGGTAGTATCTTACAGCTTCCTGCCCGTCGGGTGTTATTTTTACTTCGTATGCCAATCCCGCTCCGTACACATAATATGTCGATTGGGAGGTCATATTGGTAAGTTTTACCCTCATTAGAACTTCCGGAACGTTTCCGACTCTGTTATAGACATATCTATATTGCGTCAGAATCTTATTTTTATCGTAGTGCATTACGATTGTTCTCGTATTTTCCAAATCGTACGCATAGGCGACATCGCCCGTGCCCATAAGCTGTCCGCGAGCGTTGAATTCAAGCGCAGCATTGTTGCCGCCTTCGGTTATCGGTCCCGATGTCATATTGCCGTCGTTGTCATATGTTATCGTCTTGTTGCCGAAGGTTTGAAGCTTGTTGTCCAAATCGTAAGTGGCGGTATATGCGTCGCGCTTGAACGTTCGTTGCTTCGATATACAACAAGACTTTCTTGCATGGAATTTATCTCCTTTGAGGAAGTTCAAGTTGTCTGTTGATGACGAATACATTTGTTTAAATATTTTATTTTTTTTCTTCTTAATAAACAACAAGTTCCATAAAATTAAAATATAGACAATTGATACAATGAAGCCCCAAGGTCCATATGCAATCACCGAATTTCCTTTCAACACCCCCCCCCGGCAAATTCATAACCATATGACATTACAAGGAGTTGGAAGTAACACATAATAATCATAGATAAAAATGAAGATAAAATAGCTGCGGATATACCGTTTCTTTTCTTGATTTTATCATATACATAAAATGCAAAACCTATCGAAAGTAATACCAATGGAAGAGCACAAAATTGAAGAAGATATATAAAAAATGTATTCAGTTCATTCATGATAATTGATATATTTTATTTAGCGTTTACTTAGAAAATATTTGACTCCCCAAAACATGGATATAGCCAAAGAAGATAAGTTTAAAAATAAAAGAACAGAAATCGAATTATCAATATCTCTATCAAGTCCTAAATAAGGGAAACACAAAGGAATTCCGAATATTTTAGCGCATAAAATTCCAATCAATGTTCCGCAAAATATTCCAATACTTATTTCTATTATCTGAGGAAGAACAACATTCATATATCGAAATAATATTGGGATTCCCAATATTGGAATAAATAAATATATAAAATTTATAATTATGTATATAATTATCATATTCGTTATTATTTATAAAAGAATTTATTTTGATTTGTTTTGTAATTAGAGTTAAAAGAACCAATATTTATATTTTTTAACGAAGAATATAAAGAAGCTCCTGCGTTGTAAATAGAACTTGCGGTATATTTTACTCCTGCACCAGCTACGTATCCACTCATACTAAGTGCAGAATTCGTTGGCAATATAGGATCAAATTGTGAAGCAATGGAACTTTTATTGCTAGATAACCCATCATAAAAACCTGTTCCGACTTGATACCCTACATATCCTTTTGTAATTCTATCAAGATACGGTAAAGCGTAGTTTGTAACTTTTGCACTTGTGTTTATCGCGATTTGATTTCCGCGTGATATTAGCGCACTAGCAGCAAGATTTGCTTGAACAGATAACGCGGCACCTCTTGTAATCGTACTTCCAGCCATTACAGGTTTTGATAGATATACAGCCGCTTTGATTGCTGCAGATCCTATGCCGCTCGTTAATCCGCCAACGGTTCCAAAACCTGCAACCCTCCACCAATTTATCTCGCTTACGGAACGTCCTTCTCCCAATTGAGTCACTATGTCTAATCCTGCACCTATTAACGCCCCAACTACAATCGCAGTAATAGCGAATTCGCCGTTTTGGTCTATGTATGTAAACGGATTGCCGTTTGCATATAGATACCAATTAAGTCCGCCTTCAAATCCGCTTGGGTCTTGCGATATGAACGACTTTGTGACCGGATTATAATATCTGGCGCGCATATTTATCAAGCCGTTGGAGTCTGTCTGTATTCCGTATGCTCCCACAAATTGGAATGGGGTATCGCTGTCACCGATGGAGTGTAGAACGTATCCCCATGGGTCGTAATGGAATCTGTCTGTAATAGCTTGCGCGGAATCCGTCATTGCAACAGTACTTCCGACTTGGTCGTAGTGGTAGTATCTTACAGCTTCCTGCCCGTCGGGTGTTATTTTTACTTCGTATGCCAATCCCGCTCCGTACACATAATATGTCGATTGGGAGGTCATATTGGTAAGTTTTACCCTCATTAGAACTTCCGGAACGTTTCCGACTCTGTTATAGACATATCTATATTGCGTCAGAATCTTATTTTTATCGTAGTGCATTACGATTGTTCTCGTATTTTCCAAATCGTACGCATAGGCGACATCGCCCGTGCCCATAAGCTGTCCGCGAGCGTTGAATTCAAGCGCAGCATTGTTGCCGCCTTCGGTTATCGGTCCCGATGTCATATTGCCGTCGTTGTCATATGTTATCGTCTTGTTGCCGAAGGTTTGAAGTTTGTTGTCCAAATCGTAAGTGGCGGTATATGCGTCGCGCTTGAATGTTCGTTGCTTTGGAGTTCTGGTTATTTGCGTTATTCTATTGTCTCCGTCGTAACTGTATCCATAACTGAATATTACACTGCCGTCGGATTTCTTCTCGGCAATGCCCGTGAGATTGCCTGTTGTGGAATCGTAAGTCAACTGTCTATATGTGCCGTTTGGACGGTCAATTCGCGTTATGCGATTGGCGTTGTCGTATGTATAGGTTGTTACGCGGTTTGCCCAGTCGGTAATTTTCCACAGTCTCCCGAGTGCGTCGTACGTATAGTCAACTTCCTTTGCGGCAACACCGTTGACGCTTGGATACAAAATGGCAGCCAGTTTTCCGCTTGGAGTATAGGCGTATTGAGTTGTTATTCCGCCGAGTTCGGTGGAGGCGGTAACTCGTCCCAATGCATCGTATACATATGCAATCGGGTCGGCATCGGTTTGCTCTTTGCCGGACAAACGTCCCGCCGCATCGTATGTGTAATTTACAGTGCCCACAGTATCGGCTGCGGAAGACAGTCGTCCTGTCGCAGCGTCGTAAGTCATGGTTGTGGTATTTCCCGCCGGGCTTACCGTACTCGCGACATCCCATGTTCCTTGCGCGTAATTTGTCGTGGAAACTTTGCCAGTCGGAGTTGTAATAGTTGTTTTGCGCTGGGAAAGATTATTCGCCATTTGGAATATACCGTTTCGGCGATTGGTAAGGGAAGTTTGTTCGCCGAAGGAATTATGCGCGTATGTAACGGTCTTTCCCTTGGCGTCCGTCATTGAGATTTTGTTTCCCAAAACGTCGTACGCATAGGATACCGTATTGCCCAAGTGCGATTTTACGGTACTTACCTGATTGCGTGTGTTATATGTATAGGTTACGGTTTGACCGCCCGCCGTGGTTGTAAGAGTATTTCCCGCAGGATCGAGCGTATTTGTAACAATTTTGCCGTCGGGAAGGGTAGTCGATATTTGTCTGTCGGCGAGGTCGTATCCGTATGTCGTCGTTTGTGCGGTCGTTCCGCTTCCTACGGTATCCGTCAATTTCTTTTTTTGCGATGTCCAAGTTGACGACGAAACCAGACCGTCTTCGTCCGTTTGCGAAACTACATTGTCGGCATCGTCGTAAGCAATGGATGTCGTAATGGGAGTAGTCATTCCCGTGGCAGTTTTACTCGTACCGATAACTCTTCTTTTGTTGTCGTATGTATATGAAGTGGCGAGGCCGGCGGCGTCGGTTGATGTCAATACGTCTCCAAGATTGTTAAACGTCAGAGTCTCAACCGTCGCGTCGGGGTGCTGTATGCGTTGAGCTTGGTCGTAGGAGTTAAAATTCGAATATGTCGTAATTCTGCCGCCGACGGATTCCGTCAGAAGCCTGCCGTAATTGTCGTAAGTATATGATATTACAACGCCGCGTTCGTCTGTTATTGAAGTCGGCAAATTTGTTTTTGTCGAACCGTTTGTAAAATACGACGTTATCGTTTTTACCCTGTCCGTTTCGCCCGGCAAAAGTCCTTTCTGTGTAACGCTTAGAAGCCTTGGAACACTGCCGTCAGTAGTAGTTTCATATGTATATATTGTTTCGGATTTCTTTGATTCATCGCCATATTCAGTGGACAAGGTCGCACTATCGGTTCCTTCTATAGGTGTAATTGTTTGAATAATTGGAACTTCTACTATAGTTTCTGAAATTTTATTGTGCCAATTATCGTATGAATTTTTAACTCTTGAAGTTGTAAAAGTTTTCGTTATTACTCCATCTTCGCTTGTGGATGAAGAAACAAACGACGGGGGATATTCTCGCATAGTTTCCCTCCCTTGAGCATCGTATTCATATGATGTGGTATTTCCATTCGAATCGGTTATTTTCGTGCAAAATCCACGGTCGTCATAGTAATATTTCTTGATGTTGCCGAGTGGATCTTTTTCTTCGCTTCGAGTTCCGACATACGACAAAGTCCATTTTTTTGCGTCTATCCCTTCGCTGTATTGTTCGGTAACGGCTCCGTTGTCCGAATATACGTTTCTTACCACAACGCTTCCGCCGTTATTCGGATTTTTCAAAACCGTCATGCGGTTATTTGCATCGTATTCGTAAACCCAAGATTTTGAGAGAACGTCTGTGCATGAAGTTAAGTTGTCTCCGGTATACGAGAATGCCGCGCTTTTTCCCATGCATGCAACTCCCGTTATTTTGTCTCCGGTCCAAGTCAATGTCAGCGTTCTTGAATATGGATCCGTAACTGTCGTAAGTTTTTTGGCTGAGTTATATGTAAATGTCGTAGTTCTTCCGAATAATGTAGTGATGGATTCAATTTTGTTGTCCGTATTAAATACCATCGTTTCGCCGTATGGTGCGCTCAATTCGTATTTATTTGCGGAATTTTTTACCAACTTATAATTCGTTCCGGCGGGGGCGGCATAATATTCCGAATACACCGGGCTTGCCGCAGTTCCTGTATTTTTATACTGCTTTACAAATTGCATGGCTTCTTTCCCGATTCGTATGGAAACGGAATTTTCCAACATTTCGTCAATCCCCCATTTTGCGATAAGCGCCGCTACGGACCAAGCTTTTGCGATATCTGCATCCGTAGACGAACTTGTAATTGAAGCCATTACTTCCTTCGCCGCATAAATAGATGCAATAAACGATGAAGCTTGTTCTGCAGTGCCATTTCCGAGACTTTCTTCCCACGCTGTTCTGGGTGTCGCGCTTATATCGTAATTGTGCCTCCATCCGTATCCCAGACCGCTATCTTTGCTTTCGTTTAGATTGGAATTGTAAACTCTATTAAAACTAAGCGTATCTCCTGCGGAAACATCCTGTGTTTCATAGGTATATGCCCCGCTGAACATATCGACAGGATCCCATGAATAGATTTTGGGAACGCTAAAGGTTGGCAGGTAAGTGTTTATTGGTGTATACGTTGAGAAATTCGAATTTATCGACGAATAGCTTGGGGCCGTATAAATTTGCGTATATGTGGATGCAAAACTATAATTTCTTGGATATGCGGAAAAACCTCCATTTTGATTCGTCAAATTTCCCGAAATCATCATTCCCGAACGTATATTCGAAAACACAACATATCCGTACCCCTGCCAAGACCATTCAGTTGGAACACAAATCCTGTTCTTAGGAATTAAAATAAGAGGCGTTTCCTCGTTTTCGTTAATATTTGTAAATACACTCTTTATATTATTCTTTTCTTCCGTTGCATAACCTACAAGAGAATCAACCTGTGCAGCGTTTCTTAATATGACAAAAGGATTGTTTCTTGTATTTGCATAATGAAATATATTTGTTGTCGAAATTGCTTCCGCTCCATCCTGTAACTGCTGTATGACACCGTGCTCCATTGCACTTGCATAAAAGCTCGACAATCTAAATGCAGCCATTGAATCGGTTAGATTTAATGTCGAAGACATTGTTTCGGATAATTGTAACTTAACGTCTATGTAGAATCCTTCTTCTTGCGCAACTTTTCCCATCCTGTGCCTGTACTGGGAAAAACATCCGTGGGCATTGGATATTGCTTGGTTCGATTTGTACGTTTGAGACATCCATGTAAGTCCCATAACGTTTAATCCTTCGGCAAGCAAATCCTTCTGGGTTATGTTTAGATTCCCGTTTGTAACGATAAATTTCCCGTCTGAATCAAAGTTTCCCGCAGTGGATTTTGCGGATGCCAATTTATTCGCATATACGCCTTGGCGTTTTGAAAGCAACGCACTTGCATCGGAATAACCGTAGGTTATATTGTATACGAATGTGTTACCCTTGCGAAACGATTCCAATTGCCTCGATTTGTCGGCGATTAACAATGCGTAATTCGCGTCTCCGTCAAATAAACTGTCGTAACCGTGTTGTATTTCAAATGTAACTTGCATCGCAGCACTAGTTACTGTCTTGCTAAAAAGAGTGGTATCTCCCAACTTGAAATATGCCGTATTTCCGTCGAAATATACCCATAACCGTTCTCCGTTTAATTCTGCGAGTTTTTTCTGGCATAATAGTGTAGAAGATTCTCCGTCGTATACCCTTAAAAACGCATAATCATAATTTGGAACTTCCTTATAATATGTTTGAACTAAACCAATTGATTGTACGCTCTGTCCGATATCGCCATTTTGTGATTTGTACATTGCAATACATTGAGCATACGATTTATTGTAATACTCCTCAAATCCTCTGAAAAAGTATGATTCAAGTGGCTGTGGAATACTTAAATCCCTAGGCATTTCGTAATTTACAAAATGACTCAACGAAATTTTGTTTTCGGCGCGCGAAATATTTCCGACTAAATCTTCTGAAGATAAAGAAGATTCATTTGCCATTAAAACGGAAAGTGTCGAAGATTTGTTTTTCAGTACGGAAATTAGAGAGGTTTCATTTAAATTTACGATTTGCGCATTTCCCAATGTCCCTCCTGTTGCGGATAATAATTCGGTGGCATTTATTCCAGCCTCGGTTTTTACATTGTACGCTTCATTTAAAGATTTTTTAAATCCTGCAATTTCTATTGGTTTTGAATATTGCATGGATCCGTTTTCAAGTTTTTTTAATCCTACTTTGTATCTTGGCATACGCACGCATTTTATCACAGAACCATCTATCTCAACATTTTCTCGTCTAAAAGGAATTCTAGTTTCTAATAATTTAACCAATAAAGTCTGTTCATTGGCAACCACATCGAGATCTGCATCGATTCCAAACATATCCGCTAACGACATTATTCGACTATTTGAACTCATACGTTTTATTGGAATCAAATCCAAAGATTTTACAAAACAGAATGTGTAATCGGTATTTGCCGCTTCTATCAAAGCTTTTGTTAAGACACATTTATCATAATCATTTCCGCTTTTTTCATAAAGCGTCATCATGGCTCCCTTTTTTACTCCATAATAAATTTCCGTCTTTATGTTGGTACGAACATATTCGATTATTTTATTTGGATCGTTATCAAGCATTGTCGCCAAATTCACAAGATCGGCATTTGCGCTTTCATTAGTTAATGACATCATTCGAGGCGCGACTTTATTATCAGAAATTCCTATCGGGAATGGCTCTCCAATATTTCCACTTCCTCTTGAAATTGAAACGGGATTACTTATCTGTATTCCTCTGTTCTGCGCAGAGGTGTCATACCATCCTTCACCTTTTACCGTTTCCGCTCTCAATATTAAAAGCGATGTTAGTCCGAGTAATATGCATGCGAATTTTTTCATGATTCTTTCCGTTTTGTATTAACCACCGAAGCTTTAAGAGTCTAAGGCTAAAAACTTTTAAATGTCAATAATATATTGTTTTTAATATTATTAATTTTAGATCCATTCAGTCATAGACTTAGAACAAATTTAGTTTTTTGGCTTAAAAATATTTCAAAAGAACCAACTGAAATTCTTTAGCCATATTTAAAAACTTTTCGGTATTTATTATGTATGGCCGAACTAAAACATTTAAAAACCGCCCGCCGAAAGCGTATTGTTGAAATTCTCGCAAAGGGACTTTCGCGTTGTGTGGATTCTGTAGATAAGTCAAGAGATATAAGCGATATGGGAGAAAATAAAGTTTCTCGAACTGTTGCTTATGAAGTTGATATTCCGCAAAATAAGAGCGTTAGTAAGGTCCATGAGAATTAAAAACATACAGACGGTTCTCTGGGAAGGCTATGACATTCCCATTGAAATTATCGAAAAAATAAAATCGCTGTGCCGAATGAAAATCAACGACCTTCGAGCGACATATTACGAAGCTTACGGATACAATTCAAATTCGCGGAACAGGGATTTTTTAACCAAGAAAATAGCGTGGAAGTTGCAGGCAAATCTATTCGGCGACATCTCCGAGGATACGAAAAACGAAGCTATAAAAATAGCGGATTTTTCGAGGCTAAAGAATCTGAAACGCGCGGAGAATTCCGAGGCGAAAATATCGTCTTTTGAATTCGAGAAGCGAAAGGCGGTAAAGTTTTCGAGAGATCCGAGACTTCCCATGGAAGGCTCCATTCTGTCCAAAAGTCACAATGGACGCGCTGTAACTGTCACTGTTCTTGAAAAGGGCTTTTTATACAATAACAGGCGTTATGCTTCGCTTTCCGCAATAGCAAGGGAAGTGACAGGCACAAACTGGAACGGATTTAAATTTTTCGATTTATGAAAACTGAGACAATCAATGAAAAGAAAAAGTTTCGCTGTGCAATTTACACACGAAAATCAATAGTGGAGGGACTCGAGACCGACTTCAACACTCTCGACGCCCAAAGGGAGGCCGGAATGAACTACATTGCATCGCAAAAAAACGAAGGCTGGGTTGCTCTTGAAAAGCACTATGACGATGGCGGTTTTACCGGAGGGAACATGGAACGTCCCGCTCTGCAGGAACTGTTTGACGACATTCGCAACGACAAAATCGACATAGTCGTAGTATACAAAGTGGACAGGCTTTCGCGTTCCATTATGGATTTTGCCAAAATTGTGGAGCTCTTCGAAAAGCACAAAGTTTCCTTTGTATCTGTAACCCAGCATTTCAACACAAAAGATTCAATGGGAAGACTGACTTTGAATATTCTTTTAAGCTTTGCCCAGTTTGAAAGGGAGATTATTTCGGAACGAATACGCGATAAAATTGCAGCTTCCAAAAAACGCGGCAAATGGGTCGGAGGAATTCCCCTATTGGGTTACGATATAATTGCTGGAGGTCGTGGAATAACTGTAAACGAAGTCGAGGCACAACTGGTAAGGGATATATTTTCCCGATATCTTGAATGCAGATCCGTTTCGCAAACGGTTGCATATTTGAATGAAAACGGAATTCGCAACAAAAAGTGGACTACATACAAAGGAGCGCAAAAAGGAGGCAAGGAATTTGCAAAGACATCTTTATGGAAGATTCTCAGAAATCCTACATACATATCCCAAATTGTTTATAAAGGCGAGAAGTACAAGGCGGAATGGGAGGCAATAATCGACAATGAAACCTTCGATGCCGTTCAAAAACTATTAAAGGAAAACGGTTGCGATAATTCCGCAAAAGTTCGCAACAAGTATAATGCAATTCTTTCTGGAAAAGTTTATTGCGCGAATTGCAACGTACCGATGACGCATTCCTATACAAAAAAATCCGGAAATAAAATCTACAGATATTATATATGCTCGAAAGCCTCAAAACTCGGTTGGGACAAATGCCCGTATCCGTCTTTGCCCGCCGCCGAATTGGAAAACTTTGTTTTGGAGGAAATCGCGAAAATTTCGGAAGATGTTGAGCTTCGAGAGGAAGTTCTGAAATCCTTTGACGACGGCAACGCAAAAGAGTTGGCGGAAATTTCAAAGCACGAGGGCGCATTGCGAAAAGCCATGTATCAATTGAAACTGAAATCGGAAGGTGCTACCAACAAAAACGGCGATCCAAATGCGCTTACGGATTTAAAACGCCGCGAACTTGAACTTTCAAACGCGCTTGTCGATGCTCAAGCAAGGCGAAAAATTGTTGTGAAACGAATGGAGTATTCAAAGAAACGCCTCGAGGAACTTTTCGGAGATTTCTACGGAATCTGGGCGAATTTGAATTTTAAGGAACAATACGAGCTGATAGATTTGCTCATTGAAAGGGTGACATTCGACGGCAAGCTTGGGGAAATATTCATAACGTTTAGAAATAGCGAAATCGAAAAATCAAAGGGACTCTAACTATGACAATTTCAAGAAAAGTACATTTTAAGCTTGGCAAAAATACCGCCAATAAAATCTGCCGAGGCGAATTGCATGAGGTTAAAAGAAAGATTACAAGGAGCGCGGAACTGATGGCATTTGCGATTATCTTCGACGGTTGGTTAGAATCCGGAAAGGTTGCGGGATATTCGGAAATCGCCCAGATTACGGGGATTTCAGTTCCCGCAGTTTCCAGAATTATGAATTACCGACTAAAGTCCCCGCGTTGGCAGGAAGGTGTAATTTTCGGGAAAATTCTGGCATAGAATATATTTAGAAATGAATTTGAAAAATCCCCAATCAAGGGGATTTTTTTTCTTTATAATATGATTAAACTTAGCAAGTTGTGCGAACGGTGTTTTTATCTCTATACAAGAGAAACATCAACTGTTGCAGTATGCCTAGGTGCGGTGAGAGATTCTGAGAAAAATGGTGCTTTTCGGTCTTTTAAATGTTTCGACCGCTCCTGCCGAATGAAACGCGCCGCTAACTGAGATTTTCTTATATTTGTTTTGTTTGTGGTTAAAGTGCGCTAACTGTTTAATTTGAAAGGCGTTGCGAGTTTATTGTGGCGGTGTTATTCGTAGACACAAAAAAGGAACTGTTGCATTTGTTGCAATTCAGTTCCTTAGATTCTTTAAAGTGGTTGACCGATAGGGACTCGAACCCCAACAAAAGGTGCCAGAAACCTTTGTGCTACCATTACACCATCGGTCAATTTTGAAAGTCTCATAAGTTTGTTCCGACCGTCCGCTTTGTCAAGGCGTTTTTTAGCTTTTTTTGCGGCGGCCGCGCTTTTATCTTTGACAACGCTCCAAAAAACAAATTCCATTACCCGCAACCAATGGACGACGACCCCCACAAATTATCGGAAAATCTCGAAGACTACCTCGAAGCGATAGCCTCGCTGGAAGCCAAAAACGGTACTGCGCGTCCGACGGATATCGCAATAGCAATGTCCGTAAAAAAACCCTCCGTCACCGCCGCGCTCAATTCGCTTTCCGAGCGCGGACTTGTGGAATACGAAAAATACAAGCCCGTTTCACTTACAAAAGACGGCCGCGCGGTTGCCGTAAACGTCCGCCGCAAACACGAGCTATTGAAGGGCTTTTTTACAGACTTCCTCGGTGTCGATAGCGCCGCCGCCGATTCCGCCGCATGCAAAATGGAGCATGCGCTTGAAGACGACATCATGCGCAAGCTCGTAAAATTCATCGCAACACTGCGCCGCGAGGCGTCGCCCGATTCGCTCGAAAAATAGCACGGCTTAGTTGCGGCGCGGGAACGGCGCATGCTGCTTTTCCGCGGGTCGCTTTTTGCCTTGTTTTGCGCGTTGTCCGCGCCTTTTTTTTTCGCCGCGCGTCTTGCGGTTTTTTGCGCGGGGCAATTCAAGCCCCGCATAAACAAAAAACTCCCCCGATTTTTTTTGATTCGGGGCGTTCGGTTTTTGCGTTGCGGATAGCGCGTTATTGCAGTTCTCCGCGCAGGTATTTGTCCATTGATTCCGCCGCCTGTTTTGCCTGAACCATCGCGCCCACGATTGTAAGCGGGCCGGTAACAACGTCGCCGCACGCGAACACGCCCGCCATCGAGGTTTGGAGCGTCTGCGGGTCTACGGCTATCGTGCCGTTCGGGTTCAGTTTGAGGTGCATGCAGTTGCGGGCAAGTCGGTCGCGCGGCTTGCTGCCCGTCGAAAGAATGACGGTGTCGCAGTTGAGCACGAATTCCGAGCCTTCTATTTCCACTGGCACGCGGCGTCCCGACGCGTCAGGCTCTCCCATTTGCGTCTTGACGCATTCAATTCCGTAGACGTTGCCCGACTTGTTGTACAAAATTTTCTTTTGGAGCGTGTTCCCGATTATCTCCACGCCCTCGCTGCGGGCGATTTCGATTTCGTCGGCGCGCGCGGGCATTTCCTCGACCGAGCGTCTGTAAACCACCGTCGATTTCGCCCCGCACCTGAGCGCGACTCTCGACGTGTCAATCGCCACGTTTCCGCCGCCGATTGTAATGACGTTTTCGGCGTGTATGGGCGATACCATCATTCTGTCGCCGGCCATTGTGGAGAGGTTGAAACGCGCCAAAAATTCGTTCGAGGTATAGACGCCCTTTGCGTATTCGCCCGCGATGTACATTGTTATCGGACGCCACGCGCCGGTCGCCACAAGGACGGAGTCGTAGCGTTCGCGCAGTTCGTCGAGGCTGTACGGCGGCTCGCCTATGCCGATTCCGTAGTGGATATTGACGCCCATTTTTTCGAGGCGCGAGATTCTTTCGAATACGATTTCGCGCGGGAGCCTGAATTCGGGAATGCCGTACATCGTAACGCCTCCGGGGAGGTCGCGCCCTTCGAAGACCTCCACCGCGTGCCCCATCTCGGAAAGCTTTTCGGCGGCTGTGATGCCCGCGGGTCCAAGCCCGATTATCGCCGTGTGCTTGCCCGTAGGCGGCTTGCATTCGGGAATATGCGTGTGCCCGTTGATTCGCACATAGTCGGCGGCGAAGCGTTCGAGCGCGCCGATTGCCACGGGCTTGCCGCGTATGCCGAGCACGCACGAGCCTTCGCACTGCTTGCTCTGGTTGCAGAGGCGTCCGCATATCGCCGACATCGTCGACTGCGTCGCGAGTTTTTTTGCCGCTTCCGCCACGTTGCCGTTTGCGATTTCGTATACAAATTCGGGTATGTTGATGTGGTTGGGGCAGCCTATTTGGCAGCGCGGCTTGGGGCAGTGCAGGCAGCGCGACGCCTCCGCCATTGCAGCTTTTTTAGTGATTCCGTAGTAGGCTTCGCCGTCGTCGGTGATGCGTATTTTTTCGGTGCATTCGTGGACGTCCATTCTCGGAAGCCCCGAAGCCGTAAGTTTTTTGTTTTCCGAACTCATAATAATATCCCGATTATTTTTGAATTATGTCCCGCGCGAATCAACATTATTCGCATTTCGGCGCAAATTTTGCGCCTATTTCGACCTTTTCCATTTGTACGCCGCCGCCGCGATTATCCAGAAGCTTGCCGACACCGCCGTGCTTTGGAACGGCGCGTCTACGACTCCCGCCGCCGCGACCGCGACCGCCGAGAGCAGAAGCGCAAGCGACGCCGCCGAGAATCCGCCGCCGAACAGCGTTCCCGCAAACAGGAAAATCGGCGCGATTGCCGCAAGAATTAGCCCGACTTTCCCGTTTTCGACCAGCTTTTGCAGAAGGTCCGAGCGCGGCGATTCCGTCGGCTCGCCGCCCAAGTCCGCGCCCTGCGAAAACGCCATGAGCGTTTTGTAGGACGCGCTTCCCCAGCCCGTAGCCGGCGCGGTTTCGGCGAGTTTGCGCGAGTCCTCCAAGATTCCCGCGCGGATTTCGGCGGGTATCGACGTTTCGAAAAGTCCGCCCGCGCCGTCCGCCGCCGCGTCGGAAACGGTTTTTGCCGCGAAGAGAAAAGCCGCGACCGCCGCCGCCGCGTAGCATGCCGCGGGAACGGCAAGGTGCGCCCGTTTGTATTCGGACTTCAAATGCCTTGCCGCCGCATTGCGTCCGGCGTTTCTTTTTGTCGGAAGCGTGTCGAGCGCAAGCAGAGCAAACGACGCCCCCGCGAGCGCGAGTGCCAGCGTTTTTTCGACGGGCGTCCCCGCTTTGAGAATGCCGAGCAGAATCGCCGCCGCAACCGCGACCGCCGCGAGTCTCTGCGACGTCGCGAAAGTTTCGAGCCTGAACCTCTGCGGCGAGCCGAGAGCCGTCGCGAATGCCGCTCCCAGCCAGAGCATGCCGAACGCCGCCCACTGCGGGGCGTCGGCGAAAGTGGAGAACGAGTGCTCGCCGAGCGACGGAAGCGGCAGTTGCGGGATAGTTTCGAGCGGGATTTTCAGCAGTCCGAAAACCGACAGCCCAGCCGCCATGCACGCGCCCGCGAAAAGTATTTTGCGTATTATGTAGCGCGAGCTTGTGATAAACAGAATCGACAGCCCGCACGCCGCCGCCGCCAGATTCGCGAGGTCGGAAAACACCGCCGCCGAGAACGGGAACGCCGCCGATACTATCGGCGCGTCTGTTTGCGCGAGCGTCAGGTTGCCGTTTGCGTCTTCCGCAAGGACGGGGCTGCCCGCGAGCGTCAGCGCAAGCTGGGCAATCAACGGCGAGAGCGCAAGAAGGTAGAGCGCGAAAGTGTGCTTGGGCGCGTCCGCCCAGCCGCGCGAGTACGCAAGCACGTTCAGCGGCGCAAGCACCCCGAACGCGAGGAAAAGCCCGCCCGCGAGAGCCGAGCCGCCGCCGAGCAGAAGCGCGGGAATCGCCGTCATTGCAAGGACGTTCGCCACGAGGAAACTTTCGTTTCCGTTTCTCGCGCCGTTAAGAACTGCCTCTTCGTCGAGCATCTATTTTGAAAAGCAGATTGATTTTGCGATTTCGTCGGCGACGTTTCCGCCTTCGAGAGCCGCGAGTATTTCAAGAGCGAATTCCACCGCCGTTCCCGCGCCGCGAGAGGTAATCACGCAGCCGTCGCGCACGACGTTTTTCGAAACGTCGGCGTTTTCGATTTTGTCCGCGACCGACTGGTGCGCCGTGCATTTTTTCCCCTTCAAAATCTCCATTTCCGCAAGAACCATGGGAGCCGCGCAGATTGCCGCCACGATTTTCCCGCCGTTCAAATGGCGTTCGAAAAGCCCGCGCATGGGGGCGATGTCGTCGGGGTGCATGTCGAGAATGTCGTATACCCCGGGGCCTCCTGGGAGGATTACCGCGTCGAAATTTTTCTTGCACGCCTCCGCGAAAGGTTCGTCGGCGTCAATCGCGATTCCGCTTCTGCCGATAATTTCTAGGGAGTCGCCGAGGGCGGCGGTCGTCACGTCCACGCGGGCGCGGCGCAGAATATCCACGGGGGCGACAGCCTCCAATTCCTCCACTTTGTCGAAAAGTATTACAAGAGCTTTTTTCATAATTTCGGATTTTTTATAAAGTTTTCTACTTCCGCCGCGTATTCGGGCGACGACGAAATGTTGTTGTGTCCGTAGCCTTTCAGCCACACGAGCTTCTTTGGGCACTTCGCCGCGTCGAAATTTTCGCGGGCGTTGCGCGGGGCGACAATCGCGTCGCGCGTTCCGTGCAGGATTAGCAGCGGGCATTTAAACTCGGCCACTTTCGACGAATTGTCGAGTATTTTCCACGGAATGATGTCTATCGGGAGCGTCGTTTTTGCGCCGTTTGCGATTCCCCCCGCGAGGATTATCCCGCGCCAGCCGTCCCGCTTTTCGGCGACGGCGCACACCGCCGCGCTTCCGAGCGAGAAGCCGAAGAGCACGGTGTTTTCGGGCGCGTAGCCGAATTTTGCGGCGGCGTAATTCCACGCCGCCTCCGCCGATTCGTAGAGGTTTTTCTCGGTCGGTCTGCCCTCCGAAAATCCGTAGCCGCAGTAGTCGTACGAGAACACGTCGAAGCCGCGTTTGCGAAGCTCCTCCAAGCCCGGTCGGACAAGCCCCAAGTCCTCCCCGTTGCCGTGGCAGTAGAAGATTTTGGGCGCGTCGGGCTTGCCCGATTTCAGCATGAGGGCGGCGAGCTTCGTGCCGTCGGGCATTTCGAAAAACGAAAGCTCCCGCGTTTTGACGTACGTACGCGCGGGCGGGTGGAACATCAGCGCGTTTGCGAACAGTTTTGCCGCCGCCAAAATTCCGCAGTAGACGAGGGCGGCAAGGCACAGCAATGCGGCGGCGGTTTTCATTTTCGCGCAAGTTTGTCGAGGTTGACCCAGTGGCGGTTTTCGATTGCCTCGGGGCGTCTGTCGGGCGGCAGGTCGGGCGATGCTTCGAGCCATTCGAGCAGAATCGCCGAGTCAGCACCCGCGCTTTTTGCGATTGAAAGTATCTGCTTGCGGCGTTTTGAAAACACCGCCCTCATAATCTCGCGCGTTTTTGGCGCGAACGTGTACGCGTCGGGCTTTTTCGAAAGCGGAAGCAGCATGGAATCGACCGACGGGCGCGGGTGGAAGCACGCCGCCGACACTTTGTGGGGCGTCTGCACGTCGTAAGCCTCCGAGAGCAGAACGGAAATCGGCGAAAATTCGCCAGAGCCGTTCCGCGCCGCAAAGCGCAATGCCGCCTCCTTTTGGAGCATGAGCGACATCTTTTGAGGAAGCCTGCCCGCGAGGATTTTGTCGAGCCACGGCGTGCTGATTGCGTAGGGCAGGTTTGCCACAACCTTGAAATTGTCGGCGTCGGGCGGCAGGTTCGCAAGCGGGCATTCCACGGCGTCGGCGTTGATTAGGTCGAGGTTCGGGTTGCCGCCGAAGCGGCCTTTCAGAAATTCGAAAAGCCTTTTGTCAAGCTCGACGGCGTAGACTTTTGCGCCGCGTTCGAGCAGCGCGCCCGTGAGCGTCCCCAGCCCGGGGCCTACTTCCACAACGGTGTCGCCCGCGGAGACTTCGGCGAGTTCGAGCGATTTCCTCACAATGTTTGCGTCCACCAAAAAGTTCTGCCCGAACTTTTTTACGGGCGAGTGTCCGATTTCGCGCAAAATTTCCGTCGTCTGCGACGGCGAAAGCTGTCCGTTGTATTCCATATATCGCCAATATTCTTTCTTTTTCGGCGTTTAGCGCAACAATTTTATTTTTGCGTCGGGCAGTTTTGAAGCGCGGCTTGCGCCGCGGGCTTCGCGGTTTTCTTTGGGTAGAAGCCGATTCCGAACGCGAGCGCAAGCCCCGCCGCGACGAAAAGAACCGCCGCCGCCTTGCTCTTTTTGCAAATCGCGTTTTTGACGAATTTTGCGTTCAGCAGAATGTGCAGGAGCGCGCACGCCGCCGCCGCAAAACCCGCGTACAGGTGCAGGGTCTTCCAGTCGTGCTTTCCCATTCCCATGACCGTTTGCATGCCCGCGCCTTTTACGAAAGTGTATTCGAGCATTATTCCCGTTCCGAGTAGGAAGCAGAAGAGGAGGTAGAGCAGGGTGTCGTTTATTTTTCTAATCATAATTGTTGCGCCTTTTTCAAAGCTCCGTTTGAGCGCGGCGGATTGCGAAGTATTCGTCGAGCGTGTCGGGGGCTTTTGCTCCCGCGGAAATTTTTTCGCGCATGAGTTTCGCCGCGTAGAGGGCGCGTTTTAGCATCGCCGCCTGCACGTTTTTCGGATCGGCGGCGTTTGCGCCGAGCGCGGAGAGCGACTTTCCCGCCTCCTCTTCGACTTCGCCGCAAAACTTCAATGCAGTGTCGGTCTCGCCGATTTTCCAGTATCTGTACGCCGCGTAGATTCTGTTTGTGGTGTCGCCGTTTTTTGCGCCCCGCGCGAACCAGTCGGCGGATTTTTTCGCGTCTACGGGGAAGCCGTTCCTGCCCTCCGCGTACATCGACGAAATTTTGAAACAGCAAGACGGGTCTTTCTCCGCGAGTTTTTCGAAATAGTATTGCGCCTTTTCCTGATTCTGCGGCAGGAAGCGTCCGCGCGCGTACATCTTTGCGACTTTCTCGATTGACTCCGCATGCCCCGCGTCCGCCGCCTTTTTGTACCAGAACACTGCGCGGGCGCGGTTGCGCGGAAGCCCGTCTTCGCCCGACATGAACTTTTCGGCGACAGCCGCCATCGCCACCGCGTTGCCGCTTTCCGCCGCCGCGAGCTGCATTTGCGCGAACTTCGCCCGCCACTTCGCAAGCTCCTCTTTGTTCCCGAGGTTTTCGTGTATTTCGACGAGCTTCACCACGGCGTCGGCATTGCCGCTTTCCGCCGCGAGGGTAATCCAGTACAGGGCTTTGAGCTGGTCTTTAGGCACGAGGAATCCGTACAGAAACGCGTTTCCGAGCGACCATTTGTCGTTGGCGTCGCCCGCGTTTGCGGCGGCTTCGCGCCATTTCACGGCTTTTGCGAAGTCGCGCTTGACGAGTTTCCCCTCGCCGTAGATGTAGCCCAAGTACGCCATCGCCGCCTTTTCGTTTTGCGCGGCGGATTTTTCGAGCCACTCCACGGCTTTTGCCGCGTCGGCGGGAAAGCCGTTCGCGCCCTTTGCGTAGAACGAGCCGAGCGCGAGCTGCGCGGCGGCGTCGCCCGCCATCGCCTTTGCGGCTATTGCGCCGCCGTCCGCGGCGTCCGCCTGTCTGCGTTGCGCCCCGATTTGTCCGAGGCTTTGCGCGGTTGCCGCGCACGCCAGAGCCGCCGCCGCGAGGGTTGCCAGAAGTTTTTTCATCGCTTTTTGAAAATCATTCTCGACTGGAATACGGCGAAGGTTTTTCCCGATTCCGCCGATTTTATCGCGACGTCGCAGAGCGCGGTTTTTTCGTCGGAATACGAAATCGACGCCTCCGCCACAACCGTTTCGTTTGCGGGGCAGGGCGAGAGGTAGTTGATTGAAGCCCCGGAGCTTATCGCGACCCGTCCGTCGGCGTTTGCCGCCAGCGCCGACGCGAAGTCGGCAACGGTGAACAAAAAGCCTCCATGGGCGATGTCCACCCCGTTCAAAAATTTTTCCTCCGCTTTTCCGCGGACTTTCGCCGCGCCGAATTTGCATTCGAGCGTTTCAAGCCCCAGCGTTTTCGCCATTCTGTCTCTGTCGGTATTTGCCATTGTCTTATGAAAAAGGCGCGTTTCGGATTCATTCGTCCGAAAACGCGCCCAAATTAAACCGTTGTCTTTAACTTAGATTTTTGTGCCTTCCACGGGCGCGATTTCGTTGAAGCCTTGCAGGAGCTTTTTGGTAATCGGGCCGGGTTTGCCGTCGCCGATGCTTCTGCCGTCGAGTTCGACGAGGGGAATGAGCTTTGCCGCGGTTCCCGTGAGGAAGCATTCGTCCGCCGTCCAGACGTCGAAACGCGCGAGCGGCTTTTCGACGACTTCAATGCCGAGCCTCTTTGCGACGTCGAGCACCGCGCGGCGCGTCATGCCGCCGAGCGAGCCGCAGCTGACGGGCGGCGTAATGAGCTTGTCTTCGAAAACGATGAACACGTTGTCGCCGCTGCATTCCGCGACGTAGCCTTCGTTGTTGAGCAGCAGGCATTCCTGATAGCCCAGTTTGTAGGCTTCGATTTTCGCGAGAATGTTGTTGAGGTAGTTGAGGCTCTTGACCATGGGGGGCAGCGCCGCGTGCGAGTTTCTGCGCGTGGGAACGGTGATTGCCTTCAAGCCCTTTTCGTACGTTTCGTTCGGGTAAAGCTGGATTTGGTCGGCGATGATTATAAGCTGCGGGTCGGAGCAGGTGAAGGGAGAGAGGCCCAGCTTGCCTTTGCCGCGCGAGATAATCAGGCGGATATAGCCGTCGGTGAGGTTGTTTGTGCGGCAGGCGTCGCAGACGGCGTCGGCGATTTCCTGTTTTGTCCAGGGCAGGTCGAGCATGATTGCCTTCGCGCTGCGGAAGAGTCTGTCCATGTGCATGGGCAGGCGGAAGACGTTTTTATTGTAGAGGCGGATACCCTCGAAGATACCGTCGCCGTACATAAAGCCGTGGTCGAAAACCGACACTTTTGCGTCGTTTTCGTCGTAGTATTTTCCGTTGATGTAAACTTTCATTGTCTGTTGTTCTGTTGTAAATGTTTTTGTTTGGTTTGCGCGGCGGCGCGTTCGCGCTGCGGCTGCCGTAAAAATTGAATATATTTTTGCGCCGCGCGGCGGTTCGTCAACTTTTTTATTGCGCGAATCGCCGCGTATTTTCGACGCCGCTCCGCTTTCCGACTCCTACTTGCCGTAGGAGTCTTTGAGCGCGACCGTGCGGTTGAACACTGGCTCGCCGTCTTTCGACATTTTCGAATCCGCCATGAAGTACGCGTTGCGCTCGAATTGCAGCGGCGTTCCCGCCTTCGCCTCGGCGAGCGCGGGCTCGCCGAAAAATTCGGCTTCGGTGAGCGAATTCGGGTTGAGGAAGTCCTTGAAATCCGAGCCTTCGGGGAGGTCGTTCATGTCCGCCCGCGTGAAGAGGTTTTCGTATAGCATTGCGCGGCCCCTGATTGCCGAGCCCTTTTCGACCCAGTGGATTGTCGCCTTGACTTTGCGCCCGTCGGGCGAGTTTCCGCCGCGGCTTGCGGGGTCTATCGTGCAGACGAGCTTTACGATGTTTCCGTCGGCGTCCTTGACGACCTCTTTGCACTTCATGAAGTACGCGTAGCGCAGGCGGACTTCGGTGTCGGGCGAGAGGCGGAAGAACTTTTTGGGAGGGTTTTCCATGAAGTCGGCGCGTTCGATGTAGATGTGTTTGCCGAACGGAATTTTGCGCGTGCCCGCCGATTCGTCCTCTGGGTTGTTGACGGCGTCGAGCATGTCGATTTTGCCGTCCTCCCAGTTTTCGATTTCGACTTCGAGCGGGTCGAAGACCGCCATGCGGCGGAGCGCGACTTTGTTCAAGTCCTGACGCACGCAGTGTTCCAGCAGCGAAAGCTCGGTGAGGCTGTTGAACTTTGTGCAGCCGACCGCCTCGCAGAAATTCCTAATCGACGCGGGCGTGTAGCCCTTGCGGCGCATTCCCGCAAGGGTGGGCATGCGCGGGTCGTCCCAGCCCTCGACGACCTTTTCGGCGACGAGCTGTTGGAGCTTGCGCTTGCTCATCATCGTGTAGGTAAGGTTGAGCCTTGCAAATTCGTACTGGCGCGGGTGCACTTTGAGCGTTTTGAGAATGCTCGTGTTGTCTATGAACCAGTCGTAGAGCGGGCGGTGCACTTCGAATTCGAGCGTGCACATTGAGTGCGTGATTCCCTCGATTGCGTCGGACAGGCAGTGGGCGAAGTCGTACATCGGGTAGATGCACCATTTGTCGCCGGTGCGGTGGTGTCCGGCCTTTTTGATTCTGTAAATGGCGGGGTCGCGCATATGCAGGTTTGGGGAGTCCATGTCTATCTTTGCGCGGATTACATACTGCCCCTCCTCGAATTCGCCCGCGCGCATGCGGCGGAAAATGTCGAGGCTTTCCTCGGGCGGTCTGTCGCGCCACGGGCTTGGTTTGCCGGGCTTCCCCGGAACGCCGCGGTATTCCTTGAACTCCTCCGCGCTGAGCGTGCATGCGTACGCCTTGCCCGCCATAATCAGCTCTTCGGCGAGGGCGTAGAGCTTTTCGAAATAGTCCGACGCGTAGAATTCGCGGTCGCCCCAGTCGAAGCCGAGCCAGTGGACGTCTTCCTTGATTGCGTCCACAAAGCGGGTTTCCTCTTTGTCGGGGTTTGTGTCGTCGAAACGCAGATTGCACAGACCGCCGTTTTCCTGCGCCATGCCGAAGTCGAGGCAGAAAGCCTTGGCGTGCCCGATGTGCAGGCAGCCGTTCGGTTCGGGCGGAAAACGCGTGTGGACAGCCGACGGCGGCAGGCCGTTCTTGATGTCCTCGGCGATGATTTGCCTTATGAAGTGCATTGGTTTTGTTTCTTCGCTCATAGTTTAAAAGAATTCGGCGCAAAATTATTAGTGCGTATTTTTAATCGTCAACCAAATATCACGGCACTCTAACGCGCCTAAAATTACAGCGCACGGCGCGGAAGATTTTTTGAGGTGTGTTGGACGAAAAGTTGGGCAAGGCGGTTTGTTCAGTTTCCATGCTTTGCGGAAATCCGCGTGCGCCCCGCGCCACGCAAGTGCGTGAAATCGCCGCCTGAGTGTCCCTAATTTTTCTCCAAAAAATCGCAGTCGAAGAAATCGCGGTCGAGTCTGTCTTTTACTGCGGGTTTGCCGTTGGGCAAAATAGAGCCTCTTGCGCGTACGTCGAGCTGTTTGTTCTTTATTTTGTTTTCGATTAGCACGAAGTTTTCGGGGACGTCGAACGTGCAGTTCGAAAATCTCATGGAGGTTTTGCCGAAGTCTTTCATGTCCGAATTGCAGAAGAACAGAATTTTGTTTTTCTTCAAATGGCAGTTGTTCATGACCATCGAGTCTATCGGGGTAAGCGACGTCAGAAACGGTTTCGGCTCGTCGAACATCACGCGGACGTTGTCGAACACCAAGCCGCTTTGCGACACGAACGGCGCGTTCGGATAGTACGAGCGGCTGTAAACGCCGTTGTCGAAGTGCACGGAAAACGCCGTGCGCGGTTTGTATAAAAATATGTCGCGGAAGACCACGTTGCGCACGCCCGCGGTGTATGTCGCGCCGTCCTGCACGACGCGCCAGAGAATGCCGTCGAGCGTTTGCGTTCCGCTTTTGTGCGTCGGGCGCGTTTTTGATATGTACGTTTTGCCGTCGGGTTTGTTTACGCTTCGGTAGATTCGCCCGTCGGATACGACGCTGTCTGAGCGTTGTATTTTCATGCCCTCGCGCCAGTCGGTCCACGAGCCGCCGAGGATTCGGCAGAAGTAGCCCACGGTTTTTTCTTCGTTGCGGTCTACGATGTTTTCTATGACGCCGTCTTCAATCCAGCCCAGTTCGGGGTTGGAGGTGGAGTAGTCGTGGGCGTTGAGGGCTATTGCGTCGTCGAATGTGGTGAAGTCGCAGTCGGCTATTTTGAATGTCTTGCCGCGTCCGAGGTGCACGCCGTCCTTTTTGCCTTTGATGATTGCGTCGCGCACGATTATGTTTTCGAACGCGCAAATCTGGATACAGAACTGTCCTTTCTCCAAGTCGGCACAGCGGAAGTTTTCAATCCGCAGGTCTTTCACATAAAAGAACGACAGATGCCCGATTAGCCCGACAATCGGAGTATTGCACTGGTCGATTCCGCCGACCGACAAATTCAGCCCCGTTATGCGGATATTTTCATTGAACGTTTTGTCGTACGCGCCCTTGTTGACGAAAGCGTAGGGGAAGGACGCGCCCTTTGCCGCCGTCTTTTTTACGACCGTATTCGCGCCGAAAACAAGGTGCGTATTGTCGCCGATTCTTATTTCCTTCGAGATTGCGTAGACGCCTTTTTTCGAAACGGCAATCGTTCCTCCGCCGTCTACCGCCTTTTGCAGAGCCTCGGCGTTTTTGAAGCCGTCGTTTTCGGGCAGAAACCCGAATTGCGCGGCGTCCTTAAATTGCGCGTGGGCCGACGCGGCAAGCATGGACAGCGCGAGAGAGAAGCGGAAAATCGCATTCTGAATTTTTTTCATTTTTGCGTGTATGAGTTCGGCTTATCGCGCGTCGAAAACGACCGTTGTTATTGAATGCGGGTAGAGCGAAATTTTGCCCGTCGAGCCGTCCGCCGAATTTTCGAGAGCCAAGTTGCGCCGCCCGTCGGTTATGTAGACAGAGCGTTTTGCGTTCGCGAACTTTTGCGGAAGGGCGACCGACACGGGCTCGTCCGAGTCTTTCATGTTCACGAAGACCGCGACTATCCTGCCGCCGTTGGACGAAAGAAAGGCGGTTGCCGAAACCGCTTTTGTGTCGTCGGCGTCGTTTGTGTGCGTGTGGTAGCCGTGCGAGGCGAGCTGCCTTGCCAGATGTTTCAAGCCGCCTATATAGAATTTTCCGCTTTTGTCGAAAAACTTTTGTATAATGAGTGCGGGGCGTTCCTCTTCGGAAAGATTCTCCCAGTGTTTGGGCGTTTTCGGGGACGATTTGTCGGCGTAATTGTAGACGTGGTGCGCCGTTTCGCCGAATAAGATTTTCGTGCCGATGTTGCGCTCGCCTATTGCGCGGTCGAGCTCTTCGAGGATTTTCTTCATGTCGGAACAACGCCACGGCGAACCCTCCTGTTTTGCGCCCGTGTAGTCCCACGGGCATTGCGGCTCGTTTACGGGGCTTATGTATTCGATGTTGTAGCCCTCTTCGATGAAGTGTTTTGCCGCGTCCGCCATATAGTTTGCGAACTTGCCGAAGGCTTCCGGCTTGAGGTTTGCCGCGGGGTTGCCCCTTGCCGCGTAGCCCTTGCCGTTGAGCGTCCACTGTATCTGTGGAGTGTTCGAAAAGAGCATAAATTTTCCGCAGCCGTAGTCGCGCGCCTTTTCCATAAAATATCGAAGCCCCGCGCAGCGCGACCAGTCTGGCGTTTCGGAGTTTTCGGGCAGGAACGACCGCGCCGCGCGCCATTCGGGTTCGATCTGCGAAGTGTTGCCGTCGAACGTTCCGCCGCCGAGATTCACGCGCCAGAGCGAAAGCCCCGCGCCCTCGGGATTGCCGTATTTGTCGAGCTTCTGCGAGAACAGCAGCCTTGCGGTTTTCTCCCTGTGCGCGTCGCTCCAGAAGTCGCCGATATATTGCGTTGCCCAGGCGTCGCTTGCGCCGAAATATTCTATCGTCTGGAATTTTTTGCCGGGATTTATCTTTACTTCGATGGCGAACGCGCACCCGACGGTTGCGGTTGCCGAAATTATTGCGAGCAGTTTTTTCTTCATCATATATAGTCCTTTGGTGAAAGCGTGTGCCAGCGTATGCTTTTCGGTTGCCGGAGGTAATTTTATTTTAGCGACACAGCGAAGAGTTTGCCCGAAAGTTTTGAAAGTTCGCGGTCGAGCCGCTTTGCGTGCGGGCAGAGGCGGCCGAGCCAAATCCAGAACGACACCGAGTGGTCCATGAAGCGCGCGTGCGCAAGCTCGTGGCAGATTATGTAGTTTTGGAGCTCGCAGGGCAGCAGAAGCATTCTTTCGTTGAACGAGAGCGCGCCGCTCGACGAGCGCGACGCCCAGCGTCCCGACTGGTTCCGCACGCTTATGCGCGAATATTCCACGCCGAATTTTTCCGCCGCCGCCGCCGCGCTTGCGCGGATTTTTTTTGCCGCAAACTCCGCGAACGCCTCCGCGAGCCTGTCGCCGTTTGCGTCGGGTTCGGGCGACGAAAACACTACTTCGCGGTTTTTTGCGTCTTCCACGAAAAACGCGTCGGTGCGCGATTTTTCAAGCCACACGCGCCACTCGAATCCGTCGGCGTACACTCGGGGGTTTTCTGTAAGGTAGTTGCGCAGTGTCTTTTTTTCGGGGGCTTCGTCGAGCCGCTCCACCGCCCATTCGGCGACCGATTCCAGAAATTCGAGCGCGGCGCGTTTCGACTCTCGCGCGGGCTTTGTCAGGCAGATTTCGTCTTTGCCGACCACGCGCGCGCAGAAGCGTTTTGCGCGTTTGGATTCCGCAATCGCCACTTTTACGCGGACGGTTTTTCCGCCCGCCGAAAGCGTCGTGAAGAATGCGTTTGCTTTTGGTTCGGGCACTGGCTATTTGCCCTCTTTTCCGGCCTCCGCGCGGATTTCCAAAATATAGTCGCGCAGGGCGGATTCTGGTTCGATTTTTTCCGCCGCCGCCTTTCTGACAAGCTCGAACATTTCGCGCCCGATTTCCGTTGCGGCGTTTTTTGGCGCGGCTTTCGCCGCGGCGTCGAGCGTTTGGGCGTCGGCCTTTTTTGCGATGTCGAGCGCGTAGCGCAGGGCGGAGAGCTGCGGCGGAATGCCGTCGAAGAGCTTTCCGACGGCGCGCTCCTTTTTCTCCTTCGTTTTTACGTCCTGCCAAATTTTGAGGACTTCGCCGCTGTCGGAGGCCTTTTGTCCGCCGAAGACGTGCGGGTGGCGGCGCACGAGCTTTTCGTTAAGCTCGCGCGCGACGTCGTAGAAGTCGAAATGCCCGTTTTCGCTCTCTATTTCGGCGTGGAGGACTATGTGCATGAGCACGTCGCCGAGCTCCTCGCGCATCTTTTCGGGGCTTTCGAGGTCTATTGCCTCGAGCAGCTCTGCGCATTCCTCGACGAGGTGCCCGCGTATCGACTTGTGCGTTTGTTCCCTGTCCCACGGGCAGCCGTCGGGCGCGCGCAGGCGTTTTACGGTTTCGACTAAACTGTTTACTGAATCGTCTTTCATTTTGCGTTGAAATCAAACAGCGCGTTTAATATTTTTCAAGCATCTATGAAAAAATTATTTGCGATTTTATGCGGAGGAATTGCCGCGATGTCCGCGCAGGCGGCGTCGGACAGGGTCGAGATTCTCGACCTCGTGATGCTTTTCGACGAAACGGTGGAGAAACAGGCGGAGGACTTGAAGAAAATGTCCGCCGAAAACGTCGCAGACATTCACATGGTTTCGTTTTTTCTAGTGCCCGAGGGCAATCCGCCGTTCGACAAAATTTCGCTCTACGAGGAAAAGTACAAACGCCTGCGGAACGCGATTGGCAACGCCGACTGCAAGACGGGAATCATCTTGCAGGCAACCCTCGGGCACGGCTTCGAGCTTGAAGTTCCGCACCCGTTCCAGCAGCTCGTCTCGCGCGACGACGGCGTCGGCGGCTGGACGAAAAACATCGTCTGCCCGCTCGACGAAAACTTCCGCAAATATATCCGCGAATGCGCCGCGCGGGTCGCCAAGCTCAAGCCCGCGGCGATTATGGTCGACGACGACTTCCGCGTGATGGGCGGGCGCAACGGCTGCCTCTGCCCGCTCCATTTGGCGAAGCTCAAACGCGATTTCGGCTATGACTTCACCCGCGAACAGCTCAAAAAACACCTCGCGGGAAGCTCCGAGCTTGACAAAAAAATTTCCGCCGCGGCGATGGCGGTGGACGGCGAATCCCTCGTCGAACTTGCGAAAATCATAAGGGAGGCGATAGACTCCGTCGACTCGGCAATTCCGTGTCTTATGTGCGGCTCGCCCGCCGACATGATGCACGACGGCAAAATAGCCAGCGCCCTCGCCGCAAAGGGGCAGCCCTCCGTTTTGCGAATCGGCAACGCCCGCTACTACAACCCGAAATGCCGCGACCTCTACTTCACCGCCCGCCAGCTTGTGGTGCAAAACGTCGCAGCCAAGCCCGACCGCGTTTACGCCGAAATAGACACCTTTCCGCGAAACCGCTATTTCACAAGCGCGCGCACGCTCCACGCCGGGCTTGTCGTTTCGATTCTCGAAGGCGCGAGCGGCGCGAAATACTGGCCGAACCGCTTTGTAGACTACGAACCGAAAAGCGGCGAGGCGTACAAGAAAATCCTCGCCGAAAACAGGGGCATGTACGACGAAATTCTGCGCTGTTTCCGCCGCTCGAAACGCGTAGGGCTTACCGAAATTGTCGCGCCTTCGTTCACCACTCTGCGGCGCGGCGAAACCCTGCAAATGGGCAACGACTCGTTTTGGGATTCGATAACGGGCGTCATGGGGCTGCCTGTTTCGTACACGGAAATTTCGAAGCTCGACCGCCCCGCGTTTCTGCGCGGAAGCACGGCGAAAAGGCTCTCGAACGCCGAGCTTGAAAGGGTGCTCTCGCTCGGCTGCGTGCTCGACGGCGCAGCCGCGCTTGAAATCCAAAACCGCGGGCTGGGCAGACACACGGGCGTGAAAGTTTCGCCGTGGGACAAGTCCGTAAAAATCACGCGCGAGCGCTTCGGCGCAAATTGCGGCGAGGCGGCGGGAAAATTCTGCGAGCCTCCGACGACCGCGTTCAAGCTCGAACCGCTGTCCGAAAAAACGCTGGTTTACTCCGACTTCATTCACCTGCCGTACACATACGGCGACAAAAAACTCGCCGAATATCTCGCGCCAGCCTCGGCGTATTTCGAAAATTCGCTCGGCGGCAGGGTTGTCGTTTTCGGCTCGCTGCCGCAGGGACCGAACCATTTGACGGAATCGCGCAAGGCGCAGTATGTTTTGCTGTTCAATAAACTCGCGCCGTTCTCGGTGTGGTACGACGGCGACGCCGAAGTTTACCTGAAAAACTTCACCCTCGACGACGGCTCGGAATTCGTCGCCTTTACGACAGTCGGAATCGACCCGATTTCGCCGCTTACGTTCGGCTCTACAAAGAGCTTTACGAAAACCGAAATGCTCGGCGGCGACGGCAAGTGGCGCAAGGTGGAATTCGCGCAGGACGCCGACAAAAAGATTTCCGTGCCAGTCCGCGCGGAAGTTTTTGCGCCTGTAATTTTGCGCTTCTACAAATAGCAAACGCGGCAGACAACCCGCAAACAAAAACGCCGCCCCGAACAGGGCGGCGTTTGTTGCTTTCAAAACAAGCGAAGCGAGTTTTGAGTAAAATTAAAAGCGGCAATCCGCAAACATAAATTTAAAAAACTCCATGCGCGGCTTTGCCGCGCTGCTTAGGCTCTTCAAATTGGCCAAGAAAAGGTGGCTTTGCGCGGCGAGGCGACGGGAGTGTACTTGCGTACATGACCAAGCCGCAGCAAGCGAAACGCCTTTTATAATGCGATTTGCGCTTTTACTTCGTAAAAACGCTAAACGCCTTTTATTGGTCGATTTCAAGAGCCAAGAGCCAGCTCTCGGCAATCCGCAAACTCTCAAAGCTTCCAGATGTCTTCGGCGTACTCGCGGATTGTGCGGTCGGAAGAGAACTTGCCGATTCGCGCGGTGTTGAGAATCGCCATTTTCGCCCAGCGGCGTTTGTCCATGAACGCCTCTCCAACGCGCTGTTGCGCGTCGCAGTATGCCTGATAGTCGGCGCAAACCATGAAGTTGTCGCCCCAGTCGAGAATCGACTTGCGCATAGGCATGAAGGCGTTGGGGTTCGACGGCATGAAATAGTCGGACACAAGCCAGTCGAGAACGTCTTTGAGGTTTGCGTTCTTGGCGTAGTATTCCCACGGATTGTAGCCGCCGCCTTTGAGCTTTTGCACCTCCTCGACCGTAAGGCCGAAGATGAAGATGTTGTCGTCGCCGACTTCCTCCTTGATTTCCACGTTAGCGCCGTCGAGCGTGCCGAGCGTCACCGCGCCGTTGAGCGCAAGCTTCATGTTGCCCGTGCCCGACGCCTCTTTGCCCGCCGTCGAAATCTGTTCCGAAACGTCCGCCGCGGGAATGATGTTCATCGCCGCCGACACGCTGTAATTGGGAATGAACACAACTTTGAGCTTGCCGTTTATGCGCTTGTCGGAGTTGATTTTTTCGCCGACTTTGTTGATTGCGTAGATGATGTTCTTTGCGATGTCGTAGCCGGGAGCCGCCTTTGCGCCGAAGATGAACACGCGCGGGGGAATGTCCATGTCGGGGTTGTGCAGAAGGGCGCGGTAGAGCGTGAGAATGTGGAGCAGGTTGAGGTGCTGTCTCTTGTACTCGTGCAGACGCTTTATTTGCACGTCGAAGAGCGCGTTCGGGTTTACCTCCACCCCGCAGGAGTTCCTGATTACCGCGGCGAGCTTCTTTTTGTTTTCGAGCTTTACCGCCATGAACTTGTCTTGGAACGACGGGTCGTCGGCGTATTTTTCGAGCGCGCGCAGGTCGTCGAGGTTCTTGACCCAGCACTTGTCGCCGATTTTCGTGTCGATGAGCGACGAAAGCCCGGGGTTGCAGACTTTAAGCCAGCGGCGCGGCGTGACGCCGTTTGTCTTGTTGTTGAATTTTTCGGGCGAGACTTCGTAGAAGTCGCGCAGAACCGAGTCTTTGAGAAGCTCCGTGTGGAGCGCGGCGACGCCGTTTACGCTGAAGCTTCCCACGACCGCCAGATACGCCATGCGCACCATCTTCGGCGAGCTTTCCTCTATAATGGAGAGGCATTCGCGCTTGTGGGGGTCGGCGGGGTACATTTTGTTGACCTTGTCCATCCAGCGGGCGTTGATTTCGTAGATGATTTGCAGGTGGCGCGGCAGCAGCTTTTCGAAGAAGTTTACCGACCACTTTTCCAGAGCTTCGGGCAGAAGCGTGTGGTTTGTGTAGGCGAAAATCTTTGTGCACATAGCCCACGATTCGTCCCACGAAAGCCCGTGCACGTCCATGAGCAGGCGCATGAGTTCGGGGATTGCGATTGCCGGGTGCGTGTCGTTGAGCTGTATTACGACTTTGTCGGTGAATTTCGACCAGTCGGCGTGTTCCGATATGTATCTGCGGATAATGTCCTGCAACGAGCACGACACGAAGAAGTACTGTTGGAGAAGCCTTAGGTATTTGCCGTTTTCGGTTTTGTCGTTCGGGTAGAGCACCTTGGATATAGTTTCGCTCATCGCCTTTTCGTGGACGGCCTGCGTGTAGCCGCCCTCGTTGAAGGCGTCGAGGTCGAACTCGTTCGACGCCCTAGATTCCCAAAGCCTGAGGAAGTTTACCGTTTCCGCGCCGTATCCGACGACGGGAATGTCCCACGGAACGCCGAGAATTTCGTTGACGGGCTTCCAGACGGGCGACCAGTCGCCCTTGTCGTCCATCATTCCTTTGACTGTGCCTCCCACGGGCACTCTAACCGTTCTCTGCGGGCGGACGATTTCCCACGGGCAGCCGAATTTAAGCCAGTTGTCTGGCGATTCCACCTGTCTGCCGTCTTCGAACGACTGCGTAAACAGCCCGAATTCGTATCTGATTCCGTAGCCGACTGCGGGGTAGTTCAGCGTTGCGAGAGAGTCCTGGAAGCACGCGGCGAGTCTGCCGAGGCCGCCGTTGCCCAAGCCCATATCGACCTCCTGCGCTATTACTTCGTCGGGGTCTACTCCGAGAGATTTAAGCGCGTCCTTTGTGGGTTCGAGCAGGTGCGTGTTTACGAGCACGTCTTCGGTGAGTCTGCCGACGAGGTATTCGAGCGAGAAATAGTATACTCTGCGGGCGTCGCCTTCGTACTGCTTGTTCATCGTTTTGATGAACCGCTTCATGATATGGTCGCGCACGGAGAGGGCTGACGCAACCCACCAGTCGCGCATGGACGCCGTCTTGCGGTCGCGCGCGAGCGACGTTTCGAGATGCCAAAGGATTGCCTTTTTCATTCCTTCGGTGTTGTCGCTTACAAAAAACGGACAGGAATTCGCGTCGGTGAAAATCTTTTCGTCCGACTTTGCTTTAATGTTGGCTTTGTCTTTGCTCATAGAGAATGTTTTGTTAAAAAAACGCTCCGACTATAAGTAGCCCATTTCCCATTACAAGCATTTTCGGGGGGGCTTGTGAAGCTGGCATAGAAATGCGTTTCGCTTGTTGCGGCTTGGTCACGTACGTTAAGTACGCTCCCTTCGCCTCGCTGCGCAAAGCCACATTTCTATACGCAGCTTGACAAGCCTAAGCAGCGCGGCGTTGCCGCGCACGGAGCTTAAAATGTGGCGATTCATATCTTGCCCCTATGGGGTGGATTTCGCGTTGCGAAATTCACCACCCGCTCCCCCAAGGCTGGAGCCTTGACGCCAACGGAGGGGGCTGCCACCCCCAAAAGGCGGTTTTCGCTACCGCGAAAATTTCCGCCTGTTCCCCCGCACACAGCCGCGCACGGAGCTTAAAATGCGGAGATTCATATTTTGCCCCAAGGCGTTAACTACGCTCCCTTCGCCTCGCTGCGCAAAGCCGCATTTCTATACGCAGCTTGGCAACCCCAAGCAGCGCGGCAGGCTGGAGCCTGCACGCCGCAGAGGGGGGCTGCCGCCCCCAAAAGGCGGTTTTCGCTACCGCGAAAATTTCCGCCTGTCCCCCCGTGCACGCTCTATGCGTGTAATTTTTTTAATTAGTATGCCGATTGCCGTTTTTTTCAAGAATCGTAAAATCTCCTTGTTTTTTGCCGCCGTTTCGTAATTATAGAGTCTTTCATTTGTTGCTCCCATCGTTCAATGGATAGGACTACGGTTTCCGGTACCGTCAATCGGGGTTCGACTCCCCGTGGGAGTGTTTTTGCAATTTGCGGTTGCCGAATTTAATTCCGCGAAAAATTCGCTTCGCCTGTTTTCGGGGGCGCGGGGTGAAATTTTATTCGTCCGACGCCATTTTTTTGTTTAAAAAAAATAAATAAATGCGAAACTTCTTTGCATGTCAGCCAAAGTGTTCGCAATAGCAAATCAAAAGGGCGGGGTGGGGAAGACCACGACCGCCGTGAATCTGTCGGCGGGGCTTGCTCGCAGGAAGATACGCACGCTTCTTGTCGACATGGACCAACAGGCGAGCGCAACGAGCGCACTTGGCTTCGAAAAGACGCGCGGGGCGAGCCTCTACCAAGTCATGCACGGGGAGGGTTCCGCGCGCGACAAAATCGTCGAGACAGGCCGCAAAAACCTCTGGCTTATTCCCTCCGAAACCGACATCTCCGCCATTGAAGTCGAGCTTTCGGGCAGCGAAAACTACCTCGCAAGGCTTCGCGACTGCATCGCCCCGCTGAAAGAATCGGGAGACTTCGACGCAATCGTGATAGACGCGCCGCCGTCGCTCGGCCTTCTTTCCATGAACTCTCTCGCCGCGGCGGACTACCTGCTTGTCGCGCTCCAATGCGAATATTTGGCGATGGAGGGGCTTGGGCAGATAATGGGCGTCGTGGAGCAGCTTCGCGAGGCCGGCGTCAGCGACACTCTCGAAGTCGGCGGGGTCGTGATGACGATGTACGATTCGCGCACAAACCTTTCGAAACAGGTTCTCGGAGAGGTCAAAAACTACCTGCACGGGCTTGTGTTCAACACGCTCATTCCGCGCACGGTAAGGCTTGCGGAAGCTCCGAGCTTCGGCAAGACGATTTTCGAATACGCCAAGTGGAATGAGGGCTCTTTTGCATACGAAAAGCTCGCCAAGGAGGTGGACAAGAGGTTTTCCCTCCGTCCGTAAACGATGGAATTGAAGAAATACATCAAGACGATTTTCAAGCCCGCCGTCGCAAAGCGCGCAAAGGCGATGAAGAGGGCAAAGCGCGAGCGCGGAATGTCGGCGGAGATGTCGCGCCGCGCGAAAATCGCGGCGTTGGAGAAGTCGCTGGGCTACGTTTTCAGGGACAAGTCCATTTTGCGCGAGGCGTTGACGCACCCCGGGTCGGTGGGCTTCGAGCGCAAAATAAAGTCGAACCAGAGGCTCGAATTTTTGGGCGACGCCGTTTTGCAGGCGGTTATCACCGACACCGTTTTCAGAAAGTTCGAAGATGAGGACGAGGGCAAGCTTACGAAAATAAGAATCGCGCTCACGCAAGGCTCGTTTTTGACGGAGCTTTCGCGCGGGCTGGAAATCCCCAAATGCCTGCTTTTGCCGAAAGGCGCGGAGGATATCCGCGAGAGCGCGTCGGCGGCTGAGGACGCTTTCGAGTCGGTTGTCGGCGCGATATTTCTCGATTCCGATTTTTCCACGGCGCACGCCACGGTACTTTCGTGGTACAAGCGCAAGTTGGAGGAGCTGCCGACTCTCGTGCAGTCGCAAAACCCGAAGGGCGCGTTGCAGGAGATTGCCGCAAAGCGCGGCGACATCGTCTCGTACGCGCTGGTTTCTCAGAGCGGCCCCGACCACAAAAAAATGTTCGAGGTCGAAGTGCTCGTAAACGGCAAGCCGCTTGCGCGGGCTACGGCAAGCTCGAAAAAATCGGCGGAGACAAAGGCCGCCCGCGCCGTGCTGAAAGACTACGCGGCGGAAAAATCCGAATCCGCCGAATAGGCGCGTCGCCCGATGCTGCGCTCCAAACCGACAGGCGAAAGGACTTTTTTCCCGAATATAGCGCGTTCGGCAAGACCCGCCGCGCTGTCGGCTATTTTGGGGCGCGGAAACGGGCTTAGCCTCGTGTTTTTCGAGACGTTTTCTGAGTGCGAATACGCGTATTCGCGCCTAAAATATTTCATGGAATTGGGCGGGGAGGCGTTTTCGGTAAAAGTTCTGCCCGCAAATGCGGACGCGTCGCAGTCGGACGCGGGAAGTTTCGACGCCGCCTGCGAGCGCGTCGGCACGCTCAACGCCATGTCGGAGTCGGCGGAAGTCGACCGCAGGACGGTGGTGCTTGCCACGCCGTCGGCGTTTTTCGACGCCGCGCCGCCGCCGAGCGCGTCGCGCAGTTTCGAAATCGCAAAGGGCGCGGAAATCGCAATGGATACGCTCCGAAGCAGGCTTGTCGAATACGGATACTACAACGAAGTTTTGTGCGAGTCCCCAGGCCAGTTTTCGGTGCGCGGCGGCGTTGTGGACATCTACCCCGTGGCGTCTACGTTCCCCGTGAGGCTCGATTTTTTCGGCGACGAAATAGACTCCATTCGCGCGTTCAACCCCGACACCCAGCTTGCCGACGAAAAAATACCGCGGATACGAATAGACGCCGTGCCGACTTCCGACGGGGCTTCGGACTGTAACGCCGCCGACTACCTGCCAAAAAAACGCGGCGCGGCGGAATGGATTTTCGTAGAGCCTGCGGTGTTGGAGTCCAAATTTTCTGAGCTGTTTTCGCACCCCGAGGACATGTCGTTTTCGCCGCGCAGTTTCAAGCGCGTCTTCGACAGAAACGAGAGGTCGGTCGGCGTCTCCGAAGTCGAAATTTGCGGCGAAATGTTCGCGGGCGCGGACATTTCCGACTTCCCGTGCGAGGCTCTCTTGCAGTCGGTTTCCGCCGAGGGCGAAATAGGCGCGGAACGCTTCGTGTCGGAAACAAAACTGCGCGAAAAATTCGTCAAGCGCATAGGCGGCTGGCGGGCCGAAAAAATCGACGTGTTCCTCGCCGCCGACGGCGAGGGCGACAGGGAGCTTGCAAAGCGCATGTTCGCCGACGCGCGGGTGAAATTCGACTGCCGCTTTGTGGGCGCGTCGTTCGGCGAGGGCTTTCTGATTCCCAAATTCGGGAAAATCCGCCCCGACTGGAAAATACTTTCGAGAGCCGCGGCGGGGGCCGCGTTCGTGGGCGTCCGCGATTTCTTCGGACGCCGCGCAAAGACCGAGCTTGAACCGCGCCGCAGAATGTTCTCGCACCGCGCGCAGGTGGATCAGCTACTCGACTTTTCCGAACTCGGCGAGGGCGACTACGTAGTCCACTTGGGGCACGGCGTCTGCCGCTACTTGGGCGTCGTGAAGCTCGACTTCGACGGCAAAAAGGAGGAGGCAATAAAGCTCGAATTCGAGGACGGCGCAATTCTCTACCTGCCGCTTCACAAGTCGTATCTGCTGAGCCGCTACATCGGCTTGGACAAAAAGCACCCCAAGCTTGCCAAGCTCGATTCGAAATCGTGGATAAAAGTAAAGTCGGCGGCGGAGCTTGCCGCGCTCGACTACGCCGCGGAGCTTCTCGAAATGCAGTCGCGCCGCGAGCTTGCCAAGGGCTACGCCTTCCCGCCCGACGACCAGTGGCAGCGCGAGTTCGACGACGCCTTTCCCTACACCGAAACGCCCGACCAACTGCGGGCAATCGCCGACGTCAAGGCGGACATGGAAAGCTCCAAGCCCATGGACAGGCTGCTTTGCGCCGACGTCGGCTTCGGCAAGACCGAGGTCGCAATGCGGGCGGCGTTCAAGTGCGCGATGGCGGGCAGGCAGGTTGCGGTTCTGTGCCCCACAACCATTTTGTGCCAACAGCATTTCAGGAATTTCCGCGAACGCTTTGCAGGCTATCCGATTGTCGTGGAAATGCTCTCGCGTTTCAGGACGCGCGGAGAGTCCGAAAAAATCAAGGCGCAGCTCGCGGCGGGGCAAATCGACGTGATAATAGGCACGCACGCCCTGCTTTCGGCGGACGTCGATTTCAGGGACTTGGGGCTGCTTGTCGTGGACGAAGAGCACCGCTTCGGGGTAAAGCACAAGGAGCGCATAAAGAAAATGCGCGAGGGCGTCGACGTTCTTTCGATGAGCGCGACCCCGATTCCCCGAACCCTCTATTTTGCGATGATGGGCGCGCGGACGATAAGCCTCATGGAAACGCCGCCTAAAAACCGCTTTCCCGTCGAAACCGTCGTCCGCGAGTATTCCGACGACGCCGTGCGCGAGGCCGTCGGGCGCGAGCTTGCCCGCAACGGGCAGGTCTTCTATCTCCACAACCGCGTTTCGACGATAGAGGCGACCGCCGAAAACCTCCGCAAAATGTTCCCCGACGCGCGGATTGCCGTAGGCCACGGGCAAATGGGCGAAAACAGGCTCGAACGCCTGATGTCGCAGTTCGTTGACGGGAAGTACGACATTCTTGTGTGCACTACAATCATCGAATCGGGCTTGGACATTCCCAACTGCAACACGATAATCATAGAGGGCGCGGACAAGTTCGGGCTTGCGCAGCTCTACCAGTTGCGCGGGCGCGTAGGCAGGTTCACGCGCCGCGCGTATGCGTGGCTTTTGCTCCACCGCTACGCGGGGCTTGTGGAGAGCGCGCGCAAACGTCTCGGGGCAATCCGCCAATACAACAAGCCCGGCGCGGGTTTCAGAATCGCCACGCGCGACTTGCAGCTGCGCGGCTGCGGCAACCTGCTCGGCGCAAAGCAGAGCGGGCACATCGCGGGCGTGGGCTTCGACCTCTACTGCGCGCTTTTGAAGCGCAGCGTCGCCCTTTTGAAAGGCGAGAAGACTTGCGGAATAGAGCGGGCGGCGGTCGATTTGGACTTCGTGAAAATGGGCGAGGCCGACAGGAACGAGGCAGACGTCTCGAACACCGAAAACTACTTTCAGGAAATCAGAATCCGCGAAATGGAGCGCGGCGGCGGCGAAAACGTCAAGGCGTACATTCCGCCCGCCTACATTCCGCAAACCCAGCTGCGCGTAGACTTCTACCGCAAAATCTCGATGGCGGCCTCGCTCGACGAGATTGAGTCAATACGCTTCGAAATGGCGGACAGGTTCGGGAAAATTCCGGAGCCCGCCGAATACCTTTTGAAAGTCGGGCGCGTGCGCGTCTGCGCCGAGTCTTGCGGCTTCGTCGGCGTTGAGACGCAGGGCGACGCCCTCAAACTGCGCAGGCGCGGCGGGAGCAGCCCCGAATATTTCAGACTCAACGACCGCTTTCCCCGCTTGACGAAACGCGGCGCGAATGCCAAACTCGCGGAGATTGAAAAATTTTTAACAAACGTCGTTCCATCGCTTAGGAAAATATGAAGACAGGATTTTTTACCGCAGCCTTTGCAATGCTAGCGCTCGCCGCCAGCCAGACTTTTGCGCAGGGGCTTCTGCGCCCCGACAACAAACGCGTGCTCGGCACAAACAACATCATCGCGGTCGTCGAAGACAGGGTCATCACGCGCGCGGAGGTCATGAAGGAGGTCGAGCCGTTCATTCCGCAAATCCGCGCGGCGGCGCGTTCCGAGTTCGAGTTCACCAGCCGCGTAAACGCCTACGTGCGCGAAATCGTCCAGAACATGGTTGACCGCGAGCTTATCGTAAAGGAGTTCAAGTCGAAGGGTATGACCATTCCGCAGTCCTACCTCGACACGCATTTCGACGACTACCTCAACCGCGAGTTCAACGGCGACCGTGCCGAGTTCGTCAAGTTCGTGCAGGCGCAGGGCAAGACAATAAAGCAGTTCCGCGCCGAGCAGGAAAAGGACATCATCGTGGGCTACATGCAGGGGCAGAAACGCCAGACGGTGTCGGAAATCAGCCCCGCGAAAATCAAGGAGTACTACGACGCCAACAAGTCCAAATGGTACTCTCCCGCGAGCGTGAAAATCAGGCTTATTACCCTCAAAACGGGCATGTATGCAAGCATCGACGAAAACCGCAAGCTCGCCGCCGAAATCGTCGAACGACTCAAAAAGGGCGAGGACTTCGCCGAGCTTGCCAAGCGTTTTAGCAAGGACGACAGCTCCACTAAGGGCGGCGACTGGGGCTGGTACAAAAAGGGCGAACTCAACCCCGTTCTCGACCGCGAGGTATTTGCTCTCAAAGTCGGCGAGATTACAAAGCCCACGGAAATAGGCGACATGATTTTCATTCTCAAAGTGGAGGACAAAAAGAACGAGGGCGTGCAGTCCATCGACGATGTGCGCGAGCAGATTGAATGGACAATCGTCGAGCAGAACGGCAAGGCAATGTACCAGAAATGGCTCGAAGGTCTGCGCCGCAACGCCTACGTCAAATACTACGAATAGCCGTCGGGAGGGAGCATGAAAATCACGTTTCTCGGAACGGGCACTTCCCAGGGCGTGCCCGTCATAGGCGGAACGAACCGCGGCTTGGATTTGTCCAACCCCAAAAACTGGCGCACCCGCACGAGCGCGTACATAGAGCTTTCGTCGTGCTCGATTCTCGTGGACGCCTCGCCCGAGCTGCGCATTCAGTGCCTGAAAAACGGAATCGACTTTGCCGACATCTTCATTCTGACGCACGGACACGCCGACCACATCGCGGGCATGGACGACCTCCGCAGATTCTGCGACAAAATCGACGGCAACGTCCTCCCCGTCTATTCCAACGACTACGGCTTGGAGCGCATACGCGCAATGTTCCTCTACGCCCTCGACCAGCACCCGCATTCGAAAGGCTACCCGTGCTTTGCCGTAAACAAAATGCCGGAGACTCTCGAACTGCCAAACGGCGCGACGGTGAAGTCGGTAGAGCTTCCGCACGGGCCCGTAAAGACGCTCGGTCTTGTGTTTGAGGACTGCGGCAAAAAGCTCGCCTATTTTACCGACTGCAAAATGCTTTCGCCCCGCGCGATAGAGCTTGCAAAAAACGCCGACCTGCTCGCCATAGACGCCCTGCGCCCGCAGGAGCACCCGTCGCACCTGAGCGTGGAGGAGGCAATAGAATACACGCGCGAGATTTCGCCAAAAGTGTCGTATTTCATACACACCACGGGCAGGCTCGACTACGGCGAATGGGAACCGAACCTCCCCGCGCCGTGTCATATGGCGTACGACGGGCTGTCCGTCGAAATTTAGGGTTGAACAAAAGCCCCTCCAACGATTTTATAAAGACAACATGAAAAACAAAACCGCCGCAATAGTACTGTCGGGTTGCGGAGTCTTCGACGGCTCCGAAATCCACGAAGCCGTGATAACACTTTTGAACCTTCAAAAACTCGGCGCAAAGACGGCGTTTTTTGCGCCCGACATTCCGCAGTCGGATACCGTAAACCACGCGGACGGCTCGCCCGAAAGCGGCGTCCGCAGCGTGCTTGCGGAGTCCGCAAGAATCGCCCGCGGCGAAATCTCCGCTCTGTCGGAATTCCGCGCGGAAGACTTCGACATTCTCGTTTTCCCCGGCGGCTTCGGCGCGGCGAAAAACCTTTCGGACTTCGCGTTCAGGGGCGCGGACATGTCGGTAAACGCCGAGGTTGACGCGGCGGTAAAGGCGATGGTTTCGGCGGGCAAGCCCGTGGGCTTCGTCTGCATTTCGCCCGTAATCGGGGCGAAGTCGATAGGCGGCGGCGTCAAGCTTACGATAGGGCGCGACCCGCAGACGGCGGGGGCTATCCGCGCGCTCGGCGGCGAGCACGTCGAATGCGCCGCCGACGGCTTCGTTTGCGACTCCGAAAGGAACGTTTTTTCAACTCCCGCGTACATGCTCGCCGCCGATACCGTGCAAATCGACAGGGGCGTCGGGGCGATGTTGGCGGCAATGTTAAAATCAGCAAAATGATGCCGAAAAATCTTCCGATAATACTTTTTGTTTTAGCCGCCGCGGTGTGCCCCGCTTCGGGCGCGCGCCAGACGACAATGCTCCCCGGCACGGTCTCGAATTTCGAGCTTCCGAATTTCGACGAAAACACGGGCGTAAAAGAGTGGGAGCTTTTCGGCGACCGCGCAAAATATGTGGACGAAAACCGCGTGGACATCGACGGAATAAGGCTCGACCTCTTCGAGGGGAAGTCGGACGCAGTCCTTCGCGCCACTATAAAAAGCCCGTCGGCGAGGGTAAACCCGACGACGAAGATTTCGGAAAGCCCGGACGAGCTTTCGGTCTCCTCCGCCGATTTCGACATGACGGGGAAAAAATGGAAATGGTTCGGCGGCCCGCGCTTTGTGGAGGTTTTCTCCGACGTGGACATTTCCGTAAAGGGCGGCAAATCGCCCGACACAAAGCTTAAAAGCGACTACGCGAGCCTCGACTACAAGGGCAGGGCGAACGTGTTTGTGCTTCGCGGCGCGGTGTCGGTCAAAAATTCCGAGATGGATTTAAGCTGCGGGAAAATCGAGCTTGACGCCGCAAAATCGGGCGGCGGCATAGGCAAAATCACGGCGTCCGAAAACGTGGACATGACGCGCGACGGGCGCAGGGCGCGCGCCGGACGCGCAGAAATCTTCCCGCAGACGGGGCGGGCGAACCTCGCGGGGAATCCGCAAATTACGGACATCGCAAGCAAGGCGAAGCTCGGCGGGGCGCGTATGCTCCTCGACCGCGGGGCGCAGAAAGTGGAAGCGTACTCCGACAGGACAACCCGCGCCAAGGCGGAGGTTTTCCACGCCGAAAAGGACGGCTCGGAAAACAGAATCGACATCTACGCCGACAAAATCGTCATGTACCGCAAGGACGGCAAAACCATGTTCGACATAGACGACGACGTCAAAATTGCGGCGGACGACTTCAACGCGACATGCGGAAAGCTCCGCGCGGCGGCGTCGGACTCGGACAGCGGAAAGGCGAAGCTCGAACACATCACGGGCTACGATAAAATCCGCTTCGCAAGCGACGACGGAATCGCGACGGGCGCGCTGCTCGAAATCTTCCCCGAAAAATCCGAAATCCGCCTGTCGGGCGACGCGCGGCTCGACAACCCCAAGCGCGGCACGACGCTCCAAGCCGACACCGTCGTATTCGTCCGCAACGCAAACAGGGGGCTTGCGCTTTCGGAGGGCAAAAAATCTTTCGTGAGGGTCTCGCTTGCGGAGTCGGCGGACGTCGGCGCGGCTCTCGGCGCGGCGTCGGGCGGAAAATCCGCAAAGACGAAAACAAGAGTGAAGTCGCGCGTGCTGGCGTTCTCGAAGGACGGCAAGGCGACGAAGTTCGAGTTCAGGCGCGACGTGTCAATCGAGTCGGCGGACATCTCCGCGAACTGCCAGAAGCTCGACGTCTTCGCCGAATCCGACGACGCGGGCGCGACCACGGCAAAGAAAATAGCGGCAAGCGACGGCGTTTCAATCAGGCAGAAATCGTACTCCGCGCAGGCGGAAAACGCCGTAATCTATCCGCGCCTGAAAATGAAGGGCGCGGGCGGCACGGAAAAGAAGCCGCACAAATTCGTCGAGCTTTCGACCGATCCGGCGAAGCCAGACAAACGCCCGACTATCGTGCTTCCTCCGTTTAAAAACATCGGCATGAAAGATTCGGAAAGCGCGGCGAAAATCGCGTCGTCGAAAACCGTAATCAAAAGCGACAAACAGTGGCTTACAAGCTCCGACAAGGACGACCGCTACTATTTTCAGGGCAACGTAAAGGTGAGCGGCACCGATACCGAGGCGTCGTGCGGCAAGATTGAGGTTGTGATGCGCGCGCCGAAATCGGGAGCGCAAAAGGAAATCACGCAGATTGCCATGACCGAAAACGTGAAGCTCGACCAGGGGCTGAAAGAGGTCAGGTGCGGACGCGCCGACATCTACGCCGACGAGCAGATGCTTGTGCTTGAAGACAGCCCCGTTGTGATAAACCGAGAGGACAACTCCCGCCTGTCGGGGCACAGAATAGTCTACAACAAAGGCTCGCAGTCGGTGGCGGTCGAGGGCGAGGCGTCGCCCGCTCCCGCGCAGGCTCCCTCGGGCGGATTCGTCCGCCCGACGACCCCCGACGAGGACGACGAAGCTCCCTCGCGCCCGACGATAAAGCTCCCCGTAAAGCGCAAGTAGCCTGACGCAACTTTGCGAACAAAAAAGGCGCGGAAAATTCCGCGCCTTTTTTTGTATTGAAGCACCCCCGCCGTTTTTTTGCGGCGGAGAAAATGTTTAGAAATTGTCGGCAAGCACTTCGAAATACGCCTGCGGGTGGGCGCATGCGGGGCACTTTTCGGGAGCTTCCGCGCCCTCGAAAACGAATCCGCAGTTGCGGCATTTCCAGCGCACGGGCGCGTCCTTTTTGAAAACTTTGCCGTCCTTTACGTTTTGCGCAAGGGCGCGATAGCGGGCTTCGTGGTGCGCTTCAACCTCCGCGATTTTTCTGAACACCGTCGCGATTTCCGCGAATCCCTCGGCGTCGGCAACGTCGGCAAAGTTGCAGTAGAGGTTGTGCCATTCGTCGTATTCGCCCTCGGCTGCTGCGATGAGGTTTTCGAATGTATTGCCGAAGCGGCTGCCGCATGTTGCCTGAATTTCCACGTCGGTATTGCCGAGCAGTTTGTAGAAGCGTTTTGCGTGCTCCTTTTCGTTGTCGGCGGTTTCCGTGAAGATTGCCGAAATCTGTTCGTAGCCCTCCTTCTTCGCGACGCTTGCAAAGTAGGTGTATTTGTTCCGCGCCTGCGATTCGCCCGCGAACGCGCACATGAGGTTTTTTTCTGTTTTGCTGCCTTTTAATTCCATGATGTTTCCTTTTTTTTGAAATCGTCCGATTCCGTAAAAAGACGATTTTTTAATATTGTGTTTTATCGTCAACAAATAAAAAAATGTAAAGCAAAAATCATGGAAGACAACGCGCCGATTGCATTTCTACTCGCGCTGGTCGCCGGAGCGGCGACGGGCGTTGGAGCCGCGCTTACGTTCGCGCTCAGAAAAAACGACTTCAAGATTTTCGCGCTCGGAATGAGCTTTTCGGCGGGCGTGATGGTTTACCTGTCTTTTACGGACATTCTGCCGACGGCGATTGCGAAAATGCAGGGCGGCGGAATTTCCGACAGGCTCGGACACGCCCTCGCGGTGCTCGCGTTCTTCGCGGGCGTCGCGCTTGCGGGCGTCATAGACTACTTCATTCCCGAACACGTCGACCACGAAATGGCGGAGCGCGGCGCGGAGCCGCATGCGCACGGGCGTCCGTCGAAAGCGGGGAGGGCGGCGGTCTTTACGGCGGTCGCGCTTGCAATCCACAATTTTCCGGAGGGGCTTTCGGTTTTCGTGGCGGGCTTGGACGACATCAAGGTCGGAGTCGGCGTGGCGATAGCGATAATGCTCCACAACATTCCCGAGGGCGTGTCGGTGGCTCTGCCGATTTATTCGGCGACGGGCGACAAGCGCAAGGCGTTCTGCTGGGCGACTCTTTCGGGCATGGCCGAGCCGCTCGGAGCGGTGTTTGCGTATTTTGCGCTCGCGCCGTATTTGACGCCGCAGCTTGTGGGCGCGGCTCTCGCGCTGACTGCGGGAATAATGGTCTACATCTCCCTCGACGAGCTTCTGCCGATGGCGAAGGAATACGGCGAGGAGCACTACGGGATTGTCGGAGTGTTTTCGGGAATGGCGTTCATGGCGGCGGTTTCGATAATATTTTAAAACACTAAAATACAACTGGAAATGTGAAGCGGACTTATGCGATATTGTCGGCGGCTTTCGCCGCTCCGGTTTTGCGCGGCACGCCCGCGCCCGTTCTCCAAGCCCGACTCGGTTTTGCTCGGGGAGCGGAGGCGCAAAAAAAACGCGCCCGATTGCGGGAGCGTCCTGCGTTTGCCGAACTTCCGCGCCGCTTAGACGGCTTCGGCTACGAGCGTTGAAAATTCGGGCAGAATGCGCTGGAATTGGGATACCTCTTCGAGGGGAAGCTCGGTCTCTTCGGTGATTTTCCAGTTGGAGTTTTCGTTGATGATTTCCGCCGTCCAGTCGAAGTATTCGCGGTAGTCGGTGCGGAAGTAGAGCTTTGTGCCCGCGTTTGCGAACTGCCTGATGTAGTCGAGAAATTCGTGCTGCATGAGGCGGCGTTTGTGGTGGCGTTCCTTCGGCCACGGGTCGGGGAAGAATATGAAGATTTTGGCGAGTCGCGCGTCGCGCGGCATTGCCTCCAAAAATTCGAGAGCCTCCGCCTTGACGAAATGCGCGTTCGAGGCGTTTTTGTTTTTCGCGCGGCGTTGCGAGTCGCGCACGCGCTCGCTGATGAGGTCGATTCCGACGCACAGCTCGTCGGGGTTGGCTGCGGCGTACGCGCTCAGCCAGTGTCCCTTGCCGCAGCCGATTTCGAGCGAGATGTTTTGCGACAGCGCGAAGATGTCGGCGCAGGTTTCGCGGAGTCGCGCCACGCGTTCGGCGCGCCGTCTGAGTGCGTCTTCGAGGCTCATTATTTTGACGCCTCTTCCTTTGCCTTGTTCGCCGCGGCGAGTTTGCGGTACTTTTTCGACCAGTAGCCGAGACCCTCTTTCGTTTTGTCGTCGAGCTGCTTTACGATTTTTGCGGGAGTGCCGAGCACGAGCGAGCCCGCGGGAACAACCGTGTTTTTCGTGACTACCGCGCCCGCGCCGACAATGGAGTTGTCGCCGATAACCGCATTGTCGAGCACGACCGCGCCCATTCCGATGAGGCACTCGCTGCCGATTTCGCACGCGTGGATAACCGCGCCGTGCCCGATTGTTGTGTCTCTGCCGATTTTCACGCCGGCGTCGTCGGCGAGGTGCACCATTGTGCCGTCCTGAATGTTCGAGCCTTCGCCAATCTCAATCGAATTGATGTCGGCGCGGAGCACGCAGCCCGGCCAGACGCTTGCGTGCGCGCCGATTTTCACGTCTCCGATGAGGACGGCGTGTTTGCTGACGTATGCTGTGGGGTCGATTTGCGGATTTTGTCCGAGGTATTTTTCGAGTCTTTCTTCGAGTGTCATGTTCATTAATCGCTTTGAAGTGAAGTTTGCGCGAAGCGTTTATAATTTCAACGTTATTCCGCCGCATTTTTGCGTTTGCGGTAGATAGACATTTTCGGCGTTTTTTTTGTTTGAAAAAACTCGCAATCCGCGCGTCGGGGGCGATTATTGCCCGATTATGTTCGACTTTTCACAGTTGTTTTCGTCGCCCGCCCAGATGTGGACGCTTTTTCTGTGCGCGGTGCTCGTCGGAATGTCGAAGACGGGCATGCAGGGCATAAACACGATTTCCATTCCGCTCATGGCGATAGCCTTCGGCGCGAAGCCCTCCACGGGCGTGATTCTTCCCATGCTCTGCTTTGCCGACCTCGTCGCCGTGTGCTACTACCGCCGCCAGACATCGTGGCGGATTGTGCTCAAACTTCTGCCGCCTGCGGTGGCCGGATTTTTCCTTGCGATATTCGTTGATTCTTTCGTTCCCGCCGACGAGTTCAGAATTCTGATTGCCTTTTGCATATTTTTGGGGCTTGTGGTGATGTTTTGGACGGAGCGCGGCGGCGCGTGCGACGGCTCGATTGCCCGCAAGTGGTGGTACGCGCAGTCGTTCGGCGTGGCGGGAGGATTTACCACTATGATTGGCAACGCTGCGGGGCCCGTTATGTCGGTATACCTGCTGAGCGCGAGGCTTCCGAAGCTTGTTTTTGTGGGCACAAACGCGTGGTTTTTTCTGCTTGTAAACTACATGAAGCTGCCGTTCCAGATTTTTGCGTGGGACAACATAGGCGCAAAGAGCCTCGCCGTGGGAGCCGTGGGCATTCCGTTCATTCTGCTCGGCGCGGTCTTCGGAATTTGGTTTGTGAAAAAGCTTCCCGAAAAGTGGTACAGGGCGTTCATTGTGGCGACCACGATTATTTCGACCGCCGCGATGTTCTTTTGCTAAGCCCGCCTTGCGCCGAGGCTTTCCGAAGTTTGCGCCCATTTGCGTATTGCGCGGCGGGGCGCGAATTTGACAAAAAGAAGGTCGGTAGCGTACCCCCACGCTACCGACCAGTTTGTTTTCTACTTTATTTATTTACCCCATCTCCCGTAGGAGAAATGTAATCTTTATTTTCGTAGGTGATTATTGATGGGCGTTTTGAATTTGTCAAGAGTTTTTTTTGAAAAATTTTTGCGCGTTCCTCCGCGCCTATTTCGCGATGTCCGAAATGTCGAGCATGTAGAGCTGCCGCTGCCCGCTGTGGGCGGAGTCTACTATGACTTTTTTGCCGTCGGGCGTCCAGATGAAGTGCGACGTGTAGTTGTAGGGGGTTATTATGCGAAGATTGCCGTCATCTGCGTCGGCTGTGAACATGCGCGTGCCGAAGCCGCCGCCACGAGAGCTGTAAAGAGGCAGGCTGTTTTCATAAGATACTGAATATATCGATTGAGCGCGGGTGAAAAGGAAATATTTTGCTGCGGATTTTTCTCGCAATCCGAAGCGTTTTTGCATATCGGTTTTTTGTATGAAATTTGGCAAGACAATGTTTTTTTGCGCCGCGCTTCTTGCGGCGACCGTTTCCTCCGCCGAAGTAAAACTGCCGCGCCTGTTTTCCGACGGCGCGGTTTTGCAGTGCGGCAAACCGCTGAAAATTTGGGGCTGGGCGTCGCCCGATTCGGAAATTTCGGTGTCGTTTGCAGGTAAAACGGCATCGGCGCGGGCGGACAAATCGGGCGAATGGAGCGTGTCGCTTCCGCCGCTTCCCGCGTCGAAAACTCCGCGCAAAATCGAAATCTCCGAGAACGCCAAGTTTTCGAAGACGGTCTCCGACGTGCTCGTCGGCGAAGTTTGGGTTTTGGCTGGGCAGAGCAACATGGCGTGGCCGCTTCTGCCCACGACCGACGGCAAGGCCGCAACCGAACGCGCAAATTATCCTACCGTGCGCTGTTTCAAGAAAATCAGGGGTGCGCTTCCCGACACATTTCTCGAACGTAAATTCGGAACGTTCGAGCGCACTTCGCTGTGCTCGCTCGACATCGCCCGCACCCCGCAAAAGGATTCGCCCGAAGGCTCGGTCTGGCGCGCGGCGACCCCGAAAAACGTCCCCCTTTGGAGCGCGATAGGCTTCTATTTCGCCGAAAAACTCGCCGCCGACTTGGACGTTCCCGTGGGGCTTGTCTTCACGCCTATCGGCGGCTCTCCGATGGCGGCGTGGATTCCAGAATCGGCGTGCGCGGGGAACGGATTTTTGGAAATGCGCAAAAAGTCGCACGCAATCCACATGCGCAAGTGGGACAACGGCGGCTACGAAAAGGCTCTCGCCGAATACAACGCGAAAGTCGAAAAGCGCAAGTCGGAGCTCGCCGAATGGAAGCGCGGCGGCAAAAAGCCCGAAAACTGGGGCGGATACCGCGCGTATGTTCCGCCGTCGAAAGATTCGCCGTTCTCCGCCTCCGCGACGCCGTTCTACAATTTCAACGCGAAAGTCGCGCCCCTCGCGGGCTACGCGGCTCGCGGCATTTTGTGGTATCAGGGCGAGTCCGACGCCAGCGGAGCTTCGCTATGCGCGTTCGAAAGCCAGCTCGAAACCGTCGTCCGCGTCTGGCGCGAATGCTTTGCCGACCCGAACCTGCCGTTCATTCAGGCGCAGCTTTCGTCCTACGGGAAAAGCGCAAACTGGGCGGAGGTACGCGCGGCGCAGCTTGCCGTTTCCGAGCGTACCGAAAACATGTACACAGTCTGCACCCTCGACATCGGCGACAAAAACGACGTACACCCGCGCAACAAAACGGACGTCGGGCTGCGCATGGAGCGCGTCGCAATGGCTTGCGTCTACGGAAAGCCGTCGGCGTCGCCGCTTTCGCCGATTTTCTCTGGCGCGAAATTCGGCGGGGCTTCGGCGGAAGTGTCCGTGGATTCTTTCGGGCGCGGGCTCAAAGCCGACGGCGCGCTGCGCGGCTTCGAGGCGTCGGTAGGCGGAAAATGGGTTGCGGCGGACGCCGCGCTCGACGGCGGGAAAATCGTAGTGTCGTCGCGCAACGGCGGGAAAATCGACGGCGTGCGCTACCTGTGGAAACAGTACCCGCAGGACGACGTGTGCCTGCGCAATTCCGACGGTCTGCCGCTCTTCCCGTTCTCGGTTTCGGCAAAATAGCTCGCCGCGCGGGCGTCTCCGCAACTCGCGGGGAGGACGCCTTTTGCGCGGTTCGGACGCCGTTTGCATCGGACGCGTTTTTTGGTTGAAAGACGCGCCCGATTTTTGATAATACTTTCCATGTGCCCGCGCATTTGCGCGGACTTCCTTTTTAATACAAATATATACTTACTATGGTAAAATTGTTTTTAACGGCGGCTCTTGCCGCATTCGCACTGACGGGGACGGCATCGCCGAAAATCGACACTTCGGCGGACAGGGTTAAAACCGACCTCGACGTTTCGTATACACGCTTGGGAACGCTCAAACCCAAGAGCACTGCGGAGGCGCGGAACAACCTCACAATCGGCGGCGAAACGCTCGACAGAGACTACGCCGATTTCGACAAGTACAAGCAGTATCTTGCGCCGCTCGGCATGAAGCACATAAGGCTTCAAGGCGGCTGGGCGAAAACCGAACGCCAAAAGGGCGTCTACGACTTCGCATGGCTCGACAAAATCGTGGACGAGTGCATTGCCCTCGGAATCACGCCGTGGATTCAGACCTCCTACGGCAACACAATCTACAAGGGCGGCGGCACGCCGTTCCTCAAAGGCGGCATGCCGTCGTCTCCCGAAGCGAAAGCCGCGTGGGACGCGTGGGTCGACGCAATGTCGAAACGCTACGCAGGGCGCGTCGAGTGGGAAATGTGGAACGAGCCCGACTTGGACAGAAAACGCACCGTCGCCGACACCGTGGACATGAACGTCCGCACCGCCGAAATCATCAGAAAGAACGACCCCAACGCCAAGATTTCGGGGCTTGCGCTTGCGAGAATCGTTCCCGAAAAATTCGAGGAATACGTCAAGGCTCTCTCCGAGGCGGGCAAGCTCGAACTCTTCGACTGGCTTTCGTACCACGGCTACGACTTCCGCCCCGAAAACTCGTACGTAGACGTCGAGAAAATGGCGGAAATCCTGAAAAAATACTCCAAGAAAGTCCAGCTCAGGCAGGGCGAAAACGGCGCGCCCTCCAAGGGCTTTCTCGGCGGCGCGCTCACAAAGCACCCGTGGACGGAGCTTTCGCAGGCAAAGTGGGACTTGCGCCGCATGCTCGGCGACCACGGCAGGGGCATCTGGACTTCGTGCTTCACAATCTCCGACATGCACTACGCCGCGACCGACTTCATCAAAATGCTCAACGTCAAGGGGCTGTTGGAGACCGACGAAAAGCACAATGTGGTGAAAATCAAAACTGCGTACTACGCCGTTCAGAACTTGGTTTCGGTCTTCGAGCTTTTCGAAAACCCGAACAAAGAGGTTTCGGTTAAGACGGGCTTGTCGCACTCGGTTTTCGGCTACTCTCCGAGGGGCGGAACGGCGTTCGTTGTGTGGTACGACGAATGCACTCCGACAAACTTTAACAAGACGACCCCCGCCGACGTGGAGGTAAAGGCAAGCTTCAAAAAGCCCGTGTGGGTGGACATTCTGACGGGCGGCGTATACGAAATCCCCGCCGCGAATATCGTAAAAACCCGCGGGGGAACTGTGTTCAAAAACCTGCCGATTTACGACTCCCCGATAGTCGTAGCCGAGCTCGAAGCCGTCGATTTCGTCCCCGCCGCCAAATAGGGCGGGGTGGTTTCGGTTCTTTTAAACGCAAAAACGGCGCGGGAAAAATCCTGCGCCGTTTTTTGTTTTGCGTTTTGCCGCGGGCTTTTATTTTTTGCCCATGATTTTCTTGATGTAGTCGGCCTCCTCCTGCTTGTACGGAACGCCGCTTTCGAAGAAAACGTCGTGGAACCACAGTTTGAGCAGGTCGGGGGTGGGGTTTTTCATCTTGTTGAATTTCCACGAGTATATTGTCTGCGTTTTGCCGCTTACCAAGCCCCAGTTAAACGCCGCAACCTTGTGCTCCTTCATGATTCCGAGGCACGGGTTGAATGTGCTCGCGGGGCGCGCCATGTACTCGGTGCAGAAAAGCGGGCGATTGTATTTTTTGAGCTTTTTAATTACCGTGTTCAACGCCTTTGCGCCGCCGTAGCAGTGGAACGAAATGATGTCGGACTCGTCGCGCTGGAGCTTGTTGAAAACCCTGCCAACGATGTGGTCGTCGCCGGAGTATTCGCCAGAAGTAATGGGTTGCGAGGGGTTCGCCGCCCGCGCCCACACGAACGCCTTTTCGAGCAGCTCGCGCGTGTTGCGGAACACTTCGGCGTTTTCGTTCTCCCTGCCGTCGATTACCGTGTAGCCCACGTTCCCTGGCTCGTTGTAGACGTCCCAGCCGATGATTCGCTTGTCGTCCTTGAAGCGCGTGATGACCGCCTTTACGTATTTTTCAAGGTCTCCCCACTGCGATTTGTCGTTGAGCACCTTGAACGACGGCGATTTCACCCAGCCCGAATTGTGCTTGCAGAGCTTGGGCTCGGGCTGTTTGCCGTACTCCGATTCGGGGTTCCAGCAGCTGTCGAAGAACACGAAGAGCGTTTTGATTCCGCGCTTGTCGGCGATTTCAAGATACTTTTCCATGTTCGCAAAAAGCTTTTCGCCCTCGTGCCTCCACACGACGTCGCTCAGGAACACGCGCATTGCGTTGAAGCCGAGGCTTTGCGCCCAGCCCAGCTCGCGGTCGATTACATCGGGGCTGAACGTGTCGGTGCTCCACATTTCGATTTGGTTGATTGCGTTCGACGGAATGAAGTTCGCCCCCGCGTAGAACGGCTGGCTTGCGTACCACTGGTTCGCCTGCTGTTCCGTCCATCTTTCGCGCGCGGAAAGCGACGCCGCCGCGCAGACGGCGAGTATTGCGGATATTGCCCTTTTCATATATATTGTATCCTTATTCTTTGTTGTTTGTATTGCTTGCTTCGAAGAATTTTTTGAAGAAAAGAATCTGGAAATCGACCGCGTTGTTCCAGTACTCGTGCGTGTGCGCCCCTGGGCGCGTGGTGTACTCGTGCGGAATGTTCAGGCGCAGGAGCTTTTCGTGGAGTGCTTGGTTTACCTTGTAGAAAAAGTCCTTAGTGCCGCAGTCGATAATCATGGCGGGGGCTTTCGAGGGGTCGATTTTGTCGGCTTCGTTGATTACGGTGTGCGAGTCCCAAATTTCGGGGTTTTCGCTCTTCGCGCCGAGCGACTCTTTCATCGCCCAGCTCGACGGGAACGGGCGAATGTCTACGCCGCCGCTCATCGAGCCGCACGCGCCGAAAACGTCGCCGTGCCTTATCCCGAGCCAGAGTCCGCCGTGCCCGCCCATGCTGAACCCCGTGATTGCGCGGGCTTTGGGCGACTTCACCGTGCGGAAGTTTTTGTCTATAAATTCCACAAGCTCTTTCGAGACGAATGTTTCGTACTTGTATTCCGGCTTTTTTGGGGCGTCCCAGTACCAGCTTTTCGCGCCGTCGGGGCAGACGAAGATTATTCCCTGTTGCGTGGCGATTTCGTCGAGGTTGGGTTTTGTGCGCTTGGGCCACGTCGTGTGGTTGCCGCCGAAGCCGTGGAGCAGGTAGATTGCGGGGTAGGATTTCCCCGAATCGGCGTCGTAGGAGTCGGGCAGAACCACGAGCGCGGAGACCTCCTTTTTCATCGCTTCGCTCGGAGCTTGTACTTCGACGGTTTTGCCGTACGCGGCGACCGCCGCAAGCGCGAGTGCCGCCGCAAATATTTTCGCAAGAATTTTCATGATGTATGTCAGCTTTTTTTCGGAAAATAAATATAATGGTTTGAAAGTCGGAATTCAATACTACATATTCGGTCGGTCTTCAATAAAAAACGCGTCCGTTCCGCTTGGCAAAGCCGCGGATTTCGGGTGGCAAACCGCATTCAAAAAATGAAAAACATTACTCCCGAAAACATACTTCTTGTCGGTTCAGGCATGCTGCTTCTGAGCATATTCGCGGGAAAAATGAGCTCGCGCTTCGGCGTGCCGTCCCTGCTTCTGTTTCTGCTTGTGGGCATGCTCATGGGAACCGACGGAGTAGGATACCACTTCGACAACGTCTACGCGACGCAGTTTGTGGGAATCATGGCGCTTAGCGTAATCCTCTTTTCGGGCGGTATGGACACCCGCATTTCCGACGTCAAGCCGATTGTAGGCGAGGGGCTTGTGCTTGCAACTTTCGGGGTCGTGGCGACCGCCGCGCTCACGGGCGCGTTCATCTGGGGCATTTGCGGGCTTTTCGGCTTCAAGCTGGGCTTGGCGGAGTCGATGCTGTTGGCGTCGGTGATGTCGTCCACGGACTCCGCCTCGGTTTTCGCTCTGTTGCGCGCGCGCGGGCTTAAACTCAGGGAAAACCTGCGCGAAACCCTCGAACTCGAAAGCGGCAGCAACGACCCCATGGCGTACATTCTCACCATTGTCCTCATTCAATACATTCAGGGCGGGCTTGAATTCCACTCGGCGGTGTACTCGTTTTTCTTGCAGATTATTCTGGGCGCGGCGTTGGGCGTCGCGCTCGGGTACGGGATAGTCTGGCTCGTCAACAGGGCGTCGCTCGACAACGTCGCGCTGTACTCGGTGCTGCTTGTCGCGTGCGGGTTTTCGGTGTTCGCGGTGGTGGACGCCGTCGGCGGCAACGGCTACTTGGCGGTCTACATCGCGGGGCTTATTTTCGGCAACTCGACCGTCGTCCACTTGAAGAGCACGAAGAAATTTTTTGCGGTTTTCGCGTGGCTTTGGCAGATAATAATCTTCCTTACCCTCGGACTTCTCGTGAACCCGCGCGAGCTTGTGCCGGTGGCCGCGTTCGCGATTTTAATCGGCGCGTTTTTGATAGTCGTGGGGCGTCCGCTAAGCGTGTGGCTGAGCCTGCTTCCGTTCAGACGCTATTCGAAGCGCGGCAGAATGTACATTTCGTGGGTCGGTCTGCGCGGAGCTGTCCCGATTATCTTTGCGACATACCCGCTCGTCGCCGACGTGCCGAACGCGCGGCTGATTTTCAACGTGGTGTTTTTCATCACGATTCTGTCGCTTATGGTGCAGGGCATGACCGTTGTGAAAATGGCGTCGTGGCTGGGCGTTTGCGACAAGTCCAACGCAAAAAAATCCGACTTGGATTTCGAGCTGCCCGACGAAATGAAATCCGTCCTTTCCGAAATCGACGTAAGCCAAACGCTTCTCGAAAAGGGGAACACCCTGATGAAGCTGGGGCTTCCGCGGAACACGCTTGTAATCATGGTAAAGCGCGGCGGACGCTATTTCATTCCCGACGGCACGACGACCCTTTTCGACGGCGACAAGCTCTACGTCATAAGCGACCGCGAGAGCGACCTGAAATCGGCGTGCGAAAAGCTCGGCGTTCCCTACTACACCGTGGGCGACGGCATTTAGCCCGCGCTTTCGGTCTTCCGTCCGCCGCAAATACTCCGTTCCCGCGCCCGCTGATTGCGTTTCCTCTGCCTGTGGAAAATCCGCAGGCTTCTCCGCGTTTCGCCCGCCGCAATTTTTGCCGCCGCGCAGCTTTGCGCAATCGGCGCGGACTGCGGCTGTTTTTGCAGGGGCGTGAGCTTTTTTCTTTGCATTTGTTTGTTTTTTTTGCCAATATTTTTTTCGACAAACAGAAAGCAAAACATGGGAAATTCAGTAAAAACATTTTTGACCGCGGCTCTTGCGGCGGTCGCGGCGTCGGCTTCGTTCGGCGGGGAGAAGATATTTTCGTACCGTTCGTTCATGCCCGAATTTGCGGCAATGAAACGCTTTGCCGACGCGGGGGTAGACACCGTCGCGTTTCTGCCCGCCAACACGACAAACTCGCTCGGCGACAGGTACAGCCAGTACCCCAACATCTGGACTTGGTTCGACGAATACCATTTCGAAGTTCTCGACAAACAGTTCGACGACATTCTTGCGGTCAACCCCAACGCAAAATTCGTCTGCATTGTAGACCTCAACTCGCCCCACTGGTTTACGCGTCAGGAGGCGTGGAATTCGATGGAATGCGACAGCTTCACCCAGCTTTCGAACGCGGTTTCGAACCCGCGCTGGCGCAGGGAAACCGCAAAGTACCTGAAAGAATTTCTAAAACACACCGAAAAGAAGTACGGCGACAAAATAAAGGCGTATCTGCTCGCCTGCGGGCAGACCGACGAATGGATGGATTACAGCCGCTTCGCCGCGGGCAGAAACAAAACGAAGGCGTGGAAAAAGTGGCTCGCCGAGCGCGGCAAGAAAATCGTGCAGGTGCCGACATTCGACCGCATCGACCACGCGACTTTCGAAGACTTTATCCGCGACCCGCAAACCGAGGGCGACATAATCGACTATTGCGAATTTTCGAGCGATATCATCGTAGATACAATCAACGAATTTTCGGGCATTACCCGCAAAATGGTTTCGCCCGACAAGCAGATAGGCATGTTCTTCGGCTACATTGTCCAGCTTGCTCAGGGGAGAATGGTCTCTTGCGGACACCTCAGCTACGAGCGCATTTTCTCGTCGCCGAACATCGACTTTTTCGTCTCCCCCGGAACGTACTACGACAGAAAAATGGGGCAGGGCAGCGGCTTCATGTGTCCCAACGGCTCGCGCCTGCGCAGCGGCAAGGGCTGGCTGCACGAAATCGACCACCGCACGCCCACTACAAAAGTTCCGCGCCTGAACGTCGCGGGCTTCGACTCCGAATGGAAGAATCAGGCGGAGGTTGACGCGGGCATGAAGCGCGAGTTCGCGCTGACGATGGTCAACGGCGCATCGCTCTGGTGCTTCGACATGTGGGGCGGCTTCTACGACGCCCCCGAAACGATGAAGCTCATCGCCCAAAGCAAAAAACTGTGGGACAAATACGCCGCGAAGAACGAGCGCAGCATGGCGGAAGTCGCGCTCATCGTAGACCCGCAGAGCGCGGTGTACGTCAACGAGACGAACAAAAAATGCAAAAAGATTTTCGTCGACATGCGCACAAAGCTCAACCGGCTCGGTGCGCCGTTCGAAGTTTACTCTTTCAACGACATCGGCAAGGCGGACATGTCGCGCATAAAAATGTTCGTGTTCCCCGCGATGTTCCACCTCACGCCCGAACGTCGGGAAATTCTCGAAAAGCACGTCTTCACGCAGGGGAAAACGGCGGTGTTCCTCGATGCCGCGGGCATTTCCGACGGCAAGACGCTCGACGTCTCGCGCGTGGAAAAGCTCACGGGCTTCCCGTATAAAACGGACGGCGTGAACGCGCGCAAATACTCCGACCACACCCGCGCGTACGTCTACGACTACGAAAAGCTCACTCCCGCCGTCATGCGCGACCTTGCCGCAAAGGCGGGCGCAACGCTGTATACCGACTTCGAAACGCCCGTGTTCGCGAGCGAAAGGCTTGTGGCAATCCACACGGCGAAAGGCGGCAGACGCGCGATAACGCTTCCGAAAAAATACTCGAAAGTCGTGGAAATTTACAGCGGGAAAGTCGCGGCGGTCAACGCCGACAAATTCGAATACGATTTTGCCACCCCCGACACCGCCGTTTTCGAACTCTTCGAATAGCGGCGGCGCGGAATCAAATTTTAACAAAAACAGACAGGAAATAATATGGCGGACAAAGTATATTTGGCGGTCGATTTGGGCGCGGGCAGCGGCAGGCTGATGGCGGGGCGTTTCGACTCCAAGACAATCAAGCTCGAAGAGGTTTCGCGCTGGGCGAGCGCGCCCGTGAAAATCGGAAACTCGTTCCACTGGGACGTCGAGGCGATTTTCGGCGAAATAGTCTCCGCAGTCAAAAAGGCGCGCTCGCTTTACGGCGACGCAATCGTATCGCTCGGCATCGACACTTGGGGGGTTGACTACGGGCTGCTCGACGAATCCGACAAGCTCCTCAACATGCCCTACATCTACCGCGATTCGCGCACCGACGGCATGATGGATTCTGTGTTCGCGAAAATCTCCAAAAAGGAAATCTACTCGCAGACGGGCATTCAGTTCATGTTCTTCAACACCGTCTTCCAAATTGCGGCGGAGCTCGAAAAGGGCGGCAACATCGGCAGGGCAAAAACATTTCTTATGATGCCAGACCTCCTTGCGTTCATGCTCACGGGCGTGAAGGTAAACGAGCGCACGAACGCCTCCACCACGCAGATGTACAACCCGTTCAAGCGCGGCTGGTCGGCGGAGATTCTCGGGAAAATCGGCGCGCCCGCGGGGATTTTCAAAAACGGATTCGCCGAATGCGGCGACACAATCGGCGCTTTGCGCCAAAATCTGCGCGGCGAACTCGGCGACTTGAAGGTAGTGGCGGTGGCAAGCCACGACACCGCCTCCGCCGTCGCCGCAACGCCCGCGCGCACCGCGCTTCCAGCCTACATTAACAGCGGAACGTGGTCGCTCCCCGGAGTCGAGATTTCCTCGCCGATTGCGACCGACGCGTCATTTGCCGAAAATTTCACAAACGAAGTCGGCGCGGAAAACACAATCCGCTTCCTCAAAAACGTAACGGGCATGTGGCTTGTTCAGAAATCGAAGGAAGTCTGGAAAGCCCGCGGCTGCGACAAACCGTACTCCGAGCTTGAAAAGGAGGCTTCGGAAAGCCGGCCCATGCGCACGCTGCTCAACCCCGACGCGTCCGATTTCGTCATGCCCGACGACATGCCTGCGGCAATCGCCGAATTCGCCCGCAAAACGTCGCAGCCCGTGCCCGACACCCACGGACGCATTTTCCGCGCCATTCAGGAGAGCATCGCGCTCAAATACGCGTGCGTTTTCGAGACCATCGAAAAGCTTGCGGGCGTGAAAGTCTCGGAAATCAACGTCATGGGCGGCGGCTCGAAAGACGCCGTGCTGAACGCCTTTACCGCAAACGCCACGGGCCGCACGATTCTCGCCGGACCGACCGAATCTACCGCGCTCGGCAATGTCGCTATGCAGATGAAAGCAGACGGCGTAGTTTCGAATCTGGCGCAGGCTCGCGCCGTGATTTCGGCAAGCTGCGAACCCAAGATTTTCGAGCCGTCGAAAGTCGATGCCCAACTTTGGGCTGACGCGCTCGGCAAATTCAAGGAACGCTTCCTCTAAAATTGCGGTCGTTACAAGCCGAACAAAAAGCCCGCGCGAATATCCGCGCGGGCTGTTTTTTTGCGCGTGTCGGGAGGGGCTCCAACCATTCAGCCGAAGTAAGGCGCGGCGGACGCGCGCTTTTCTGCCGCCGCATTGCACGGAGTAGGTTTCTCGCGTGCGACTTGGCGAACCGCCCGAGTTTCCGCCCATGCCCGCGCTTTTGTCCAACGCGAGCGCGGGGTATTGCTGTTTCGCCTCTTTTTTATTGGGGTGAAATGCGCCCGCGCTCTTGTCGCCAATTTTATTTGGGCACAAAAAAACCGCCCCAATTAGGAGCGGTTTTGTTTTGAAATTTTGCGCTTATTTGCGTCTGCGGTATGCCGCCAAGCCGAGCGCGATTGCGCCGAAAATCGCCGCGTACGTCGAGGGTTCGGGGATTTGGAAACGGAGCGCGTACTTGCCGTATTCGGAATTGACTTCCACGAGCGCGAGCTGGTCTTTTGTGTAGCTGTTCGAGCCGTCGTTTGCGGTCACCGTGAGCTTTTCGTCATTCCACCAAGCGTTTTCGTCGAAGAAGATTGTGCCTTCAACAAAATCGGCGAAGTGGAGTTCTGCGAGAACAGGCGATGAGGTTGTGTCTTTGCTTGCGTTTCTGCCGACGGTATTGAAGTTTGCTTTCACTCCGTCGATTACCGTGATTTCCATTCTCGATGAGTCTTGGAAGAATACGCCTTCAAAGTTGTTGTCGGCGGCAACAGTGAGCTTGTTGGGGCTGCTTAGACCGCCGACGTTCGTCAGCTGTGCAAAACCCTTTGTGTTGTCTGTGGTGAACGCGTTTTTCTTGTTGACAATAAGTTCGCCGTTGCCAGCAAAGAGAACTCTGCCCCAGTATAATATGCCGCTTGCAAGCGTCTTCGTAAGCTTGATTTCGCCGGCGGTGTCGTCAATTACCAGCCTGCTGCCACCATTGAGCCTGAGTGCGCCTGTCGCTTCAATGCTTGCACCGTCCGAAACGATGTTTTCGCCGTCAAAGTAGATTTGCGAGTTCGCGTTTGCCGTGCCGCTCTTGACTTCGGTTGCAATAACTTTTGCGCCCGCGCCCGAAATTGTGGCGTTTCTAAGCTTCAGGTTGATTCCGTTTGTGGCAACGTAGTTGAAGACGCCGTTGATTATAGCCTTGGTATTAGCGCCATTGAACGAAAACGTCGAATTTGTGGCGTTTAACGTCGAGCCGCTTCCGATTTGGAGGAGCGAAGTATTGTTGAACGTCGTCGCTCCGCTCATCTGGTAGGTGACAGTCGAGTTGTTGTCAATAATCAACTGTACATTGTTGGTTGCCGTGAACGACGTGCCCGTAACGTTTGCGTTTGTGAGAATTTTCAATCTGCCAGTTTCACTAAGGTTGTTGGTCTGCATTGAGAACGTACCCAAATCGATGTTGGCGTATGTGCTGTTGCCTGCTGAGTTTTGGAATACAAGGCTTTTGGTGTATGCGCCATTCCACGACATTGTGCCGTTGTTGTAGAAGGCATCGAAAGTGTCGGCAGTCGATTTGATGTCGATAATAAGCCCGAACGCGCAGTTCCACTTGCTTGGCGAACCATTTGTCGTGAGAGACCTGATTGTGTTGTCTTGGTCTTTGTTCCCGAAGAACGCTTCTGCGGTCGGAGATGCTTGATTCGGGTTGAGGACTACGTCTTCACCCTTAATTGTCGTGCGTTTTTCGTAATCGGCACCGCCGTAGATGTTGTCCGCAGCTTGCGCGCAGAGGGCGCAGAGCGAACCGAGTAGGATTGTGGCTGTTTTCTTCATTGCTGTTTAGTAGCTGGTTATGTGTTTTGAAATTCCGCAAGCCGAAATCGGCTTTTAATATAATACAGCATAATGACACATAGCCCGAATTTGCAAGAACATTTTGGAAATTCTTATTCCCCCAACGCTTATCGAAATTCTCCGCCTCCGAATTTTCACGCCGGCAGTGATTCTGCGTTTTTTGCGCCCGTTTCCGTCCGCGCGTTTTCCCGCATATTCGCGCCAGCGCATTGTCCGGACAAAAAGAAACGGACGCGCCCGAATGGACGCGTCCGCGCAAGGAGATAAAAAATGATTATAATCTGCCCGAGGTTATTCTTCGAAACCTACCGAGCTTTTGAGAATGTTGCCCGATCCGCCGCGGATTGCCTGCGCAATGTTGAACGTTCTCGACGTTTCGCCGTAGACCGTCAAGAGCCCCTGCCCCGTGTTTTCGTCGCGGAGGGAAGTGTACCATTCGACGTGCGCGTCGGTGTAGGCAATGTGGCCGCCCTCGCGCTTGAACACGCCCTCGTTGGCGTCCCACTCGCCGTTGGGCTTCAAGCCGCGCGTCCAGACGAGGGGAGTGCCCGAGGGCGCGTTGGGGTCTGTGCGGTTTGCGACGGCCCAGCTGATGGGGAAGCTTTTGAATTCGGGGTCAAGTCTTGTGTTCGAGCCTTTGCGGTCGATAACGAACTTGGGCATAGCCGCGCCCGAGGAAATTTTTTCGATAACGGGGAGGTCGAAGTCGAGAATCCAGAGCTTGGGGTCGTTGAAGTCGTCAACACCGCGGGCGAGGGCGGCGGCCCAGTCGTAGATGGTCTGACCCGTTACGATGCGGGTTTTAGTGCCCGTTTTGACATAGGAGAGCCAAGTTTTGGCGATGTTGCTTGCGCTGTTCATCGACTTAACTTTGCTGCCCGCACCCATGGCCTGAGAGAGGGCGGGATAAATCAAGCTGGCGAGAACGCCGATAATGGCGATAACGATGAGCAGCTCGACGAGCGTGAAACCTTTTGATTTTTTTATGTTTTTCATAGTTGTCATGTTGTATAAAGTAGAAGCGCAAGGGCGGCAATATCAATTCCCCTTGCAAGCCCGAAATAAATTGCATATGCCGATTTTTTGCAAGTCCAAAATGAGCCGCGCCCCAAGTTTTTTCGCTTTGCGCTTCTATCTCCTTTTCAAATTGCGCCTTACCACAACCCCCATCGCCAACAGCCCAAAAACAACCGCATAAGCCGCAGGCTCGGGAATGTTGAGTGAAATGTACAATCCGTCGCTTTTGAGCGCATAGCTCCACGCACCACTAAATTTCTTTCCGTTTACGTTTAAGAACAGAGTTTTGTTTGGAACAAAATCACCCAATCCGGAAATACGAGAACTATCTGCAAACGAAATTACAGCAACATCGTAGACATCGCTCGACAATATCTCTTCAACAATATTTACAGTAAGAGTTGCCCCGTCCGAAAAAGTAAGAGCAGAATTTTCGTTTACCGTGAACGTCGTAGAACCGCTTAAATCAGTGTCAATTTGAATCATTCCGCGCCAACCAACATACAATTCTGCTCTGTTTGCAATTTCGAACGCCGCACCATTTTCAAGAGTCAACTTCTCCCCAAAAGAAATTGAGGCAGCTCTATGGTAATCCGAAATCTTCGCGGAAATTGTTTTCCCGTCAGAATTTTCATATTTACGAATAAGCAAATTGTCCTTATAGTCCATATGAAAATTCTTGATTGTTCCATCAGTCATTATTGTGTTATTGTAGGTTAGGTTGCCAACAACATAGTCCAAATTTGCACCGCGCAAATCGGCGCCGCTAAAATTCGCGCCATTTATTGTAGCATTGCTTAAATCTGCATTTGCCAAAGAAGCATTTTCAAAATTGGCAGATGTTAGATTCTGCCCGCTAAAATTCCATCCATTTAAATCGTTATTGCCAAGATTTATACTGCTCAAATTTTTTTCTTGGTAGCTCTTGGTTGATTTTAATTGCGCCTCAGTAAACCCTTTCGAAGTTGTACCGCTAAAATTCGCGCCTTTTATTGTTGCATTATTGAAATTTGAACCTGCTAACGCCGTGAACGAAAAGCTCGCCGAATTTAGGTTTGCATTACTGAAATCAATACCAGAAAAGTCGCACTGCAAAAAACTTGTTCCTTCCAGATTTTTTTCTTGATAGCTCTTGGTTGATAGCAACTGATCTTTTGCAATACTTGAAAAACGCGCACCTTTGATTATTGCGTTTGTAAAACTTGTTCCCGTTAACGTAGCACCCAAAAAATCAGCAGAGCTTAAGTTCTGTTCATTAAAATCCCAACCACTCAAATCGTTATAGAGCAACTTTATTCCGCTCAAATCTTTTTCCTGATAGCTCTTGGTCGATTTTAATTGTTCCTCAGTAAATGAAGTTGCATTGCTAAAATTTGTGTCTTTTATTATCGCATTTGTGAAATCTGCACTTGCCAAATTAGCACTGTTAAAATCTGCCGAAGTTAAATTCGTCTTGCTTAATTTCGCACTTGTCAACGTAGCATTATAAAAGCTAGCTCTCTCTAAGTTCTGCTCGCTAAAATCCCATCCACTTAAATCATTTCCATCAAGGTTTATTCTACCTAAATCTTTTTCCTGATAGCTCTTGGTCGATTTTAATTGCGCCTCAGTAAACCCTTTCGAAGTTGTACCGCTAAAATATGCATGTTTTATTATCGCATTTGTGAAATTCGCCCCAGTCAACGTAGCTTCCCAAAATGTAGCCGCAGTCAAATTGGCGTTGCTAAAATTCGCATTACTATAGTCGCTCTTAGTATAATAGCCGGAAAAATACGTCCCGATTGCGATAGAACCTACCCAGCATGAATTTACGTATGAGCCGCTAAAACTTCGACCACTAACGTCTTGTCCGTCAAAATTTTCGTTGTCGGCAAAAGCTACGCTTGAAATGATTGCTACTTGTAGGAATATGAATGCTTTTTTCATAATTTCACGAGCATCGTATTTAAAATACGATAGTCATCGTAAAGTTGCAAGAATTTGAATTGCAATAAATTTAAAAAGTACAATTTCTCAAACCCAACGCAAAATTACGTTTCCCAACCGTTCAAGAAAATTGCCGAAGTAGCTTATTTCAAAAAGTTCAAAAGTTTTTTGGAAATTTATGTTTGACTATCGTATTTTAAATACGATGAACACTATAACAATAGATACAGCTAAAGAAGTTTTGGGGGCGACTACGGTTTCGGTGGTCGATTCCGCGAGGTTTATTAGGAACGTTTTGGACGCAAAGCCAAATGATTGCAAATTGTCTGACGCTCAGTTTGTTTTGAAGGTGATTGAAGTTGGTTTGCGCAATATTCGCGTGAAAGAAATGTCTGTCGCCGATGGATTCGCTATTTACTACAAAAGCAAGCAGCACTTGCGCCCCGACTCTATCCGCGACATTCGTTGCATTGGCAACCGCCTGTTGAAAGCCAATCCCGAGTTTGCCGCTCGCAATTTTTCGGAGCTTTCCGTTTCGGAGTGTGAAGAGTGGATAATTTCCGCATTTTCAACAGATTCGCAATTCAAGCGGAGTGCGAAAGACCCGAAGGGCGAGACGGCTCACGGAGTGAGCGCGAGTCAATTCAACAAGGCTCGGACTATGTTGCACGGTCTGTTTGAATTCGCGCTCCGCCGCGAATGGTGCGACAAGAATCCGATAAAAAGAATCGAACGCAAAAAAGTCGTCGAAAAGGAAATTCAGCCGTTGAAGCTTTCAGAAACTCGTCGGCTAATCAAAACCGCGCAACGCGAAAGCCCCGTATACGCCACCGTTGCCGCGCTTCTGGTATACACTGGAATCCGCCCGCGCGAAGTCCGCAGGCTAACTTGGCGCGACATCGACACCGAAG